>Ga0194111_10000319_pt1 | contig 58746 bp, 45 predicted proteins | sample TA2KigC300mmetaG_FD_146194 | JGI IMG/M metagenome (GOLD analysis project Ga0194111, IMG submission 146194) | Freshwater microbial communities from Lake Tanganyika, Tanzania - TA2015033 Kigoma Deep Cast 300m | ecosystem: Environmental > Aquatic > Freshwater > Lake | place: Tanzania: Lake...
GACGGGTATGGGATCGAGGCGGTCACCGGGGCCCTTGGCAAGGTCAAAGATGTTCTGGATGCCTATCTTCGGGGAGAGCTGCGCGGTGCCGGCGCATGCCACCACGACCATCCAGATAGTTGCGGCCATCATCAATGAAAAACCAAAGTTTGGAGGTCAGAGGAGTGAGGTAAAAACATCCATCAAAGGGGAATTTTTCAATGATCATTTCTGTAGCCAGTGGAAAGGGCGGGACGGGGAAGACTACTGTGGCGTTGAATCTAGCCTTCTCCCTGACGAATGTTCAGTTAATGGATTGTGATGTGGAAGAGCCGAACCTGCACCTTTTCCTTGCCCCTCAAGAGAGGCGAACAATCCCGGTATGCATCTCCGTACCGCAGGTGGATGAAACCCAGTGTACCCATCGTGGGAAATGCGCGGAAATTTGCCAGTTCAATGCCATCGCCGTGGTCAAAGACCAGGTCCTTATTTTCCCCGAAATCTGCCATGGATGCGGCGGATGTACTCTTCTTTGCCCCGTGCAGGCCATCCAGGAAACTCCCCGGGAAATTGGTTACATTCAGGAAGGGAATTATAACGGCCTTTCCTTTGTCCAGGGGGTTTTAAACGTGGGCGAGCCCATGCCAACTCCCATCATTCGCCAGGAGAAAGAGCTTATCAATAAGGACAAAACCGTAATCCTGGATTGTTCTCCGGGTACCTCTTGCCCGGTGATCGAAGGGGTTCGGGGAAGCGGTTTCTGCCTCCTGGTCACGGAGAATACTCCATTCGGCTTAAATGATCTGGAGCTGGCCGTGGAGATGGTCAAGGCTCTGGGCATTCCCAGGGGAGTTTTCATCAATCAGGAAGATCTCGGGGATGGGAAACTGAGGGAATATTGCCAGAGAGAAAAAATTCCCATCCTGGGAGGCCTGCCCCATGATCGCAGAATTGCTGAGGTCTATTCCCGAGGCGGGATCGTAGTGGAAGAATTGCCCGAATATCGAGACTTATTCCTTGCCCTTTTTCAGAAAATACAGGGTATCGTTTTCAGTTGGAGTCAAGATGGATTGGAAAGAACTTTATAGACAAAAGGGCAGCGAAGGATCAGCCTTTTATGAGCCAGTCGTTTATACAAAAAAGGCCATAGAGCACTTCCGCAACCCCCGAAACGTGGGCCAGTTAGAGAGACCAAATGGGAAGGGGGCCTTCGGAGACCCCACCTGCGGGGATTACATCGAAGTAACCATCCAGGTAGATGAGAAGGAAGACCGGCTGTCGGATGTGAAATTCCTCATTCAAGGCTGCGCCGGGGCCATCTCTACTTCCAGCGTGATGACCGAGCTGGCCGTCGGGAAAACCCTCAACGAGGCCCTTTCTTTTACCGACGATGATATTATTGAGGCCCTGGGCGGACTGCCGCGGAAAAAGAAGCACTGTTCCCTTCTCGGCCTCCAGGCGCTGCAACAGGCCATCGGAGATTATCTCTTCAAAAAGCTCCTGTTCCGGGAGGGGATTGTGAAGAGCGCGGAAGAATACGAGAGCCTGAAAGCCAAGCAGGGGTTTATTTTCCAGGCCCATTCCTGCGATGGAAGCTGCGAGGAGGAGAAGCCATGAAGCAGATTACGGTGATCAGCGGGAAAGGGGGGACAGGCAAAACGACCATTGTGGCCTCCCTGGCTACGCTGGTCAAAAAAGCGGTCCTGGCCGACGCCGACGTGGATGCCGCTGATCTCTATCTCCTCCTGAAGCCTCAGATTCAACGCCGGGAGCCGTTTTTTGCCTCGAAGGTGGCTCAGATCGACCCGCATCACTGCGATGGATGCCAGAAATGCCGGGAGGTCTGCCGCCATTTTCGCGTACCGGCCTGGGTTTGCGTCAATAAAGCGGATATCAACCCAGAAAATACGGAGAGAATACGAGAATTCTGTCAACAAGAAGGGACTCCGGTGATCGGAGAAATCCCCTTTGACCCCATCGTCACCAAGGCCATGGTTTATGCCAGCACGGTTGTGGAGTATTCCGGCGGCAAGGTGAGTAATGAAATCAAAAAAATGTGGATGCGGTTAGAGCGCTCGCTGGGGTTTCCCCTGGATGGTATCCGCTCCATCAGTGATGAAAAAACTTTAAACCCTTAAAGATATTGTATACCGACTTTAGGTACCTTTGCTCACTTTAGGCATTCAAGTTAAATGCCCCCTCACTTTTCCCCTCTCCCCCGCAAACCGGGGAGAGGGCGGGGGTGAGGGGGAAGAATAAAAAAAATTCCTATACTATAAATTTATTGTATAGGAATTTCCTTTTCTATCCCCCTCCCCCCAGCCCCCTCCCGCCAGGGGAGGGGAGATACTGGGGGATCCAAAATTCCCTCCCCCTCGATGGGGGAGGGTTGGGGTGGGGGTGTTAATAACTTGATTTAAAGGAGAAGTGATGGACGAAAAGAAAAAGTGTAAACCTGCGGATGACTGTCAATCCTGCAACCAGTCTACCAGTTGTTCAGAAGATGAAAAGCACGCCCACCAGGAGCGTATGCTCAAAGAGAAACTTTCCCACATCGAACATAGGATCATGGTGATGAGCGGAAAAGGAGGCGTGGGCAAGAGCACCGTAGCGGCTAACTTAGCGGTGAGCTTTGCGCACAAAGGATACGAGGTGGGGATCTTGGACGCCGATGTCCACGGGCCGAATATTCCCAAGATGCTGGGGCTGGGCAATGAGAAAATGATCGGCACCCCCCAGGGAATTCTCCCCATCCCCTTTTATCCGAATCTGAAGGTTGTATCCATGGCCTTCTTGCTGCCTAACTCCGATGCCCCGGTGGTCTGGAGAGGTCCGTTGAAGCACGGGGTCTTCCAGCAATTTTTAGGGGAAGTGGAATGGGGCGATTTGGATTACCTCATCGTGGATTTGCCCCCGGGAACCGGGGATGAGCCGTTGTCCATCGCTCACCTGATCGGCCAGGTGGATGGGTTGGTTATCGTAACCACCCCGCAGGAAGTTGCCCTGCTGGATTCCCGGAAGGCTGTGGTCTTAAGCCGGATGGTTCACGTGCCCGTAGTGGGCATTGTGGAAAACATGAGCGGGTTCAAATGCCCTCATTGCGGGAATGAGATTGACTTATTCAAAATCGGGGGCGGAGAGAAGGCCGCCATTGAACTCCAGGTTCCTTTCCTGGGTCGGATTCCCATCGACCCGGAGATCGTCCAAAACTGCGATCAGGGGAAACCCTTTGTGGCGGCGAACCCGGATTCTCCCGCAGCCAAGGCCTTCAGTGAAATCACGGACCGGGTTGAAGAATTCGTAAATCACCGAGGAAAGACAGGGGAAAAACCTTTATCTTCCCAGAAGGAAGAGAAACCGGGTCGGTTTTCCAGGCTTAAAGAAATGATCAAATGAAATCAACAGGAGGTACGCGCTATGCCAGCTTTAGATGGAACAGGACCCATGGGAATGGGCCCTATGACCGGTGGAGGCAGAGGGTGGTGCAATCCCTACTACGCAGGGATGAGGCCATCGATGATGGGATTCCCTTTCTTTCGGCCATTCGGCGAGGGAGGGGTGCCCTACGGGTTTGGAACGTATGCTTTGAATCCTTATTCTATGGGGTTCAGAGGTTTTCGCTGCCGTCCCTTTGGCTTCGGAAGAGGCCAGAGGAGAAGGTGGTGGTAATTAAAAGGAGGTTTTAACAATGTATTACGGACGTGGAATGGGAAGAGGTATGGGAAGAGGCTATGGTGGGGGAATGGGATTTGGTTTCAGGGGATCTTCGCCCCCGTGGCCTTATGTGGGAATTGGAAGAGGAGGGCTTCCCCGCTGCTGGGCTTATGGGGGCTATGGCTTGCCGGCCCCAGGATATGTCCCCCCGGCGACTCCCTTCTATCCAGGTCCCGGAACATATGGGGGGGACCTTATGGCGCCCCTTATTCTCCCCAGGAAGAAGTGCGCTTCCTGAAAGACCAAGCTGAGATGCTCCGTGGGGAGATCGATGCGATAGACGCCCGCCTAAAGGAGTTGGAGAAGGAAAAGACCCGGGGAGGTGAGACATGAAAGTCTGTATCACTTCCAAAGGCCCCGGACTGGATTCCGAAATGGATCCCCGTTTTGGCCGCTGCCAGTACTTCCTCTTCGTAGACCTGGAAACTCTGGGTTGTGAAGCGGTGGAAAACCCCAATATAGGAGCGGCCGGGGGCGCAGGGATCCAATCCGCCCAGCTTGTAGCCAACAAAGGGGTTGAAGCCCTGATCACCGGGCAGGTGGGACCCAATGCTTTCACCACTCTCCAGGCGGCCGGGATAAAGATTCTTACCGGGGCTTCGGGTAAGGTTCGGGAGGTTTTGGATAAATACCAAAAAGGCCAGATATCTTCTTCGGCCCAGGGTCCAACTGTGCGGGCCCATTTCGGGATGGGCAGGGGCCGGGGGATGGGGGTGGGGTTCCAGCCCCCGGCTCCATCTCCAGCAACCCCCGACCCTCCGGGCGAGGAGTTGAAGGCTCTGAAGAAACAGTCTCAAGAGCTAAGGGAGCAGCTGGACAAGATTACGGAAAGGCTCGAAAAACTAGACACCAAAAAGTAAATTATGAGCAGTTGGCTTTTTACAACTGACAACTCACCGTTTATACCTTAAAACTTATGGTCTTATTTAAAAAAGGAGGTAAAAATGCCAAGAGGAGATGGAACCGGACCTCCCGGGGGAACCGGTCGTGGAACGGGAAGGGGAATGGGCCGGGGACGAGGTGCGGGAGGCGGTTCGAGAGCCGGAAGGATGGGAGGGGCGAGAGCCGGTGCCGGCCCGGCCGGGGAATGTCTCTGTCCGAAATGCGGGACCACCACTCCTCACCAGGCCGGAGTTCCCTGCGCCCAAACTACCTGCCCTAATTGTGGAATAGCGATGATTAGAAAATAAACTAATACTGGGAGATTTCATATGAATAAAAGAAAAGAGATATCCGATGGCTATATGAACATTCTGCGTTTGAGGACTTTGCCGGTGGGGGTAAAGCTTCTAAAAGATCGAAAAGATTTGCCCGGGGTTTCTGAAATTCCTGCTGAACCCCTGACCTTCTGCCAGTTTGTGACTTATGCCAGGGTATACGGCCGGACGCTGGGCGTCACCCAAGAAAACATGGTCTGCGCCATTGCCAAAGGAAATTTAGGGTTTTCAGACTTTCCCAAAGGAATGGCGGATAGATTCGCCATCGTAAGGACCTCAACAGCCGAAGCTTTTGAGAAGATTTTAAAAACAGGCCTTCGCCTGGAACCCGGAAGGGTTCAGGCTGCCCTCGTGGCCCCCCTGGAAGAAGGTTCCGTTGACCCGGACGTAGTCCTCCTCTTCGCTGACGGCGCTCAGATGACCCGCCTCATCTACGCGTCTACCTATCAAACCGGGGAGCGGTTGAATTCAACACGGCCGCGGAGTGCGGCACTTGCGGGGAAGGGGTGGCGGCGGCATTCATGAAAGATAAACCGACGGTCTCTTTTCCCTGCTATGGAACTCGCCGCTTCGCCCTGGCTGAGGACAACGAGTTGATCTTTTCCTTTCCCTTTCGATATTCCCAGGAAATTTTGCAGGGGCTGGAAATAACCCAAAAAGGAGGGTTTAAATATCCCATCCTGCGTCAGCTATCCTCTCCCCAAGCCCCGGCTCTCTACCGTATTCGGGAAGCCAAGCCCCCAGAGGATTATTTTGTCAATCTGCGAAAGCTGCAAGAGGAAATAAAAGGAAAACAAAAAAATTTCCCTATGGCGAGGTAAAATTATGCCCATTTATGAATATCGCTGCCGGGAGTGCGGCGGCATATCCGAGATCTGGGAGGGAGTAGGAACTCGCAGCGATCCTTTACGGTGTAAACAGTGTGGAGAAGGGGACTTGGAGAAGGTTCTCTCGGTTTCCCATCCGGTGAAAAACCCCCGACCGAAAGGCTCCACCTGCTGCGGGCGGGAGGAGCGGTGTGATAAGCCTCCCTGTTCTTCTGAAAGCTCATGCAGAAGGGATTAAGGGGTCCCCTCAACATACAAAAAGGATTTTTGCTGATTTGAAATAAAAGGAGAAGGGTGGTGAATAAAGATGTGCCAGGGAAACAAAGGATGCCAGCATCCGGAGAAGTTGAAAGCCGAGATGAAGGATTGTTCTCCCGAACAGATCGTTGAATGCCATCCGGAAGTAAAAGCAGGGGAGCATCCCTGCGAATAGAAGAAAGAGGAATAGGGATTTTGGGGCTATGAAGCTTTGGGCAGCGAGCATGAAACTGAGGTGGAATTAATTCCCGAGTGCCCCTAACCTCTTTGCGAAAAGGAAAATATCTGATAAGAATAGAAAGCCACGAGGTAATGGCCTTCGGCTTCGAAAGCTGAAATAACTGCAAAGGAGAAATTCATGAAAAAGGAGAAGGTCGTAAGGGTGGCCCAAAAAGCCTACCAGCTGGGCAAGGAATATGAGAGAACCTACAGGGGGTGCAGCCAGTGTGTGATTGCGGCTCTTCAGGACGTGTTGGACGCCAGGAATGATGATATTTTTAAAGCAGCAACGGGCTTGGCCGGGGGTACCGGATTGACTTGTGACAGTGGCTGCGGGGCCTACATGGGGGCAGTGCTGGTTTTGAGCTCTTTGTTGGGAAGGGAAAGGAATAATTTTTCCGATCCTGAGGGGATTCGCTTCAAGACCCATAAGCTTGTCAGAAAGTTTCGAGAAAAATTCATCAACGAATATGGTTCAGTAGTCTGTCGCGATATCCAGAACAAAATCCTGGGGCGGTACTATTATCTTCCCGACCCTCAGGAGTTTGAAAAATTCCATAATGCTGGCGCCCATGATGTTCATTGCCCCGAAGTAGTAGGCAAAGCTGCCAAATGGATGGCCGAGATTATCCTGGATGAAATCTCGTTGCCCAAATAACGGGAGGGATAATCCAGTTCGTCGCGGCCGGCGGCCGTTCCCACCCCTGGCGCCCATATCTGGCAGGCTGAAGTAGAAACAGTTGGCTTTTTTTGATAATATGATTTCCATGAGGAGACAGAAAAATGAAAGCAGCCATCATCTACTGGTCAAAAACCGGCAACACAGAGAAAGTGGCCCATACCCTTAAAGAAAGCCTGGAAGAATTTGGGGCCGACGTTTTGTTTAGAAGGGTAGAGGAAGCTGATGAAATTGATTTTTTCGAATATAACCTGATCTGTATTGGCTTTCCATCCTATCAATGGCATCCCCCTGAGCCCATGGATTCCTTTTTGAAAAATAAATTCAGTGGGTATCGCAAAAAGGAACGGGTAAAATTAAGCGCCCCGAGGATTCCGGGAAAGAATGCCCTGATTTTCTGTACCTTCTCAGGTCCTCATACGGGAAAAAACGAGGCAATTCCTGCGGGCAAGTATGCTGGACAGTTCTTTGACCACTTAGGCTTCACCGTGTTGGATGAATGGTACATCCTGAGCGAATTTCATGGCTCAGAAGCCAACAGCACGAAGGGGAGAATGGGAGATATCAGGGGAAGACCCAATGAGGAAGATCTCAGAAAAATAAAACATGAAGTGAGGAATCTTTTGCAGCGTTTATAAAATTGGCGGGCCTTTTCTACTCCCCGAATTGAGGATTGGGGGACGTAGAGGAAAATTATCACCTTTGGTCCTCCCCCTCCTTTTTTCGAATTGCCTCGGCGATTGCCGAGGTGCAGACCCCTAACTTCTTCGCTATCTCCGCCATCGCAATCCCATACTCTCGACTCAAAATTCATGCAATCTTTGATCGTTCTCGCCCCAGCAAGGACCAATCGAGGATAGAGGTGCCGGCTTGTTTGGAAAGGTCTCCTAAACGAGTGACAACTTCTTTCCAATCCTGGATATCCCGAAAGATCCGCTTGCCTTCGATTCCTCGAATCATCACATAACGTAAAGTGCATATTTTCCACTACGTCCCCTATTTCATGGTGTCCCCCGAATTCATGTCGAGTGCTTTAGCGAACATTTTCTGGTATAATCTTCTTGAATCAAGAAGAAAATCTTAAACTCTGTGTTTTATTCCAAAAATGGAGACTACGGTTCAGAAAAACCTATTCTGGTTTTTAAAGGATAACACCCGGCTTGACCTCTCCAAGAAAGCCCATCGGGATATGTATATCCAGCAAGTCCTTTCCCGGGGGAGAACTGCGGATGTTCAGGAGCTTTTCAAGGTAATCGGACCCTCGGATTTCAAGGATTCTTTTGGCCGCATTCAGAAATTCTTACCCAAAGAAGTAAGAAGAGTCTGGGAGGAATGGCTTGGAGATATTAACCGGCCTACAGAGAGAGATCCTTAACCTTTTTGGCGGTCTGCCTGACAAGGAAGCCTTCTACCTGACAGGCGGAACAGCGCTATCCGCCTTTTATCTCAAGCACAGACAAAGCCAAGATCTTGACTTCTTCACCGATGTCGAGGGTCTGATTTTGCCTTTCAGCCAGAAGATCGAATCCGCTTTGGGCAAAAAGAGGCTAAGGGTGGAGAGGCGAAGAGGATTCTCTTCCTTTGTAGAAATTTCCGCAAGTTCGGCAAGAGAGACGACGATCATCCTTTTTTCTTTGGACAGCCCCTTCAGGTTTGAACCAGCGTTTTTCCCCGCAGAATTTCCTGGAGTTAAAGTAGACAGCCTGATGGATATTGCTGCCAATAAACTTCTGGCTCTCTTTGGAAGGGCAGCGCTAAGAGATTTTATCGACGTCTATTTCCTCGTCCAGGATCATTTCCGAAAAAAGGATCTCGTGGAAAAAGCTATGCAAAAGGACCCGGGCTTTGATCTCTACTGGCTGGGAGTCGCCCTGGAGCGGTTGAACGATTTTGCCGAAGATTCAGCGGATATGCATCTTCTTATTCGTCCATGCAGTCTGCAAGACCTTAAGGCCTTTTTTGGGATCTGGCAAAGGGAAATTATGAACGATATTACCAAAGGGAAATAGAGTAAACCTCACGCTTTAAAGTTCGTAACACCTTAGCAAACCCTTTTGTCATTCCTTTCCTCCCTCTGGGATCTGAAAGTTTAATTTCCGAGTTGATTTTTCACAGGGATTTTCATAGAATGCAACCAAACTTCCTCGACAATAAGTCGTCGGCCTTGATACTTCGAGACCTGCGATTTGACTTCTGGCTTGATTGTATAGGAATTTCTTTTCTTCAACTTTAGTCTGTCTGTGGCGGATCACTTTAGGCGCCTTAGTCACTTAACGTGATTCATATTTCACCGTCTGGAACCTAAGGGTTTGCGCATAATTATATTCCTTGGGCATCGGAATGAATAAAGTCCATCTGTTGGATAGCAAGAAGGTGAAGCCGGCCCAGATCATATAATACCTTTCCGAGCCATCAAAAAAGTGAAAGGAAAATCAAAATAAAAACCATTTAGGCTAACTCTCTTTGTTAATGGAGGGCCAAAGGATGAAGGGGCGGGATTGGCTGCTAAAATTATTCATCTTCGGGATTTTCTGCTTGCTCTGGGCCGGAGCCTCCCAGGCTGGGCCGCGGGTCAGTGAAAACACGGAAGCTTGCCTTGGATGCCATACTTCGGTGACTCCGGGTATCGTATCCGACTGGCGAAGAAGTGTTCATTCCAGGGTGTCCCCGGGAGAAGGACTGAAAAAGGGCCCCAAAACGAGAAAAATATCTGCCTCAAACATCCCTGATAAATTAGTTGAAACGGTCGTTGGCTGCGCCGAGTGTCACACCTTGAATCCGGGAAAGCACAAAGATTCCTTCGATCACAACGGGTTCAAAGTCCATGTAGTCGTTACGCCGGAAAACTGTTCCATCTGCCATCCAACTGAGGCGAAACAGTATGGGAAGAACATCATGTCCCATGCCCACGGCAACCTCAAAAATAATCCCCTTTACCGCCAACTGGCCGATTCGATTAATGGGGTTCAGTCATTCCACAAGGGGCGGACAATCTTAAAACCCCCGGATCCGGAGACTCAATATGATTCTTGCTTTTACTGCCACGGCACGGAAGTTAAAGTCCGTGGGTTTAAAGCGAGAGACACGGATATGGGCAGGATGGAATTTCCTGTCCTTTCAGGCTGGCCCAATCAGGGAGTCGGCCGGATCAACCCCGACGGAAGCAAAGGCTCCTGCGCCGCCTGTCATACCCGCCATCAGTTCTCCATGGAAATGGCCCGTAAACCTTACACCTGCTCCGAATGCCACAAAGGGCCCGACGTTCCGGCTTACGCTGTCTATCAAGTCAGCAAGCATGGGAATCTTTACTCCTCTCTGGGCAAGGAATGGGATTTCCAGGCTGTCCCCTGGACAGTGGGAAAAGATTTTTCCGCGCCGACCTGCGCCGCCTGCCATGTCAGTCTGGTAGTCAACGAAGCCGGTAATGTAGTTGCCGAAAGAACGCATCAGATGAACGACCGGCTTCCCTGGAGGATCTTTGGCCTCATCTATGCCCATCCCCGCCCGAAATCTCCGGATACCACAATTATTAAGAACAAGGCTGGATTGCCCCTGCCCACCGAACTTACCGGAGAACCGGTTTCTGAATATCTGATTGATGCCAAAGAGCAGGAGAAAAGGCGAGCCGCCATGCAGAATATTTGTCTCTCCTGCCACAGCGATGGATGGGTTCAGGGGCAGTTTGCCCGTATGGAAAACACCATCAAAACCACCAACGAAATGACCCGGGCGGCCACGGAAATTCTTTTGAGAGCCTGGAAGATCGGGGCGGCCAAAGGCCCGGCTCAAAATGACAGCCCCTTCAACGAAGCCATCGAGAAAAAATGGGTGGAACAATGGCTCTTCTACGCCAACTCCACCCGCTTCGCTTCGGCCATGGCCGGAGCGGATTATGGCGTCTTTGCCAACGGCCGCTGGTATATGAGCAAGAACCTTCAGGAGATGGTGGAATGGCTTAAGGAAAAAACGCCGAAGAAGCCGGCAGCCAAAAGCAAGGAGATCGGTAAAAAATAACAACAAAGAAAAATCGGGCAATCGTAAAGCCTTTCTTTTGCAACGATGACCTTAGAACATTTCATAGAGACGTATGGCTATCTCGCCCTCCTGGTCGGAACATTTCTTGAGGGGGAAACGACCATGGTTCTGGCGGGGCTTGCCGCTTACCTGGGTTATTTAAGCCTGCCCTGGGCCATCCTGGTTGCTTTTATCGGCACTATCATGGGGGATCAATTATTTTTCTATCTCGGCCGCTGGCACAGCCGGGCGATCCTGGCCTCGCATCCTGCCTGGAATCTTCGCCTGGATAAAGTTCAAAGGCTCATCGATAGTCACCGCATGAAACTAATTCTTATTTTCCGCTTTCTCTACGGCTTGCGCATAATAACTCTCTTTGCCCTGGGCATGAGCCGGATACCGGCTGCTTATTTTTTCCTCTTAAGCGCCCTGACCGCCCTAACTTGGGCAGCGGCCATGGGCATCGGAGGCTACCTTTTTGGCAACGTTCTCAGAATCATCATAGTGGATATCAAGCGTTATGAGGCCAAAGCATTCTGGGCCATCGCCATTATAGGAGGGTTGATCTGGGGGATTTATTTTTACCGGCACAAGAGACCTCTGAAAGATAAAGGCAAAAAAGAAACTTAAGGCTGTAATGCGAAAATGGAGGGTGAATTTTTTCTTTGACGCCGGGGCGATAAAGATTGGGGCGTCCAAAAAGGCAGTTTTAAATTGGAAAAGTCAGGATTTGATCTAACGGACACTGCCAACTTCAGCGGCGGTTCCGCCTGTCATAATTGGAATCGCAGCATAGGAGAAAAAAAACAGAAAACGGCCGGGTTTAAGCTGTCGGTCGCCTTGGTGGCAAAGCCAAGTGGGGAGGTAAGTTGTTTAGGCGCGCCCACAGCTTACGTGGAGCGTTATAATCACTTTCAAACAGAAATCATCAGGCCTTGGCCTTGACTAATTTTCACGCTTTGGTGCACTCGTTGGTCATGGCCTTCTCTTACATTGCCTGTCAGGTCAAATCTTGATTTTCATGGTTTAATCTTTTGGTACGGTCATAAAAACAACTCCACCTTTAAAGAGCCCCCTCGTCGAATTTGATCATGGGCTTTTTCATATCGGCCATGGCATTGACGATTAGCTCGACGAGTCCGCCATAGTGGATGCGGCTGCGTTCCTTGGCGTGGTAATACTCCAGAATATCCCGGATGGATCCCTTGCAGTTGGAGCAAGGCGCGCAAACGTATTTAGGAACATCCTGGGGCTCGTCCTTGAAAGCATCCAGGATCTGCAAAAATTTTTTCCGGCTGCTGACCAGGGCGCGCCATTCCGGGAAATTGAAACCGGACATGATGGCGAACCCAGACCCGCCTCCGCAGCAATAATTATCCACCCCATGGGGAGTCATCTCCCGGAATTTCGGGGCGATTTTCCGAAGAATGCGGCGCTGGGGCTCCACGATGCCCATGGCCCTGACCACGTTGCACGGGTCGTGCAGGGTGACCGGAAAATTATTGCGGGAAGGATCGAACTTGAGTTTCCCGCTGCTTACGATCTCATCCAAAAGCACAAATCCTGATTCCCGGGGAATGTTCAAATTTCCGGTTAAAACCCGATCGGAAATTACGACAAGGGCCTTATGGGCGTGGCCGCATTCGCCGATGATCATCTTTTTGACCTTCAGTTTTTTGGCAATCTCGGCGTGTTTGACGGCCACCCTGGCCAATTGCACATCATCGTACCAGAGGCCATAATTCACCACATCGTATCCAAGCTCCTCGGAAGAAAGGGTCCAGGAGATGCCGGCTGCCTGGAAGATGATGGCGAAGGCCCCGACATTCTCCGGCCAGGAGAGAACCTCGCCGGCATTGTGCAAGAGCAAGACTTCCGCTCCTTCTTTGTCCCAGGGAATCTCTAATTTATAGCCGGTTATCTCCTCCATCTCTTCCTGGATGAAATCGATGCTGTCCCTGGCCGCAACCGGGTTCATGCCTGTGGTTGAGCCTACCCTTAGATGCTGGAGCGTGCCTTTTTCATGGATCTCCCTGGGGGCAATGCCCATTTCCTGGGAAAAAAGTTTGCGGATCTCGTGAGCGATCAGGGCGTTATCGACCCCAATCGGGCATACGCTGGCACAGCGGCGGCAAAGAGTGCAACGGTAGGCCAGCTCGGCCAGGCGGGCGATTGTGGTCCAGTTCAAATCAATATCCCCGGTAAGCTTGGAGGTAAGTTTTCCACCGGGCTTGATGTATTTCTTATAAAGGCGGCGCACAACCTCTGATCGGAAAGTCGGTCGGTAAATCTCCTGGCGCCCGCTCATCTCGAAGACCGGGCAGGCCTCGGAACAGGTCTGGCATCTGGCGCAATGCTCCATGGAGAGCAAAAGGGGCTGCAGAAAACCCCAGTTGTTCTCTTTCTCAAAAAGTTTGCGCAGGCCGGAGAGAAAAGCCCGGAGATGTTTTTCCTCTTCCTCCTTGTTTTTGGGTTTGGGAATAGCGATGACCACTGTATCATCGAGGGAAGACTCGATGGCGGCTACTTTTTCTTCCTTAAGCGCAGAAAGGGTAACTCGGTTAAAATCCTCATAAGGGGGCGGCAATGGCGGCAGTTCCCCCGGCTCAATATGGGCCAGACGTTGGGAGGGTTTGGCTATATCGGATGGTTTTACCTTAGGGTTCATTTGCTCTCCTTCGACCCCGATGTGGCCAGGTCAACCCAGGTTTTTTTGCCATCGGCGCCGATATGGGGAGCCGCCCAGTTGGGTTTTAACCCCAGATTTTGTAAGACGGCTGCCTCGATTCGGCTTCCTTTTAGGTTCGGCGTGTCCTCCCACCTCACGTCATGATAAATGAAATACTTCATGAACATATGAGACATGTGGGTCAGGGGGATGTACGCCGCCAGTAAGGAAGCCAGCACAATGGCGAGTTGGCCAAGAAAGGTATGAGGGGAGGAATACCCTTCCGGCTGGCCGCCGATAGTCAAAAGAGCATAGATATAAGCTCGAGCCCCATCGAAGGCATGGTCATGGAAAAGCCAGGCCAAAAGGGCAGAGATCAAAAAAAAGGAGAAGAGAATTAAGTTGAAATAGTCGGCCAGGGATGAATACTTCCTCAATTCCTGATCACCAAGCCTGCGGCCAAGCAATCCAAGGCCTCCTATGGTTCCCAGGGTCAATCCGATAAATCCGGTGAGGATCGTCAGGTAGTAAAGGAAAGAACCGCAGGCGCTGCTCCCGGAAGCGATCCGGACGCCTAAGGCCATGCCTACGGCGCCCATAAAAAGTAGAAAAAGTGTGGCCAGCAGCATATATAGCCCGAAGTGGAAGGGGAAGGAGACCCACCAGAGTTTACGGTTTTCAGCAAAGACCCCGCGCAGGAATAAAATTTCCGGAATCATGAATTTAAGCTCGTTGTATAGAGATTTTTTCTTTTCCTTTTCCCACCAGTTCAACTCCTCCATGTATGATCCGCCATACTCCGCTTTCTTGCCGGCTTCATGTTTCGCTGGGTAAAGCTCCCACCTAAGGTGCAGGGGAAGTTTCATTTGTTTATAGATTCGCAGGCCCGCCGCGAGTAGAAAAATCACTCAACATAAGTACGTGAAGAAATAAAGGCTCATAATTTCCTCTTGCTTTTTAAATGGATTGTAACACTTTAGTTCTTTGAATAAAGGTGAATCACCAGGGCCAAGGGATTCCAGGGACCGGGGGCCAGACCGGCCCGCTTGGAATCATAAGGCGCTGATTTCTCCGTGGATGGGGCGGGGAAGATACCCCCGCCTCCTCCGGAGGAAACGGGCTTTTATCCTCGAGGATAAGGGGAAACCCAACCGATGTTTCCGGCGCGTTCCGGCCTGGCCCCCGGTCCCAAACAGAGGCGTTGCCGCCATTTTTTCAAAACTCTAAACTGATACAATGGATTAAGTTTTCCCCGTGAGAGGAGCCGTTATCCTCCGCTGATCGGCGGAAGGATATTGACCATATCGTCATCGTAAACCATATCTTGCAACTTAAGAATCTCATCCCCCCGAACAAGCACCACAAAAAAATTTAAAATTTCGTCTTTCTCTTTCCGGATATAAGGCTTGAAAGAAGGAACTCTTTCGGCGATGATGCTAAGAAGTTCTTTGACCGGCACGGGCTTTTTTAATTCAAGCCCGATCTCTTCTTTGCCGGAAAGCTCATCGAAGGGCTTGAAAAAACGAACCTGCATATCAGCATTTCTCCTTGTGGGGATGTTTAATTTTTTACCCGGAACTTTGAGGAAGTCAAGGTAATAATACAGGGTCCAAGGGTTCAAGTGAAAAGCAAGAAAGTGTTGAGTGTTGATGATCTCCTAAAAAGTCGTCACTCCGGTGAAAACCGGAGTCCAGGGTATTTATAAGCATTTGAAAATACTGTCCGCCTGAGGCGGACGGCTTCCAACGGAATGACGGAAAAGGGAATTTTCAGGCTTTTTACGAGATCATCAAGTGTTAAGTGTTGGGTTTTATCCCTTTCACCTTTCACCTTTCACCTTACACCTTACCCATTGCCCCTTACGCCTTGCGCCCTATTTCCTGGCTATTTTACCGGTTATATAAAAAAATCCGTCCTCATCCATCCGGGCCATATCTCCAGTATGCAGCCAGCCCTGCCGGAGGGTGCGAGATGTTTCTTCAGGCTTGTTCCAGTAGCCCTTCATCACCTGCGGCCCTTTGACGATCAGTTCCCCTTCTTCCCCCACAGGCATTTCCTTTGCCCCTTTGGGGACATCGACAATTCTGGCATCCGTATCCGGAAGAGGAATCCCTATTGAGCCGACCTTTCGCCTTCCCAAAATCGGCTGGGCATGCGTAAGGGGTGAAGCTTCGGCCAATCCATAGGCTACGCAGACCCTTCTTCCAACCATTTTTCCAAAATTCTGTAGAGCTTCCTCGGGTAAGGGATTTCCCATGGACCAGCAGATTTTAATTGAAGAGACGTTGTGCCTGGCAATATCCGGTGTAGTGGAAAGCCTCTCAATCATTGCCGGTTCGGCCGGGAAAAAAGAGGGGCGATGTTTTTTAAACGAGGAGAGCGCCTGCAGGATTTCAATCTGAGGCAGGTGGATACTCATAGCCGCGGCATAGATGGACAGGTTCATGCCCATGGTCATTCCATAAGTTCGGTGGATAGGAGAAATGGAAAGAAAGACCTCCTTCCCCTTCTCCAATTTCCCAACCCAAGCCGAAGCCTGTAAAAGGTTGGCCACTAAATTTTTATGGGTCAAAAGCACACCTTTGGGGGGACCGGAAGTTCCTCTGGTGTATTGAATAAAGGCTATTTCTTCGGGGCTTACGGGTTCTTGCCCGGCAATTGATGAAAGCGAACGGCCCCGCAGGAGAAACTCTGGGAATGGATGAACGTTCGGTTTCCTGGCCAGTTTAACGTGGATACCGCGCCCTTTGGCCGCCAGGTCAAATAGAAAATTCCTGGGAAAGGGTAAATAATCCTTTACGCCGGTAATGATGAATTGTTTCAATTTTGTTTGGGCAAAAAGGTGGTCTACCCGGCGCAGAACCAGGTCAAAGGCTACTATGTTCTCGACTTCCGCCTCTTTGATCTGTCGCAGCAATTCTTCTTCCTCTGCCAAAGGGTCAAAAAATACGGCCACCCCCCCGGCTTTCAGCGCGCCAAAGGCGCTGATGATCGTCTGGGGCATGTTGGCCAGAAGGATTCCCAATCGATCCCCTTGCCGGAAACCCATTCCCTTGAGGGCCCTGGCGAATTGATTGGCCTGGTCCCTCAATTCCCTGTACTTGATCTTGCCTCCGAAAAAAAAGACGGCATTTTCCCCCGGAAATTGATCTGCCGCATCGTCCAGGATTTGTTGCAGAAGTATTTGCGGGTATTCAATGTTTTGGGGAACATGCGGGTCGTAATATTTTAACCAGGGCTTTTCCATTTTTTCCTCAATTTTTTACCGCAGAGCGCGCTGAGATCGCAGAAAAAAATATTCATGATTTTCATTTCTGATGGCTTCGTAAAAAGTCGTCACTCCGGCCTGCCTGTGCCTGGCAGACAGGTGAAAACCGGAGTCCAGAGATTTGATAACTCACTTAAATAAATGGATTCCGGCGCCTGCCCCGGACACGATCCGGGGTTCGCCGGAATGACCTAATTAAGGTAATTCTGACTTTTTAGGAGTTCATCATTTCTGTTTTTTAAAAATTAATTCTCTGCGCTCTCTGCGGTGAATTAATATCATTTATTTCTTTCGTCTAAATACCAGCGCACAAAACGGTCTAACCCTTCCGGGATTTTTATTTTAGGCCGGTATCCTAACCGATCGCCTGCTTTGCGGATGTCCGCGTAGGTGCGTTCCACATCCCCGGGCTGTGCCGGAAGATATTCCAAAAGAGCCTTTTCCCCCACCCGTTCTTCGATCGCTCTATGCAACTCCGTAAGCGAGATGGTCTGGGACTCGCCGATATTATAGATCTCGTACCCATGTTCTCTGGTCAACGCCCCCATCGTGCCTTCGATGGCATCGTCTATGTACGTATAATCCCGCCGGGAACTTCCGTCTCCAAAAAGAGAGACTTTTTTCCCCTGATGGATCAACCGGGTAAATTGATGTATGGCCATCTCCGGGCGCTGCCTCGGCCCATAAACCGTGAAGTAGCGCAGGCAGGCGATGTGAAATCCATAAAGATGATGATAGGTATGGCAGATAAGCTCGCCGGCTTTCTTGGTAGCGGCATAGGGAGAAATGGGATTGTCCACAGGGTCGTCTTCGGCGAAAGGCACTTTGGGATTATTCCCATAGACCGAAGAAGACGAGGCAAAGATAAAACGGCTAACGCCGTGCTTTTTACAGGCCTCCAGAAGGTTAAGGGTTCCCCGAATGTTTACATCCGCATATAAAAGGGGGTTCTGGATGGAAGGCCGAACCCCGGCCCGGGCTGCCAGGTGCGCCACAATTGCTAATTTTTCTTCGCCAAAAATTTTATTCAGGATCCCTTCATCCCTTAGGTCGCCTTCCACCAATCGAAACTTTGGGTCCTGAAGGGCGCGCGTCAGGTTTCGCCGTTTCAATGCCGGGTCGTAAAAATCATCGAAATTATCCAGGCAGATAACCCGGTGCCCTTCAACCAGCAGGCGTTCCACCAGATGAGAACCAATAAATCCAGCGCCGCCAGTGACCAAAATATTCATGAATTAACTCCTAACCAAAGATATTTGAAATTTTCCCCCTCACCCCACCCTCTCCCCTTGGGGAGAGGGAAAGGGTGAGGGGAATAAAAATGTTAAAATAAAATTCTCAGACTTTAATGTGTAAGAATCTATGCTTTTTCCTCGACTGCGCACGGAAAAAGTGGCCCGCCTCAGGCGGGCAGCGAAAAGTCCTGAAATCCCCCCTAACCCCCCTTTGGCAAAGGGGGGAAGGGGGGATATTTATCGGCAGACATTTCCTTCTTACAAACATGTTTGTATTAATGAGGCGCTAAGCGCCTAAAGAGGGTTCAAGTGTTTCTGTTTTTTCGCTGGGCCCCTTGGAACCCTTGGCCCCTGTTTTTAATAAGTTCTGCTACCACCTCAATATGATAAGTCTGCGGAAACATGTCCAGCGGCTGGATCCTTTTTAGATGATAACCCAAAGCCTGAAGTCGAGCCAGGTCCCGCATCAGTGTCGGCGGTTCGCAGGAAACATAAAGGATCTTTGAGGCATGAAGCAAGGGTAAAATATTGAAAACTTCCTTCTTAGCTCCTGCCCTTGGCGGGTCCAGAACGGCAACATCTACGGAATCTGTTTCCTTTAACACCCGCCTAACCCCATCTTCCGCGCTGGCCGCGAAAAAAGCGCAATTATCCAGCTTATTCTCCCGGGCATTTTCCCGGGCCATCTCAACGGCTGGCCTATCCTGGTCCACCCCCCAAACTTTCATCGCGCGCTGGCCCAGCGGCAGAGTTAGATTTCCCGATCCACAATAAAGATCGATTACTTTCTCCCGGCTGGTAAGCTCTGCCCACTCCACTACCTGTTGCCTTAAATTCCAATTTTGGTGTGGGTTGACCTGGGAGAAAGAACCGAAACCCACCCGTATGCGCAGCGATTCTTGTTCAATAATTTTCGGCCAGCAATAGGAAAGGGTTAAATCTCCCCAGGAGGTTTTTCTCGTCCCCTCGACAACCGCCCCTTGGACTTTGGGAATTTCCTTACATACTGCTTCGGCCATATTTAGATTGCTGGCTCCTTCTGCCTTAAAGCGCATTACCCCCACATCCTCATCCGGGCTGATTTGCAGGTCTAAATTGCGGACGAAAATTTTCCTCTTTTCCTCCATCCATTTTCTCAAATTTTTGAGGATCTCATTGGCTAAAGGATGCAGCAGCGGACATTCTTTCACCTCCACTAACCGGTGGGTTTTCAGGCCATAGAATCCCAGGATGTTTCTGCCACCGCTCCATCCCCCTTTAAACTGAACCCTTATCCGATAGTCCCGATCTTTTGCTGAGGGAACGACCGGCAGTAGTTCAAACCCTCCCTCTGGGTTGAGGCGCTGTAAAAAGTCTTTCAGCGCTTCTTCTTTCAGCTTCAGTTGCTCCATGTATGGGATATGCTGATATTGGCAGCCGCCGCATTTTCCAAAGAGGTCGCAGAAGGGTTTTACACGCAAGGGAGAAGCCTCCTCAACGGCCCTTGGCGCTGCTTCTACATAATCTTTCTTCTCCCTCAGCGCCTCTACCCGCACCCTGTCTCCCGGCGCCGTGAAAGGGACAAAGACTACTTTCCCATCAACCCGCCCCATTCCGCGGCCCTCGTAAACTATCTTTTCAATATCCACGGTGAAAGAATGTTTCATTTATTAATCGCTAAGAGCACTGAGAATAAATGTCGTCCACAAGAAAAGAATTGTTGATTTTCCGATGTTTCAAAATGGGTAACAGTTTAGCCATTTGAAAAGCTGTCAAATCCCCCTTCATCCCCCTTTTTCAAAGGGGGAAAAGGATGAATCTTTTATCGAATTCCAATAAAAAACCTCTCCCCCCTTTGCCAAAGGGAGGTCGGTAGGGATTTCTGGTCCGCCTGAGGCGGATCAAAACGCTAAATTGTTATCAAAATGGACATTTTTATTTTAAATTTTTTCATCTTATAAATCCATTCCTCGGCGTTCTCTGCGTGCTCTGCGGTGAATTTCATTTCAGGGGTTTTTGGGCTGCAGCCCCTTGAACCCCGTACATTTCCAGATCGGGTGGGTCCGCACCGGCGAGGAGTTGCGCTGGATGACCAGAGTCTCCACTTTTTCGCAGGAATCAAAGATCGCCGACAACCCCGCGGGTAAATCGTTTCCATCCTCTGTGAAAAAGACGGCCTGGCTGCCCACCGGCGGGGCATTGATCGCCGAGAGGTGATTGATCCGTTGGGGGGCATCCCATTGATAAACGGCGAATTTTCTCTGGGTGTAAAACATTCCCTCCCCTACCAATTGATGCTGAGGGGTCAGGAGAAAGATTCCTTTCCCCGCATCCAGGGAGCGGGCTGCATCCTTAATCCGCTCTCCAAGAGTGCGCCACCCGTAAAGCTGGCTGGTCGGGTCTATTTTAGCCGGTATGGGCAATGTGGCATAAAGAGGTTGCATGTGCGCCAAAAAAGACACCAGCAAGGCGCTTCCTGCGGCTGCCCAGGCAAAGCCTTTTTGAGCTTTTTTCCATCCCGTCCACTCCTGGCAGATAATTCCAGCCAGAGCAACAACGGCGGAAAAATACGCCAGGGCCGGCCAGTTAGCTTCCACTTTTGATCTGAGACTCGTCACGGCAAAGAAGAGCAGGATCGGCGCAGAGGTGAAGAAGAGTAAAAGGAGATTCATCTTCTTCTGCCGAAATCCTCTGCTGCCACTCCTGGCCATTGCCCAGATGACCACCGGGAACATCAGCGGCGTAACCACCCCCGCTTGTCCCGCCCAATACTCCCCAAAAGTTGCAAGACCGGCGGCTTCTTTAAGTTCCAGCCCATGGGAGATCTGGAAACGAAAGGAAAGCCAATCATGCTGGGCATTCCAGAGAATAACCGGGGAGAAAATACACAGGCCCAATAGGAGCGCCAGATAAGGCTCTTTGCGCCGCAGCCAATTTCTCCCTTCCTCCGACGAAAGTAAAAATAAAAAAACACAAGGAACAAGAAGGATCATCGTGTACTTGGACAGAAGCCCCAGCCCGAGTGACACGCCAGTAAAGTACCACCAATGGCGGGCTTCTCCCCCGGCGGCCTTGTAAACGCTAAACAAGGCCAGGGCCCAGAATAAACCCTGGGGTCCATCGGGGGTAACAATAACGGAGCCGGTGGAGCCCAATAAGCTTAAGTTCATCAACAGGGCGGAATAGAACCCCGCGCGCTCGCTCTCGAACATCTTTGCGCCCATGCGGTACAAAACACCTATAAGTAGGGCTCCGATCAACACCCATCCCAGGCGGACGCCAAACTCTCCTTCCCCGGCGATGGCCGTGAACATCCAGATCAGAAAGCCCGCCATGGGCGGGTGGTCATAGTAACCCCATTGCAAGTTCCGCGACCAGGTGTAGTAGTAGGCCTCATCCGGCGCCAAATCCACCCACTGGATATAAAAAAGACGAAAGACTGTGGTAGTAATAAGCAAGGCAAAGAAAGCGGCGCGATATCTCTTCCCGAAATAATCCCTCAAAGGGTTCTCCCGTGACCTTTCTTTTTAAACATATTCTTGATGGGGTCGTAAAAAGTCGCGAAAGGGTCATTGCGAGCGAAAGCGAAGCAATCTCGTTTTTATAGGTGCCCGAAAATACAAGATTGCTTCGTCGTCCCGCAAATGCGGAACTCCTCGCAATGACAAGAACAGGACTTTTTCCGAAACCATCATTAGTTATCCAAAACCTCCCGAACCTTCTCCGTGAATCCCTCCAGCGAAAAAGGTTTCTGGATAAAATTTATACCTTTCTCCAAAATCCCATGGCGCACAATGGCCTCATCCGTATAACCGGACATGTAAAGCACCTTCATTGGGGGATGCAAAAGCAGTAACTTTTCCGCTAACGTTCGGCCGCTCATTCCCGGCATCACCACATCTGTCACTAATAAATTAATCTCTCCTGGATAATCCTCAGCGCTCAGGAGCGCTTCTCCGGCGTTGGCAGCATCCAGAACATGATAGCCCTGCTTCTTCAAAATCTGCACCGTCAGAGTGCGCACGTCTCGATCATCCTCCACCAATAAAACCGTTTCACCCCCATGCGGAAGATACATCACCTGTGGCTTTTTCTTCTCCGTCTCTAATGGCTCATCCACCCGGGGGAAGTAAACCTTAAACGTCGTGCCAAGTTCCGGTTCGCTATAGACCCAAATATTCCCGCCGCTCTGCTTCACAATCCCATAAACCGTAGATAAACCTAAACCCGTTCCTTTCCCCTTGGGTTTAGTCGTAAAAAAGGGCTCGAAAATCCGCTCCCGAACCTCAAGGGTCATCCCCACCCCTGCATCACTCACCGCCAACATCACATAGCGGCCTGGAACCACGCTGGCGTGAATCCGGGCGTACTCCTGCCCCATCTCCACATTGGCGGTCTCAATAACCAACCTTCCCCCTTTGGGCATCGCATCCCTGGCGTTCAGGGCCAGGTTGAGAACCACCTGCTCAATTTGACCTGGGTCGGCCTTCACTCTCCCCAAATCTCCTGCCAACATGTTGACCAGCTCGATATCCTCTCCAATCACCCGCCGCAGCATTTTATCCAGGTCCAGCAAAAGATTGTTCAGGTTCAGAACCTTCATCTCCATGATCTGCCGGCGGCTGAAAGCTAAAAGCTGGCGGGAAAGATTGGTTGCCCGCTCCGTTGCTTTATGGATCATGTCGATTTTCTCTTTGAGCAGATCCCCCTCTTTAAGTTCGAGAAGCGCAAGTTGACTGCAAGTTTTAATGAGCGTGAGGGAATTATTGAAATCATGGGCAAAGCCCCCGGCCAATCGCCCGATAGCTTCCATCTTTTGCGACTGCCTTAACTCCTCTTGAAGAGCGGCCATCTCTTTCTCTGCGCGTTTGCGCTCAGTAATGTCGCGGACAATGCCTCTAAACCCTATCCGGTTACCGGATAAATCCTTGATCAGTGATACAGATGTCTCAATGTATCTTTTTGTCCCATCTTTTCTTAAAATATCCCAGTCGAATTCCTTGGCAGGTTGCCCTGTTCGATACACTTTATTAAAGGTTTGATAAACCTTTTTAGCGTTCTCTTGATCAGTGTATTGCCGGTTGTTCATGCCCATCATCTCCTCCTTAGAATATCCCCATATCCGGCAAAACGAATCATTGAAGAAGGTTAAATTACCCGCGAGGTCAACCTCGTAGTAGCCATCCTCGATGTTCTCCAGAATGTTTCGATATCGTTCCTCCGATTCCCGCAGAGCCTCCTCAGACCGTTTGTGCTCGGCGAAGAGCAGGGCATTGGCAATCGCCCCGGAAATCTGCATACCGACTCTCTCGATAAGTCTCAAATCCATCTCTGTATGCGCATCCGCCTGGGTCGATTGAACGTTCAGCACACCTATGACATCACTTTCTGAGATTAAAGGAACCATCATGATCGATTGATACCCCGCCTCTATAATGGGGCGAAGGCCTGGATATCGGGTTACAGCCTCTTTAAGATTTTCTTTTCGAAAAAAAAGGGTGGACCGACTTTTCACAATCGTCTCCGCTGCCGAACCGGCTAAGGGGATGACATCGCCCATCTGGCGGTGAGTCACTTGAGGCCCCCAAACATAAGGGATGGTAAAGCAGGAATTTTTTAGATCAATGATGTTTATGGCAATCCGGTCAAATTGGACAAGTTTGCGCACTTCTTCCGCAAAGCGTTCATACACCTCCTCGATGTTCAGGGTGAAACTGATAATCCGCCCGATCTCGGCGATGATCGCAGCCTCTCTGTTTAAGCGCTGGGCAATCCGCTCACTTGTGCGCAAAACTTCTTCTTTGCGCCTGAGTTCGATTTCCGCCGCTTCCAGCTCGGCAATCCTTTGGCGCATGGCCATTAATTCCTTGGTGAGCTTCTCTATAGTTTTTTTAGTCATCTTTCACCACATCTTGTCTCTCGATCCACTTTTTCTCCCTTTCTCCTTCAATTTTTCCCAATCTTTTTCGGGGTGGCTGACATTTGCCTGGGCAAAGAAACGGCTGGGGCTTGATAATTCTTCCCGCAGGATGGACAAAACTTCCACTTTGAATCCTTGGCTGCCCCGCAGGCCGGACATTGATTCAAAAACGTTTCCCCGCAGGCAGGACAGGCGGGTACGTCTTGCCCCACCGTGTCTCCACAATTCGGGCAGGTCGAGCGCCCCTCCTCTCTCAGGTGGACAACCCGGAAAAGCTCGTCGATGGTGGTGATCCCCTGGTTGATCTTCTCAATGCCATCATCGCTCATATGCCTCATCCCGCCCTCAAGGGCCGCTTTAATAATAACGTCTTCGGGAGCACCATTGGCAATCAATTCCCTCACTGTGAGGTCAATGGTTAAAACCTCAAAGACCCCGGTCCTTCCCCTGTACCCTGTTCGGTTACAGAAGGTACACCCCGTTCCTTTGTAAAGCTTAAAACTTGCGGGATTTATTCCCCTCAGGCGGATTTTCATCAGTTCATCGGGTGTGGGGGCGTAGGTCTTTTTACAATGGTCGCAGATTCTTCTCACAAGCCTCTGGGCAATCGCCCCGTTCAAGGAAGAGGCAATCAGATATGGCGGAACACCCAAATTTTTAAGGCGGGTGATAGCGGCTACCGCGGTATTCGTATGCAGGGTCGTTAAAACAAGGTGTCCGGTAAGGGAAGCTTCCACGGCGATATTGGCCGTTTCGCTATCCCTCATCTCCCCCACCATGATCACGTCCGGGTCCTGCCGCAACACGGAGCGGAGAGCAAAGGCAAAAGTCAAACCTGTTTTTTCATTGATGGCCACCTGGGTGACCCCTTTCAGCTCGTATTCGATGGGGTCCTCGAGGGTGATGATGTTGATCGCTTCTGTCTTGATATGGTTGACCATGGCATACAGGGTGGAAGTTTTGCCGCTTCCCGTAGGTCCGGTAATCAGAACAATCCCCTGCGGCCTTTCCACAATTTTTTTTATCCGTAATGTATCTTGCGGGGAAGGGCCAATTTCGTTCAGGTTTAAGGACACAGCTTGCGAGTCCAGGATCCTGACGGTTATCTTTTCCCCGTAGTGAGAAGGCAGGGTGGAGACTCGCAGGTCCAGGTCCCGCCCTTCCACCTTTACTTTGATTCTTCCGTCCTGGGGGATGTTTTTTTCGGCGATGTCCATCCGGGCCATGATTTTCACCCGTGAGGTAACCGCCCCTTGCACTAACTTGGGAAACTCGAAGGCCTCGATCAGAATTCCGTCAACCCTTTCCCTGATCAGGAACGTCTTCTCCCGCGGTTCAAAATGGATATCACTCGCCCTGTTCTTGGCGGCATGGACGATAACGCTGTTAACCAGCCGGATAATCGGAGGGGATTTCCCCTTTTTAACCACTTCTTCCATTACATCCGGATCCGGGGAAGACTCCTGTTCAACGACCTCGATCGAATCTCCCTTGATCTCCCCCAGGATCTTCTGCAGGGGATGGGAAAGGTGGTAAAAACGGCGTATCGCCGCCTTGATTTCCTTTAAAGAACCGATCGTGGGTCTTACTTCTTTGCCGGCAGCAAAGCTTATATCGTTGATCGCCTCAAAATCCAGGGGGTCGGCCATGGCTACGGTTATATAACGTTTGTCCACGCTCAAGGGGAGAGCCAGATTTTTTCGGGCCAGCTTCTCTGTGAGGAGGTCGATGGCCTCTGGTTCAACGACGGCTGAGTTGATGTCTGTGTATGGAATACCTAATTGGGCAGAGAGGGCCCGAGCCAGATCTTCTTCGCTTACGAACTCCAATTCGGTGAGGATCTCGCCCAATTTCTTGTTCGTCTTCTTCTGCTCCTCCACCGCTTTAGCCAGTTGTTCTTTGCTGATCAAGTTGTAACTCAGCAGAATTTCCCCCAGCTTTTTCGTGCGGACCGAAGGGGACATACCAATCGGAATTGACTCTGGGTAAGGTTGTCCGAGTTGGGTAGAGAGGGCCCGTAAGAGTTTATCCTCCGTAACAAAACCCAATTCGGTGAGGATCTCGCCTAATTTTTTTGGGGTAATCTTTTGCTGTTCGATTCCCTGGAGCAATTGCTCCTCGGTGATAAAATTATGGTCTAAGAGAATTTCCCCGAGTTTCTTCTTTATCCCTGAATCCACCTTTCTCTCCTTTATTTTTTCCCCTGCGGGCTAATATCTTCTGGCGTGAATTCACTTCCCTTGATCACTCCATATTCTTTTATCGGCTCAAGGTTGCAGACTCTTAAAGGCCCCAGCCTCCTATGCAAGTAAGGAATTATTGACTCAGGCCATTAAGGATCCCGGCCCGATGGAAAGTCCCTGGAATATCCGCTTTTCCAACTCCATAGTGCGCTGTTCCAGATCCTCCAGCCAGCTCAGGGCTGCGGAGTTTTTCCCATATCGCTCCTTTAAGTCCCTAAAACGTTCGGCCAGAGAGACCACGGAGGTGTGTTTAACGCGTTTATCGGCGTAATGCACCACCGCCGCTTCGTTGATCTGAACCTGTAAAGCTCCATCATCCAGAATGACATGCTGGCGGACGATTTCGGCAATCTCGGGATACCCTAAACGGCTTAGCAGAAGCGCCCCGGCCTGCGAATGGTTTTCCATTGTTTGCAAACCATCCATTTTGGCAATATCATGCAGGAGGGATCCTGCTTCCACCTGCGCTGGATCCAACCGTTCCCCCTGCTGATTGAGGTTCTGGCAAAGGTAAAGAGCCACTCGATGGACCACCCGGCTGTGCTGGACGATGTGTTCGGGGACGTTATGGGCCTGCAAAAGGTTGAAGCATTCACTCGGCGTTGGGATCATCGAACCTCCGCAAAAATTCTATCATGCTTTTTATTGCATATCAATTCATCCTCCCCATTGTTAATTTGACGTAACAGTTTAGCGATTTGAAAAAATGGTATTAAAGCCTTTGTTGAGGGCCGGGGGTTAGAGCGGAACGCGCCGGAAGCATCGGTTGGGTTTCCGCTTGGCCACGAAGGCAGAAGATATGTTCCTCCGGAGGAGGCGGGGGTTCCTGCCCGCCCCATATGCGAAGATATAAGCGCCTTATGATTCCAAACGTTCCGCTCTGGCCCCCGGCCCTTGGAATCCCTTGGCCTTTACAACACACCTTTTTTCAAAGGGCTAAAGTGATACAATTTGACTAATCCTTACAGTTTTGCTAAATTAATTGATAATAAAAATATTTGTCCATGACCATTTGCCAAGCTCACAGAACGCCAAGAGGAATCACATCCCTTTGTCCCCCTTCCCTGAAGGAAAGACATCATTCCCTGTGCCCTCTGTGGCAAGTAGATTAATAAATAAACGAGGTGTGCATGAAGATACAAATCGAAACCATTGGTCCTTGTGAAAAGAAGATATCCTTTGAAATCCCCCGCGACCTGGTCTCCCAGGAGATAGAGTCAACCTACCGTACCTTAAGCCGAAAAGTAAAAGTCAAAGGGTTTCGCCCTGGCAAGGCGCCCCGGGCCATCCTGAGCCGCCACTATAAAACCCAGGTTGAAGAAGAGGTCACGGCCAAACTAATTGCAGATTCCTTCAAGAAAGCGTTGGAAGAATACCAACTCGCTCCCTTGGCCGAGCCCGCTGTTCTTGACCGGGTTTTTGAGGAAGGAAAGGATTTTATTTACACAGCCAAAGTGGAGGTTAAACCTGAGGTTACGGTCGAGGGATACCTGGACCTGGAAATTGAAATGCCCCCGGTCAGCCTCTCGGAAGAGGAAGTCGAAACCCAGCTCAAGGTTCTTCAGGATTCCCACGCTCAGCTAAGACCCCTGGAACCCCTTCGCCCCGTCCAGGAGAAAGATTTCGTCATTCTCGATTTTGTTGGCCGCCTTGCCGGCAAGCCAGTAGAAGGCTGGGAGGCCAACGACCACCTTGTGGAAGCAGGCTCCCCAACCATGGTCGGAGATTTAGCCCGGAAGTTGATCGGCCTATCCCAGAACGAAGAGAAAGATATCACCGTTATCTTGCCCGGAAATTATCACAAAAAGGAATTGGCGGGGAAGGAGATCAATGTCCATTTGAAGATCAAAGAGATCAAAGAGAAGATCCTTCCTCCCCTGGATGATGAATTCGCCAAAGACGTGGGAGATTACAACACGCTTGCCGACCTTAAAGCCCGCTTGCGCCAGACCCTCGAAGAGCAGAAAAAAGACCAGGCCAGGCAAGCCGCCAAGGAAAAGATTTTCGATACTATCATAGAAAAACACCCTTTCCCCGTTCCCCCGAGCATGGTCGAGCGACAGGTTCAGAACCTCATGGCCAGGGCGGAAATCCGCCTGGCCCGGCAAGGAATGAAGCTTGATGAAACCAACCTGGACCTCCCGAAACTCCGCGATTCCTTCCTTCCCGTAGCTGAAAAGAACGTGCGCGGCCACTTGATTCTGGAAAAGATTGCCGGGATGGAAAAATTATCCGTCAGCGAAGCCGAGGAGGAAGAAAATTTCGAGAAGCTGGCCGCCCAGCTCAACCAGCGCGTGGAAGCCGTGAAGAATTATTACCAGAAAAATGACCTGTTGGACGATCTGCGGGCCAAGATGCTCGAGGAAAAAACCCTTGATTTTCTTCTTAGCCAGGCTAAAATAACAGAAAAAGAAAACGCTCCGGCAGCGACGCCTGCGGGAGATCATCCGGAGGGAAAATAATGAATCTCGTCCCCATCGTTGTTGAACAGACCTCCCGGGGGGAACGGGCGTATGACATCTATTCGCGCCTCCTCAAGGACCGGATCGTATTTATCGGAACACCCATCGACGACTATGTGGCCAACCTGATCATTGCCCAGCTTCTTTTCCTGGAGGCCGAAGACCCCGATAAGGATATTCACCTCTACCTTAACTCCCCGGGCGGGTTGGTGACCGCCGGTCTGGCCATCTATGACACCATGCAATACATCAAGCCCAAAATTTCCACCCTTTGTATGGGGCAGGCTGCCAGCATGGCTGCTGTCCTTTTGGCTGCCGGCGACCAGGGAAAACGCTTCGCTCTCCCCCACTCTCGTATCCTTATCCATCAGCTCATGGGCGGAGTCCAGGGACAGGCTACTGACATTGCCATTCACTCCAAAGAAATCCTCAGGATGAAGGACGAGCTCAACCAGATATTGGCCCGACATACGAAACAGCCCATCGAAAGAATCGAGAAGGATTCGGAGAGGGATTTTTTTATGAACGGGGAGCAGGCCAAGGAATACGGCTTGATTGACGAGGTCATTTTCAAGAAGGAACCCTTCAAAAGCAGCTAACGCCAAAAAGGTTCGGCCATGCCAGATCGAAAAGGACCGGAGCGATTGGGATCCCTATTCTGCTCCTTTTGCGGTAAGAGCCAGGAAGAAGTGAAGAAGCTCATCGCCGGGCCGGCGGTATATATCTGCGATGAATGCGTGGCTCTTTGCAATGACATTATCTCCGAAGAAGTGGAGAAAGAAGAAGCCTCCCTGCGCAAACTGGCTGTTCCCAAGCCGTCGGAGATTAAGGGCATCCTTGACCAGTACGTCATCGGCCAGGAACGCGCCAAGAAGATCCTGGCCGTGGCTGTCCACAACCACTACAAAAGGATTGATTCCCGCCAGGAGTTGAACGGGGTCGAACTACAAAAATCCAACATTCTGCTCATCGGCCCCACCGGGTCGGGCAAAACTTTACTGGCCCAGACCATGGCCCGCATCCTCAACGTTCCCTTCACCATCGCTGATGCCACCACTCTGACTGAAGCAGGTTACGTCGGGGAAGATGTGGAAAACATCGTTCTCAGCCTCCTCCAGACCGCTGATTTTGACGTGGGCAAAGCGCAACGGGGGATCGTCTATATCGACGAGATCGATAAAATCTCCCGCAAGTCGGAGAACCCCTCGATCACCCGCGACGTCTCCGGCGAGGGAGTGCAGCAGGCCCTGCTGAAAATCGTTGAAGGAACCATTGCCAGCATCCCCCCCAAGGGGGGGAGGAAACATCCTCAACAAGACTTCATCAAAGTCAACACCCAAAATATCCTCTTCATCTGCGGGGGAGCCTTCGTCGGCCTGGATCGGATCGTCGAGCAGCGCATCGGGGCCAAGGTCATGGGTTTTGGCGCGGACATCAAAAGCCGTTCTGAAAGGCGTCTGGGCGAATTGCTGGGAGAAGTTCAACCCGAAGACCTGCTCAGGTTTGGATTCATCCCCGAATTCGTGGGCCGTCTGCCGGTGATTGCCACGCTGGACGATTTGGATGAAGCCGCTCTGGTCTCCATCCTGCGGGAACCCAAGAACGCCCTGATTAAACAATACCAGAAACTCTTCGATTTCGAGAGGGTCAAATTGCGCTTCACGGACGGAGCCCTGGTGGCCATCGCTCGGGAGGCCCTGAAACGCAAGGCCGGAGCCCGGGGCCTGCGCTCCATCCTGGAAACCATCATGCTCGACATCATGTATGATCTGCCCTCCCAGACCAACATCAAAGAGTGCATCATCAGCGAAGAAACCATCGTCAATAAGGAAAAACCCATCGTCCTCTACGAAAAAAAGGCTGAGACAGCCTGAAACCGGCTTTTATTGTGTTATTCCACGCCGGGGGCCCCGTTTCAGAATTTTTTTATCTTCCAGCACGATTTGTAACCCTTCAGTCACGAGTGGCTATGACAGGAATATCGGAGGAACTAACCCTGGCCAAGATTCTGTTTTGGCCGGGGGGCCAGGCCGGTACGCGCCGGAAGCATCGGCTGGGATATCCCTGTTCATGGTGTACTCACTGAACCTCCGCCGGAGGAGGCGGAAGGCGTCAGCCCCGCCCCATCCGCGGAGAAATCAGCGCCTCATGGTTCCAAGCGGACTGGGCTGGCCCCCCGGCCATGGGCGCCCTTGGCCTTTACGCCGAACCTTTCCTCCTTCGACCTTGGCCCCGCACCCGTGAATGAAAGGTTACCACGATTTCAAGAATTTCCCTTGACAAGAAAAACCAACATGGTAGAGAATAAAACGTTTTGTGAGTCATTTTGAAAAAAAGGAGGGTGCGAGCATGAACAAAGCCGATTTAATCGAGGCGATGGCTAAAAAGGCCGACATCACCAAAGTTGCCGCCGAAAAAGCCCTGAATGCATTCCTGACAGGTGTTACAGCCGCCCTGAAGAAAAAGGATAGGGTCTCCCTGGTGGGATTCGGATCCTTTGCTGTCTCCCGCCGGGCTGCCCGCAAAGGCAGAAACCCCCAGACGGGCCAAGAGATTAATATCAAGGCTGCCAACGTTCCCAAATTCCGGGCGGGCGCCGCCTTGAAATCGGCAGTTAAATGAGGCCTTGCCGCCTCCGCACAAGGGCTTCCTCGCGTAAAATCCTCCCATTTCCCCAGAGAAGTATGTTATAATTTTTGGGTGAGGAAATATTCTTTTTTCAGGGCGGATAGCTCAGCTGGAAGAGCGCCCGCCTTACACGCGGGAGGTCACAGGTTCAATCCCTGTTCCGCCTACCGGGGTCGTAGTTAAGCTGGTCTATAACGCCGGCCTGTCACGCCGGAGGCCGCGGGTTCGAATCCCGTCGACCCCGCCAGCACCTGAAAGGTCCCTTGTAAAGGAGGTTCGTTACAAGGGACTTTTTTTAGCAGCCCCTGGTCGAGGAAAAGGAAAAATGAAGATTTTACTCATCCAGCCCTCGCAGGATCGAGGACTCGGCTTCCGGAGTCTGGGCGTCGTGGAGCCCCTAGGTCTGGAGACGATCGCCGGAAGCTTGCCTGAGCAAAAGGTCAAAATTCTGGACTTGCGCCTGGAAAACCGCCTCCCCCGAGTTCTTAAGGATTTCCAGCCGGATTTCTGCGGGATCAATTGTTCCTTCACCATCGACGTCTATCAGACCCGGGAGATCACTGCAGCTATTAAAGCCTGGCGTCGTGATGTCCCTGTCTTTGTCGGAGGGCATCACGCTTCTCTTTCTCCCGAAGATTTCTACTATCCATCCATCGATGGGGTGGCGATCGGCGAGGGAGAAGCTACTACCCCTGAGCTGGTCCGGGCATTGGAGAAAGGAGAAGACCTGCGGACTATTCCGGGGCTGGCCCTGAACGAGGCATCCGGCCCTTACTATACACCCGAGCGTCCTTTGATCAACAACCTTGACGAACTCCCCTTAGCAGCGCGTCACCTCACCCAGGGCTACCGCTTCCATTATCACCTGGGTTTCCAAAAACCCTTCTCTATCATGGAGACGGCCCGCGGCTGTCCCTACCGCTGCGATTTCTGCAGCGTCTGGAAATTTTTCCAGGGCAAATGCCGGATGAAGAGTCCGTCGCGCGTCCTGGACGAGATCAAAATCATTAGGGAAAAGTTTATCTTCATCGCGGATGACAACTTTCTCCTTAGCGTGCCCCGGGCCAAGCGCATAGCCGAACTTATCATCGAGAACAAGGTAAAGAAGCGCTTCATGTTCCAGGCGCGCAGCGATGCGATCGTCCAGCACCCGGAGGTTATTCCTCTGCTGAGAAAGGCCGGATTCTGGAAGGTTTACATAGGATTTGAGAAAATCGATGAAGAGGATCTTGACCGGCTGAACAAGCACAACTCCATCCAGAACAACGAGGAGGCCCTGAAGATACTCAGGGCCCATGGAATGGACGTCATTGCTTCCTTCATCATCGACCCTTCTTTCCAGGAGAATGACTTCCGTCGTCTGCGCCAGTATATCCTCGATCGCAAGCTTTATTCCCCTTCCCTGACCATCCTTACGCCGCTTCCGGGGACGGAACTCTTTGCCAAGCTCAAGGGAAAATTGATCACCACCAATTATGAGCTTTTCGATTACGTGCACGCCGTGCTTCCCACGAAACTTAAGCTGCCTGATTTTTACCGGGAGTTTACCGAGTTATACAAGACAGGCTATGCCTGGTCGCAAATCGGGTGGGAGGGGGCCGCAGCCATTTTTCGCAATGCCTTCTCCATCTCTCATCTCATTTCCATGAAGCGGGCTGCCTGGGCTTCGGTTGAGCCGCGGAACTACCTGGCCGGCCATGAGCGGAAGGTGGTTTTTTAAAAACTTTTTAAGACCCGCTGTGACTTTGGGGGAAAGCGTAAAGCGCCTGGTAAATCCGCGCACTTCTGAGTACTTGGATAACGTAATTTTTTGTCTCACTGTAGGGGATGTTCTCCACGAACTCATCTTCCCGCTGCCAATTCTTTTTGGCCAGCCATTCCCGGACGATGTGCGGCCCAGCATTGTAAGCCGCCAGAGCTAATGCTTCTCTCCCCCCGAACTCTTCCAGTAAACTGGCCAGGTACCAGCTTCCAAGAGACAAGTTCGCCTCCGGATCGAAAAGGAGCCCTTCGGAGAAAGAGGGCATTTTCAACCGCTTGGCAATCTGCTGGCCGGTGCGGGGCATGATCTGCATCAACCCGCGCGCCCCGGCCACGGAGAGGGCCTGCGGGTTAAACCGGCTTTCTTCCAGGATGACCGCGCTGAGGAGCGCCGCATCCAGGTTTCTGCTGCGGGCGTAATGGTTGACCCAGGAGGAGCTTCCCAGAGGATAAGCCAGGAGGTAAAGAGTCCTTTCATTTTCCGGCAGGCGGCCGGCCAGGGGTTTGAGGCTAAAGTTCTTGCGGATCAAGAGAGCAGACCGGTGATATTCTCCCGCTTCCCGGTAGAGGCGGGAAACTTCCTTCTGCATTTCTGAAGAAGCTCTCCCTTCTTCTTCGGCAGCTTCAAGCTCTTCCACGGCTGCCAAAAGGATTCCCAACTTAGTAAGGATACTGCCCTTTTCCAGGTAGACGCTTCCAGGCCTGGAAGAGGGGCCTTTTATTTCTAAAAAAGACCCCAGGACCTGGTCATGCAGAAAAGTGGAAAATCCCCTGCTGGCCCTGAAAGAACCTTCCCGGTTTGCGGCCAACAGGCTGTAATAAGAGGCCGGATAATTTTTAAGGAGAAGCTGAAAATTTTCTTCGGCTTCCTGAGAGATCCCCGAAATTTGTAAGGCCCGGCCTTTCCAATACAAAACTTTTTCGACCCAGGGGGAATTGGGGTTAAGGGCCTGTAGGCGGTCCCAGGCCTGGATGGCCCCTTGCAGGTCTTTATGATTGAACAAGAGCCAGCCGGACTGCCACAGGGCCTGGAAGCGCAGGGAGCTCTGCGGAAACTTTTCAGCCAGTTCCCGGTAAAGGGCAACGGCCTGGGTTATATCCTCCCGCTCATCAAAAATTTGGGCTTTCAGGTAAAGGGCCCGGTCCATAAAAGGGCTTTGGGGATAGGTATTTTGAAAAAGGGAAAAGGTATTCAAGGCATTCTCTTTTCGGCCCGCGCGGAAAAGCGCCCGGGTCATCCAGAAAAGGGATTTATCGGCCATATCCTCATTCCGGGAACGGTGAACCAGCAGATTGAAGGTTTCCACAGCTTTCGAATATTGCTTCAGGTAAAAAAAACACATCCCCCGGTGAAAGTAGAGCTCATCGACCCAGGGTTCACCGGCGTAGTTTTGCGGATAGACATTGGCCGGAAACCCTTCGAGTCTTTCCATCTCATTCAAGGTCCTTTCAAACAGGCGAGCCTGGTAGAAGTGTAACGCTCTGCTAAGGAGCGCTGCCGGAGGGATTTTTGGCGCCGGAAGTTTTTTTTCCTTAATCAATGTCTCCAACCTATCCTTTGCTATTTTGGCCGCAGGATGAAGAGGATGGCTCAACCAGACCTCCTGGTAGCTTTGGAGGGCTTTCGCCCATTGTCTCAGCCCTTCCTGGGCCTGCCCTAAAAAAAAGAGCGCCTGGGCGGAATAATCTTTGCGCGGGCTTTTTTTCAGGAGGGCTTCGCAGACTTCAGCGCTCCGCGAATATTCGCCGAGCTGAAAATAAATTTCGGCCATCTTCAGCTCTGCCTGCGGCGCCCTGAGACTTTTCGGATACAGATTTATAAGGCGTTGCCAAACTTCTAAACTCTTTCTTCCCTCTTTGGCCATTTGCAGAGACTCTCCCTGATAATAGAGAGCATAATCTGCCAGAAGGGTATGGACCTCAGCCGCCCGCGAAAAGACCTGGGCGGCCTCAGGCCATCTCTGCAGGGCGCGCAGGGTCTTTCCCTGCACAAAGAGCGCATCCGGCTGAAAACGGCTCTCCGGATGATTTTCTTCAAGCCTCCGCAGGGCTTGCAGGGCCGGCAAGTATTCTTTTTTCTTAAAAAGGGTCAAGGCATTTTCAAATTCTTGCCCGGGAGAGAGGCCGGCAGAAACAGGGGGAAAGGCATTCAATGGGGAAGAAAAGTAGCAGCTCAATAAAAAAAAGACGATAGTAGCTAATACGATCAAGATATTCATAGATTGAAGCTCTCGTAAAAAGTCGGGAAAGCCGTCACTCCTGCGAAAGCAGTCCGCCTCAGGCGGACAGAACTGCTTAAATTTACTGGATTCCCGCTTTCGCGGGAATGACAAAAAGAAGGGAATCTTGTAACAGTTTAGCGATTTGAAAAATGTTATAAAAGCCTTTGTTGAGGGCCGGGGGTTAGAGCGGAACGCGCCGGAAGCATCGGTTGGGTTTCCGCTTGGCCACGAGGACAAAAGATCGTTTCCTCCGGAGGAGGCGGGGGTTCTTGCCCGCCCCATATGCGGAGAAATAAGCGCCTTATGATTCCAAGCGTTACGCTCTGGCCCCCGGCCCCTGGAATTCCTTGGCCCTTACAACACACCTTTTTTCAAAGAGCTAAAGTGTTACGGAATTTTGACTTTTTACAACGTCATCATAGATTAATGGTCCAAAAAATCAATTTGTAATTTATCCTGCTAAAACCCTTTCGGCCTTCCCATATTCCCGGGCTGCCTTAAAGAACAACTGGACTCTTTCCGTGGTGGCATTGTAAGAAAGCTCACAGCCGGAGGATATAATGTAGGCCCCTCCAGGAGCGGCCGCATGGAGGCACTCTTTCACGGAAGTCTCCATCTCTTCCGGAGTTCCGCTGACAAAAAGGGAAGTGGCCACGTTTCCCACCAAAACGATCTTCTTCTTAGAAACTTCCACCAATTTTTTTAAAGAAGAAGGGCTGTCCAGGCTCAACGCCACAATGCCCAACTCTACCAGATCTTCCATAATGGGGTCGAGGTAGCCGCAGACGTGCAAGGATAAACCAGTTTTTTTCTCCCGGAAAAACTGGACAATTTCCCTATGATAAGCTTTTATGAATTTCCTGTAGAGCGCCGGAGAAATGAGGCTGCAGGAGGATGCGGCTTCTCCCATGGTCAGAGATAATCCGGTTTGTATGATCTGGGAGCCCAGGATTTTCGTAACTTCTGTGGTAAATTGCATCAGCTCATCCACAAAGAGGGGATCATCGGCCGTGTCGTAAATCAACTCTTGAGCGCCCCTCAGCGCCGTAGCGATGGTCCATGGCCCGGTCACGGTTCCCGACAAGGCCGGACCTTTCAGGGCATGGACTACATCCAGGCAGGCTTCTATATATAAAGGAAATCTTCCGCTGCTTTCAGGCCGGGGGAGGTTCAGGGTTCCAAGAGCAGACTTCTGCGCCAGGACATGCCTCTTCACCTGCGGCACGCCATCGGCGGGAAAGTCCAGGAGCGCGCCCGAAGCTTCTGCTTCCATAAATATGTCCCAGGAGACATCCACGCTGTCAGGCTTAAAAAGCTCGTAACAGGCCAGGGTGGCCTCGGCCAATTTTCCCCCATCGGCCCAGTAATCCTTGAGCGCGCATCCTATCACTTTCGCCCTGAATGGCCCCAGAATGATCCCGATGGGAATTCGGTCGGCAATCGACCGCTTCAAGCAGGCCCGAATCCGGTCTCTCCCGGTGATCTCAGACATTTTGCTCCCTCCCTCAAGAAGGCAACGCGCCTAGCCTAAAAAATGTTAGAGTAACTTTTTCTCATTCTGTTCTATGGGTTCTTTCTTTCCCTGAACCCTGTTCGCTTTGGGCTATGTCCATTGCATAGGAATTTCCTTTTTTCAACTTTAGTGTAGCCTGCAGCTAAATCACTTTAGAGTTTTAACACTTATTCTTTACTTTTTCTGCATCACTTTAGCCCTTTGAAAAAAAGTGGGGCGTAAGGTCAGAGAGAATCCATGGTCCGGGGGCCTGGGCGGCCCGCTTGGAATCACAAGGCGCTGATTTCTTCGCGGGTGGGGCGGGGAAAACGCCCCCCGCCTCCTCCGGCGGAAACGAGCGGGGTTCTTCGTTGCCAACCGGAAACCCGGCCGATGCTTCCGGCGCGTTCCACCCAGACCCCCGGACCTCAACAAAGGTGGTAAAACCACTTTTTCAAACCGCTAAATTGATACCTTTTTTTTAATCATTAGTTTAAAACTCTGTGATCTCTGTGCCCTCTGTGGCTAATTTTAATTTATTTGCGTCTTTTTCAAATTGGCAAAAAGGCCACGCAAAAAATCCAGACCGATGAAAGAAGCAAAAAAGTTAGGAGGCAATAGCCCATGATATCCCGTATGGAAAGGCCGCAGATTCCCAATAAGGGGATAGCCCAGAAGGGTTGGATGAGATTGCCAATGACCTCTCCGGCTGTAAAAGCGTTGATGGCCCGGGGGATGGCTGCGCCCAGGTCCTGGGCGGCCTTGATAACCAGCGGACCCTGAATTTCCCAGATCGCTTCCGAAGTGGGAACGAAGAAATTAACCAGGACCGCATCGAGGAAAACCCACAAGGGATAAGTCGCCGCCGTGGAGCTGGCCACAAACCATTTGAAGAGGATTGCCGCCAGGCCTGATGAAGCCATCATCCCTTGAATGCCGGCATAGAAGGGAAATTGGACGATAATTCCAAAAACGGGGCGGCCTGACCTTTCCATCGACTTTAAAAAGCGCATAGGGGTGCCGTGCAAGGAAATGGCCAGGAAAAGGAGGACGAAATTGAGAATATTTAAGTTGAGGTCAAACCCCCGCCCGTAGAACCAATAAACGATGTAAGAGAACCCCATGATCGATATCAGCCAAACCGGCCAGCGGCTGTGCTCCAACCAGACGCCCAGGGGTATCCTTCCCCTTTGCTTCAATTCTTTTTCGGCAATCAGGGAAGTTAGTTCGGCCAGGTCTTCTTCCTCAAAACGCTTTAAATTTTCCGGGTCGGGAGGAACGACATCTGCTTCTTTGGGGCAGATCATACCCATCAGAATTATCACCGAGATGGTTCCCAGAGCGAATCCTGAAAGAGCCATAGTGCTGAAAGACGTCTGGGCCAGGGGAATGATCCCGATGGCTTTCTCCAAAGTATGCCCTGCCTGGCTAATGGCCAGGGGCTCGTGAGCAAACGCGCCGAAAGTTCCGGCGCACATCCCGATATATGCGCTGGCCACCAGCAGGGGATAATCGATGTTGGGAATTCTTCTGCCCATCTCCCGGGCTAAGAACGCTCCGGCGACGATCCCGATGCCCCAGTGCAGCCAGGAAAAGGCAGCAACCAGGGCTATCATAAACATGATCCCGGTGCGGGGAGTTTTGGGGATAGCCGCCAACCACCGTAAAATTTTCTGGCCCGCAGGAATGCTGGCCACGCTGAAGCCAGCTAAAATCATCAGGACCATCTGCATGGAAAAAGCCAGGAAGTTCCAGAACCCCCCGACCCAGAACTTGACCATGTCGAACGGCCCCTGATAGGCTAGAAAGATTCCCATTAAATAGGCAACGAAGGTAAATAGGAGGGCCAGGAGAAAGGAGTGGGGAATAAAGAAGGCCAAACAGGAGTTCAGGGTTCTGGCGCCCTTTTGTAACAAAGCGGTTTTAAAAATCATTGCCAATACATTTGCTTCCCCCGCGAGTTCGATCTGCGTGGGGCTCAGATTTTTTGGTTATTGCCGAATCAACTATAAATACCCCATGAGTCAAAAGTCAATAAAAAAGAAGCTGCATGAATGTTGACAAAATAACATCCATAAGGTATAGGTGAATAGTCGTTCATTTTGCAGCTGCCGTATTTATCTGCGAATGTAATCAAGGCCAGTTAGTGAAAATAAACCTATTGTTTACACTTCTGGCGGATTACTAAAAAGGGCTTTTAAACCTGGCGTTGCCCAAAGTTTGGAGGGCTCGGGATGAAGAAGCAATCCTCCGGATATTTATTGTTTTTCAGGCAATGAAGGTATTGGGAAGAATGTCAACCTGAAGGCATTCCCTATAAAATAACCAAAATCAAAAGGAAAGGAGTTTTTTTATGGCCCAGAATGTAACTGCTCCCATGGTGGGGAAGATCGTGGACATTAAGGTAAAGGTAGGCGACAAGGTTCAGGAAGATGACGAGGTGGCCGTCCTGGAGGCCATGAAGATGGAGATGCCCATTGTGGCCCCTATATCCGGCGTGGTCAAAGATATCCGGATATCCGTCGGCCAGACTTGCGAAACCGATATGGTCATGATGGTGATCGAATAGAATATTAAATTAGCCACAGAGGACACAGAGATCACAGAGTTTTAAAAAATCCTGAAAAGGATCAAACAAAGAGCACCCGTTAAGCGTTTAAAACGAATTAAAATACTATCCAAAGATATTTGAAATTTCCATCTGATCCCCTCCCCCTTTGATGGGGGAGGGTGAGGGTGGGGGTGAATAGAAAAATGATCCCCCTCCCCTTCATCCCCTCCCGCCAGGGGAGGGGAGATTTTAGGGATATTATTAAAGTCTGAGAAGAAAATTCTCAGATTGAAAGATGTAAGAATCTATGCTTTTTCCGCGACCTTGCGCGGAAAAAGTGGCCCGCCTCAGGCGGGCAGCGAAAAAACCTGAAATCCTTCCTAACCCCTCTTTGGCAAAGGGGGAAAGGGGGGATTTATCGACAGACATTTCTTTCTTACAAACATGTTTGTATTAGTGAGGCGCTAAGCGCCTAAAAGTTGATGGAGTCGTAAAAAGTCTGAAAAGACGCTTTTCTGTCATTCCGGCCCCGTATCAAGTACGGGGTAAACTCCAGCCGGAATCCAGTCCTTTCAATTAGTTATAAGTTTTCTGGACTCCGGTTTCCACCGGAGTGACGACTTTTTACGAGATCATCAAAGTTGCCAAAAAGGAAATTCCTATGAAATCAAGGTGGCTCATAGGAATTAGTTCATAGCTCTTAGGCTTCTGCTATCAGCTATGAGCCATCAGCCGCTAGCTATGTGCTCATAAGGAGGAAAAAATGGATTTCAAATTGAACGAAGAATTACAGGCTATCCGGGATACAGCCCGTGACTTCGCTGAAAAAGAGATCGCTCCCTTTGCGGACAAATGGGAAGTGGAACACTATTTCCCCCGCGAGGTCATCAAGAAGATGGCTGACCTGGGTTTTTACGGGACGCTCATCCCTGAAGAATACGGAGGAAACGGAATGGGTTTTCTGGCCGGGACGATCATCACCGAAGAAATTGCCCGGGCCAGCGCTTCCCTTAGGGTAACCTTTAACATGCAGACCTTCGGCCCGGCGCTTTCCATCCTGCGTTACGGCACCGAAGAGCAAAAGAAAAAATATATCCCCAAGGTGGTCTCCACCGAGATGATCAGCTGCTTCGCCATCACCGAGCCCAACGCCGGCTCGGACATCATGTCCATGAAGACTACGGCCATTCCCAAAGGGGATTATTTTCTTCTCAATGGATCGAAGACCTGGATTTCCAACGCCCAGGTGGCCGATCTCTGTATCCTCTATGCTTACCATGACCCGGCAGCCAAGAGTAAAGGTCTTTCCACTTTTTTACTGGACATGCACCTCCCCGGGATTACCACCCGGCCCCTGGACAAACTGGGCCTGCACTCCGCGCCCACGGGGGAAATCATACTCGAAGACGTCAAGGTCCCTAAGGATGCCTTGCTGGGTTCGCTGGGCGATGGCGTAAAACACGTATTCGGCTCCCTGAATCAGACCCGCCTTTCCTGCGCCGCCGGAGGGTTGGGGATTGCCCAGGCTTGCCTCGATGCTTCGGTCAAATATTGCAACGAGCGCGTGCAATTCGGGCAGCAGGTTGGTCAATTCCAGATGAATCAGGACATGATCGCCATCATGGCCACGGAACTGGAAGCCGCCCGTTTCCTGGTTTACCGCGCGGCCCTTCAGAAAGACGAAGGGTTATTGAACAACGTGCTGGAAACCTCCATGGCTAAATATTTTGCCGGGGAGGTAGCCGGAAAGGCCGCGGACTTCGCCATGAGGATTCTTAGCGCCTACGGATACTCCACGGAATATCCCGTAGCCCGTTATTACCGGGACGCCAAATCCATTGCCATCGTCGAGGGCACGGCTAACATCCAGAAGACCATCATAGCTTTGGACCAATTAGGATACCGCAAGGCGAATCGTTAAAGGAGGATTTTTGTCCATGGAAGAGTATCACGGCAAAAAATTCTTCCAGGCCATCGAATTTGACGCTGACGACAAAGTAGCCAGTTTCGTCCGCGATGACGTCATCCTCCCGGGACACCCGCAAATAGATCAATCGCTGTTTGGATTTGCTGGAAAATAAGTCTGAGCCCCGGCCCTGGAGGAAATACTCGAACATCAATTTGTAAAAATTTAGCGATTTGAAAAAATAGTATAAAAGCCTTTGTTGAGGGCCGGGGGTTAGAGCGGAACGCGCCGGAAGCATCGGTTGGGTTTCCGCTTGGCCACAAGGACAGAAGATCTTTTCCTCCGGAGGAGGCGGGGGTTCTTGCCCGCCTCATACGCGGAGAAATCAGCGCCTTATGATTCCAAGCGTTCCGGTCTGGCCCCCGGCCCCTGGAATCCCTTGGCCCTTACAACACCCTTTTTTTCAAAAAGCTAAAGTGTTCCAAAATTTTTAAAGGACAAATGTTCAGGTCTGGAGGGGAGGCCGCTCAAGCGGAGTTTTTCCCTCCAGATTTCTTTTTGAGTCGGAGTAATAAAGGAGGGTTTTATGCCGCAAGCCCTTGAGGACATCAAAGTCTTAGACCTTTCCCGGGTCCTGGCTATGCCATACTGCAGCATGATGTTAGGCGACCTGGGCGCAGAGATCATCCGGGTGGAACGTCCAGTCCTTGGAGATGAAACCCGCCACTGGGGTCCCCCCTGGGCCGGAGACCAAAGCGCCTATTACCTTTGCACCAACCGTAATAAGAAAAGCATCACCGTTGATCTGAAGAAGAAAGAAGGACAGGAAATCATCCGCCTCCTGGCCAGGAGGAGCGATATCCTGCTGGAAAACTTCCTCCCGGGCAATTTAGCCGAAATGAACCTAAGTTACGCAGACATCAAAGCCATCAACCCCAAAATTATCTATGCTTCTATTACCGGGTATGGGCAAAACGGCCCTTACCGGAACCTCCCGGGATATGACTTTATCATTCAGGCCCAGGGCGGCTTGATGTCCATCATAGGCGAAGCCGACGGACCGCCCATGAAAGCAGGGGTGGCCATTGTGGACATTACCGCCGGGTTATTTGCCTGCTCTGCCATTCTCGCCGCCCTGCACTTCCGGGAGAAAACCGGCGCCGGCCAACATATTGACATCGCCCTTTTAGACTCCCAGGTTTCCTGGCTGGCTAACCAGGCCAGCAACTATCTGATCTCCGGTAAAGTCCCCTGGCGGTCCGGCAATGCCCATCCCAACATCGTTCCTTACGAAACCTTTAAGGCCAAAGACGGAATCTACATCGCCCTGGGCGTTGGCAATGACAACCAGTGGCGCAAATTCTGCAAACTGGCCCGGATCGAACATTTGATGGACGATCCCCGTTATGCCACCAACCCCAAACGCGTGGCCAACCGGAAAGAGTTAGTTTCAATTCTTGATAAAATTTTCCTTGAAAATAATTCTGTTGAATGGCTCAAGCTCCTTGCCGAAGCGGAAATCCCATCCGGCCCGATCAACACCATCGACCGGGTATTCGCTGACCCGCAGGTTCTGGCGCGGGAGATGCTGGTGGAAATGGAGCATCCGCATACCGGCAAATACAGGGTCGTCGGCTCTCCCATGAAACTATCCGAAACCCCCGTGCAATACCGCATCCCTCCGCCCTTATTAGGGGAACACACCGCAGAGGTTCTCCGAGATGTGTTAGGCTACGACCCGACCAAAATTGATAGGTTAAAGGAAGAAAAGGTTATCTAACTTGAAACTTTCTTTCGGGCCGTTTTTCTTGCCACCCCATTTTTAAATGTTGTGTTGTCATCTCAAGCAGTTCTCCGGCTCGGGCGGAGGGGGCCTCTGGCTTGGCAAAAGAGGCGGCATTCCTTTCATGGGATACGGCGGGAGAAGGAATAGAATTCACTTATCAATCATTTTCCTTATCCGGCAATATCGAAAAGGTTTCCTTCCCGCCTAAAATCCTCCGTCATTTCCGGTAGGGGATGGGAGTAAGGCGTTCCCGGGCCGATTTTGCCGGCGCCAGAGGCCCCCTCCGCCCGAGCCCCAACAGAAGTAATTCTAAAAACTGGGGGGGTGGCAAGGCACGCTTTTTTATTGCCTTCAAGGTCAATTTGTGCTAAGAACAGGGGGAAATAAATCTTTTTACGAAGGAGGGCTTGCCATGTCAACGAGAAGACGCTTAAACATTTTCATGATCCTGTTAACAATCATTTTCACTTTTTCCCTTGGGAGCTTGGGGGAAGCCCAAACCAAGGGCGTGCGTCTTTCCATTGCTACAGGGGGAACAGGCGGTGTTTACTATCCCCTCGGCGGTGGAATGGCCCAGGTCATCTCTAAGTACATTCCCAACACAGAAGCCACCGCTGAAGTAACCGCCGGTTCTGTGGACAACTGCAAGCTCATCCAGACCGGAAAAGCGGAATTGGCTCTTATCATGGCCGACATCGGCTTCGATGCTTTGAAGGGCGAAGGAAGGTTCAAGGCCGGCGGAGCGATCCCCCTCCGGACAATCGGGGTGGTTTACTCCAATTACATGCACTTTGTCACCATGGAGGGATCGGGGATTAAAACCGTCTCTGACCTCAAGGGGAAACGGGTCTCCACTGGATCTCCGGGAAGTGGGACAGAAGTTAAAACCATGAGGGTTCTGGAAAGCTACGGGATTGATGGGGAGAAAGATCTTAAGCGGGATCGTCTGGGGGTGGCCGAATCGGCTGGCGCTCTCAAAGACCGAAAGATCGATGCCTTCACCTGGGACGGGGGGTTACCCACGGCCGCGGTTTTGGATATAGCAGCCACGCCGGGGATTAAGATAAAAATTTTAAACAACGCCGACTATCTTGAAAAAATGAACCAAAAATACGGACCGGTTTATTTCAAGCTCACCATCCCCAAAATTACTTACCCCCATATGGATGCTGACGTTTCGGTGGTCGGGGTAGCCAACCTCCTGGTCTGCCATGAAAAAATGGACCCCGCCCTCGCCTACAACATCACGAAATTCCTTCTCGAAAAACAACCCGAACTTGTGGCCGTGCATAAGGAAGCCCTGAACTTCACTCTGGCTACAGCCACGGTCGGGTCTTCTTTGCCCTTCCATCCTGGGGCCATTAAATACTACCAGGAAAAAGGAATCGTAATTAAATAACGAAACTAAGCCTTGCCTCTCCTTCCTTGCTGCCCTTTGATCCCCCGGGGGCGGCAGAAGGAGATTTAGCGCCTGCCTGCGGTTTCTTTGGGAGACCGGGGACCGGCCTGATCTTGCTACCGAGGGAAAGGAAAGTTGTTGATGGAGGAAGAAAGAAAATCCTCTTCCGTTAATGGGGAAGAACTGATCACTGAAGAACGGCTGAGAAAAGCCGAAGCCTTTATCGAGGAGGAAGAAGGACCTTCGCGGCGTTTGGCCGGGCGGATGGGAACTTTTATCACCATCGTCGCTGTGGCCATGTCCCTCATCCATCTTTACGCCGCCGTCGGGATTATCATGACCCAGATCCTCCGGGGGATCCACGTCATGTTCGTCCTCTTTTTAACCTTTCTCGTTTTCCCCTCTCTCAAACGCTTTCGGAACAGGATTCTCTGGTACGATTATCTCCTCTCCCTCCTGGGCGTGGCTGTCATCGTTTATATCTTTCTCGACTTCGAAGAGTTCATCTACCGCTCGGTGACCCCCACAACCTGGGATTTATTCTTCGGTGGTTTGCTGATTGCTCTGATTCTGGAAGCTAACCGCCGGACGACGAGCTGGATTCTTCCTTTTATCGTGGGCTCTTTCCTGGTTTATGCCTACATCGGGCCATGGCTCCCTTCTCCCTGGACCCATCGCGGGTACGGCATCGACAGACTTGTCGGACATATGTACATGACCCTGGAAGGGATTTTCGGGGTGCCCATCGATGTCTCCTCCACTTTCATCATCCTGTTCACCATCTACGGAGCTTTCCTGGAATTCTCGGGAGCGGGGAAATTCTTCATCGACTTTTCTTTGTCGGCCATGGGGGGCAAACCCACGGGGGCCGGACGCACGGTCACCCTGGCTTCGTTCCTTCTCGGAGGCCCCTCCGGCAGCGGCGTGGCCACAACCGTAACCTTAGGTTCAGTCGCCTACCCCATGCTGGCCAAAGCCGGATACAGCAAAGAAGCTGCCGGCGGCCTTCTCTCCGCAGGAGGCATCGGCGCCATTCTATCCCCGCCGGTGCTGGGAGCCGCCGCTTTTCTCATTGCCGAGTTTCTGAAGATTTCCTATCTGGACGTCATCATCATGGCCTCCATCCCGACCATCCTCTATTACTGGGCCATCTTCTGGATGGTGGAATTTGACGCCAAAAAATTCGGGGCCAAGACCATTGCCTTCGATCGAACCTATTCCTTATGGCAACTAACCCGCCTTTACGGGTTCCATTTCACTTCCCTCATTGCCATTGTAGTCATCATGGTTATAGGATTTACGCCCATCATGGCTGTTTTCTGGGCTACGATGATCGCCTTCGCAGTCAGCTTTATACGTCCGGATACGGCACTCGTCCCGAAAAAATTGATCAACGCCCTGCGCAGCGGCTCCATCGGGGTGCTCTCCGTGGCCACTACCTGCGCTTCCGCTGGAATCATCGTTGGCGTAGTAACTCTGACCGGCTTAGGGTTAAAATTTAGTAACATCGTCATCCAATATGCCGGGGGTAGTCTCCTTTTGACGGCCATCTTCACCGCTCTGGTGGTGTGGGTCGTGGGTCTGGCCGTTCCGGTAACGGCTTCATACATCATCTGCGCCGTAATTGCCGCCCCTGCCCTGATCAAACTGGGCGTTCCCGATTTTGCCGCTCACATGTTCATCTTCTATTACTCGATCCTCTCGGAGGTCTCGCCTCCCACAGCTCTTTCTCCTTTTGCCGCTGCTGCCCTCACTGGAGGAGACCCTTACAAGACCACCATGCAGGCCTGGAAATATACCCTGCCTGCTTTTCTCGTTCCCTTCAATTTTACCCTCCACCCTGACGGCGTGGCTTTGCTTCTCAAGGGATATCCGCTTATTATCATTTGGACCTTCATTACAGCCCTGGTGGGTATCTTTGCCCTGGCAGCCGGCATGGATGGATGGATGTTCAAGCGAGCGACTTCGTATGAAAGAGCGATTCTTATCGCAGCCGGGCTAACTCTGGTTTATCCGGCTCTGATCTACGACGCTATTGGCCTGGGATTGGTAGGCCTAGCCATCCTTTCCCAGAAAGTAATCAGAAAGGATGATTTATGATTGTTAGGTAGGGTGCAGATTAGCCAAAATTCAAAGTTAAGACAAGGAGGTGCCCAGGTGTTTAAAAAAATTCTGGTTCCCTTGGATGGTTCCCAACTGGCTGAAGGAATTCTGCCCAGGGTGGAGTGGCTGGCTAAATTCCATGGGGCAGAAGTAACACTTTTACGCGTGGCTCTGGTCCATACCTTTCCCGGATTAGATCCGGTTCAGCACCAGATAAACGTTGTCCGCGAGGCCGAAGAATACTTGGCCAAAATAGAGGCAAACTTGAAGAGCGTAGGAGTGCAGGTGAATTCCGTTGTCCGATACGGAAACGATGCCCAGGAAATCGTCGATCATGCCCGAGATCGCGGCTTCGACCTCATCGCCATGTCCACTCACGGACGTACCGGCATCACCCAGTTCGTTCTGGGAAGCGTGGCCAGCAAGATCATCCATACGGCCACCGTTCCCATTCTGCTTTGCCGAGTCTGTTGAACTATTTCACCATCTTTACTCAAACGGAATTTTGATCGGGATTTGCACGCAGCAAACCTGATCTTTAGGGGTGTCGCTCCGGGAAGGCATCTGCCTGAAACAGGAGGACTATAGGATGCCTCATCAACAACCCTCCATCCATTTCCGCAAACCATGTTGCCGCAAATCTAACCCTACTCAAAGTTGCGTTTGAACCAACGTTCCCTCTCCCACTGAACATTTTTCCTCTCACCCTCACTCCGTAGGCAGCCATTTAGACACCTTGCGGAACATCCCCCCTCACACGGCTCCTCATGGACCATAACCTGCGTGGTCGGGAATTTTTCTTGGATCCAAGCGGCGATCTGGTCGCTGATTCGGTGGGATTCCTGAATCGATATATCTTTGTCCATCATTACATGGAGGTCCACAAAACGGGTCGCCCCTGCCTTTCGAGTTCGCAGGTGATGAAATCCTCGGATCGGGAGTTGCAATCGACCGATTTCATTTCGAATCCATTTTTCTTCCTCGGGTATATTGGCGTCGAGCAGGTCCCGGCCGGATTGGATAGTCAATTCATAGGCTGTCCGTATAATCATGAGCGCTACGACGATGGCAGCGACCGGATCCACCCAGGTTAGAATCCTCCCTGGAAAAATTTTTCCCCCTGCGGCGATCAATGCCAATCCAGCCATAACTCCTACTGAAGTATATACATCCGTGCGTAGGTGCCAAGCATCGGCTATAAGTGCCACGGAATCCGTTTCTCTTCCCACCTTGAAAAGCCTCTGGGAAATGAATATGTTGACGACGGCAGAAAGCAGCATAACAGCAACGCCCAGGATGGCCATATCGATCGGTTGGGGCCTGATAAGCCTGAGAAACGCCTCGTATATTATCCACCCGGCGGCAATAAAGATCAAAAAAGCCTCGATCGCTCCGGAGATGTTTTCCACTTTGCCGTGACCAAAGGGATGACCTTCGTCAGCAGATTTGCTTGAGGTTTTGACAGCAAATAGGGCGATAACTGCTGCCAGGAGATCCACTCCCGAATGGATCGCCTCTGATATGACGGATACAGAACCAATAAGGATTCCTATGATCATTTTAAAAAGCACCAATAGGGTATTGGAAATGACCGAAAGCCAGGCTACGTTAATTTTTCTTTTATCTACATTCATGCCGTCTCCCCATATAAAAAAATCCCGTGGAACAAGAGTCCCACGGGATTATGTCTCCCGCTGCCATATATTTCAGGCCCGGCTCTTCCTCATCATAAAGAAGTGCCTGATCCAAAATCAGAATACTCTTAGGGCCACCGATTGTCAAGATAGAAAAATTCTGGAGTTTCCTGAGTTTTTCACGAGTAAAATATCCAACGAGTTTAAATGATTGAGGAAATTAAAAAATAGAAGTCGGAGGGGATTTTTTTGACAAAAATGGAGATTCCCGGGTTTAATATCCTCTATCAAACAAAAAACCTTATCTACAACAGTTTTGATTGTTTATAAAGAGGGGAGGGAGAAGAAGAGGACCGTTTCCTTAGGCGATCAATCTGGTCTTAAATTTCTTGAACCATGAACAACTCCGGTTATCCATACATAATTGCCCTCGATCCGATACATAATACGATAATATCCGTATATTATTTCCCTACAAGACTCCTGGCCTATTTCAGACATTACGCGGCCAAATAAAGGGAATTTTTGCAAACGATCTGTGATTTCAAATATCCGAGTCACAAATAGAGCGGCCCGGTCTATGGAATCTCTCGCAATATATTCAGCGAGCATGTCTATTTTGTTTAAATTGGGTCAATTGAAAGGGAATGCCCGTTCCGCCTTTTGTCGATTCTCCGATTCTCTGTTTCACCTATTTTGTCCCTTCCCCTTTTCTCTCCTTTTCGCCCTCTGCCCTGCGCCTTGTGCCTTAAGCCTTGATAATCTTGGACAGGTCCCACTCCACGGGCAGGCGCACGCGCTGGCCGGCTTTGGTTTCGAACAGGAGATAGCCATTGGCCAGGCCGAAGAGAAAGAGGTCCCTGGTAATCTCTACGTCTTTTTGGCAATAGGCGATCACTTCCCCAATCTTCCCTTCTTTAAACCATTGCAATGACTGTAAGCCATTGGCTGATTTCTCCATGTTCAGAGTCTTGTGGGCCAGATGATTGAGAGAGAGGCGGTAGCCCAACTTGCTGGTAATTTGCTGCAAAATATCAAAAGTTTTAAGGGTAGAAAACCCGAAGGAAGAATAGCCCCGAAGGACATTGTAATCGAAGTCGGCAATGTTAAACCCCACGATTAATTCCGCGGTCTTCAGTTTGGCGATCAGGTCATGGACGCCGTCTTCTTTGAACACATCAAAAGAACCTTTTAGGGAATCATAAATCACAGCCACGGCCAGGCGCATCAGGTGCTTGTTCTGCCAGCCGCCGACTTCTTCGGCGCTCCGCTGGGTTTCTATGTCCAGGAAAAGAACCCGGTGGCGGGAAATTTCTTCCTTGAGCCAGGCCGGGCGCCGGGTTGCCGCCATATCCCCCCTGGGATCGCTAATTTCAGAATCCACCGGAAGTAAAACAGCGGCAGATGAGGGAAACGGCTCTTTTCTAATTTTCTCTGCCCCTCTTTTTTCAGGTCCTTTTTCCCCCAATAACCACTCAAGGATGAATTTCGCAGCACGCTTGTCTAAGGGTTTGTTTCCCGACCCGCACTTGGGGGAATGGACGCACGAAGGGCAGCCGTCCAGGCAGGGACAATCCTGGATCAGGGAGAGGGTCTTTTTCAGAAGTTCTTCGAGCATGCCGTAGCCATACTCGGCCAGTCCCACGCCTCCGGGGTATCCGTCGTAGATGAAAATCGCCGGTTTTTCCAACTGAGGATGCACCGGGTAGCAAATTCCCCCCACATCATTCCGGTCGCAGAGGGCAAAAAGCGGGAAAAGGGCAATGGAGGCATGTTCCACAGCGTGAATCCCCCCCATAAAATGCAGCCCCTCTTCCTTCACCCGCTGGGATACCCCTTCCGGAAGGATAATCCAGAGTCCCATAGTTTCGAACACATGGGCGGGCATTTCCAACTCATGGACGCTAAGGAGATCCTGGCCGAAGATGCGCCGCTTCTCAAAGCCCCTGACTCTTTCGGTTACCTTTAATCTGCCGTAACAGGACGTGAACTGGGCCAGGTGCTGGGTGCGGACTACGGAGAGGATCTCCGTCTCCTTTTCCGAAAGCGCCCTCGTATAATAATCAACATCGGCTTGTTTTACCCAGACCTCCTTTTTCCCCTGGTCTAATTGAGTGACCAGGTACGGGTCGGCCTTATGCAGGTAAATCGCCCCCGGGTGGCCTTCGTTGTAAACCCTGGGCACATTGCTCTTCCCAATCAACCGTTTCGTTCCCTCCTCAAAGATGGTAAAGCCTTCTCCCGCGGAGCGAATGTCCACCATCCGGTGGGGGTTGATCCGGCGGGAAAACCACTCCTTACCGGAGGCGCTGCGCAGCAGTTCTCCTTCGGCAACCAGTTGATCGAGAAGGGCGCCGTAATTTTTTAGAGGGATAATTTCTTCTTCCATCCGCAAAGGAATTTCGGCGCTGGCGCAGATAAGATGCCTGGAAACGACGACGGAATTATCCGGGTCCACCACCGCGCTCTCAAACCCCCGCCCGAAGAAATCCTGCGGGTGGCGCATGAAATACTGGTCCAGGGCATCGGGCTGGGCGATTAAGGCCACCAGAGACTCCCGGTCCGTTCGCCCTACCCGGCCTCCCCGCTGCCAGGTAGCGGTTATCGTCCCCGGGTAGCCCACCAGGATACAAACATCCAAACCCCCGATATCAATGCCCAGCTCCAGGGCGCTGGTAGAGATTACCCCCAGGAGCTCGCCGGACACAAGCTTGGCTTCGATCTCCCGGCGCTCTTCCGGCAGGAACCCGGCGCGGTAAGAGCTCACCCGGCCTCTTAAATCCGGGCGATCCTGCAAAATCCAGGTGTGCAGTAGTTCCGTTATCTTCCTGGCCTGGGTGAAGGCCAGAGTGCGAAAGCCGTTATCAAGGCAATCCAGGAAAAGCTTGGCTGCCAGGGTATAGGGACTTCCCGTGGGATTCAAAAAAAGGAAATTCCTCCCGGCCCGCGGCGCTCCGCTTTCTTCGATAGCCTCGAAAGGAAGGCCGGTGAGCCTCTCAGCAAATGACCGGGGATTAGCGATGGTAGCCGAACAAGCGACGAACTGGGGTCTTGACCCGTAGAAGTCGCATATCCGCTCCATCCGGCGGATGACCTGGGCCAGGTGCGAACCGAAGATTCCTTTGTAAGTGTGCAGCTCGTCAATTATCACATACCGGAGGTTGCGGAAAAGCGCTTCCCACTGGGTATGGAAGGGAAGCAGGCTTAAGTGCAACATGTCCGGGTTGGTGATCAAAATCGCCGGGACGGATTCGCGAATTTTCCGCCGGCGGTAACTCGACGTATCCCCGTCATAAATTGCCGCGGGAAATTTGACTTGACCTTTGATCGGTAAGGTAAATTCCTTCAGGGCCTTCAACTGATCTTGCTCCAGCGCTTTTAAGGGGAAGATATACAGTGCTTTTGATTCCAGGGTTTCGAGGATGGACTCGATCACCGGCAGGGTGTAAGTCAGAGTTTTGCCGCTGGCCGTCGGCGTGGCCATGACCACGTTCTTGCCTTCCCGTATTTTTTGGATAGCCTTTGCCTGGTGGGAGTAGAGGGCGTCTATGTGCAGATTTTGCAGGGCCTGGTGCAATAAAGGCGGTATTGCGGTTTCCAGTTTCACCCATTGCCCCGCCTGAGAAGGAATGGCTTGATGACAAACCACCTGCGGTTTATAAAAACGATGTCGCTTTAAATTTTCGATGAACTGGAGCATAATAAAAAAACAGGTACCAATTTAGCGATTTGAAAAAATGTTATAAAAGCCTTTGTTGAGGGCCGGGGGTTAGAGCGGAACGCGCCGGAATCATCGGTTGGGTTTCCGCTTGGCCAGGAGGACAAAAGATCTTTTCCTCCGGAGGAGGCGGGGGTTCTTGCCCGCCCCATACGCGGAGAAATAAGCGCCTTATGATTCCAAGCGTTCCGCTCTGGCCCCCGGTCCCTGGAATCCCTTGGCCCTTACAACACACTTTTTTTTAAGAGCTAAAGTGTTCCAAAAACAGCAATCAGATCTCAATACAGAATTAATCCGCAAAAACCTTTAACTTTTTTCTTGAATTAATTTACCAGACATGGTAATAAAATACAAACAAAAGGGATGGAAGACGGCAGGAGAGGATGCGAGGAAAGAAGGGCCTTTTGCTGGGCGGGCTGGTGCTGGTGACACTGGGGCCCCTGTTAATTTTGGATAACCTGGATATCCTATCTTTCAAAGATACGACCTGGCCGCTTCTTTTGATGGCCATTGGCGTAGGCCTTTTCTTGATAAACCGGAAGACCCTAACTGGCTGGGTCGTAGGCGGTATCGGGGTCATTCTTTTCGTAGTTAATTTTGTCATCCATTTCTTCCCGGCCTTTGAGAACTGGACTTTCCTGGTCGGCCCCATCATCCTGATCATTATCGGTGTTCTTCTGCTTCACCGCTATTATCACGGCAGTCACGAACCTCAACCGTAAATTTTTGTAACAGGAGCCTCTTGCAAAAGTATTTTTTTGTGGTTCGACAAGCTTGTCCTGAGCGAACCGTTCACCCTTCGAGAACCTCAGGGCGAACGGTGAGTCGAAGGGCTCACCACGAACGGAAAAACTAAATAATTTCAACCTAAGCCCGTTCACCCTGAGCATGTCGAAGGGTAAATTGCGGACTCTTGCAAGAGCCTCAATTGTTACAAATTATTTACGTTTGTAACTCCGGGTTTTCGTCTTTTCCTGTGGTGAGTACAAAAAAATAAAGGGAGGCTGAAATCAGCCTCCCTTTATTTTTTGGGGGAATTCAGGAGCGGTAGAGGAAATAATCGTTCTCTTCCAGGTGGCTGTGCCGCCGGCGCCATTCTTCCAGGGGGATGGAGAATTGACGTTCGATCTTTTCCCGGAAAACCGGTCCAGAGTTATACGTGCAGAAGGGATAGACCCTTCCATTGGGGGCCGCATAATGGATGGAACAGCGCTTCACCCGGTCCACGTTGTAGTTGTAGGAATCCTGGAAGTGCATTCCCCCGATGAGTAACATATTCCAGTTGTAAATGAGATCCACGCGACTCTGGGCTTCCTTATCCACCACCCCCTGGAAAAGCTCCAGGCAGATTTGCGGGGTCATGCCGTCTTTGGCCTCTTCTCCCCGGAAGTGCTTCTTCAAAAGTTGCTGGGCGGTCAGAGCGGTCAGGGAGCGGATGTGGGAGATTTTTTGTTTTACCAATTTGTTCAGGTCCATGGTGAAACCTTCTATGTCAATCAGCCTGGTAATCGGGGTTACGCTTTTGGTTTTGGAATTTACAAAGATGTAGCTGCCGATGCCGCAATCGGCATGGGATGTAATTTTCATCACCTCATACTTCCAGATGGCCCTGAGCAGCCTGGAAAAAGGAGAGGTCACGGACAGTGGGTACCAGTCTTCCATAGGCTTAAGATAGCCGGTCTGGCTCTCGATATCCCTGGCCAGGTCGGATAAGGTGTAACGCTGCCGCTCCCGGTCTTCTGTGGAAATCCTCCCGGTGAAGGCCACGGGTTGATAGCTGATCCCGCTGATGGCATCAGAATTATCCACGGCAAATTGCAGAATATTGCCCACTTGATTGTCGTTTATGGTCTTGATGATTGTCGGCACCAGAACAATCCGCAAACCTGCCTCCCGAGCATTCTCAATTGCTTTGGCCTTCAGCTCAAAGAGACCGGAAAGACCCCGTGTCTTCCGGTACACTTCATCTCCCGTTCCGTCAAATTGCAAATAGACGGTGTAGAGTCCCGCTTCCTTGCACTGCCTGGCAAACTCCGGATCTTTGGCCATACGAATCCCGTTGGATGCGATCTGCAGATGAGTGAAGCCCAGGGACCGCGCTGCTTTCAAAATGTCCAGAAAGCGGGGATGAATGGTTGGCTCTCCCCCGGAAAATTGCACAGCCGGCGGGAAAACGGGTTTTACGTTCCGCATCATGGTAAGCATTTCCAGCACCTGCTCATAGGTAGGTTCGTACACATACCCCTGGACATTGGCGTTGGCAAAGCAGATGGGACATCTCAAATTACAGCGATTGGTTAAATCTATGTTGGCCAGGGCGGCATGGCTAATGTGCAGATCGCAAAGGCCGCAGTCATCCGGGCAAACCTTGGCCCCGGTGATCTGAGGATTCAGGATCCCGTCGCCATCCTCGTAAGTCCAGCGTTCAGCCTTCTTGTAGAGCCCCGCGTCCGAATAAACCAGGTCGCGCACAAAACCATGATCCGGGCAGGTCTTCTCCATGAAGACTCTACCATCTCGTTCGAGGATTTTTGCCGGAATTAATTTGCGGCATTCAGGGCAGAGGCTCTCCACCTGTTTGGGAAGCCCTATGGGAACATTCTGAGTCGGGGGATAATAAGGTTCCAGACCTGGAGCTTTTTTCCCCGAAACCCCTTTTCTGAAGTTACGGATCAGCTCTCCAATGGCCATTTTACCCTCCTTATAAATCTTTTTTTAAAGGGTGATCGTCTCGTAAAAGGTCGTAAAACTGTCACTCCTGCGAAAGCAGGAGTCCAGAACTGCTTGAATTTACTGGATTCCGGCTGGAGTTCACCCCGTACTTGATACGGGGCCGGAATGACGGAGAAAGGGGCTTTCGGACTTTTTACGACTCCATCAAGGGTAGTTGAGCAAGATATGGGCCAAAAACAGGCCTGAATAATTTTTTATAAGAATTTGATATTATTTGTTAAATTTTAGGTTAAGCGGTCAGGTGAGATTATATGGAGAGCGCTGTTTTCCCAGCGGGACGTCCATTGTGGAGGATTATTTTTTAATTACGGCAAGTTAGTGAGTGCGAAGTATTTCTTCTATGTGCGATGTTTTATTTCGCATCAAATCTTCTCGAAATCCTTCCGGGATATCCCATATTTTTTGATCAGATTCTGAAACTGCCTGCGGTCCATGTCCACCATTGCTGCTGATCGCTGGATATTTCCTTCCCCTTTTCTTAAGGCTTCGACGATGAATTTTTTCTCCATCTCTTCTTTAATTTTTTGCTGGGTTATTTTTTTCATCTGTTTAAGTTTTTCCCGGTCGCCGGCCACGACCATTCCCTCTTCTTTTACCTGATGGATAAGCTCTTCAGGAAAATCTTCAACTTCTATGAAGTCCGAACGGCAGAGAACCATCCCCCGGAGGAGGGCATTTTCCAGCTCCCGCACATTACCCGGCCAGGGATAATCCATTAATAGCTGAAGGGCTCTCTCGCTTACTCCGGCAATCTTCTTCTTACAAACCCCGCGATGCTTCTTAAAGAAATGTTCCACCAGCAGGGGAATGTCCTCTTTCTTCTCGCGCAGGGGGGGGATGGGTATGGTGATCACGTTCAAACGGTAGTAAAGATCTTCCCGGAAGGCATCTGCTTCCATAGCCTGTTTCAGATCTTTATTCGAGGCTGCAATAATCCGGTTATCCACTTCAATGTCTTCCGTGCCACCAACCCTTTGAAACTTTTGTTCCTCCAGAATCCGCAGGATCTTAACCTGGAGTTCCTTGGGCATCTCCCCGATCTCGTCTAAAAAAAGCGTTCCTTTATCGGCCAGCTCCAGGCGACCCTTTTTTGTCTTCACCGCTCCGGTGAAGGCCCCTTTCTCATGGCCGAATAGTTCGCTTTCGAGAAGGCTGCTGGGTATAGCCGCGCAGTTGATGACCACGAAGGGCTTACTCGAGCGGTCGCTCTCATAGTGGATCGCCCGGGCCACCAACTCTTTGCCCGTGCCGCTCTCGCCCTGAATCAGCACTGTGGCCTTCGTTCCTGCTACCTGCTGGATTAGCTGGATGACTTTCTGCATGGCCGGATGATTACCCACGATATTCTTAGGCCCATAGATGGTCTTCAACTCCTGCCGCAGATCGCGGTTTTCATCTTTCAGCCGGCATAACGACAAAGTTTTTTCGATCAAAAGCTCCATCTCATCCATCTTGATGGGCTTGAGAATATAATCGACCGCCCCTTCTTTCATGGCCTGGACCGCTCCTTCAACGGTCCCATAAGCCGTGGTGATAATTACGGGCAGCTCGGGTTGGATCCGGCGCACCTCCTTAAGAAGCGTCATTCCGTTCATCCGGGGCATCTTCAAGTCCGTGATCATCAAGGTGATGTCCCTGGCCTTCACCATCCCCAGCGCTTCTTCCCCGTCCCCGCAGGTCAACACCTCATATTTCGGGGTGAGATTAATCTCAAAAATGCGCTGCATGCGCACTTCATCGTCAACGACTAAAATTCGCGGCTTCATAACTCCTAAAACCCTCACCGCAGAGTACGCGGAGAAAGAACGCAGAGAAAAATTATTCCTTAAACTCATACACCAATCGGCGAATACCATCCTTAAGTAAGCACTTTGGAATTGAAGTAGATTCAAGTAACCCTCGGCCAAGTTCGCAATGAACCGAATTTGCCGCCGCAATGATTTTTTCTGTGAGTTCGTTTATATTGTTTCTCATCTCGGCGTTCTCTGCGCTCTCCGCGGTGAACGTTTTTCCCTTTATTTTTCCCCTGCCGGGGCAGGGCCTACCGCCCCGAAACATCCCATCATACCTGTGGGCAACGGGAGGGTTATGATAAAGGCAGTCCCCCCTCCCTCATTATTCGCCACAGATAACGTTCCCCCGTGGTTTTTAAAGACCTTATGGGCAATGCTCAAACCCAAACCCGTCCCCTGTTCTTTGGTGGTGAAGAAGGGGTCAAAGATCTTGGACTCGTTCCCCGGAGGAATGCCCACTCCCGTATCTGTGACCCGGATGATTACATCCCTGTTTTCTTTCTGGGTCAATGTGATGCGCAGCGTTCCTCCCTGGGGCATTGCCTCTAGGGCATTCATCTCCAGGTTCACCAGAGCCTCCCGGATTTGCTCCGGGTCCAGGAAAAGAGAGACCTTGCTTTTGGGATATTCCTGGATGATCCGCACTCCCCGCTCCCGGGCAGGGATGGAGATTAATTCCACTGTCCCCCCCAGGATGTCTTTGAGGTTCACCTCCCGGAAGGCCGGCGGCTTTGGTTTGGCAAATTCCAGAAAGTTAGTCAGCATGCGATTGATACGTTCCGACTCTTCGCGGATGAACTGGAGCATTTCTGCCTGGACCGGCTCAGGAATTTCTTTTTCCAGCGTTTCGGCGGAGCCTAAGATAATCCCCAGGGGGTTGCGAATGCCGTGAACGAAAGATGCGGCCATCTCTCCCAGGGCGGCCAGTTTTTCCGATTGCATCATTTGAAAGTCTTTCTGTTTCAGATTCTGGAAAAGAAGCGCCCGGGAAATGGCCATAGCTGTGGTTGGAGCAAGGGCTTCCAATGCTTCTATTTCCATGATGGAGAAATTTTTTCCGTTCTGTTTTCCCCCCAACAGTAAAAAACCCAGCAAACCCTCTTCCCACTGGAATGGGATAACCAGGGAGGAACCTTCTGCCATCATGTCTTTGACTTCGCGCTGCAGTTCCTGGTAGTTCTTAATGTACTCCAACTCCACGGCGCGGGTCGAGTTCTTCAGGTAGCCGATGAATGGGCTTTCTTTGGGGAAGTGCCTCTCACTGGAAAACCCTTTCTGGTTGGTCAACCGGTACGTATCTGACTCCCCGTCCAGGATCCACATTCCTACCTTGTCCGCCGCCAGGGTCTGGGCAGTAAATTCCACCGTGGCCCGGCAGAGGGTTTTCAGGTCGAGGATATTCAGAAGGGTGCGGGTAAACTCGAAAAATTTGAGCCGGAAAAGATACCGGTCCCGGTAGAAGAATCGATCGACGAACTCTTCCACCCGCCTTTCCAGGGGTCGCAGCAGAAAGACCAGGATGAGCACAAAGGCGCTTTCCATGAGCAGGGACGTAGTCTCCAATTTCTTGGCCAGAATATCGCAGACGTTCTTGATGATCAGAACATAGATGACCACGACTAACCCCGAGAGCATGGAGTAGAGAATGGATCCCCGGATGATGAAGTGAATGTCCAGCAGGCGATATTTGACTAAGGCCAGGGCAAAGAAAAAGCTGATCAAGAGGGAATAAAGGCTGGCCACGAAGAAGAAGGAGTAGCCCAGTTCAAAAAAGAAATTGACCAGGTGCAATACCAGGCCGATGAAGAACATGAAAGTAATGCCCACCAGCAGGTAAAGTATCTGGAGTCTTTGGCGGGTAATTTTGGTCTGGCGGTAAGAGACGATAAAGTTGATCACTCCCCAGGCAAAGTAGCCCAGACTGATCAAGCTCAATATAAAAGCCAGGACGTGCGACTCCAGCGGTCCTTTGAAAGAAAAGATATAATAAAAGATCGACCCGATCTGTAACACCTGCCCGATGTCCACCTGCAAAAGGAGGACAAACGGTATTAAAAGGGCAACGGGTACTGCGTAAAGGATGGCGCTGCGCCAACCATCGAAAAAACTGGTTAGTTTCCGGGGAAAGACATAGGAAAAATGGAGAAAAAAGACCGGAAAGAGAAAAACCCCGATGAAAATGATCCTGACCCCAAAGAGAGCCACATCAAGCTGGCGGCTATTGATCATGATCAGTTCGCCGGCGTCCCAGGCCACGAAGGAAAGGATCAACAGGGTAAAGATTCGGTTGGCAATCCCCCGGGGGTTATCAAAATAAACGATCAGGCACAGGGTCAGG
>Ga0194111_10000334_pt1 | contig 57820 bp, 65 predicted proteins | sample TA2KigC300mmetaG_FD_146194 | JGI IMG/M metagenome (GOLD analysis project Ga0194111, IMG submission 146194) | Freshwater microbial communities from Lake Tanganyika, Tanzania - TA2015033 Kigoma Deep Cast 300m | ecosystem: Environmental > Aquatic > Freshwater > Lake | place: Tanzania: Lake...
GCATAAAAAAAACAACAGAAACAGCCAAAAAACTGTTACAAAACCTTTGAAATCACTGAAAAAATAACCAACAAAAGACCCCCAAAAAAGAACAACCATCAACAAAAAAGATTTTCAGAATACAGCCCATAATGTTTAAAAATGTTATAAGAATAGTTTAACAATAATGATAAATAAGGATAAGAAGAGTATTGAAAAATTGGTAATAAGCGTCGGAATAACAGGCTCTAGCATTAGCAAAAAACAAACTCCTTACATACCAATAACTCCAAAAGAGATAGCAAATTCTGGAATAGAAGCTTGGAAGGCAGGAGCATCAGTATTGCATATTCATGTAAGGAATCCTAAAACATGTTTAGGCACGCAAAACGTTAAAATTTTCAAAGAAGTCGTTGATCGTATTCGTGGAGAAACAGACGCGATACTATGCCTTACTACCAGTGGCATACCTGGAAAAAACTTACCAACCTACAAGAGGCTACAATCATTGTCGTTAAACCCTGAAATGGTATCTTTCGATGCCGGCTCTATAAACCTTAACGGTAAAGTATTTATCAACAGCCCGGAATTCTTAGAAACATTAGCAAAAGAAACACTATCCAAAGGTATCAAGCCAGAACTAGAAATTTTCGAACCAGGAATGGTATACACATGTATAGATTATATGAAAAAAGGACTTATAAAAAAGCCGTTACATTTCCAATTCGTCTTCGGAGCCAAAGGAGGGATGCCCGCAGACACTAAATTATTAACATACCTTACTGAGATAATCCCTTACGGTTCTACCTGGTCAGCTATAGGAATAGGACAATACCAACTAGGAATGAATATAATAAGCATGACAATGGGTGGGCATGTAAGAACCGGATTAGAAGACAATATTTACTATTCAAAAGGCGTTTTAGCCAAGAGCAACGCGCAACTAGTGGAAAGAGTAGTAAAAATAGCTTACAAATTAGGAAGAGAAGCTGCTAATCCAGAAGAAGCTAGAAAAATCTTAAGCCTTAACTAATCCTATTCTGTTCAACACTTTTAATATCCAGTTTCCTTCAGCCGCTTCAGGCTCGTATCTCCTGCCGAGAATAGCCGCTGCCAGTTGTTTGTAACCAACACTCGCATCAGTCTTAGGATGAGTATAGACAACAGCGTCCTTCCTGACCATGGCCTCTCTTACGCTCTTGTCTTCAGGAATTATACCAATTACTGGCTTGTCAAGAATAGTCTCTATGTTTTTCAAAGAAACATCCAGATTATTAGGCTTAGTCCTTGTAAGGACAACTCCGATGACTGGCCTTCCAAGCTCTTCACAATACTTCACAGTCTTCAAAGCGTCGGCGATAGCAGGAAGCTCAGGATTAGTAACGATTATTATCTGCTCAGAAGAACAAATAGTAGCTAATGCTTCCCTACCAAGTCCTGCTGCGCCATCAATAATAACAAAATCAGTAGTACGATCAAGATGCCCCAATATATGCGGCATCCTAGCCGGATCAGTTGTTTTAAGATCATTCATACTTATGCCTGCAGGAACTATCTTCATCCCCGCTGGGTGCAAGTAAACTGCTTCTGTAATATGATTCTCCCCTCTTAAGGCATGATGAAAATTTATCGGAACTACAGGCACTCCAAGATGCAAACCAACATTAGGGGTTGTTAAATTACCATCTACTACTGTCACGTCCTTGTCAAAATAGTTCAGTGCAGAGCCTAGGTTGATAGCAGTTGTTGTATTCGAAACGACTATTCCTGAAGCATGAACAAAATGGCCTCCTTCTTCGCAAACTTGGAAGTCATAGACATAAGGCTTATCATAACTTATTTCTTCGACAGATTCTACTCGCCTAAAAGAATAGTCAGAACATGCTAGATTAGCCAAAAAGCGGATATCCTCATCAGAGACACCTAATTTTTTAAAGCATGTGATAAAACGGACAAGCATCTTCCTAGATGGCGCGTAGAATTCTCGCTCATACTCATAAACCATTTGTTTAGTGCAATCTAATAATTTAGCAATTTGCGGAGCTGTAATCCCGTTTTTAACCCTTATACTTTTTATTATACTGCCGACAGGGAACACGTCAATGTTAGTATTTGATTTCTTGTTATTAACAAGCCATTCCAGCCTATTTTTCTTTTTAGACCCTCTAAAACTTACATGCTTATGGTATTTAACCGCGTTTTCACCCGAGATATAAAGCCTCCAATATCTCTGTTTTGCCATGTCTGAATTTGAAGCTTTCTTCAGCCCACTTTTAATCTGCCCACATATTCCAAATCTTGTTCTGAGCAGACTAGCAACTTGTAAAACTAATCTTTTTGATTTTGAAACATATTCTATCTCTAACCTATTTTTAGAAACGTGCGCATCACAATCGAATAATGCTCTTATGAAAGCAGACACGCACTCGTCATCAGAGGCAAATATTTTCTCAGGGACAAACTTTTCTCCAGCAGTAACTTTCTTTATCTTGTACAGTTTGAATAAGTTTTTGATTGGCTCGTTTTTACAAAAAGAAACCCTATGGATATTTCTTTTCTTATCAAAGAGATGTTTATGTGAACCAAAGACATGCTCAAAAACCTTTTTTACACCTTCGAGTAAGCCCTTGTCTTTGCCTACAAATATGTGGATTAAGAACCTATCTTTTCTTTGCTCTATATAACCATCCCCCATCAGGTACCCTAATAACTCAGAAACGTCCTTAGAAGAATTTACAACAGGATTCCCGTATGTTTTTGGATTAAATAACAACAGATAATCAGTTTTAGGTCGTATGTCTTTTGCTTCTATTTTTATTAATGAACCGTGCCTCATTATCACAAACTTGTGTTCTTGAGTAACATCTATAAGCCCTGCAGGACATTTCATTCTAATCAGCGTTTCAGGGGCGGGCTTTCTCATCAGATAAACTGGTTTTCTTTTTTCTGAAACCAATGACTGTCTTTCAGAATTAAAATGAACTACATCAAGAACCAAATCATCAGGCGGTGTTAAAACTTCGAATAGTTCAGAACCACCATCAACAGTTTTTGCAATCAAGTAATTAATTTTATCTTTCTGATTGCTTATCAATTCGTCAATAAACGGACCTATCTCAACAACATCACCATCAGCCAAAGAAACATACTCAGAATAACCTAAACTTTTACCTACACCCCCTTTTCCGCTAAGAATACCAATATACTTTGCCATTACGTAGAAGAGTATCAACTAAGACTTTATTAATATTATTGTAATCAAAGATTATTTCAAAATATTTTAGAACTCATGTGCGAACTTGACAAGTTCTTTAGTCTTGTCCAGCAACGCTCTAAGTTTCGGAATGTCAACCCTAACATCATCAACTATTATAGCCACGTTCTTCCTGTACTCGTCTTTTATTGCATACTGTCCCTTGTCAATCTTCTTCAAATGCAAATAGAAAGATATCAATTCCTTAATCTCCTTATTCTTGGGGAAAGTCCTTTTCAACAAGTCAGCTTTCATCAAAGCAATAGTAGGAATGTTCTTAACCTTCCTCTTCTCTAAGATCTCAGTAATCGCGTATTCTAAAGAAGTCACCAGCCTTTTTATCGTATTCTTGATAACGTCAGCCGTCCTAGTATACTTCAAAGTAACATGAAACAAATGGTCTGCCCTTAGCAGTTGTCCTCTTGAACTATCCGCGTCTTCTATCATTTTGTCTTGAATACTCTATTTAAGGTGGTAAAAAAAGGTTTCGATTTGTTAATGTAGTCCTTAATCTTGTCATAACTCACGGTCTGCATCTTATAAGTGTCAGAACATATGAACAGCTTATCCCTTCTTACAAACTCCATCGGGCTCTTACGCCTGTAATCAATAATGTTCTTAAGATCAGATATTAGTAATACTTGCTCCCTACCAAGGTTATATCTTGGGACTACCTTATTTTTGAAAATGTCAAACCTTGAATTGAAATCATCAGGAAGATTATAAGATATTCTTTTGTACATCCTTTCATAAGCTAAGAAAGCATCCATGCCACAAACTAAAGCGTTGTACAAGTTTTCCGCAATAGTCATCACTAGTTTAGTCTCTTTTAACAAAGGATAAGTCACATAAGCTAAGTGATCAGCTGTCTCAAAAGACTTGTTCGCCTTATCCACTAAGTATAAAACTGTCTCCATAATCTTTGCCTTATAATAAAAGGACAGCGGTTTATATAAAATTTATTGTTTAAGGGTTAAAAATAGAAAAAGGGCTAAAGGCCCCACTTAGCTTTTTCTTTGTCTTCTTCTTTTTTTTCTAATTCTTTGCGCTTTTCTTCTTTTTCCTTTGCTTTCTGTTCGCTAGCTTCTACTGCTTGGCCATACAGTTTAGTAAGTTTTTTCTCCCAGTCACCAGGAATGTAAGAAATTACGCCTGCACCTGCCTCATGAAAGACCGTCTTATCTTTGTAATAGACGCTTGTGCTGCCACCACCCATCGAGCCATCATGCCCATGTGATTCAGTATATTCATTTGTTATCAAAAAATTATCCTTTTCGAACGTGTATGTGGTCTGTTCAAGGTGCCCATCTTCTGTCCTGTAATAGGATTTATTACCTAAATACTTAGCTACTGCCCAAGCTTTGCTGCTTATCTTTCTTTTTTCTGCCTGCTTTTTTCTTTCTTTAATCTTTGATTCTAAATCTTTGTCCATTTTAATACCCTCTTATTAAAAAAAGGGCTTTTATAGTTTTTAAAAACTTATCGCTTTAGGCTTAGGATCGCTTCTGCAAGGTCGCCGTTATGCTCTTCCAAAGCCTTTATAGCTTCCTCTTTAGAACAACCAGCCTGCTCCATCACGGTCTTTATATCTTCTTCTTTATAAGGCTTAAGCTCTCTTTCTTCTACGTCGCCTGTTATTTGTATGCTTTCCTGACCCATCATGTTAACTTTAGTCACGTGAGGATTCCTTATAACTAACTCTTTATCACGAGTTTTTATAGTCACTTCAGTAGCGTCTATCTCTTCTTGTCGTACGCCCATCTGCTTCATAGCCTTTTCTAACTGCTTAGGGTTTATTTTAGGGAACATTTTTTTTTATTAAGACAAGAACTTATAACTTACATGAAGATATATCTCTACAAGTATTACTAACACTATAAAGGCGATTACTATTATAGGCTTGAACTCTATCTTTGACTTGTAATCATCAAAGTATCTTACCAAACCTCCGCCTGATGTCGGCATCTGGATTCTTTCTGTCATCTTGAAATATTAAGATATAACGGGTATTTAAAAGCTTTTTGAAAAAAAGGCTGAATGCGCCGACTGGGATTTGAACTCCTGAATGCCTCAGCCTTTATTGCATTTCCCAGGTCAACGGCTTGGAAGGCCGCTATTATAGCCACCTCTTAAAAGGCGCTAGCCACTGAACTATCGGCGCATATAACTGGGAATAATTAAGAAAACAGGCTTATAAAAATCTTACTTTTTCGCTTCTTCTTCTAATTCTTTCTCAAAATAGTAAGAAACTTTCTTCTCTTTTTCTTTAGGCGTTTCTACATTCTCTTTAGGCATTCCTACCTCAGCAAAGGCTTCGTCAACCTTATCAGCAGACCATCCTTTCTGTAACAAAGTATTCTTAATATTCTCTTTAGAAATATTCAGTTCTAAGCATTTCTTGATAAAGTCACGTAACTTTTTAGTATTTTCTTTACCGCCAGGAGCGAGTTTTATAGTGAATAATCTTTTTTCATCCCATTTTAAATCTTCAAACGCGTAAATTATTTGTTCTTTAGTCCAGCCGCTTTGTAACAAGGCTTTGGCGATGTCCGGGTTTTTCAAACCCTTACTCTGAGCAGTCTTGATATAACCTTTCACGTTTTCTAAATCTTTAGGGTTCGCGAAAGGAGACTTTCCTATAACAGACCTAAACGATCCTTTACCTTTGTAAAAGTTGATATAGAATATGCCTGCTGCTAAGACTGAGATTAAGATTATGATAAGCAGCCATGGTATTTTCCTTCCGCCGCAGTCTTCTGGGCACGTGATTTTATCCTCATAGATTTCTGTACAAACCCCATCTCCGCATTCATAGCCTTTTTCTACTACTTCTTCAATCTTCTTCGGGACGATTATAGAGCTTAATCCTAAGATCATGTTTTGCGTGACTGCCACGCCTTCAACACCGTATATTATCTTAGTAGGTTGTGATAATGATGAGAAAGTATACCTTATTATAGGGTCTTGCTGGACGACTTCGTAATCCTTATTCTTGAAAACTAGTTTTGCTATGCTGTTCGCCAATGTTTTTGGAATCACTTCATAAACATAAACGTTAGACAAAGTCTTTTGAGGCGTTATAACCTTCTTGATAACAGAATACTTTTTTTCAGTACTGTCATAATTTTTTAACACGTAATTAGAAACGTCTATGCTTACTTCAACGTTAGACTGGTAAAAATAAACTGCTTCAACATCTTCTAAAACCACTTTTTCAATATCTCCAGGTTCAGGTATGTACAAGTCTTTGAAAGAAGTTTCTACGTCAAAAATTTTAGGCTGGCTTTTCAAAAAAGTGTCAACCTGGCTTGACAAGGTGGATAATCGGTTGTTAACTTCGTCTATTGACAAGTTCTGATCTGATTTTATCTTGTTAATCTCAGATTCAAAGGATTCTAACTGCCTCGTATCTATTGTTATCCCAAAAAGTTCTAGTTCTTCACCATGTTCTGAGTTCATTTCAGAAAATAATTTTTTTGCATTACTAATTTTTTCTTCAACAGTTCCTGTTTCAACAACATAACCTTCGCCATAAACCGTTATAGGATAGGACGCCCTGCCCCCGGGGGTTAAATAAACTTCTAAGTATAATGTCTCCGTGTCTTTAGTTATATTTGGGGCTGTAATGTTCAAGTCTGATAAGCTTATCTGAATAGTTTTAGACGCGTTGCTCAAGTCTACACCACCAAGATGAGTTATGCTACCGGGTACTTGTGCAGCATCGTAAAACTTGTTAGTGTATGAAGCAGCGCCTCCTGATTCGGTATAATCAATTTTTAAGTTACCAAGCTGTAACGCACCTGCGCTTTCTGAACTTACCGCAACAGGGACCATACAATCACCAACCTCATTAGCGTCGCAGTCGGCTAAGAATGCAGTTAGTGAATAAGGCATTTCTTGATCTGTAACACCATCAGCCCATGTTAAGGTTTTGTTCAAAACGCCTGAATACGCAGCTGTTTTTATACCTATGAAATAATCTTTTGAGGTTGACGGGAAACATAAGCTGCTGCCAGCGCCACCAGTAGGTATTGGGCAGTCAAATCTAGAGTTTGAACCTGTGGAGTCTCTGTTAAGCTCATAATAAGGCTTTTCATTGTCCCCGATGTAATAAACGCATACTAAGTAAGTGCCTTGTTTTGATGTATCAAAATGCAAGTCACACACCTGCCATCCTGCAGCAGCTCCTAGTGCCGGTTCTGTGAGGTCGCAGAAATTAGAACCTCCAGATGCAGAGGTTCCGTCAAAAGATAATAATACCGCCTTGACGTCTGCTCCTTCAGCAACTTTCTTAAGCTTTGCAGCAAGTTTGAAATCTTTAGACTCTGCAAGTTCTATCGCTTCGCAGAAATAAGTCTTATTATGATCTACTTGCCCACCAAGAGTAACAGGGTCGCCTTCAGAACTTATAGTCAAAGAGGAAGGGTAGGTATAATCAGATTTGAAAGCCACAAAATCCCCAAAGTATTTCCATTCTTTTTTATTAGCAGAATCAGTCACGTCAAAGCTTACGAATTTGGTAGGATTCTCATTAGTGCCTATAATGCTCATGCTTATCTGCTTAACATTTGATGCTTCAGGAAGCTGAAAAGCAATAGTCTTAGCCCCTGCAGATTCAAAGTTTAACATTCTTGAAGTGGAAGGGTTATAAGCAGATAAAGAGCCTTTAGTTTCAGTAAAAGATATGTTTTTGCTTGTAAAATAGTCTTTTAACATCATCTGGTTTGATACCCCGTTAAACTCAACTTTTAAAACTGTTGAATGGTCAAACGGCCCTGCAAATGTCAAGTTAACATTGCCTTTTAACAAGCCCCCACTACTAACTTTGTCCGTTTCTAACAACACTTCAAAAGAAGGATCTGTAAGATTTCCCGTAGTGAATCCTGTTATGTTGATTAAACCACCAGGATTGAATTGTACGAATAAAAAAGCGAATAATAAGAATACAGCAAATACCACCCATTCCTCTTTTTTCAACATTTTAGATACTCCTTAAAAGAATATCTGTATATATAAAATTTATGGAAAAAAACGTCTAGTGTTCTTAAAGGCTTAAATATTTTTTAATAGCTGAACGGACAGCATTTGTAAAGTTATAAAAGTTTTCATTAGGCTTCCTGTAATTTTCTAAAAAATCTTCAAAAAAACTTTTTCTTAAAACATAATTCAGCTCTAACTGCACCCCAAAATTTTGAGGGCGGTTAACAACATTAAAAGGATAATCTGCTGGGAAACGTTTAAGGTCAGTTTTAAACCCTGCGCCTTCTAAGTGTATTTTTATCAAAGTTTTCAACTTCTCGTTCAAGCCACCGATGCATACTGCCGGCTCTTTCAAACTTTTTAAAACACAACCATGAATGCTCACTGCAGTATCAGATTTTTTAAGCAAAGACTCCAAGCCTTCATGATCAAAACGGTGAGAAGTTATGTGAAGCTTCCAGCTTTTCTTTTTCAAACCATTAAAATCAAAATAATTAATATCCTCTTTAGCTATTTCTTTTGCAACTTCAGTAGTGCCATATTCTATAAAACCACCATGGATAGAAAGTACCGTAACTTTGTGATCTTTATCCTCTAAAGTTTCTTCAAAATCAACACCTTCTGTTTCATAAGACTTCAACTCTTCCAATGATTTATAATAATCCACCATCATAAGAGAGAATGAGCTTAAGTTTTTAAGCATTACCAAAAATAAAAGAATAGTAGGAGGAGCATAAGCCGTCTTCTGTCAACCCCCTCGCACACTATAACCATAAGGTTTGTGTACTCAAAACCATTTTTACAGGGTTTTGTCCAAGCTTTCGCTGGGAACGGAAGGGTTGCTCTAACATTCAACTAAGCGTCCCTGAAGGGACTTGCACAAATCGGGACTCGCCGTTTCACCGAATCCTTCCTTTAATAGCTCAACTGGTTATCTCAGCTCCCTCACGAGAGCCTTCACAGACATCATAGCTTGAGAAAGGCCGTTTCGTTTCTGAGCGGTTGCCTCGGATTTCTCCGACTTAAAACTTTCGAGTTAAGCGACCGATTTTAAGTGGACGGACTTTCCTCACTCATGCACTGAGCGGTAGTTAGATACTCCACCTACCAACCTTAAATATATACTCCAGCATATATAAGCGTTTCTGTTGTTTCCAGTAGTTGAGCAAGTGAGGTAGTGGGCAAAAGTCCTTCTAATTTGATAGTAGAAGGCTTATAACCGTTGTTTTGGGGGGATTGAAGTGTAAGTTGTTTTATTTTTCTATTTCTTCTATGCAGTATATCTTTGGTGAATACTTGCCGAAAAACTGGTATTCGTACAAGAACACAGTTCTTCCCACCGAATTAAATGGCGATTTTATACGATGCCCTTTTTTTTCACAGAAATCAAAATTTTCAATTTTTACTTCTTCTCGTTCTCCATTTCTATAAAATTTGATGATTAGAAAATATTCATCCATAGCACCTAGTGTTATACCAAGGGCATATGATTCCCCAGGAACAAGCTTTTCTTGGGTTACATAAGTTTGTATTTCAAGAAGGTCAGGTTTGACGATGGTAACTAATGTTGAAATTAAAAAAGCCATTGACAAAACAATATAAATTACGTTTAGAGTTTTATTTTTTCTAATTCTAATACTTTTTAACTTGTCAAAGTGTAAAAGAAGGATTATAAACCCTAAGAGAAAGCTTATAGAGAATATTAATACGAAATAAGAAAGAATATTGGGCAGAGGAAACTTGTATAAAAATGTGTAATTTAACAAAAAGGATACTGCTACAAACCAACTGAAGATATATAATAAATGGGGTCTTCTTTTTTTCTTATTCAAACTCCATAGGTAAGGGTCTACATATTCTCTACCTTGAATTGAGACGTATCCTCTCCAAAAAGTGGATATTAATATCATCCATATCGCTACTAACATTAATGAAATAATCGTTGTTGATTTAATAGAAGATAAAGGACTGCCAAAGCTTATAACGTACCAGCCTATAAAAAAAATAACCAACAAAGCTAATGGGACAATACAATAATTCCCCCATTTATCATAAGAATACACCCACTTTTTCAATTTCTCAGGTTTCATCTTTAATATTTGTTTAAACGTTTGATTATTATAAGCTTTACCCTTTGTTTATTTTGGACTATGTTTTCATGGCTTAGTTGCGAATGCGAAGATGTAATAATCCTTGCCCTTGATTTTTGACTTGTGGTCTACTATCATGTAAACGCTTTGCAAGCCTTCATGAGGGTAGCTGTTTATTGTTACGTTCTCTAAACCGCTCATATAAGTCAAGTCTACCTCTGGATAGTCCTTGATGATGTCGTTCATTATCTCGTATATTTTTTCCATCTTTACAGGAATGTTTGCCCCGTATTTCTCAAATTTGAACGTGGTGTTATCTTTTATAACGGTTACAGACCATGTTACGTCAACAATTACATTATCTTTGAAGGAGGCTTCGGCTTTTACCCTGTTGACTTCGCTGATTTCAAGGTTTTTTTCGAAAACGCTCAGGTCACATTCTTTCCTAAGATTCTCTTGGACGTATGCGGAAAGTTCTTTTTCTAAGACGCTTATGTCTGAGAATTCTTTTTTACCGTCGTAATAAGCATATCCTACCTTAGCATAATGAGTTTGTAAATAATTTTTGGGGCTTATGCGGCCTCCTTGTCCGCCCATCAGTGCCAAGCCGTCTTCTGACACTTCTTTTACGCAACCGTCAATGTGTTCTTTAACATCTTCAGCCTGAAAAGCTAATACTACCTTTTTCTCAGGATTTTTTTCAGTAGAAAGAGGATTTAAGTACATGATAAGCCAGACAATCACTAATAAGACAAGCCCTAATATTACAGCTGCTGTGACCTGCCCTTTCTTAACAATTTTCTGAGCGTTCTTTTTCATAGCTTAAGACTTCCTCCATTCCCCCTAGGCAGAGGCCCATTTCCATGCTGTTAGGTTCGTGCATGATGAACTTGCTGCTTGTTTCAGGATTTTCTTGTATCAAAGCTTCATCCTTAGCAACTATTCCTATCTTGTTAAAGCTTGTTTCATAAAAACGTATTAAGAAAGGCGAAGGGTTTTCCACATGCTTGTAATACCTCCTAACTTCGCCACTGACTCTTTTTTCTGTTACTAAGTGATGGCCTATCCTTACCTCGGAAATTTTTTCTCCTGGCGCCCTATTATTTATGACAATACTGCTCTTTTTCAGGTCGATTACGGCTTGATTATTCTCATCAAAGCCCTGATATACCAGCTTATTATCATGCTTATAAGTCACCTGGTTTTTCAAGTCTATAACATCCTTTACTTGATCCACATAACCTGAGCGCTGGCTCACAGGCTTAGAAACAGGCTTCTCCTTCTTATTAATGCATACAGTATAGTCCTGCTTATTATCATTTGTTACACTAAAACTTTTCTCACTACTCTCAAAACTGTAAGTACCATCTTGTTGCAAGGTTACGCATTCAAATCCTGTTTGTTTGTTAAGCCTTATTTCTGTAGGCTGAGTAGCTTTTGTCAGAGCTGTAACCTTCTCTATTTTTCCGTTCTTGTCAAATGTTAATGTTCCTGACTCTATTTTTGCCTTGCCTTCCAAACGCTCATAAACTGCCTTGTCAGTATCATTATTCGGCTCAAACCTGAAAACATCACCAAACTCGTTCGACACTTCATTCAAAACATTACCAGCGCTTAACTCTACTATCGTGCTACTGATCAGATTTCCATACTTGTCATACTGCTCTACCTTCGCCCAGCCATCCTTTATCAAGGTTATCTCGATTCTCGTATCAGGGTCTAACATGCTCTTAAAAGAGATCGGGTTGTTGTCTGTTAGTGAGGTTATTTTTCCATGTATCAGGTCTCCGAAGTCTGTACCGTAGTTTTCCAGCCTAGCATTTGTTATCATACCAGATTTAGTTTTTAAAGGCGTTATTGAAGTGTCTGTAGGATTGATAACTTTATGTCTTCCTATCTCTCCTTCAAGATTATAACCTCCATCCGGCGTCGGCGTTACACCTTCTATTTTTGAAGGGTCAACAACATCCTTAATAGCACCTTCTGTTCCTTTTCCGACACCAATTCCATGAGCTACAAAAGATGTTAAAAGAGATAATAGTAAAATCAGATATAAGATACTCTCTTTTTTAAAATCCATAACAATTTAAGAAGGAAGGAAATATAAAATAGTTACGATTTTACCCATTCAGGAACAGGGTAATCCTCTCCTACAAAATACTTACTTTCAAAGACTCCATCACCATTATCGTCATAAATAGCATAGTCTACTGGTGTTTTTCTATCATGGTCTATTTCATATGCAAAAGTTTTTTTTTCTTTTCCATTATCATAGCTCATCCTTGTTACTCTTCCTCCGTTTTTAGTATAGAACCTTTCTACATATACACCCGGTTCACCTTCAAGAAATCCTTTTTGGTATGGTGTTAGTCCTGTTAGGTCTGGCACTTCGTATCCTTGTGGGTTGGTTTCTTTGGCTTCCGCCACGCTCATTCCAATACTCGGTAATCGACTTTCTAGTCCTTTAGAACTGTATTTCGGCGTTAGTCCGCCTAGTGTTAGTCCGCTTACGATTGCGGCTACCAAGCCCATTTTTTGCCATGTTTTAAGACCTTTCATTTTGAGATTATCACCCTATTTCTTGCTATTATACGTGTTATAAGAGTTTATAAACCTTACGGTTTTGTAACCACTATAAAGTAGTAAAATAATAGAAAGATTTATAAACCTTAGATCCCATAAATAAATGCATGAAAATTACTATCCATGCTAGTTTAGACTTCAAAGAAGAAATAATTAATACTTACCAATATTTGAAATCAAAAGGGATAGAAGTCCTTCTCCCAGACCTATGCAGATACCAACATATAAGAGATGAACTGAAAAATGACGAACTGTTCACAAAAATAAAAACAAGACTTACAAGAGAAAACTTTCAAAATGTAACACAATCAGATGTAATCCTCATACTAAATTATGACCACAGAAACATTAAAAATTATGTTGGTGGAAACTCCTTTATGGAAATGGTTATAGCATTTTATTTGAACAAGCCAATTTATCTTTTAAATGCCATTCCTGAAGGGATGCCTTATACTGAAGAAATAAAATCCTTACGACCTATTGTTATAGGATCTTTAGAAGAATTCGTTAAAAAATATTCAAAATGCAAACAATAGACAAAAAAGACAAGCAAATACTGCACCAGTTCAATGAGGATGCTGCACAATCCCTAACTCAAATAGGGAGAAATGTCTCTTTATCAAAACAGGTAGTAAAATACCGAATCGATACTCTTTTCAGGAAAAAAATAATCAAAGAAACTATCCCCTTAATCAATGTGAGTAGGCTGGGTTTTACCGTATTCAATGCCTATCTCAAAATAGAAAACCCAAGCATTAAAATATTAAAAAGATTGATTTCCCACCCAAATATCCCTTGGCTTATAAGTACGGGGGGTCATTACAATTTTGCATGTGCTGTTTTTGCTAAAGATTTCAAAGACATGTCAAAGATCATAGTAGATATCTCTAAAAAATGTGACAATAAACTATTAGGCTACGAAACACTTATTGTCTATGAAAAATATCCTTTAGGTTATAGATTCCTAGACTCGAAAAGAAAATTAAATTTGATCTATGCTAAAGAATGCCCCCTCTACACGAATAAGAACTATGGGGTATATACATTAAGCCAAATGGAAATAGAAATATTAAAACAACTGGCTAATTATGATAAGTCTTCAATACTAAACATAGCCAGAGAATCAAAATTATCTTATACTAAAGTGAGTAGCATTCTAAAAAAACTGAAGCAAAATGATATCCTCAAAGGAATCAAACCTATACTTGATACAAAACAATTAGGCTATCAATGGTATCAAGTCCTCATGAACCTTAACACATTAGACGAAAATGAGTTTAACCGGTTTATAACATATCTCATTTCTATACCCAAGATAACCCACATAAATTGCTGCTTTGGCAAATGGAACATCAATTTCGAACTCAACGTTGAAAACCACGCTGAATATTTGGGTATTATGAACAGCATTCAAACCGAGTTTTCCCACATGATTAGAGATCAGGAAGAACTAATCATATTTGATGAGCACAAGTACAACTTTTTAGTAGGGTGCATAACCAATGAAATTCCCACCGGTAGTTGATTGGAGAATAACATCCCGTTGTAATTTTCGATGTCGATTTTGCTATGGACCAAAATATAGACATAATTTATCAGATGCTCAAGTATCTACAATTATCCAATTATTCCAACGCAAAGGTGTCAAGGCGGTAGTCATTACTGGCGGAGAACCTTTGATGGAAAAGAACCTACCTAAAATCATGCAAAAGTTCAAAGAAGCAGGCATAAAAATTTTTTTATCCACAAATGGAGAGTTTTACCTTAAACAAAGAAAAAAAATCGAGTCCTTAATATCACAACTTGCCCTACCTTTAGATGGCTCAACGCCAGATATCCATTCTAAAAATGGACGGTCGAAAACAAATTACTACACCATAATCAGAATATTAAAGCATTATTCTCGAAAAAAGCACAATATCATGATTAAAGTAGGAACCTTAGTCTCACAAGATAATATTAAAGACCTAAACCATATAAAGAAACTCTTAGAACACTATAAAATAAGTCTTTGGAAGATTTACGAGTTCATTCCTACAGATCGCCTTAAAGTCATCTCTCAAAGATTCAAAGTACCTCACCATATTTTTATGAAATCCACCTCTGAATTAAAATCAGACATACTTAAAATTTCAATATCTTCTAGAAAAGAAAGGAATTGCGCATATTTTATGCTCCAGCCTGATGGGCACATAATACTACCTACAGATTCAGGCAAGTTCAGCAAAGACAGATTGATAGGAACCATTTTTGAAGATCCCGACATGCTAATTAAAAAATGGAAAAACGAGATCCATTGGAATAATTATAAAGACAATATTTTTAAAACATTTGATTATAATATCAATAAATACACTCAGCAGAGGTAAACCAAAATGCACATGCAAGAATTACAAGAAAGGAATGCCAAGCTTGTTAAACTTTTCCAAGAAAAAAGTCCACGTGAATGGGGAAAAGAAGCGATAGTAATGGAACTACTCGCTGAATCTGGTAGCGTGGCAGACGCCGTAATGCGCCTTGAGAAATTCAAAACAATAAAAGGCACTACAATAGAAACCTTGAAAGACGAAATCGCCGATACGCTTTTTATACTTTTTAGGCTTTGCGATAAATATAATATATCTTTGGAAGAAGCCTACCTACAGATGTATAAAAAGGCGTTAAAGAAAGTCACTGAAGCTAAGGAAGTATAATTTTTTACTTTTTTTTATTATTTACTCTTTTCTTACAAAATTGTTAAACATTTTAATATCCTTGTTTTAAATAGATCTTTATCTATTTGATATTTTATCCGGAAAAAAGGAAATATTTTCGGATACAACAAAAATGAAACGAAAACTCATCCAGATGGCGGGCAAGACGATGGTGGTGTCTTTGCCTAGTGATATTGTTAAGAAATATGGCTTAAAGAAAGGCCAGGAGTTAGAAGTAACAGAAGAGAAAGGAAAAATATCCGTGTTTATAGAAAGCCAGCTGCAAAAGCAGCCATGCGAAATAACAGCCAAAGATGCCATGATAGAAGAACAGCTCGAAGTATTATACACTAAAGGATACGATGAAATAAAGGTCTATTATGAGAATAAGGAAATTCTCAAAAAAATAGTGCAAAACACGAACAGAAGGTTCATAGGACTACAAGTATTAGACTCAAACGGCAAATACTGCGTAATAAAAAGCGTAGCCCAAGAAGATGACACAAAGCTCCCAAACCTGATAAGAAGATCATTCCTAATACTACTAAGCCTGCTAGAAACTGAAGATGAAGACAACAAAGAAAACCTGACCAAGCTAATCAATATCTGCAAAAGAATACTACACCAAAAAAACTATGAACTAAACGAAGCGATGCATTATTACAACCTTATCACAATCATAGAAGAAATAAGCCAAACCGAATATAAAAACAAGAAACAAGCCAAAGAAATAATCGAACAAATCTATAATCTGTATTACAAGTTTGACGAACAAGAATCCGCTAAAATCAAAAACATGATAGGAAAAGAATTTATAACATCCAAGAAAGACAGCAATAAAGCCTTATTCCTCTACAATGCTGAAAAAATGCTTGGCTTAATAGCATCAAATAATATCCGAATTGGGACTTGATTAGCATCTTATTTTTATGATTTTGAACTTTTAATGCGTCTTTTATTGCTTACCCGCCGAAAAAGAAATAGTTTTCTTTATGAAAGAAGTATATCGCATGTTTATTTTATGTTTGTATACAAATTATTGGATGTTTAAAACTTTTTTTATGTTTGAGATGAATAGTTTTGCATTTCTTATGGAATCTTCAGCAGGTTCCTTGTTTGCTTGTGGAATCGTTTTGTATGTAAAATTTCCCCTTTTTTGTTTTTCTTCTCTAAATATCTGCAGTAGTTCATCAGCCCTGACAATCATCTTTTTGTATATTTCTAATAACTTAACATCAAGAATGCCTGTGTCAACGAAATGCTTCTGAAAAGCATCTAAAGTCTTTTTGTGTATTTCTGGAGAATCAGTCTTGATGCCTTTTGTAAGTAGTACCGCTTTAGCACTGTAAAATATTGAATAATAAGCATGTGATATTACAGAGCTATAAAAAGTGAATTTTTGGTCTATGTTAAAATATTTTTTTGCTTCAACGTCGTCACTTAATCTCTTTATTGAAGATGAGAGCACAAGCTCATTTTCTGCCCTGTCAAGATAATTTTTTATCGTCAAATCCATTTTTAATCGCCTCGCATATTATATTATAGTATTCTGTTCCGCCATAAAATATCAGATTATTGTTTGAGATTTCTTTTCCGTAATTAGCTTCGTTGTTTAATAGCATTTCTAAAAACTCTGATTTCTTGAATACGTATGGGTGTCCAGGGGGGATTGAAAGCTCGCAGGTAAGGTTTATTTGGGCGTATATAAACTTTGTTTCAACCTTATCGTCCACTATTACTACAATATCTACATCTGAAGTATCTTTTTGCTTGTTCCTTGCGTAACTGCCTGTGATTATAAGTGTAAAATAAGGTGTAGGGACCTTTTCAATAACTTTTTTTATAAGGTCGAAAGGTAGGTGCTTAGTTTTCCATGCTATATGCTCAGAAACAAAGCCGGCATAAACTTGTGCTTTTGCGTTTGATAAGTTTAAAGAGTATAAGATGACATTGCCTGCTTTTTCCTCTGATAGTAACTCTTCTTTAACATATCGTTTTAGGATGTTATAGACGTAGCTTTCTGAAGTTTTTTTGCATAGTTTCTTTATTTCTCTGAAGGTGTGCTTTTTCCAAGGCTCTTTTATGAAAGGTGTAAGCAGTTCATATTCTCTCTTCAGCATTTTAATCCTTTTTTTAGGTATGAACAATCCTAAATATAGGATAGTTTATAAATCTTTTGTTTTATCGTTTAACAGTTTCTCAAAAAATAAAAAAAAGAAATTACCTCTTTTTCAAAACGATTTTTTTCCCCAGTGCTTTATTAACATCAGAAACATCAATGTTTTCTTTACCATGAGTGCTTATACATACTGCTTCGCAGTTCTCTAAAATCTTTCTCGGGACGTAATCAGATTTTTTAGCGATAAGCTCTAATGCTTCTTTTGTGAAAGGGCTTTTACCATCAGTCCTTAGTTCTACCATCTTATGAACGTTTTTTATGTCCATCTTGTCAAGTTTTACAACCCTATCACCTATCCTATTCCTCACACTGCTGCTGAAATTGTTCAAAGGAGGTATCTGAGTCAAGACAATACTCTTGATATAATCATGGTCCCAGAAGAGCTTCAAAGTTTTTTTCAGCTTATCTTCAGTAGCATGAGACTCATCTAATAATATGACAACACTTTTAGGATACTCATGGCCTAATACTGTCTCCCATAATGACCTGTGCTGTTTCAAATACTCTGACAAGTCAAAAAGTCCTTCTGTCTGTTCCGCATCTATGTATATTGGCGTATGGTTTTTGATGTTCTGCTGGACCCATTTAAGAGTTGAGGATTTTCCTACGCCTGCATGCCCGGTTAGAAAGCATATAGTTCCGGAATGGACGAAGTCTAAAAGCTTTTCCCTATGCTCATCTAAACCTACAAGTCCTTCAGCACAGGGCTTAACAGAAAAAGGGTTTTCATTCCAGCCGTATTTCTTATACCACATAGTCAAGAATAAGGAATAGAAAAGGGTTTAATAAACATTTATGTTTTAAACTACAACTATTTTTTTGAACAGTATTTCTCTCTAAGCTTTTGCTTTACATATTTCGGCACGTCTAAGTCTTTTATATAATCAGGGTTCATCTTTGTAACGTCACGAACTATGCTAGAGTTTATATGCAAAAGATCTTGTTTTGAAGGCAAGAATATAGTCTCTATCGAATCATCTAATTTAGTGTTGTTAAAGAACATCAAGTCTTCATACTCGAAATCTGTCGTAAGCCTTAATCCTCTGACGATTATCATCTGATTAGCGTTATATTCTTTCTTAATCTTTTTAGCATAATCAACTAATAATCCACCAAAACTGTCTATAGCCACTCCTTTAGGCACTGTATGGTAAAGCATGTCTAGTTTTTCTTCTAACGAGAACAATGGTGACTTGCTAGTGTTAGTACCTACAGCGCATATTACTTTATCGAATAATCTTTTGCTCCTCTCCAAGATATCTATATGCCCGTTAGTTACTGGATCAAAGCTTCCAGGGTAGATAGCAATTTTTTTGAATTTTTTCATATTATAACCTCTTGATTATCTTTGGGTAAGAACGTGTTTTTAAAAATTTTTCCACATTCACCAACGTAGCCTGAAAGTTTTTCTTCTTCTAGAAGTGGGCTTACATGATATAACATTAAGAGTTTCACATCTGCTTTTTTTGCAATTTCTGCGACTTGTGTAGTGTATGAGTGGGAAGTTTTTTTTGCAAGTTCTTTGTAAGCTTCGTTAAAGTAGCATTCATGTATTAACATGTCACAGTTTTTTATGAAGCTTATCTCATCATCCGATGCTACAAGGTCTGTTAAATAACATAATGATTTGCCGTTTTTCTCAAGCTTGTAAGCTGTTGTGAACTCATCCTTGTGTGGAAAAGGTTTAGTTTTTATAAGAATGTCTCCTAACATGAATTCTTTCTCAACTTTTTTCAGGTTTATCTTGAAAGGGTGGTCTTTGAATTTTATTGGGAAGTTTAATTTTTTTTCCAAGCCTTTTATGCCTTTAGGCCCATGGATTATTACATCAGGTTTTTGGTCGTATAACGTTCCGAGCATGAAAGTCAGCCCGAAGATATGGTCGGGGTGATAATGAGATAAGAGTATGTTCAGTTCTTTAGTTTTGAAAACATTTTTGGTTCTGAAGAATCCTGTGCCAGCATCTAACACTATTCCTTCTCCCGGGAGCACTACACAGCTGGTGTGCCTATGCTCTGTTGGGAAGTAGCCTGCTGTCCCTAAAAATTTTACTTTCATAGTTTATGAGTATGATCGGCCCCGTTCACCCCGATTTCAGGATCCTGCTTTTCACCTGAGGTTTTATTACGAGGCCTCTTGTTTTTTATTATGATATTGGATACGGGGATTTGTTAAATTTATAAACCTTTCTATTTGAAACTACTATATAGTGGTAATTAATCTTTCATAAGTTTTAAAAAAATAAAATCTAACAATAACAACATGCCAATCAACGCAGGACCAGAATATCAGAAAGCAGAAAGAAGCTATAACGAAGCCAGAACAATAGTCGAGAAAATAAAAGCTCTAGAAGAGATGCTCAGAACCTGCCCGAAACACAAAAGCAGCGAGTCTTTACAACAAGAAATAAAAAACAGGCTGTCCAAACTAAGAAAGTTACAAGAAAAACAAAAAACTTCAGGCTCAAGACACACAATATCCGTAAAAAAAGAAGGCGCAGCACAAGTAGCAATCATAGGAATCCCTAATTCTGGCAAATCAACACTATTATCCAAGCTAACAAACGCCAAACCAGAAATAAGCCCCCACCCCTTCACAACAAAACTCCCAGAAACAGGAATGATGGACTACCACGGAGTCAAGATACAAATAGTAGAAATACCTGCAATAATAGAAGGATTCTCCTCAACAGACATGGGACCAACATTCTTAGGAATAGTAAGACAAGTAGATCTGATAATCCTAATCGCAAACAACAAATCCGAACTTGAACTTATAAAAAACGAACTAGCCAACTCAAATATAATCACTGATAGAGAAAGGCCAAAAATCAAGATAAACGAGACAAGCTCAGGAGGCCTAACCTTCATAGGAAAGATAAAAGCCAGCCAAGAAGACGCCAAAACAGCACTAAGAAATCATGGAGTGCGCAGCGGCAGCATCGAATTCGAAAAAGAATCAACACTAGAAGACCTAGAAGAAGTACTAACAACAGGCATAGCATACATCAAAACGATAATCGTGAAAAATCAGGACGACATAGAAGAAATAAAAGAAAAAATATGGAAAAACCTAGGACTAATAAAGATTTACACAAAACAACCAGGAAAGAAAAAAGACTACCCACCAATAGCCTTGAAAGAAGGGTCAACAATCAAAGACTTAGCCATAAGAATCCATAAAGACTTCATCAAAAGGTTCAAATTCGCCAGGGTCTGGGGAGAATCAGCAAAGTTCCAAGGCGCACAAAGCGGGCTAAACCTAGAATTACATGATGAAGACGTAGTAGAATTCCATACTAAGTAAAAAGGCTTATAAACAGCTTGATAATCGCTCTTTCTTAAGCAAAAAATGAAACTACCTGGAACGTTTGTAAAAGAAAAAAACAAAGAAATAACACAGGAAGAACTAGAAGAGTCTATAAAGAAAACATTAATCGATAAAATCCTAGTGGAAGACTTAGCAAAAGAGTTAGCTAAACGCCTAGAAGGAGAAATACTAGCAAAAAGAATGACTGTAAATTTCAGAAAAACTTTTGATTTAAAAAAGGAAAAACTAGAAACCGTAACAGAAAAATATGCTTACGATGAATATAACCCTTACCAAATGAGAAATATAATAAAATTAGAGTATAAAACAAGAGAAGATATATTCCAAAAAGAACAATCAAAAGTTCTAGAAAAAATAGCACAAATAGAACCTAACCTTAAAGAAGATGAGATAATACAAAAAAATAATCAATGCGTAAACGTAATATCAAAAGATATGATATACAAAATATCAATGTCGTATTCGACTAATGAAGTGAGAAAAGAAACAGGAAAAACAGAACCTTACCTAAAAAAAGTATACAAAAGAAGCATACTAAAATTTTTCAGAAAAAAACTTACCGGAGAAGAAACTATAGAACTACCTTTAATAGATGTTTACCATAATCCTATAATATACGGTGACATCAAATACGTAAAATTCAACTTCGAGCATAACGCTAAACTCATAAAATCCTTAAAAGGACTAGGATATGATTGTTCTATAAACATCATAGAAGACAAAAAGTAACCTTTAAAAGAAACAAAACCTCTAATAATTCTTATGGACGTAAAAAGCTTATTCAACCTCACAAGCGAAGGACTAGCTATAAAACTCCTAACAGCAATAGCTATAATACTAATAGGACTAGTAGCCGCCAGGATAATGCACAGGATAATCACCAAAATCCTTCAAGAACTAGAGCTTAACAGGGTATTAAAAGAGAATGTAGGAATTAAAATACCGCTAGAAGAATTCTTAGGGTCACTAACTAAATACTTAGTGTACATCATAGCTGTAATCTGGGCATTGGCAGAACTAGGACTCCAAACAATAGTACTGTATATAGTTCTTGTATTATTCCTAATAGTGATAATCTCTTTTATAATACTTGCATTTAAAGATTTCATACCCAACATAACCGCAGGACTTTTTATACACCAAAAAAACTTATTTAAAGTCGGAGACAAGATAAAAGTAAAAGACATAGAAGGAGAAGTCATAAGCCTAAGCTTAGTAGAAACTGTGCTTAAAGTAAAAAATGACACAGTATACATACCCAACTCTATTCTTACAAAGAATGAGATAATAAAAAAAGAAAGACTTAAAAGAAATAAAAACCTTAAAAAGAAGCATAAGAAGAGGTGATAAGTTGTGAAAAAAGTTTTCATGTTATTGTTAGCCTTGTTCTTGATAAGCGGATGCACTACGAAAGAAACAGCAAGTCCAGGAATCATATGCGAGCCGCCAAGAATAGTTTCTGATGGCGGATGTTGCTTAGACACTGATAATTCAGGAATCTGTGACAGCGAAGAAGAAGCAGAGAAGAGGGCAGAAGAGATAAGCGAAGAAGAAACAGCCGAGTTAGAAGAGTTGAAAACACCTGACCGATGCGTAGAAATGAGCTCATGGGTAACCTGCGAAGATGTAGACATAACTTATGATAAAGTGATAGACAGAGGAATGATACAGTTACAGTTAAAAAACAACAGGGAAGGAATAGTAGTCATCAAAAATTTCAAATTCCCAACAATGCCTTCATGCAACAAAGAACTAAGCTGGAACAGGGACACCACAGGAATGAAAATAGCAGAATCAAGCAAGTATGTAATAGAATGCAACGTCTTATCCAAAGTAAACTTATTGGATGTAGAAATAAGAATGGACGCTAACTATTACGAAAAGGTAAAAGGCACCACAGCAGAACAATACTTGCCAGAAGTCGAACAGACTATAAAAGGCAGAATAATAGGAAGCCCTTAATCTTCTTCTTTTTTAGATTTTTTATTATCTTCTTCTTTCTTCAAAAGATTCTCATCAAACAAGAACTGCTTGCCACAAACAGTGCACCAATGAGCACCATTAAAAAAATTGTCAAAATTATTCCCGCAACGATTGCATCGAGTCATTTTAATTCACTTGAATATCTTATCAAAAAAGCCTCTTTTTAAATCTTTCTTATCAGATTTAGAGAGTTCTTCAAATAATTCTTTTTCCTTTTTAGTAAGGCTCGTAGGAGTAGTTATCTTAGCCTTAACATACTGGTCGCCTTTACCATAACCGTGAACGTTCTTAATACCTTCACCTTTTAATCGGAAAACTGTTTCTGATTGGGTGCCTGGTGGTATTTTAAGCTTAGCCTTGCCTTTAAGCGTAGGTATTTCAATCTCATCTCCTAATGCGGCCTGGCTGAAAGAGATTGGTAATTCAAAATATACGTCATCATCATCCCTTTGAAACAGCTTATGAGGATTGACGTGTATCATCACGAACATGTCGCCGTTAGGCCCGCCCCTTCCAAGTCCTCCTTCACCTTGAAGCCTTAAAGTATGGCCCGTATCTACACCTGCTGGGATTTTGATAGTTATCTTCTTTTTCTTAGCGATGAATCCTTTACCATAACATTTATGGCAAGCTTCTTTCATAACCTTGCCTTCTCCTCCGCAGCTTCTGCAAGTAGTAGTTTGGGAGAAAATCCCAAAAGGCGTCCTTTGAGTTCTTCTGTAGACTCCTGAGCCGTTACAGTCCGGGCATTTAGTCATTTCACCGTCTTTAGATCCTGTACCATCACACGCTTCGCACTTTTCATTCTTCTCAACTTCTATTGTCTTTTCAGTTCCGAACGCAGCGTCTTCAAAACTTATCTCAAGATCATACCTTACATTAGCGCCAGACCTTCTAGACCTAGCATGGCTACGGCCACCTCTTTCTCCGAAGAACATGTCAAAAATATCCCCTCCGCCGAACAAGTCGCTGAAAATATCCTCAAAGTTTGAGCCTCTGAAAATATCTTCTTGTGAATAAGCCTGGCTGAAAGCATCAGAGCCAAAAGTGTTATACTGCTGCCTCTTCTCATCATCAGACAAGACAGCATAAGCTTCAGAAATCTCTTTGAACTTCTCAGCAGCGTTCTTCTCTTTGCTGACATCAGGATGGTACTTCATAGCAAGCTTCTTGTAAGCCTTCTTAATATCTTCCTTGCTAGCATCCTTGCTTACACCTAATGTCTCATAATAATCTTTCTTGCTCATTTTCTTAACAACTCGGTTAAATCGTCTGGAAAGAATTCAAGACTTTTAAAGATTTTCTTTTCTATCTTATAACTTTCCTTCTCAGTAAGTTTTATTCTTTCCCTAGTTTCAGGGTCATTACAAGCGTACCTGTACTGAACGTCTTTAAACCTTTCCTGCAAAGAAACTATCTTATCATGCATAACCCTCTTATCAGAATAGTTAACAATTTCTTCCTCAACTAGTTTCTTATATTTCTTCCAAAGATTGATATGCTGTTCGACAACATCCGCTACTCTTTCATAACCCATCGTTCTTAAAAGATCCGCACCTACTTCATTATGCCTTTGTTTAGATTTTACACAGTATATTTTTGCAATATCATGCAGCAAGGCTGAAGCTTCTATTAACCTCAAGTTTAATTTCTTGTCTTTCTTGTTAAGCTCTTTTGTTAAGAAAACACTCACGTCCCTGACTTTCAGGCTGTGCGCTTTGATGTTAAAAGGCATCTCATACTCTTCCATAATCTTCATACATTCTTCTATAGAGGGTATCTTAATCATAGAATAAAAAATAAGAAAAAAGGGTATTTATTTCTTTTTCTTTTTCCCTTCCTCTTCCACTTTAAAATCTGCATCAACTACTTTGTCGCCTTTCTTAGACTTTTTCTTTTCTTTAGGACTTTCTTCCTTCTCTTCTTGAGGCTCTTCGCTTGTTTCTGGTTTTTGTTTAGTGGCTTGCTGGTACATCTTAGTGCCGATTTCTTGGCTGGTTTTTTGCAACGCGTCCATCTTGTTTTTTATCTCTTCCAAGTCGTTTTTTTCGACAGCTTCCTTCAAGTCTTTCAAGGCGTTAGTGACTTTTTCTTTAGTCTCATTATCTATCTTGTCTTTGTAGTCGCTTAGCATTTTTTCTGTAGAATATATCATCGTGTCTGCCTCGTTCTTAATTTCTATCTCTTCTTTTTTCTGCTTGTCTTCTTCTGCGTATTTTTCTGCTTCTTTACGCATCTTTTCAACGTCTTCTTCTTTAAGTTTTTGCGAGGCAGTTATTACTATGCTCTGTTGTTTGCTGGTTCCTAAGTCTTTGGCTGACACGTTAATTATGCCATTAGCGTCTATGTCAAATGTCACTTCTATCTGCGGTATCCCTCTAGGTGCGGGTGGTATTCCTATAAGGTCAAACCTTCCTAAGCTTTTGTTGTCTGAAGCCATTTCTCTTTCTCCTTGCAGTACATTAATAGTTACTGCTGGCTGGTTGTCTGCTGCTGTGGAGAATATTTGCGTCTTCTTAGTTGGTATTGTAGTATTCCTTTGGATTAATGGAGTTTTTATTCCTCCAAGAGTCTCTATACCTAATGTTAATGGTGTTACGTCCAATAACAGTACGTCTTTTACGTCTCCTGCTAAGACTCCGCCTTGTATTGCCGCCCCCATAGCGACGCATTCCATAGGATCTACGCCTCTTTCTGCCTTTTTACTAACAGCTTTTTCTAAGAAGTCTTTTACTATAGGCATCCTAGTAGGACCACCGACTAGAATAATTTTATCAATGTCATTTGGTGTTAACTTAGCGTCTTTTAAAGCTTGATCTAAAGGCTTCTTGCACTTTTGGACTATAGGGTCTACTATTTTTTCTAACTGTGCCCTTGTCAGTTTAATGTTTAAGTGTTGTGGTCCTTTATCTGTTACTGTTATGAAAGGAAGGTTGATGTCTGTTTCCATGACTGTTGACAGCTCTATCTTAGCCCTTTCGCAAGCTTCCCTAAGCCTTTGAAAAGCTGTTGCATCCTTGTTGAGGTCTACCCCCGTGTTCTTCTTGAAGTCTTCGACAACGAATTTCATGACGGCTTCGTCCATGTCGGTTCCGCCTAATTGCGTGTCTCCGCTTGTCGACCTTACCTCGAATACTCCGTCGCCGAACTCCATTACAGTGACGTCTAATGTCCCGCCGCCGAAGTCGAATACCAAGATTTTCTGGTCCTTGTTCTGGCCCTTATCCATGCCATAAGCCAGCGCTGCTGCTGTAGGCTCGTTGATTATCCTCACGACGTCCAATCCTGCAATAGTCCCTGCGTCTTTGGTCGCCTGCCTTTGGTCATCGTCGAAATAAGCTGGTACTGTTATCACTGCCTTGCTAATCTTCTCCCCTAAGAACTCTTCAGCGTCCCTCTTGATCTTCTGCAACAGGAATGCTGATATCTGCTGCGGCGTGAATTCCTTGCCGTGCACTTTGTAAACGTGCTTTTTCCCCATCTTCCTCTTGGCAGCCATTATCGTGCCATCAGGATTTGAGACTGCCTGCCTTTTTGCCGGCTCTCCGACTAGCATAGAGCCTTCTTTTGTGAAAGCTATTACTGACGGGAACGCTTTTCCGTACAATGATGCGCCTTCTGCGCTTGGCACTATAGTAGCCTTGCCTCCTTGCATCACTGACGCTGCGCTATTCGAAGTCCCTAAGTCCACGCCTAATATTTTGCTCATTTTACTTTCCTCCTTGTATTCCTTTGCTTGTTTTTACTTTTGAAAATCTTATTATCCTATTATTTAGCATGTAGCCTTTTTGCAGTTCTTCTAGTATTGTCCCTTCTTCTTTGTCTGATTCTCCTTGTAAGAGAACTTCGTGAAAGTGTGGATCAAATTTTTTGTTAAAGCAGTCGATTTTTTTGAGTCCTTGTTTCTCTAGTGTGGAGTAGAATTCTGAGTATATCATTTTTATCCCTTTTGAGAATTCGTCTTCTTCTTTGATTGTTCTAAATGCTAGTTCGAAGCTGTCTAGTATTGATAGTAATTTTTGTATTAATTCTTGGTTGGCTTGTTTTATTATTAGTTGTTTTTCTTGCTCTGTTCTTTTCCTGTAGTTGTCGAACTCTGCTTGTAATCTTTGTAAGTGTTCTACGTATTCTTTGACTTTTTTGGTTTCTTCTTGTAAGAGTTTTTCTTTTTCGTCTAATACTTTTTTTTCTTCTGAAGGTTTTTCTTCAATTATTTTTTTGTCTGGTTTTTTTATCATTTTAAACCCCCTTAATTTTGTTTACTTTAAGTCAACGATGTTTATCTTAGATGAACATAAGGTTTATATACTTTTCGGTACTAACACCTATATGAAAGTCACAATCCTCAAACTAGAAAGACCAAAAAACAATATAAACGAAGAGATACAATGGTTCTGCCAATCCCTAGGATTATTCGGTGAAAGGGATAAAGAAAAAAGCTGCTACAGAATATTCATAGAACTATTAAAGAATAAAAACGGGATAAGCAGCGATGAGATCGCAGAACACACACATATAACAAGAGGAACAGTAATACACCATATAAACAAGCTAACAGAGTCGGGGCTAGTAATATCACAAAAGAACAAATACAAACTAAGGACGAGAAACATACAACACCTGATAAAAGAAATAGAACAAGACATAGAAGAGACATTCAAAGAGATAGAAAGAATAGCGAAAAAGATAGACAAAGAACTAGTTTAACCTACAGATTTATCCGGAAATCCTTCCCTTTTTTCATGCGAATCGTTATAAACACAGATACACCTATCAGAATACGAAACGTTTATAAATAATAGTTCCCATAATAGGAACTAATGAAAAGCAAAGAAAATAAAATGATAAGCCTGTTCTTTAACAGCCCGACAAGAGAATGGCATTTCGAAGAAATACTCCAAGAAGTAAAAATAGCAAGAAGCAAAGCAGCAAACTGGCTGAAGAAGCTCAAAAAAGACGGTATAATAAGGAAAGTAAAAGAGAAAGGGAAAATGCCTTATTACACAAGCAACTACGACTCACCTAGCTATAAAAACAAAAAAAAAATATTCGCACTAAACAGGCTGTACGAAAGCGGACTCCTCAACCACCTAACAGGACTAAAAAAAGCAAAAACGATAATAGTATTCGGCAGTTTCTCAAGATGGGACTGGCACAAAGACAGCGATATCGACATCTTCATCTACGGCAATCCAGAAGGCTTAAGGACGGCAAAATACGAACAGTCACTGCACCATGACATACAACTTTTCATCTGCCAAAACAAAAAAGAGCTTAAAAGATTAGGCCAAGGGCTAATGAAAAACATCATCCAAGGGAGTATAATAAAAGGAAATTTAGATTTTGTGAAGGTAAGCTAAAAATGCCTAAATACTTAAAACAATGGGAAGCATTTGAAAAATGCAAAAAAGAAGGCAAGATTATCCCGACAGCAGAAACTGATACAGAAAGAATAAGATCAACTCTTATGATTGCAGAAAGCGATATAGAATCTGGAAAAATCCTGAAAAAAATCTTAAAAAGAGACGGCAACCAATGGAGCAGCATATACAAACTCTATTACGATGCTTTGCACGAGCTTACTGAAGCTTTCTTAAGGTTTGACAAAATCAAGACAGACAATCACCAATGCCTATTCTCCTACCTCTGTGAAAAACATCCCGAACTAGAATTAAGCTGGGATTTTCTAGAGAAAATAAGGACTAAAAGAAACGGGATAAATTATTATGGCATCCCTGTAAAATACGAAGATTTTAAAGAGATAGAATTGCAAACACTGATTTATATAAACAAGCTTAAAGAAGAAATTAAGAAAAAGTTAGAAAAGAAGATTTAAAACCTCTTAGCGCTTTAAAAAAAGAAGATGAAAATAACTCACAAAAATAATATCTTAGCAGACGACGTAAAGCACTATACAAACACTTTTTCAAGAACCAAAGGCTTAAGGTTCTCCAAGCCGTTAAAAAAAAAACAGGCACTAATATTAGTAGCAGAAAAAGAAAGCATCAGAGAAACGATGATAGACATGCTCTTCGTATTCTTCCCCATAGATGTGCTGTGGCTGGACAAGAACAAAAAAGTAGTTGACATCAGAAGACATGTCAAGCCGTTCACAATATTAGTGATACCCAAACACAAGGCTAAGTATATAATAGAATTGAAAAAAGGAATGACAAATAATATAAACTTAGGAGACAGTTTAAAATTCTGAAATGGAAATCGCAACAGTAGGCGGATACAGAGAAGTAGGCAAGAACATGACTGCCTTGAAAGTAGGAGATGAAGCAGTAGTATTAGACATGGGCTTTCACCTGCCAAAGATAATAGACTTCGAAGAAGAAGGCGGCGACAGAAAAGGAATGACGGGAGACAGCCTGAGAAGCATAGGGGCAGTGCCAGAAGACAGAGTAATAGACGCATGGAAGCCAAAAGTAAGAGCAATAGCCTTAGGGCACTGCCACTTAGATCATATCGGAGCAGCGCCTTACATCAGCAACGACTTCCCAAATGCTGTCATAATGGGAACGCCTTACACGTTAGAAGTCTTAAGGACGATGGTATTAGAAGAGCAGATAAAAGTAGTTAACAAGACAAAAACAGTACAGCCAAATTCCAGCATAAAAATAAACAAAGACCTAGAAATAGAATTCATCAACATAACACATTCTACATTACAAAGCACTATGATGGCGGTGCACACAAAAGAAGGTGTTGTATTATACGCTAATGATTTCAAATTTGACAACCATCCAGTAATCGGAGGAAAACCTAATATAAAAAGACTAAAAGAGCTTGGCAAAGAAGGAGTAAAAGCATTAATAGTAGAAAGCATATACGCTCATGACGAGAGAAAAACACCTTCAGAAAAAGTTGCAAGGGAATTATTAAAAGACGTCCTGTTAAGCACAGAAAATGAGAATAACCTAATCGTCGCTACGACTTTCGCAAGCCATATTGCAAGGCTGAAAAGCATAATCGAATTCGGAGAGTCTATAGACAGGAAAATAGTCATACTTGGAAGGAGCATGCACAAATACATAACCTCAGCAGAGAACCTTAAACTTGTAAAATTCTCAGACAAAGCAGAGATCTTAGGATACTCAGGACATATTAAAAGGAAACTCAGAGAGATAGAAAAGCAGGGAAGAAGCGATTATCTAGTGATATGCACCGGAGGCCAAGGAGAGCCAGGAAGCGTACTGCAAAGGATGGCATCTGGACAACTTCCTTTTGAATTCCAGAAAGAAGACCATGTGATATTCTCAAACAAGGTAATACCTGCAGAGATAAACCTAGAACATAGGGAAGCGTTAGAAAGAAAGCTAAAGTCGGAAAAGGTCAGGATATTCTCAAACATACACGTCTCAGGGCATGCTGGAAGGGAAGACTTGAGAGACTTGATAAAGATGACAAATCCCGAGCATATAATCCCTGCACACGGAGAAATACAAATGCTGGAATCTTTAGGAGAGCTGGCAACAGAGCTAGGGTATAATCTTGGAAAGAATGCCCATATTCTGGATGACGGAAAAATAATTACTTTATGATTTGAAACGTTCTTTCAGCTTCTTAAAACTATCATCTAATTTATACTTAATATTAGAAGCGCAGTCTTTAACAACGTATTTGAAGAAATGCCTTGCCTCCATGCCAGACTCTATACTATAAAAAGGGTTTGTGTAAGAAACTAATTTGTCATCCTCATAATTAATGAAAGATGCCTTGGAAAGCGTTTCATCATTGCTTAAAACATAATTATCTCTTAACGTAAGATCTAAGAACTCAAAGTATAGGTTATCTTTACTCCCAAAAAAGTCAATCGTAGCTTCATAATTCTGCCATTTATCATTAGAGTAGACTTGCAGCCATGCATGGCCACCAGCAAATTCTTTATTTTCGCGTACAAAGCCGAGGCATAATCTTACCTTATCTTTCAGCTCTGGCCTTCCAAGCTTATCCGCCAAATAAAGGAAATTACTATAAGTAAAAGAAGAATAATACTTGCAAAGCGCCTTGCCCTCTTCTAACGCTTTTGTCTTCTCTTTGAAAAGCGACTTGTTATTGTCTATTGATAACCATTTTGATGTTATAGCATGAGATGCTTTCAAAATCTTCAATGCATCACAGTTCTTAACATCAATACTAGAGACGATGTCTTCTAAGTAAGAATCGGTCTTGCAGATTTTCTGGATCCTTTTGTCTTTAGAATGTCTTTTCAGTATTTCAGAGGCCGCGAAAGTGCCTAATGGAAGTGTATAATAGTTTAGGAATGCTAAAGTGGCTCCGTACATCACTACTCTTCCCATAATATGTCTTAGTTTCAAGGTAATCCTTAGGGTTTAAGAAGCAGATATATAAACCTTTGTTAAAAGCAGGTTAGAACAGTAATTTCTTAAGATCCGCACCAGTTCTTATACTAAATCCATAGTCGGTATGGTTTCTTAAAAGACCATTTTCTTCCTGTATGTAAGACACTGGTGTTTCTTTTCCGTCTTCCAATACTTTTTCGTCAGGAATTTTCGTGTCTAACTCTTTGAAATTGATATTCTCGTTTTTTCTTATAGTATCTATTGTTGTTTCGTAATTACACCATTTGTCTTCTATAAGTACTTGCAGCCATGTATGTCCGTAATCCACTTTTTTGTCGTCGTGCTTGTAGCCCATGTTTAGCCTTACTTTGTCTTTCATGCTGGGCCTGCCTATCTGGTCTGCTAAGTATAAGAAATTGCTGTAGGTGAATAGTGAGAAGTATTTGCAGTCTGCGCTGCCTTTGTACGCGTCTCTTTTTCCAGTAGACCATCCGGCACGGTAGTCTAGTTTTTTTGATGCTATCGCGTGAGCCGCTTTTAGCAATTGTAATGGCTCGACAGTATGCCTGTCTATGCTCGCTAGAATGTCTTCTAAGTATTTGTCTGTCTGGCAGACTTTCTGGACTTTAGGATTAGTAGCTTCTTTTTTTAACATTTTAGTTCCTGCGCCAGTTACTAGTGGGAGTGTGTAATAGTTCAAAGCTGCTATCATGGTTCCCCAAAATGCTATTCTTTTAAGTGTGTTTTTAATTGCCATATTCTTCCTTCTAGAGGTTTTTTGTTAATATTTCATAGGTTTTTGAGTATATAAACCTTTCGTTTTATTACTACTTATTAGTAGTTACAAATTTAGGTAGAATTTCGTTCTTAACATAATAATAAAAATGCCTTGTCTCAATGCCCGTGTTAAAGCTGTAAAAAATGTCAGTCTCATCCTTTAACTTATTATCCTTACAAATTATCCAGGAAGCAGGAATACAACCAGTATAATCCAAAACCTGATAATCAGGTATCAAATCATCAATACTCTTAAAATCTATTTTATCATCTCGGCTGAATATATCATTAGACGTTTCATAATCATGCCACTCGCCACGGTCGTAAAACTGCAACCAAGCATGGCCCGCATCAACATTCTCACCGTCATAAGAAAAACCTAAACAAAGACGAACCTTATCCTTAATATCACCTCTACCCGTCTTATCCGCAAGATATAAAAAGTTACTATAAGTAAAGGCTGCGAAATACCTACAATCAGCTTTACCTCCATAAAAAGCCCTATTCTTCTCACCAGGCCAAGATGAACTGTTAAAATCCAATTTCTTAGAAGCCAAAGCATGAGCAGTTTTAAGAAGCTTCAAAGCCCCACAATTCTTAACATCAACAGAATTGACTATATCTTCTAAACTATCATCAACTTTACAGACCTGCTGAATCCTTCTGTCTTTAATTTCATGCTTCATCCATTTAGCAGCGACAGAACTACCAATAGAAGGCCCAAAATAGTTAAGAAAAGCTAATACAGAACCATAAAAAATTACTCTTTTCACAACAGACTTCAACAAACCCATAGTGCGCATTTAGGAATATTATACCCATATATAAAACTTGTTAAGAATTCTTTTAAAAAAATGAAGAAAAAAAGTGCCAGCACTTCTGTGAGGAGAAGCACTGGCAAAGACTAAAGGGAGGGCAAATATTTTTAGGGGGTTATCTGCCCTTGATCATTACCTCTTTCCTTTACCTCACTATATCGATTCCAAGTTCTCTACTAACCTTCAAGGACTCTGCGCTTGGCCTTGAATGGTCAGCTTTCCCCAGGATGTATGGAGAGTTAACTCCAGTAATTATAGTCATGACCCTTACTTTTCCGTTCAAGTCATCAGCTACTCTTGCACCCCAGATGACATTTGCGTCTTGGTCTAGGCTTTCAGTGACTAATTCACCTATCTTGCTTACTTCGTCTAGTGTCATGTCGTGTCCGCCTGATATGTGTATTAGCGCTCCTGTTGCTCCTTCGTAGCTTACGTCTAATAACGGGTTGCTTAGGGCCCTTTTTACTGCTTCTTCTACCCTGTGTTCTGAGTCTGATTCTCCTATTCCTATGACTGAAACATCGCCATTAGCCATTATGGCTTTTACGTCTGCGTAGTCTAGGTTTACTAGGGATGGTACTGCTATGATTTCTACAATACCTTTTATCATTGTTGATACTAGTTCGTTTGCTACTGCGAATGCTTGCTGTATTGGCAGGTTACCTGCTATGTTTACCAGCCTGTTGTTGTCTATTACGATTACTGTGTCTGATACGTCTCTTAGCTGGGATAGTCCGAATTCTGCTTTGTCTACTCTTGCTCTTTCTATGTCGAATGGCATTGTTACGCATCCTATAACTATTGATCCCATGTCCCTGGCTATTTGGGCTACTACTGGTGCTGATCCTGTTCCGGTGCCTCCGCCCATTCCAGCTGTTATGAATACCATGTCTGTTCCTTGCAAGAACTCTCTGATTTCATGAATATTCTCTTTAGCTGCCTCTCTTCCCTTTTCTGGGAATCCTCCGCATCCTAGACCCTTAGTTAATGACCTTCCGATCATTATCTTTTTGGACACTTCCATCATGTCTAGGTGTTGTTTGTCTGTGTTCAAGGCTGCTATTTCAGCCCCTTGAATTCCTTTTTTATAGAGCCAGTTTACCATGTTGCTGCCGGCTCCGCCGCACCCCATCACTTTTATGTTGGCACAACCTACTACTAGGTCGTCTGTTTTCATCTGTTTTTGCGTTTCCATCGCGTTTTTCACGAGAAATTCCATTTTTTTTGTTTCCCCCTTTTTATTGGTTTTTTTGTTTTATATTGTTTAGTATAACAATCTTTATAAACTAAACATGCCTATATTCTCTTAAGAACGAGTTTAAGATCGCCAAGTCTTGAGCTTGTATATCAAACTAAGGAATTACGCCAAAATTCCGTTGAACATCAGATACTCGGGTTTTATCGCCAAATAAAACCTAAGCGAAATGTTTTAACGCCAAACTCTTTATTATTTATATTTCTATTGAAGTATTTAAATACTACTTAACTAAAAAATATATTTTGCAGTATATAAATTATTAATTAATACGCAAAACTTATACAAAAACTAGCATGAAAGATATTAAAATAAAATCAGGAAACACAGTACAAGTAACAACAGATGCAGAAACATACACAGGCATACTTATGCCACAGATACATGAAAAAACGATAATCATCAAACTAAACAGTGGTTATAACTTAGGAATTGAAAAGAACAGTATAAAAGAAGTAAAAGTCCTGGAAAAACACGAAAAAGAACAAAAACAGCCAAAAAAAGACAAAATCAGCCAAAAAGAAGGTTTAAAGACAATTTCCATTCTTCACATGGGTGGAACCATAAGCAGCGCAGTAGACTACAAAACAGGAGGCGTAATAGCCAAATTCTCACCAGAAGAAATGCTAAACCTATTACCAGAAATCAAAGACATAGCCAACATAAAATCCAGATTCGTAAGACAGATGATGTCAGATGACATGAGATTCGCCCACTACAATATAATCGCTAAAGAGATAGAAAAAGAAATCAAACAAGGAACAGACGGCATAATAATAACACAAGGGACTGACACAATGCACTACACCTCAGCAGCATTAGCATTCATACTAGAAGATCTACCAATACCAGTAATCCTAGTAGGATCCCAAAGAAGTTCAGACAGGGGAAGCAGCGATGCCGCGATGAACCTAATATGCGCCTGCAAATTCATAGCAACAACCGACTTTGCTGACATAGCAATATGCATGCACAAAAACATGGAAGACAAAAAATGCTACATACTACCAGCAACCAAAACCAGAAAGATGCATACTAGCAGAAGAGACGCTTTCAGACCAATAGACACACAACCATGGGCAGAAGTAGACTACGACACAGGACAAGTATACTTCATAAACAAAGACCATAAAAAAAGAGATGATAGAAAACTAAAACTAAGACTGATAAAAGAAAACCTAAAAATTGGGTTATTAAAAGTACATACCAACATGTATTCTAAAGAAATAGAAGCATACAAAGGATTCAACGGACTAGTCATAGAAGGAACAGGCCTAGGACATGCTCCGATAACCAAAAGCGACGAATACACAAAAGAAAACGCGAAAATATTCAACACTATAAAAAAACTGATTAAAAAAGGAACGATAATAGTCATGGCACCACAAACCCTCTATGGAAGGCTACAGATGAACGTCTACTCACCCGGAAGAAAGATACAAGAAATAGGAGTACTAGGCAACGGATCAGACATGACACCAGAAACGACATTCATAAAACTAGCATGGTTGCTAAGCAATTACAAAAAAGAACAAGTAAAAGAACTCATAATAAAAGACTTACGAGGAGAGATAAGCACAAAAGTCTCCGGCGACGAGTTTCTCGTATAAAAATGACTGACAACATAATAATCCCGCCGAATTATTTGAAAAAGATCAACAAGCCGTTAATATTCTTAGCAGGACCGATACAAGGAGCTCACACATGGCAGGATGATGCTATAAAGATGATAAACGAATCAGCACCTGAACTGTACATAGCCAATCCAAGAAGAGAAATCAACATAGAACACGACTTCTCCACAGAAATGTACAACAAACAAGTAGACTGGGAGTCTTACCACTTAAAAAAAGCAGGAAAGAAAGGAGCGATAATGTTCTGGCTTGCAAAAGAATCAAAACACTTATGCGAAAGAGCTTATGCTCAAACTTCAAGATTCGAACTGGGAGAATGGAAGACAAAGCATGAAAAAAACAAGGCACAAATCGTAGTAGGAATAGAAGAAGGGTTCACAGGATCAAAATATATTATCAGACGATTATCTCAAGACTGCCCAAACATCCCAATATGCCACACATTAGAACAGACTTGCAAAGAAGCGATAAGACTGGCCAAGCTTAGAAATATTTAAATTAATCAAAAGATTAGCTTTCTTTCGTGGAAGTAAAAAGAGTAACAGAAAAGGATCTAAGGTTCGTAATCGACCGGATAAAAACCAAAAGGTATATAAACTTAGGTTAACATATATTAACTATGGTAAATATATATAAACTAAAGTTAACAAAACTTCAGCAGGAAATCTTAAGGCTTTCATTCATAAAAACAGGCACGCCTTTAAACCAACGAAGAATAGCACAAATGCTTAAAGTTTCACCGCCAGCAGTAATAAAAGCCCTCCCAAGACTAGAAGAAGAAAACCTAATAAAAGCCAAACAAGACAAAGAATCAAAAAGATGGTCCATCGAGCTTAACAGAGACGACCAACAGTCAATCTGGCTTAAAAGAGCAGACAACCTAAAGCAAGCCTACGAATCCGGACTGGTACAGTTTCTCTACGACAAGCTACCAGGCGCAACGATAATCTTATTCGGCTCCTACTCAGCAGGAGAAGACACAGCCAATTCAGATATTGATTTAGCAGCAATAGGAACCAAAAGCAAAAATATCAACCTGAACGAGTTTGAAAAAGCACTTGAAAGGACAATAAACATAAACTATTACAACTCCTTCAAAAACATAAACCAACACTTATTAAACAGCATATTAAACGGCATCGTACTAAAAGGATCAGTAGAAATATGACACTAAAAAAATTCACAGAATACGTAATGGAAGGCATAGTCAAAAAACAAACTCCGAAAAAACAAAGAGCATTATCCTTAGAAAAAGAATCTGAAGAAAAAAAGAACTTCTTAGAAATGCTGCAAAAAGATATCCCAGAAGAAAAAATGAACGCAAACTTCATCGTCGACTACTGCTATGACATCATAATAGAGCTCATCAGGGCGAAAATGTTCATCGACGGCTACAATCCAGGGAATTCCCACGAAGCCGAAGTATCATACATGCCCATCTTAGGATTTTCCGAAACAGAAACAAGATTCATGGACGAGATAAGATACTACAGGAACGGCATAAAATATTACGGCACAATCCTCAATATGGAATACGCAAAAAAAGTACTAGAATTCACAAACAAGACATATCCTAAATTAAAAGAAATGATTAAGTGAACATTATGGAAGTAAAAAGAGTAACAGAAAAAAACCTTGAATTCATAACCAACCATCTAAAGCCAAAACAAGCCATACAACTAAAACCAAAAACGAATACTTACATATTCTACGAAGAAGAAATAAAAGCAGTCCTGCAACAGAAAAAAAATTGGAAAAAACAAAGAATAGAAGTAACGAAATACGACCCAGACTTCAAGATAAGTTATGCAATACCAATTTTAAGCACAACCAGATACTTGGAACTTCCGAAAGAAGAAAACCTAGAAAACCTACTAAACATAATCAACTACAACAAAGTAAAAGAAGAAAACGGCTACGAATTCTACAAAAGAAAAAAAGAAACCATATCCGGAATGATAGAAGTTCTCAAAGCACTAAAAAGCCTTAATATAAAACAACAGTTGAAAGACTACTTCCAAGTATGGGAAGACGAACCAGAATTCAAACTATACGAGATGCTGAACATAATAGAAAACGCTAGCTCAGGAGCATTATTAGGGGCGGTAACACCAGCATTCTGGGACTATGGAGGCGTATTAAAACTCGCAGGCACACTAAACGCGATACAAAAAATAGGCACGCCTTTAACAAACGTATTCTCAAGCGGAAGCATGGGAGAACTCGTAGACAAAGCAACCGTAAAAACAGACTTGAAAGACTTAAAAAAACTGCAGAAAAGTGTAGGAAGCGTGAATGCCTTCACAACAATAGACACTTACCTCATGCAGCCAGGAATAATACAACTAACACCCTCACCAGAAATAACACTATTAGCATTATACACCTTACAAACAATAGGTATGACTGCTGGAAAGATGAGCCTGGAAAGCAAAAGCTTCTTTGCAATAAGAGACTACCTCATAAGAAAAAACCCAGACGCAGAACAGCATAAAGAAAAATTCTACAGAATAATGGGAACAGGACAAGCATTATCCCAGCTGTGTTATGCAGCAACGTTCACACCATCCTGGCTATTATGCAAATCAAACCCTTGGCTAGTATTCCCGATAGCTACTGTAAGCGGGTCAATACTTATTGTATCAAAATTCTTATGGGCATTCCAAAGAAAATTCAAGAATCCAGTAACGATAAAAGCGACAGACTATATAACAAAAGATAACAATTACATCTTCGACACAGGATGGGTTATAACCCCTGAGAAAGAAACAGAGATTCATAAAAAACTAACAGGATACCAGATGCCCTTAAAAGGAGAAATGAAAATAACCTCTGAGTTTCCTGCAAAGATAAGGGAAGAAGACAATAATTTAGAATTATTGACAGAAAAAAGCTGGATAAAAATAAAAACAAAAGAAAAATACGAGCTAAAAAAGCTAAACGACAAGGAATATACAGTAAAAGTTATATAATAAAGAGTAGTTTTGAAGTTTTATCTTTTCCCTCTCTGCTATCTGCGTCTCTATGCTTTCAATCTCTTCCGTTAACGTCTTTTCATCCGCTTTGAGAATATCGTACAAGCCAGAAGCTTTTCCTGAGTACTTATCGCTTAATGTTTCGCTTTTCTTTTTGTTGTACTCGTACATGAACCTGCCAGCCTCATCCACTGGGAAAACAGGTTTGTATTGTATTGTTTGATAAGCTTCCATCCTTAAACCCCCATAAACTCCTTAACACTCTTACTTGCTCAGAAAGTATATAAGAAAAATTGACAACGAATGTTCCGCAAATGCGGTTTACAATACTTTCAACGTAACGTTAACTCTTCCCAAAGTGCCGATACGTGTTATCCGACGCTAAAAAAACCCCCGCCCTGCAAATCAGGTGGAGGGGTTTTTCCCGAAACGAAAAAGATGGTTTTCAGGTATTTACCGCCGGAAAAAAGAGAACGAGCAAGAAGGCTACATTACGAATCGAAGCTCAGAAGCTGGAAACAATACCTGCACAAGCGGAAAGAGGAACACCCCTACTACAAAATCCGGCAGAACCTCAACCTTCTGAGGATGAATAACCGTATCGGAAGCCAAACGAATGTTTTGAGATGGAGCGCCGGAGAAACAAAAGAACACATCCTGAAAAAGTTAGAAATCTGCATGGAATTAAAAGACTGGGAACACGAATTCATAACCGAAGCCATCTTTACCAACGGGGCGAGGTGCGACGTCTTAGATTTGACGGAGGGGACGGTCTACGAGATCCTCTGCACAGAAACGGATGAAACGTTCAACGAAAAGGTAAAGGAGTACCCGAAAGAGCTTAAGATTGTGAAGATACGATGCCAAAAACATATTACGCATTTGACAAGAATTCCTTAGAAACCTTATTTATTCAAAATCCCTTCTAATTCGATAATTCTTCTTTCAGCTATGAAAACTTTATCTTCTGCATACCCTGGGTGGCTTCCACATTTTTTGTCCATGTACTCTGTAGCTTCTTTTAATGGTTTGATAGCCCAATTTAGTGTCGAATACATTTCTTCAAATTCAGGGGAATAATTTAAATCCTTTGCTTCTGTGTAAATTTTGTCTGTTCTTAGGTTAAGTTCTCTAAAATCATTACAATAACTTGTGCTCCATTCATATCTATATAATCTGTCAACATTAAAAAAATCTGAAATTATCATTTTAGACTCTTCAAGTAAAGATTTACTGGATGAAATAAATTTCACATCTATGCTCGTTTTCTTAAGTTCCTGTAAATCCATTTCAAAAACATTTGAGAATGCATTAAATTTCCATGCATTATTTATCCATTGGAGTTCTAAAGCAGGAATTTTAGATTCATATAATCCTGTAGTTGCTGTTAAATAAACATAGGCTTTTTTTTGGTCTAAACTCACCTTATCCACCCTTGCTGTTACAACTTTTGATGTTTCTAGATAATTCATCAGTTCGGAGAAGTTTTGTTTTGTTTTCAGTCCTTGTAATTCAGGTGTGAACATATCGTACATAGAATCCCAATCTTTTTGTTCCCAGTACCAGACCGGAACTTCCGTAGCTATGGTATCCCTGTCACAGCTTAGGAGGAAATTTTCGACGATGGAATGTCTCTGCTTATTATTTGTTACGAGCTTTAAAGCATCGCCGATGGCTTTGTTCAGCCGGGTGTTTTCAAAAACTTTTACGTTTACGCTGGCATCTTCTCTTGCTTCAGAGCACCTGTTGGAATTCCTGAAATATTTATCTTCGACGCCTTTGCTTAATCCGAACACGAAAGTTTTTAGTCCTTTATGCTTGCAAAACTCGGCGAGTTTTCCTTTGTGATACTGGAAGTTGTAGACCAGTCCGAAGTGTTTGAACATCCTCCCGACGATTAGCGAGCTTCCATGCCTCTTGATTATCCGTTCCCTGATGGCTGTGTAGCCCAGGCTGTATATTTTGATCCATCTGGAAATAGTGCTGTCTGTAACCACGACTTTATGTTTCCTTGAGATGAGGTCGCATGTTTCGGAAAGGCTGTAGCCTTGGTTGTACGTGTTAACCGCGCTCAGGATGACGCCCGCATTAAACCATTTCCTATTTAATCCCGGAGTGAATCTTCTGCCGCAATCTTTGCAGGAGTAAACCTGTTTGCTCCCACTTTTCAGCCTTCGCAAGCCTTTCTTAACCACCTTTGATGAGCCGCAATGCTTGCAATTCATTCCCTATCACCTCCAATAACCTTGCTTCTAAAATCATTTTTCAAGCAGTGGTCATGCTTGAAGGGTTTATAAAAGTATATGATGAACTTTTTGCTGTCGATAAAAGTTTTCCAAACATCCTTAAGGGCAGTTTTTGCCTTATTTTCTTGCACGAATCGAAAAGCCTGCTCAAATACTTGAGAGCGGAGTGGTCGAGAAGTTTTCAAGGGGCGAAGAAAATACATTTATAACAACTTATTAGTAGTAACGAAACGAAAGATTTATATATTAATTAGTTCATTGATATAGGTAATAAATCATGGGGGAAAATAAAATGAAAATCAAAAAAACAATAGGAATCCTATCATTATTGGCATTAGGAGTAGGGCTATTAGGTTGCAACGAAGGCGTACTTCTTTACCAAGGTAAGAAAGGATACAAGGAAGTGAAATACTGGAAGTCCACATGGTCACATTTAAAAGAAGAATCGAAATCAACAGCGCAGATTTGTCCACAATATTTAAAATCAAGTGATTATGAAAGCAAGCCAGCATATTTAATGGAAATAAAAATGCCTAATGGTGACATCCATAAAATAAGAGACATAAACATGGATGAAAGAATCACCCCTGAAGGCGATGACAAAGTAAATTTTACACCAAAAGATGAAAAAACTCAGTGGTATGACAACTCAACCCATATCGGAAAGGCCATGCTAGAAAAAGTAGATAAACTTTACCAGGAAACGCTAAAAGAAATAAAAGAGGACATTCTAAAAAAATGAAAAAGTTTATTAAAATGTTAACATTAATTAAGCTGTGTATGTTTAGCTGCGACAGGATTATTTTCTGTTACAAAGTGTTTGAAAAATAAGGATTATTCAGAAAAGAAAGATTTCGTAAAAATAGAGAAAGTGGAATATTCACCTCTAGAAGGTCATCTATTAATTGATGTCAAAGGTTTTGATAATGATGGTGTTCGCTCACTGGATTATTACCTTAATGAGGAATTGATAGGTATAAGCCAACCTCTAATTTGGGATAATAAAACTGGGGATAAGATTAAAGACTATGAAAAAGACTCTATCGAACTACCTGTAGGAGATGATAATTTAAATTTAAAAAAAGGAAACCATACTTTAAAAACAATACTTGAAGATTATAAAGGGAATAAACTTGAGGATTCATATATGTTTGAAGTTAAATAAATCGTGATTTTCTTTTCGAGCCCCTGAAAATTGAGTATAACTGTTTGTATGCGCAGAATGTAAAAGTTTGAGTATATAGACTTTTTACTGCTTAGGTCTGAAATCCAATAACTTTGTTTTTCGTCCCCTTTAGAAAATTGTCATCCCCTTACCATCCTTGTCAATTATCCTTAAAAACAACTTCCCTCCTACTATTTATTTGAAAACATTGTTGAGCTGGTTAAACCTTTAAGCCTTATCGGAGTATCAGACCATTGGTGCTTCGTAAGGATGGCTTGTATCGGAAATGTTTCCTGCTCGGCTTTGCGCTGGTGGGAACGATTGAAATGGTACAAATTCTTGATTTTCGTAAAGTTTTTTCATAATCCGAATAATGTTCAATATTTCGGAAAAATATACCCATTTTTATCATCGGTAGTGGACAGCGCGACAAGTGTGTGCAGACAATTTATAAAGAGATGGACATTTTTCTTGTTGAAAACCTTATTGAAAAAGGCGTACATTATTCAGGAGTAAATAACTCTAAAAAAAGAGCATCAAAAAATGGTCAAAACAAAGGAGGTAGTATTAAAAAGAAGCCCGTATTCGGTAGAACCCTCCAAAAAACCTCAGCAAGCGATTAAATTTGCAATAGAAAAAGGCTTATTCAAAGAATACAGTATCCAGAAAAAAATAATTTATGAGTACCTTAGTTCTAAATGTTACATCCCAATTTGGATCTTAGAGGCTGCTTGTAATATAAATAAAAACGATTGCTTAATACCTGTCCAATACCAGTATGTCTGGTTCTGTTTGAATAATGTTAAAGTGAAAAGAATTCAACCTAGTGGGAGAGTATTTAATCCAAGAGTACAGTTTGTTCCAGTATACATAAAAACTAATAAAAGAATCAAAAATCTTTTGAATAACTTAACTTCTTTTGTTAAAAAAAATAAGTTCATAGAATTGTCTGGGTTTAAAGAGCATAGTATATTTTCTAAGTGGTATAACCGAACTGTTCCGATTACCGCAATCTTAAAAGCATGCCAAATAACAGGGAACAATTTTGTAGACCTAATTGATAATTGTGAAATAGGCGGTATCAGCAGGAAGGATGGCACAATAATTTTTAATAAAAAAAGAGATAAGGATTTAGAAAAAATACTTTACTGGATAAAGACCGAAGGGCACGTACAAATTTATTCGACAAATATAAACATAAGCCAAAAAGAATCGTCTAAAGAAAATCTGCAAACACTCAAAAGAATATTTCAGAGCACATTTAAACTTAATGAAAAATCAATAGGGATTTATTACAACAAAAGATGGAAAGGTTATCAGCTTTGGGTTTCGTCTGCACCATTAAGACAGGTATTAAACTTGGTGTATCTTATTCCTTTAGGCTATAAAACACATTCAATTGTAGATGAAAAATTAAATTTAAAAGATTATTCATGTGAAGAAAAATTAGATATACTTTCTTCTTTTTGTGAAACTGAAGGATCGTTCTCTAAGACAAAAACACATTATGGAAAATTCCTCTCACCAAGATTCGAATTTAAAGTTTATGACAAGGTATTAAGAGATAACTGTTTAAGGTTACTAAAAGAATTGAAATACAAAAAAGTTTATAGTAATTATAACCAAAAAAGAGGGGAATACCAAATAGGGATATACAATTTTGATGATTTCTTAAGATTATGTTTTGATCTTTATCCATATTTAAGTAAAGGGACAAATAAAAAAATTTTAAGCATATTATCAGTACAAGACTTAATAGCTAGAATCAGATTTGGTAATGAAAAAATATATCTTTTAATTAAAAATGTAAGAGAAAGATTAAAATATAAAAAAGATTTTATAAAAGATGTGAAAAATAAGTTTTTATTAAACTATGATAGTGAATATGCAAATGACTGGATTAAAAATGGGAAAGTACCGTTATCAGCTATCTTGTATAGTTGCGAAAAAGAAAATAGAAATATTTTTGAATATGTTCCTAAATATACATCTATTTTATTAAGAGCACAAAACTTAATTAGTAAAGAAGAATTTATAGGTTTACGTTGCAATCAAAATGGTAAATTATGAAAATTTGGGTTTAAGAATAGGGCTCGAAGTCCATCAAAGGTTATCTTCCCACAAGCTTTTCTGTCTATGCCCATCCGTCTTAAGGGACGACAAGCCAGACATAATAGTCAAAAGAAAACTCAGGGCAGTAGCAGGCGAAACAGGAGAGATAGACATAGCAGCAAAGCACGAGATGGAAAAAAACTTAGGATTCATCTACGAAGCTTATTCTGACACTACCTGCAACGTAGAACTGGACGAAGAGCCGCCAGGGCCTTTAAACACTGACGCTTTAGGAATATCATTACAAGTCTCAAAACTCCTAAACGCAAAAGTTGTTGACGAAGTCCACTTCATGAGAAAAACAGTGGTAGACGGCAGCAACACAACAGGATTCCAAAGAACAGCACTGATAGCACAAAATGGTTACATTAACACTTCTTTAGGCAACGTAAGGATAGGATTCATCTGCTTAGAAGAAGAAGCAGCAAAAAACATCAAAGAAGAAAAAGAATCAAGAATCTGGAGACTAGACCGACTAGGAATACCATTAATAGAAATACAAACACAAGCAGACATCAAAACACCAGAACACGCAAAAGAAGTAGCACAAATCCTAGGAATGATACTAAGAAGCACGGGAAGATCAATGAGAGGTATAGGAAGCATAAGACAAGACATAAACCTAAGCATACAAGGAGGGGCAAGAGTAGAGATCAAAGGCTTCCAAGACCTGAGAACAATACCTAAAGTCATAATCAAAGAGATAGAAAGACAAAAAGACTTGATAGAACAAGGGCTTAAAGTAAAACCCGAAGTGAGAAAAGCTAATGAAGACGGCACTACAAGCTTCATGAGACCGATGCCTGGAGCGGCAAGGATGTACCCGGAAACAGACGTATTACCAGTAACTATAACCAAGAAATGGCTGGACAAGATAGAAATACCAGAATTACTAACCGAGAAAGCCATCAAGATAGAAAAACAGTACGGCTTAAATGCTGACCTGGCAAGAGAAGTCGTACAAGAAGAAATAGAACTAGAAGATTATTCTAAAAAATATTACAATCTAAAGCCGAGCATGATCGCACAGATACTAATAGAAACCCCCAAAGAAATAAAAACAAGACTAAAACTAGAAGTTGAAAAGATAAGGCAAGAAGATTACGAAGAAGTCTTAGAAGCGTTAAACACGAACAAGATATCCAAAGAAGCAGTGATAGAGCTATTATCCGAAGCTGCGCAAGGCAAAAGCATGAACTTCGGAAAATACAAACAAGTATCAATAGAAGAGCTAGAAAACTTCATAAAAGAATTAGCAGAGAAGAATAAAGGCGTATCAATAAGCGGCTTGATGGGGGATATAAGGAAGAAATTCGGCGCAGCAATAGATGGAAAGCAAGCTATGGAATTATTAAAAAAATATTACAAAGAAAGTTAGATAATCCTTTTCCTAAAAGTTGCCATCACAGACCAACCAGCTATCCTTAAAAATTTTGAAAGAGGTAACGGATTAGCCACAATTTTAATCTTATTTTTCCTAATAGCTTCTAAAACACTGTCCACGTTTTTCTCAGCATCAACCAGAGTAAAATTTGTATTCAACTGATCTAAACCATGAGCGTCGCTGTTCGCAACTAAAGGCTTACCATACTCTTTAGCAATCTTCACAGCTTTCTTATTCGGATTGATAAGATTAGTATAAAAATGGCAGTGCTCAATAGCATCAAAAACGTTAATATACTCTGTAAGTTTTTTCTTAAGACAGGAAGGCTTACCATAAAAAGGATGTGGAGCAATCACTAAAACATTATCCTTCTTAAGATTTTCAACATCTGCAAAGGTCTTAACTTTCTTAGCATCACCTTTAAAATTGATTAACAACACTTCTTTTCCCTCGACAAAAGTCTCAACACCAGGAATCAGAAGGATTCCTTTCTTCTTGGCATAATCCTTAAAATCATAATAAGTACGCAAGGGGTTATCAACGTATTCTAAGCCACCTAACAAACAACTCATACTAGCATGTTCAGTGATAGCCAAGACTTCATAATTCTTAGAGGCTGCAAAATCAATCAATTGTTTAGGGCTGAGGTTGCTGTCCCTTTTTGGTATTACATAATTCGTATGCGTATGTAAGTCTGCCTTTAACATTCCAGAAAATAGAAAATTTGCTTTATAAAAAGGTTACGTTAAAGGCTGGAATGATAAAATATCAATTCTTTTCGCTGTTTTCTGCTTGCTTGACTTCTTTTGATCTGGCTTTCTCAAAAAAATTTATTGCTTCTTTCAGTTCTTTATGGGTCTTCGCATATTTATGGATGTCAATTTTTTTCAAGTAGGCCTCGCAAGCCTGCACTAAAGCAGCCGCCCCTGCCCTTGTGCCCTTAGGGTGGGCATGGCATCCTGCACCCATAGTTGTGATGAAATCTACGCCTCGCATCACTTCGATAAATGGCTTTAGCAGAACAGGGTTTAACCCTCCTGAGATGATAGGGCAGCATTTTTTAATACCTCTCCAATCATCATCCTTTAAAATGACATGATGGGAATGATCCTCCCGGATTATCTTGATAGAGTCTTCATCTTTTTCAGGTATTTTTATCCATGACTGGTCAAAAAAATGGCCTTGCTCATAGAATCCTAAGATGTTATGCGCGGCAGTTATGTCCTCTTCAGGGGAGCCTTTCATTTTCCCCACTCCTGCTGTGCCTGTATGAATCCCTGAAGCCCCTGCCAACCTTGCAAATTTAGACAAAACCAAAACGGAAAATCCTATCGGGTTTTCAGGTCTGGTAAAGCCTCCATGGCCTGCTCTGTGGAAGTGAATGAAAACATCAGAGTATCTCCTTCTCAAGGTTTGCACAGCCATCCAGCCAGCTGTGATTCCGTCTATGAGAAAAGCGTAACTGCCTTTCTCAAACCCTGCATTCCTTATAATCTCGCATCTTTTGATCATCGTATCAAGATCAGCAGCGGAAACGTTGAATGAGTGGATCTTCTTTTTTCCTGTTTCTTTTACTGCTTTGTCCATCGCTTTTTTTACATGCCCTACCATCTTCTCGTAAGGGCAAAAGTCCTGGTCGGCTTGAGGCTCGTCATTTTTAACAAAATCCCCTCCGCCAACCCAAAAGTCGTAGCAGACTTCCGCATACTCTGCTGACGTTAAGCCCATCTTCGGTTTGATTATCGTTCCTAATATCGGCCTGCCATAAACTCCAAGGTATTTTCTCATATCATCAAGGGTATAGCTAGGACCATCATACTGCTCGAGCATCGAAGAAGGGAACCAGACGTCAATCAGTTTTAAAGCGTTTATTTCTTTCATCCCTAAAACATTCCCCACTACATAAGTAAGAATATTCTGGACATTTCCTCCTCTGTCGAACAGCCTCCAAGGGTAGGCAATCCAGACTAAATCCCTCTTTAAATCAAGTTTATATACCAAAGCATTCATTTCACAAGAGAAAGGTGTTTCAGTTTTTACCTTGAAATTTGTCCCTGTTGATGATTCTGCTGCGACTTCTGTTGCCGCCTGCAAGATATTCAGGTTTTTCCCAGGCAGTAGGTGAAAGATGGCAAGCATGTATTCTCCGTTTTTAGGATCTTTCAAGCCAAGGTTGCAGTAAGCTAATTGTTTTTCATTTAATGTTTTAAGAAGTTTTTTCCCATTATCATTGGTAAAGTTTGAGATTTTCTTGACTTGCTTCTTCATTTTTCGTTTCTTATTCCCCTTTTTATTTTTTATCATGTTCCAACACCTCTGGCAATTTTTTCAAATTTTTGATGATATAATCAGGCTTTTCCTCTTTTAATCTTTTTCTACTATAATCTCCTGTCAGTACTGCTATCGTCCTGCACTTGGCTTTCTTACCTGCCATTATGTCATAAGGGCTGTCGCCGACTACGTATTCAGCGTTATGATGCGTAAGTTTTTCCACCTTAAGTATCTCATCAGGGCATGGCTTTCCGCATCTTACCTCATCGTCGCCGACTATAACTTTAAACAATTTTATATTTATCTTTGCCGCTTTTAATATTGCTAAAATCTCTTTATGTGCGCAGTTGGAAACGACGCCTAGCTCATGATCTTTCTTCAGTTTTTTAAGAACCTGCTTAACCCCTGGGAAAGGCTTGACAAATTTTTTAGCGCATTTTATAGAATATTTGTTATGCTCCCCCACTATTTTTATAGCTTCTTCATCTGAAAGTTTATGGAAAAGCGTCTTTACTATAACAACTCCTGTAAGTCCTAAAAGCTCTTTGATAATATGATCCTTAACTTTCGGAAGCCCATAATTTTTGAAAGCCTTCTGGAAAGCAAAAACGTGCAAATTGTCAGAATCAACAAGAGTATTGTCCAAATCGAAGCATATCAGTACCATTTTTCTTTCTGCCTTTTCACTATAAGCATAAGCATCCAGTTGACAACGAGTAGTGCATTAATCAGATAAATTATAGAAGCTATATGGCCGAACAAGTTAGCGTTTTTTTCTTCTTGACTTAACTGCTCTGATTCGTATTTCAAAAGCTTTTCCTCGTTTTCAAAACTTATCTTCACATGACCGAAATAAGGCTTATTGATATCTATGCAAATCTCTTCGGTGACATCATGGTGTTTTGCATAATGGTAAAACTCGTGAGCCATCACATTAGTATAGAAAAGCCCTGGGGCTATTAGTATTGCTAGTAAGAATGAGAAGACTGTAAGCTCAAATACTCTTTTTAGCTTGACATGTTTATAATGCCCTTCTTTTTTTTGTAAAATCTTTTTTGCCATTTTTTAAAAACAAGAGAGGCGCTTTTTAAGGGCGCCCCTCATCACCTCTTTCCTTGGAATCAAGGAGCATTATCCAACATCCACGGGTAAGCGTTTTTGACTTCAATCACGAAAGCGCTAGTATCATGAATCCCTAGTTCTGAGATTATACCATCTATCGTGTCAGAGCTGACGATATCAAAAGCAGGATTTTTGATTTTAACACCTTTAGGAGCTTTATCCCAGACTTCTTTAACATCTCTTTCTTCTATCTTAGTTTCGAAACCAAAGACTTTCTTAGCATCGAGCTTCCATGAGTCAGTGCACACAAAAACAGGCACGCCGTATTTTTTCGCGACTTCTGCAAAAAGCCCTGATCCTACCTTGTTAACAACTTTCCCATCAGGGAATACAGCATCTGCGCCTATAAGCATTATTGTCGCTTTTTCCAAAGCGTATTTCGCTGCAGAATCAACAAAATGCGTGACAGGAATTTTTGCTTTAACCAATTCTTGAGCAGTTATCCTTCCTTGATACCTAGGCCTTGTCTCTGTGTTATAAACCTCAAACTTCTTAGTCTTAAAAGCCTCTTTCAGTATAGATGTAACAGCTGAGCTGTGGCAATGCGTATAGACTATGTCCCCATTCTTAATCTTCACTGCGCCGTGTTCAGCTAGTGTCTTCTGAGATTCATCCAAGTGTTCTAATGCGAAGCCAGGATTTTTTTCAGGATCTTCTAAACAGAAGGCTATCACATTCCTCAATAGGGGCTCAGTAGGTCTTAATGACAATAGTTTTTTTAAAGAATTCCGATCATGTCTTATCTTGAATGCTTGTATACCTGCCTTTGCAACGTTAGTAGCGCCCTGAATCTTTAAAGACTTTATGTCTTTACATATCTGCTCGAAGCCCATACAAGAGTATAATCTTAAATTTGTATATAAAGTTTTTCTATTCAAAAACCAAAGTTTTTTAAGCAACATTCTTGTTAAAGCTTTAAGATATGAAAGCGATGAAGTATATCTTAGCATCAGTATTATTAGTAAATCTAGGTAATCTTGTAGCTAAGTATGGTTTACAACAGACAAGCTTCAGCTCAAATGCTTTAATATCCAGTTATATAGGTTTTTTTACTAACCCTTTTGTAGTTTTAGGACTAGCCTCTGTAGGGATTAGTTCTGTATTCTGGCTTGCAGCATTATCCAAAGCTGATTTAAGTTATGCTTACCCTATGATAAGTATGGGTTATATCATTACAGCAGTAGCTTCTTGGATTTTTTTCGAAGAAAACCTTACAATATTAAGGATGGCGGGGATTTTTGTAATCTGCTCTGGAGTTTTATTAATGTCAAGGAGCGGTGTTAAAAAATGAACTTTTATTTTATACTTTTTTTTGTAAGCCTGCTTATAGGACTAACAGGACAATTATTCCTGAAGAAAGGAATGACCCGCATAGGGGAAGTCACGCTTTTCAGCAAAGGATTAAAAAATCTTCTTACAACAGTGTGGCAGATGTTCACCAACAAGTTTGTCCTCACAGGAGTCTTATTTTTCTCATGCAGCAGTTTATTATGGATGGTAATACTTTATAGACTAGAACTGAGCTTTATCTACCCTATGGTAAGCCTAAATTATGTACTAACAGCTTTAAGTTCGAAAATATTCTTCAAAGAAAAGATTAGCAAGACAAGATGGCTTAGCATAACAGTAATAATAATAGGTGTGGCTTTAGTTTCCCTTAGCTCCCACCACGCGTAAAAGTAGTTGAATAAGTAAGAATCTGCCATTTGGCTTAAAGAATCGCCTTCTTTCGGCGTATAAACCTCGTTTTTGGTTGCTTGAAGTGCTAATGCCTTCTCTTTTTTCCTGAGACGATACCTTTTCTGTATTTCATTGTAACACCCTATGTTCCTCGCTTTTCTCAGCCTTATCTTTTCCTGCTCTCTTTCCTTGTTCTTCTGATACCATTCTCTCCATTTTACACTTAGCCTGTCCTTGTTGGCTTGCTTGTATTCTTTTTTGTATTCTCTGATACTATTCTTGTTTTTTTCTGCCCATATCCTGTTTCTCTTAAGTATCTCTTCCCTGTTTCTAAGGTAATATTCCTTTCTCTTCTGTTTTTTCTCTTCCTCTGTAAGTTTAGGCCTCTTTTCCCTTACCGGTTTTTTATTTTTAGGCTTGACCAGCGTCTTGTATGCCTGCCAGATCTCTTCAAAGTATCTTTTTGTCTCTTCTTTTGTTATTTCTCGCTGTTTCCTGTTCCATCTTTGAAACTCCCTGTTATCAATGAATCTCTGCAGATATAAACTGCCGCACTTGGCACATTTATACCTTAATCTTTCAGGCAGAAGCACCAAAGCAAAACTGCACTTGGGGCAAACAGCCATCAAACCAATAATAAAACAGAACTAGTATAAATAATCTCGTCCGAAAATTAGGAAAAATTTCCGGATTTTTAAATTGCACATTCGAAACGATGCTAATACTAAAAGAATATAAATGCCATTTCATACCAAAAAACATAACGAATGTCTTAAAATAATAGGAATATAAAAATGGAAGAAAATCGTGTTTTTGTAACTGAATACATGGATATACCTACTTTAAAAAAATATTGCATATTTTTTAACAAACTTATTTTTTATCCTGCAGCAATTCAAACTGGAGGAGTGCTTAACTCACATTTTCATGATGTGAACAACCTTGATAGAACTTACTACGGAGACGAAGTTATCCGATGGCTATTTGATAATCGAGTTGTGAGAATAGATATGAAACAAGAAGAGGTAAACGATATTTTTAAAGACAAGTGCATCATAGGTTTTAAGATAGAAGAAGATTTTATATCTCAACATCATAAAGATTTTTGCATTAATCAGGATATCACTCAAAAAGAAGAAGAGTTAGTTAAGTTGGTATCTGATATTGATAATAAAGATCGAAAACTGACAGACTACATGGACAGAGTTAAGTTTAATTTACATAAGCGTGATGTTATACTGACTCTCGCCCAAAGAAGGATTACTCCCGTAATGAATCAGGGGGTTTATGATGAGATGCTATCTAAATTTAAACAACTGTATTCTAAGACTTGGGGCAGAATAAAGTTAAATGACTTTACTATGCTTAATAAAAATTTGATTCGACAAACCACCATTTCCAACCACTTTCATTCTGGACCCTACGCATCTGCGTTTTGCCATTATAAATTTAGAAATGAAACATTTGAGGCGAATAAAGTTTCTAAGATAATGGAAGGGGTATTCACATTAGACCTTATAGGAATTGAAGATGTAAATAAATTAAGTTTTGATGATATCTTGATGATTAGAAGCACTAAACATTGGAAGCAAGCTATGGTAGAGTTGACAAGAATGTCTTCAAGTTTGGCTAGCAAGGATGATTATTTAAATGAAGAGGCAATAAAAAAAATAAAAGAGAATATTAATAGCAGATTGCTTAACTCTATTGACGAAGCAAAATTAGGAAAGAAATTAGCTCTCTCAGCAACAAATATCACAAAATCCCTAATAGTTGATTGTATACCCTTTTTAAAAACACCTGCCGGAATAATTGATTCAGCACGACCAATAGTTGAGTATTTACATAAAGCTAAAAACCAAAATAGTATAGTTATGTTCATCAAAGAATTAGAAAAACTTAGAGTAGGTAAGCTAAAATAGGATTTCTACTCACCTAATTTTTTAAAAATTTGATTATCATTACTGATAATGGGGTTCTAAAGTAAAAAATAGGAAAAAAGTTTTTTAGCTGGGTTACCAGCCGCCTCCGCTCCAGCAGGAACAACTTCCTTGGACGTATCCGCCGACGACTCTTCCTACGCATGAGACTGCTGTTGTCGTGCCACCGCTACTGCTAGTCTCGCCCCTTGTTCTGCAGTATTCATCGCAAGTAACAGTTACGATTTGGCAGCCGCCGAATTCTGAAGCATGCTTGCCGTCAACAGTATCCGCATCCAAACCAGAGCCATAACCGTCATTGTTAGAATGCCAGATAGTCCCAGGAAAGTCACCAAGTTCAGACCAGCTATGCCCTGGGTTAGGCTTGACTGCAAAAACGAGTCCTAATACTGCTATCAAGGCTACGCAAACTGCTAAGCACAAAACTTTCTTCTTTGTTATCTCGATTTTCATAACTTTTTTTCACCTCCGAACATTTTTTTTTCAAGATTTACAACAAATCTTAGTATTATAAGCGCTACAATCCCCTATATGTGAATTATCACCACTCTGTATCGAAGCCAAGCAAGTGTCGTAATCAGCAATATCACAAACAACATAACCATCGCCACTGCCTTCAACATAACCACAAGTTATCCCACTAGGTGCGGATAAATGAGCCTTGTAAGAGTAAGTGTTGATACTATTTTTTTGGACGTGAGAATCATCCGTTCTGGCGAATCCTAAGGTTACAGTTCCACTATTCTCAATTCCTAAGTCGGGAACTCCTTTACAGCAGACAGTATAAGGATAACTTCCAGATAGTTGTGCATGGCTGTTATCCAAGTTTTGTATTTTGAAAACACTAACATCTTTACAACTTCCAGATGTCATGCTACAGCTTAGTTTATTAGGTTTGAAGATACGAGCCTTGCAACAAACCTTAATACTATAAGCGTTACAATCTCCTATATGCGAGTTATCATCATCTTGCATCGAGGCTAGACAGGTTTCGTAACCAGCATTCTTACAAAGAGGATAACCATCGCCACTATTCTTGATATAATCACAAGTTATCCCATTAGGAGCAGACAAGTAAGCCTTGAGGGGATAAGTTCCTATGCCTCTTTTTTGGACGTGAGAATCATCCGTTCTGGCAAATCCTAAGGTTACAGTCCCGCTATTCTCAGTCCCTAATCCAGAAACTCCTTTACAGCAGACAGTATAAGGATAACTTCCAGATAGTTGTGCATGGCTGTTATCCAAGTTTTGTATTTTGAAAACACTAACATCTTTACAACTTCCAGAAACTATTTCACAGTTTAACCCTCCAGAAGGCGGCTCATTAGCAATCCTTACAGCCTCTTTGGCATGCTCCCAAGCAAGCTTAAAATGTTCAACACCATCTTGAAACTCGCCTGCAACAACTTGAGATTCTGCTTCTGCAAACTCGATCTGAGCTATGGCTATTTCCTCATCAAACCTGTCCTGATTATTAGGGTTAACAACTGTTAATGATTTGGCAAAGTTTATGGCCTTCTGAGCTAGTGCTTCGTCAGCTTCTATGATTAAACTCATCGCTTCTTCAACTGCTGTCTCATTTATTTCACCCTCTCCTTCAATACCTTCTGCTAGACATGTTGAAAAATCATTCGTAGCATAAAACCTTAACATGTCCTCTAACTCAGCAAGCTTCTCAGTACTAGGATTAGTAAAATAATCATTAACAACATTCTTTACTATAGCATTATATTCTTCCTCGCTAGGACACTCAGTACTAGCCAAAACCGCAACACATGCTAATGCTAACAAGCACAGCATTACTAATCCATAAATTTTTTTATCCGTCTTCATTTTTTTTTAACAACCACAACACTTTTTTGAATACTTGCAACATTCTTCACAACCGACAATACCCGAACCAGCTAATAAACTACAAGTACCTTTATTATCAGCAGTGTTACAAGCCTCTGCTTGGACATCATCCAAACCATCACAACCAGATTCCCTAATCTTATCCTTACAACCAACAAGCTCACCCTTCACCTTAACTACGGGTATGACCTCAATCTTATCAGCACTAACCAAACCTAACTTCAAAACATCTGACTTCTGAGCCTTAACAAAAACTTCCCTAACCTTGCTACCAGCGCCAAACTTGCTAAAACTCCTAACCACAAAACCATCAATGTTAAAAAAACCACTGTTCTTAATATTGGTATTAGTGCAACCATTCTCAGCTTGAACATTAAAATTAACATTGTCACATTCCAAAACACCACTGGCAAACCTCATCAAACCCTTGCTGAGGCTTTCGGTCTGCCTAGCCTGCCACAAAAACACGCTAGTACCAAGAGCAACAGCAAAGCCAAGCAAAAGAACAGTCGCAATAATCGGAGTGATAGCCTTCCTACTATGAGAATCATGTTTACACTTTCCTAATTTTCCAATTTTATTCTTCAATCGCCATCAACTCTTCAACAGCATCCTTCTCAAAATCAAAAACCTCCTCGCCAAGACTAGGATCTAAAGTGTTAACATCACCCCAATATTCAGGGCTCAAGCTCTGCTCAAGATAACTAATAGCATTGTTAATCCTATGCTCATTCCTACAATCTTTAGTAAACCACCAAAACCAAGAATCACAATTGCTACTGCTCATATTCCTAAGCTTGCCCAAAGCCTCTGACTTAAGCTCATAAGGAGCAGTCTTAGGCCTAACATAATCCAAAGTAACAATAACAGTACTGTTCCCAGCGTTACTACTAACAGTTATGCTACCAGAATAATTACCATTAGGAATACCAGGAGGGACATTCAAAACAGCCAAAACATACTTAGAACTTCCTGCAGTAACCTCAAAATTATTAGGGGCAAAAGAAAAACTACTACCAGGAATAATAGTAACGTTTCCTTGCTCAAGCTCTGCAAACTCAAAAGACTCTCCTGCCAGCTCAGCCTCTGCCAGTTGTAACATGTAGGCATGCTCAGCAGCAACATCAAAACTCTTCAAATCAGAAGCAATAAAAGTAACACCTACAAGACTGGAATAACCACCAAGCTCGGAAACAGTGAAAACTTGCGAATTATTAACCTTATAATCTATATCCCATTTCGTAGGCTTAACATCCAGGATAGGAACAGGCTGGAAAACACTAACATCATAAGACACAGAACCAACAGCCTCTTTACCATAAACCTTTACCGTCCAATTACCCGGTGCAGGATTCAAAATCTCATAATACTCAGGCTTAGTATCGCCAGAATAAAACACCCCACCAGTACCAGGCTGCACAACAACACCATTGGGGTCTACTAAAACCAAATCTAAGTTACTTCCACCCCAAGAGAGTATGACTTTAAAACTACCTACACCAAAAGTTATACCTACATTACCAGCTACAGCTGTTTCTCCTTGAGCTACAACACCTGTAAAACCTAATATCCTTATCCATCCTTTCAAAGCCTGAGATATTTCTTCATAAATGCTCTTAAGCTTATCTGCTGAAGGGGCATAAAAGTATTTACCATCCGTCTTAGATGCTATTTCTTGTAAGAAACTAGTATCAGCACTGCCAAAACCTAAAGTATAAATCTTTATCCCGAGCCCTTTAGCCTGAGGAATTAAAGTATTAATAATTTCACTCTTAGAGGGCCCAACATTTGTATAACCATCAGTGAAAAAAAGTATAGCCTTAATAGCTTCAACCCTACCATTAGTCTTAATCTCGTTAATAGATTTGCTCAAAGCATCACCCATATTAGTATTACCACTAGCATAATAACCATCAATCTTCTGCTTAGCAAGAACAAAATTAGTGGTAAGACCTAAATCTAAAGTCGCACTACTAGCAAAACTTACCAAGCCAACCTTATCCATTGGCATACTATCAATAGGTTTTTGCAAAAGGTCAACAAAAGCCTTAGCAGCATTCTTAGCAGCAGTCATAGGACTGCCACTCATACTACCAGACCGGTCGGTATCAAGAACAACATCAACAACAACAGGCTTCTCACTCAACTTCAAATCATAAGTCCCAGAAGCTAAACCTAAGTTAGTAACTACAACAGCAATTTTTTCATAACGATCAGGACTAATTATAAGAATGCTACGATCAAAACTTTCAATTTGAACACCACCACTAGTATAAAGGACAAGTGAAGTATTCCACTCAGTATCAGTGGAACCACTGAACACAACATAAACAGGGTCACCCTGCAAAGCCACGAACTCTATATAACTAGTAGCAAAACTGCCAACAGGCTCTTTTAAAGCGATAGGAATGATTTCCCCATCGTACACAAAAATCTTATCTCCAACAGTAGCAACATTCTCATAATACGCTTTACTATTCTCATAAAACTCATCATCCCTAGTGAACTTATTATTTGAAAATTCTAAATAATTCGACTTAGCAAAATCAATAAAAATATTTTTAGTAAGGGTCTGAAGGGCATTAGATATTGAATTAATCTCTGCAGCAAAACCTTTAGGGTTTTCAGTTTTTATTTGATCAAAAATTTTCTCAATGATACCAATTCTACCAGCATGCTCAAAGATATACCTCCAAAAGATACTAACATCATATGTTTCAGAAAGAGACCTACCTGTATCTAAACCTTTGCTTGGATTTTTTAAATAATCAACTGCATCATAAATATATAAAGACCTACTGTTTTCATTTTGGTTTGGGAAAAAAGATTCAGAAGGATTTATAACTGTAGGTATAAATCTGGCAGTACCTTCTATAATCCACACCCCTTTTCTTACAGCAGGATCGTGGCTTGTTATACCATAAGAACGTTGTATTGCATGAAAAAACTCATGCGAAACTGACCTAAGAAAAGAGGCTTCTTCTGAAGGTGAGTCAATATTACCACCTTGATAATACTGGTGAGTATCGTGCCTTATATAAATAGTATCATCTGTATCGTTAGATACATGAAAATTACCAAGTGGACTTTGGCAAATTTGGTAATGGTTATTAGGTAGCACTGCTCATAAGAATCTGAGGTGATCATTATGAGCAACGATACTGTGCTACCATACCCGAAAGAATTTTTTCCATTATTAAATGTTTTC
>Ga0194111_10000335_pt1 | contig 57796 bp, 40 predicted proteins | sample TA2KigC300mmetaG_FD_146194 | JGI IMG/M metagenome (GOLD analysis project Ga0194111, IMG submission 146194) | Freshwater microbial communities from Lake Tanganyika, Tanzania - TA2015033 Kigoma Deep Cast 300m | ecosystem: Environmental > Aquatic > Freshwater > Lake | place: Tanzania: Lake...
GCCCTCCAGATTGCTGACGCTGGACGCTGGAGGGGCGAGTTCCACGAGCCCTCGACCGAAGTCCAGTCCGCGATGCATCCCAAATCCGAAGCCCAAAACCGGAGGGGCCCCAAGGCGTCGCAGAGCTCCGCCCTCCAGATTGCTGACGCTGGACGCTGGAGGGGCGAGTTCCACGAGCCCTCGACCGAAGTCCAGTCCGCGATCCCAAATCCGATGCCCAAACCCGAAGGGGCCCCAAGGCGTCGCAGAGCTCCGCCCTCCACAACGACACGCTGGCCCCTCCAAATCCTAAATCGGAAATCCTAAATCCTAAATCCCTCGAGCCCGTCCTCACCGGCTCCGGAGGGCTGCGTGGCCCAGGACTTCGTGTTCGAGCCAAGCCAGGTAGGTTGGCAACCAGGCGTCGAGCTCGGCGGGCACGTCGGTTTGGTAATCGGCGTCCCAGCGGAAGTTGCCGGTTTGGCGGGCGTGCACCGCGCGGGCGGCCTCCTCGGGCGAGTCGTAGGTGCCCAGCACGTCTTCCTCGAGCCAAAGGCACCATTTCGCTCGGCAACACAGATCCGGTTTGATGGTGAAGGTGCCGTAGGGTGACAGGCAGGTGTACATGGTCGTTCGGGTCGTCCAGGTTCAGGTCGGGCCATCCCAGCCCAACCGCCGTCAACATCCGCAGCCGCCGCCAGGTCCGCACCCCTGCACTGACCGCGACCGACTGCAGGACTGTAAGGAGCAGGGGGTGTGCCGCCCGGGACAGGTTCGCGGGCCTGAGAAACGGCTGGGCCAACGCCGGAGCCTCGGGAAGCCCTAGCCGCACGGACGCGGCCGGCTCTCGAGGAGGGGCTATGGCGCCCCTTGGTCGCCGACCGCGCCCGTGGTGATATGCTAGGCGGGAGCTTGCCGTAATCGCCCGCCGAGTATGCATCGGCGGGTGGGCGAAAAACTTGAGCGCCGGGCCAGTCGCCGGCGGCGCGAGCCGCGAAAGCCCTCGGGCGCGATCAAACTCAGAGGCCCACGGCTTGGAAGCGGGCCGTCACTTCCTTGAAATGGAACTCGAGCGAACAAAGCTGCTCGAGCTCGCCCGCCTGGAAATGCTTGGCCACGTCGGGATCGGCCTGGAGTTGTTTGAGGAAATCGGCGTCGTCGCGTCCGGCGTGTTTGGTGGCCCAGGTCTGCATCGCATTGCGCTGGACCAATTCGTAGGCCTGCTCGCGCGTGAGACCCTTGCGAATGAGGGCCAGCAGCACCGTCTGCGAATTCCACATGCCCAGGCTCAAGCCCAGGTTCTTCTTCATGTTCTCGGGATAAACGTTGAGCCCCTCGACCAAACGCGTCAGCAGACCGAACATGTAATCGAGCAGCGTGCACGAATCCGGGAAGATGACCCGCTCGACCGAACTATGGCTGATGTCGCGTTCGTGCCAGAGGGCGACGTTCTCGAGGGCGGCCAGGGCGTTGCCCCGCAGCACGCGCGCCAGACCGGTCAACCGTTCCCATGTGATCGGGTTGCGCTTGTGCGGCATGGCGCTGCTGCCTTTCTGGCCCTTGGTAAAGGGTTCCTCGGTCTCGAGCACCTCGGTGCGTTGGAGGTGGCGGAACTCGACCGCCCAGCGCTCGATGCTGGCGCCCACCAGGGCCAAGGTCGTTTGGAACTCGGCGTGGATATCGCGCTGAACCACCTGCGTCGCGATCGGCGTCGGGCGCAACCCGAGCTGGCGACACACGTGCTCCTCGACCCGCGGCGACAAGTGCGCGCTGGTCCCGACGGCCCCCGACAGCTTGCCCACCGCCGCGCTCTCCCGGGCGGCCTCGAGCCGGCGCTGGGCGCGCCCGAACTCGTCGTACATCAGCGCCAGCTTAAGCCCGAACGTGGTGGGCTCGGCGTGGATCCCGTGGCTGCGGCCGATGCAGGGCGTGAGCTTGTGTTCATGGGCGCGCCGGGCGATGGCAGCGCGCAGTTGGGTCACGTCGGCCAGGAGGATGTCGGCCGATTGCACCATCTGAACCGCATAGGCCGTGTCGCCCACATCGCTGCTGGTCAGCCCGAAGTGGAACCAGCGGCTGGCGGGGTCGTTGATCTTCTCCGCCACGGCCGTGGTGAAGGCGATCACGTCGTGGTTGAGCGTCTTCTCGAGTTCGCGTTGGCGCTCGACCAGTTCCGCGGCGTGCTCGAGCCAATAACTGGCTCCGGCCCGGATCTTCGCCAAGTCGGCCTCGGGCAAAATCCCCTCGGCCACCAGGGCTTCACCGGCGAGCAACTCGATCCGCAGCCAGATCTTGAGTTTGTTCTCGTCGGTCCAGATCGCCCGCATCGGCGGGCGCGAGTAGCGCGTGATCATGTTGGGGAGGCTAGCCGGGGCTGGAGCGCGCGTCCAGGCGCGAGCTGCGGTGCGGGACGGGGGCCAGGGCGGTTATCGGAGCTCCTGGAGATCGAGGTGACGCTTGCGGGAGAAGCACTTCGCGAATCTGTAGGAGTTAATATGACCGAGTCTTAGCAGTTGACACCTGTGCGCTAGTGAACTCAATCTGCCAGAGTTGTAGTAGTTGACACCGGTCCAGTTCAACTCTAGAGCAGCCCCGGCTATGGCTGGCCGGCTGGGTGGGAGGGCGGGCTACTTACGGGTCATCTTCGACCGAGCCATCTCGAGGATCTTACGCTCGCGCTCGGTCAGGCTCTGGATGCCGTGGGCGGAGATCTTATCCAGGATAGGATCGACTTCTCGGCTGATGAACTCAGCGGGTGGGACTTCTTCCGGCGGTCGGGCAGCCCGACGTTGCCAGGCGCGGCCCTTGGGCGCCGGGGCATTGACCAGCTCAGCTCGGCGTACGGGCACCAGGAAGCGGGGCCAACGAAACGGCCGATGCTCGCGCAGGACGAAGTAGCGCACATAGGCGATGGCGGCCAGCATGCCCCCCAGGTGCGCCCCATGGGCGATACCGCTGCCCCGATCCAACAAACCGAGCACGGCGATCACCGTCTCGACCAACAGCAGATACTTGGCGCGCATCGTGACCGGGATGATGAAGGCGATGAGCGTCGTGATGGGCGACTCGCGGTTCATCACCGCAAAGGCCGCGATGAGCCCAAACACGCCTGCCGACGCGCCCACCACGCCCCGGTCGCCAAAGTGCAGCGGAAATACCCAGCTTAACCCCGCCTGGAGCAGTCCACCCGCCATACCGCACCCCAGATAGAGCTTCAGGAACGAATTCCGACCCAGGGCGTCCTCGACCGTCCGGCCGAACATGTAGAGCATGGCGCAGTTGATCAGCAAATGCAGGAAACCGCCGTGGAGGAATTGGAAGGTCAGTAATTGCCAGATGAAGCCGTGCGCCAAATCGCTCGGGCGCAACGCCAAGTAACTGAGCAGCCGGCCCAGCGGCCGCAGGGTGGGCTGCTCACCCAAGAGCTGGGAAAAAAAGCAGCCCGTATTGACGACGATCAGAATCATCGTCAGCGACCAGCGGGTCCGATACGTCGGCTCCCGCATGTAGGACCGGTCATACAGCATCCTGCCGCAAACTAGAGGGCGCGCCCCGGTTTTTCAACGGCCAAATTCGACCTCCGACCTGCCCCGGACGTAGGCCAGCATTCTCCATTCTCCACGGGCGGTACCGGGTTCGATGCTGCGGTCCCTTCGATTCCTTGGGAATGGAAGAACATGCTGTAGATTGGTCACGTTTGTGGCACGGGCACCTTGCCCGTGGTCGCCTTGGGCTGGACCCCCAAGCCACGGCCTAAGGCCAAGCCTTGCTAGAGATTCATGGAAACCGAGCGAAATCCGTTGGTGGAAGATGCGGGCCGATTCCGTGCTTGGCCTCGGGCCTGCCCCCTGGCACTCTCCCAACGCACAGAACGCACAAGACCACAGCATTCGATGGACCCTGTGAACCGACTCGCCACCATGACCCACTCAAACCCACTCATAAACACTCCGGCCCAACAACCTCGACTCAGCCGCCGTACCTTCTTGCGCCAAGCCGGTTCTCTCGCCCTAACCGCGGGCGCGGCCGCGGCCGCGCCCGCATGGGGCGTGTTCGCCGCAGACGACCCTACCATTCGCCTGGCCCTCATCGGTTGCGGCGGACGCGGTTCCGGCGCCGTAGCGGATGCCTTGTCGGTGGCCAACCAAGGCCCAGTCAAGCTCTATGCCATGGCCGATCTCGATGAGAGGAAGATGATTGGCGCGCTGGCCTCCCTGCGCGACAAGTTCCCGGACCAAGTCGAAGTGACCGCCGACCGCCGGTTCGTCGGCTTCGGCTCCCACCGGCAGGCCATTGATTGCCTGCGGCCGGGCGACGTCGCCCTGTGCACCACCCGTTCCTACATTCGGCCGCTCCACGTCGAGTACGCCGTCAGCAAAGGCATCAACGTGTTCATGGAAAAGCCGTTCGCCTCGGACCCCGGCGGCCTGCATCGGCTCCTGCGTGTGAGCGAGGTCGCCGAGCGGAGAAATGTGAAAGTGGCCGCGGGCTTGCAGTGTCGCCACTCGCCCGCCCGACAAGCGCTCATCGACCGGATCCGCGAGGGCACCCTGGGCGACATTACCCTCATTCGGGCCAACCGCTTGGCCGGGGCGCGCTGGCTGGACAACCAAGGAGCCGCCGCAAACGATCTGATGAGCCAATTGCAGTTCGGCAAGATCCACCTGCTGTGGGTCGGGTCCGGCCACATGGCGGATAACCTCATCCACCAGATCGACGAGTGCTGCTGGATCAAGGACGCCTGGCCCGTGGCCGCTCACGGCATGGGCGGGCGCTCCCCGGACAGCACCGACTTGGGCCAAAACCTCGACGTCTACTCGATGGAGTACACCTTCGCCGACGGCACCAAGGCCTTCTGCGGCTTCCGCCGGATCAACCGCGGCCAGACCGAGTTCGCCACCTGGATCCACGGCACCAAGTCCGCCGCCCAATTCTCCGGTCAAACTCACGCTGCCACCGTGCACCAGTTCAAGGACCAACGCATCGGCCGCCCCCACATCGCCTGGACGCCCGCCCCGGACACCAAGAGCCCGTGGCGCTACGAGTGGGACGTGTTGATCGAAAGCATCCGCAAAGACCGCCGCCACAATGAAATCAAGCGATCGGTCTACTCCGACCTCACCACCCTCATGGGACGGGCAGCCGCCCATTACAATCGCACCGTCACCTGGGACGAGGTCATGGAATCGCGGTCCCAGTTCTGCGAGAACCTCGATACCCTCAACTACGACAGCACGGTGCCGGTCAAAGCGAACGAGCGCGGTCAATTCCCCTGGCCCATCGCGGGGAAGTGGACCGAGCTGTAAGGCGCAACCCGGTAGGGCGAGGCTGCCGAGCCGCTGAACCGCGCAGCGTGAAAACGATCCAGGGCGCTGGCGTCAGAATGCAATTAGGGCTGGGCCAAGCGACGCAGAATCTCCGCCCGGTGCTGCCTATACAGCGGGTCCCCAGGCTGGAGTTCGACGGCGAGCTCAATGTGCCGGCGAGCTCCCTCCACATCACCGCGGTTTAGCAAAATCCCGGCCAACAGATCATGGGCTTGGGCCGAGTTGGGCCAATGCGCTAGTCCTTGCCGCAACCATTGCTCGGCGGCTTCGGCCTCGCCCACGTGATAGCGCATCTCCGCCAGGTGGGCGTATACCTCGGCCGGCGCCGGCGGGCCTTGCCCCAACAGCGGCTCGTAAATCCGCGCCGCCTCCTCCCAACGCATCGCCAGATAGAGCTTGGCCGCCAAGCGCAACCTAAACGTTCGTGGTCCCCCCTCCGCCTGCTGGGCCAATTGGGCCAGATCGTCAATCTCCTTCTCCAACTCGGCCTCGCAACTGCGGACTTGAGGATCGGCTGGACTCAGCGCCAGCGCCCGGTCCAGCTCCTGACGGCGCACCTTGGGCAGCTCGGCTAACTGCGCCACCTGCGCCCGAAACAGATGCGTGGTCGAGTCATACCGCCGCCCCAGTTCCGCCCGATCCTTGGCCTCGTCCACGAAGTTCGTCACATAGGGCAGCACCGGCGCCCGATGCGCCGTGAGCATGGCCAGGGTCTGCCGCAGCCGGAGCGTCCAGGGAATCCGCAGCGCGCAACTAAACTCTAGCCGCGGCCGATCATCGGTGTTGACCGGATCCGCTGCAACCAACCGGGCGATCGCTTCACCGTCGGTCATGTGGCAATCCAAGAAGTCATACACATCGGCAAGGGCGACCGCGGCCAGCTCCGCCGCAATCTCCGGGCGCCGCAGCAAACCCGCCACCCGCGCCAAGTCGATGCGCAGCGGCGTCAGGCTGCCCAGGATCAGCCCCTGTTTGTTCAGAGTGTTGCTGGCCACCCACACGGAGGTGTGGGGAAACACGCTCTGGAAACTCTTCAGGATCATCCGCAGTTCCCGCGGCCGCAAATCCAGCGGCACCCAGCAGGAGAGCATCCCCCCCTCAGCCAGCCGGGCGCGGCATTGTCGGAAATGATCCACGGTGTAAAGCGCCGCGCTGCCGCTCGACCCCGGAAAGATCGAGTCGTTCATGATCAAGTCATACGGCCGCTCCGTCAGCCGCACGTAGTTCTTCCCGTCCATGATCAGCCGGCGAACGCGCGGATCGCGATAGGCGCCTTGGTTGATCGCCTCGAAATGCGGCCCGGCCCGGAAAACCGCCGGGCAAATCTCGACCACCGAATAGTCCTCGACCCCAAACTCCAGCCCCACACGAGTGGTCTCGCCGCTGCCAAAGCCGATCTGCAGCACCCGACGCGGCTGCGGATGCAACACCAGCGGAATGTAGCCCTGCAGCTTCTGCGTCGTCCGCAGCATCAGATCCAGACCGGCCACGTCCACACCGTCCACCGCCATGATCCGATCTTGGTTGGGCAACTCGTGCACGGTGACCGTCCCCGTCGAGTGTTCCTCCAGAAACACGATGCGGCTGGGGCTGTGGAACAGGTTGATCGTGCGATGGAAGATTTCCGCCGGCGTCCCATAGAGCGCAGCCGCTACCAATCCCAAGGCCGGAACGGTCAACGCCAGCCGTCGGCCCAGTCGCGCCGTGACGGCCTGGCCAACCAGCACCACGCCAATCAACAGGTTCAAACCGACCACCAGCAGCAGGCTGTACTGCGTGCCCCACAGGGGGATCAGCACAAATCCCGCCAACCACGATCCCACCACGCAACCCAGCGTATTGGCCGCATACACCTGCCCCACGCGCCGGCCTACGGCAATCTCCCCGCGCAATACCCCGGCTGTGACCACCGGGAAAACCGCCCCCATCAACACCGTCGGCAACAGTAACACCACAAAGTTGTCTGCCAGATACGTCACCACCAACTGACCCAGCCCTCCCCAGCGCACCTGGCTGGCAATCTTCGCATCCACCACGCCTAGATGGGCAAGCAACGGCGCCGAGGCCAGCGCCGCCAGCCCCACCAGGATCTCTAACACCCCAAACCACAACAACGGCCGCCGTAGCCGCGGCACCAGCCAACGCGCAGCAATCAGGCTCCCCAAAGCGATCCCGGTCAAAAACGCCGTCAGCATCGTCGCAAACGCGTAGACGGTCGTGGTCAACAGAAACAACAAGATCCGCGTCCAAATCACCTGATACGCCAGCGAACAGAAACCTGCCACGCCAAACGCCGCCAGCACCAAATAGAATGAGGTCGCCGGCCCGGCCCGCACCGGCTCAAGCGGCATGGACTGGCCTGGCGACGGTGCCTTCTCGACCCTGGTGGTCGCCTTAGCCCCCGCGCGGCGGCTCAACACCATGGCCAACCCCCCAATCCCGCACGCCGCCCCGCCCGCCGCGCCCAGCGTTCCGCGTACCCCGAGCCATTCCAGCAGGAAAAAGCCCGCCAGAAAACAACCCAGCACCCCTCCAAAGGTGTTCAGGGCATAAAGGTATCCCACCTCTTGACCCGGTTCCCGGTGCCTGAGCCCCAAATGCCGCGCGAGCACGGGCAAGGTGCCGCCCATGAGAAAGGTCGGCGGCAGCAACAACAAGAGCGACAGCCCGAATCGCACCCCGTTCAGCGCCCAGGGCCCAGGCTCGGCCATCCGGTAAAACCAACTGTAACACGCCCCGGCGCCGTCCATCAGCCACGGGAACAGCCAGGCGTACAGCCCCACCCCCACTTCCAAACCGCCATACCAGAACAGCGGCCGCTCGCTCCCGTCCACCCGGCGCCCCACCCACGCGCTCCCAAGCGCCAACCCCAACATGAACGCCGTCAGGACCGTGCTGGCCGCCAACACCGTGTTCCCGAACACTGTCCCCAACATCCGGGCCCAAACCACCTCGAGCACCAGGCTGGCCGCCCCCGACCCAACGAAAAGCCCCAACACCAACAGCCGCGCGCCGCCACGAACCGACGCCAAGCCGTCTGCCCGGATTTTAACCGGTCCTGCCATGCGTGATCTGTCGGGTCAGGGTCAGCATGTCGCCTCGGTCTCTTCCCCGTCGATGCTCGAGGCATGACCCCGTGTTAGGCTGCACCGCCCGTCACGAAGCTGAGCAAGAGGCGGAGGGCCACCATGAGCACCCAACCGATCAACACCGTGCCGATGGCCTTGCCGGTAGTGAAGTCAAGCGCTTGGCGCACGGCAACCACTCCGCAGACCAGCATCCAAACGCTGCCCGCAAACCCGAGCAACGGGCCCAAAATGGGGATGAAAGCCAGGGCCTTGATCACCCCGATCGACTGGGCAAAGCCCAAAACCCGCAGCATCTCGCCCAGATTTGCCATGCCCCCAAAGAGCTTCGTGCCCACCCAGAGCGTGATCGCCGCCCAAACCAGCCAACCGATGAAGGCCCCCGCAATGCCGGCGATGATCCCGGCGCCCCCTTGACCCATCCCGCCGAGGGCACTCGCGGCCGCCACGATGGCCACCACACCGGCCGCCTCCCCGGTGCCGGTCGTGTCGCGCTCGATCTCTTCGTACACGGGGACCTTCAAGGCCGCCGCCCCGATCATTCGCTGGGTGAAGGATGCCATCTTGTCTGTTGGAAAGAGGTGGTTGGGGTTGTCGGAGTACCGTTGTGCGTGCGGGAAACACCCTGAGCCCCTGCAGTTCAGGAAGCAAGCCCGATTGCTAACCCCGATCCTCAGCTCAGGAACAAGCCGACCGCCAAAGGCAGGCTGGCCAACGTCAATCGGGAGGACTAGACGGTGTCTGACCACCGCGCGTCCGCAACCGTTGCGCCCACGGGGTGGCTATGGTGCGCGCGCATTGTCGTCAAGTACTATAACACTGTCTTTTAGCACTCGATCATGTTGGTGTTGAGGCGACCTCGGAGCCAGCTCGTTCAGGTCGGGGCCGGGGCAGGTACAGGGTGGAGGTGGAGGGTGCAGGGGGCAGGGCTCACGCTGGCAGTCGCGGCCTCGGGGGATTGGTCCGTTATCGTACCGATGGCGCCCCATGAACCGCCAGGTAGAGGCAGGGCCGAAGCGCCGGGTCGGCCGCTCGGGCTCGGTGACCTGCTTCGTTCGGCGCGCTCAGCGGTCTCGCCCTGCTACCGTTCGGGCGCCGAGCTACCGATCCATAAGAAATGTTGCCAGCTTTATAGAGGTTGACACGCGTGAAAATGAACGAACACGGTCAGTTCCCTTGGCCCATTGCGGGGAAATGGACTGAGCTGCAAGGCGCGAGGCGCGAGGTTCCTGCTGAGCAGGGCGAGGCTGCCGAGCCGCTGAGACCTCTGCCAACGAAGCCCCGTGCCCGGCTCCGCTGGAGCGTCGCCCTACCCTACCGCTACCGAGGCAGAGTAGGCTGAGGATGTGGCCTGTAGGGCAAGGCTGCTGCCGCGCCGCTGAACCGCGCAGTGTGAAAGCGCCCCTGGGCGACGGTGTCAAAGTGGTATTTGAATACCCTCAACCCCTCGACCCGCAGCAACGCCGCCCTGTTGAAGCCACTCATGGACAGGTGCTTGCTGACGTTGATGGTGCCCGTTGGTCTGGGTTGGGAGTCGCCCGCCGCGAGGCTGAAAACCCGATACCGGACGGATTGGGGGAGCTGGGGCCGGCTCCATAGGCGCGTCGCACTACCGAGGTCGGGGCGGGAAGCGCGACGAAAGCGGTGCCGATCTCGACGCACAGTCGTCCCCTCTACCCCTACCCTACCCCTACCCCCGCCGCGATCAAGTCAGCGATCTGCCGTTGGGGGTGAGGTCGCCCGCCTCCTTTCCGCGGCTAGCAAGGCCGCGCCGATCGCACCCGTCAACAACGGCTCAGGCGCGACCCGCACCGGCTGAGCGAGGGCCTGTTCGAGTGCGCTAGCCATGCCCGGCACCAAGGCTACACCGCCTGTGAACAGGATCGGCGCCATGAGCTTTCGGCCCGCCAAGGCCGCCACGCGCGCCGCAATCGCCGCCTGGACCCCCGCGGCGATGTCCGCCGGCGCCTGCCCGTCCGCTAACAACCCAATAATCTCCGTCTCGGCAAACACAACACACATGCTGCTGATTAACGCCGGCGTTCGGCTGGCGCGGCTCAACTCCCCGAAGGCAGCTAAGGCTATGCCCAAACGACCGGCCACGACCTCGAGGAAGCGGCCGCTACCAGCGGCGCAGCGGTCGTTCATCGAGAAATCCCGCACCCGCCCGCCGGTCTCGATGAGGATGACTTTGCTGTCCTGACCTCCGATCTCGACGATGGCGCGCGCGTCCGGGGCGCCGTGGTAGACCCCGCGGGCATGACACGTGATCTCGGTGATGGCGGTGTCGGCGAAGGCGATCGCGTTGCGCCCGTAACCGGTGGCTACACATGCGCCCACCGCGGCCCGCTCGAGTTGCGCCTGCGCCAGACACCGCTCGAACAGCGCCTCGGCCAACCGCTGCTGTTCGACGCCCTGATCGACGATGCCGGAGGCCACCAGGCACGCCTGTTCGGTGTCGAACAGCACCACCTTGATCGAGCGGGATCCGGCGTCAATGCCAGCGCTTATCATGTCGATCTCCGGGCTCGGGCGGCTTCCAGGAGCGCCTGCAACCGCGAATCGAGCGTGGGCAGCATGGCATCACACACCGGCGGGATTTCAAGGTCGATTGTCGGCAGGCCGACCTTCGCCCGAACTTCCTCGCGAATGATGGCGCCTTCGCGCGCGCAATGACTCGCTCCCGGGATCCGCGCCACCACCAACGCTTCGGCGCCCCAGGCGCGGCACTCGGCCACAATCCGCTCCGCCCGGTCGGCCGTCGGGCCGACCATCGGATCGGCCAGCGCGGTTCGGGCCAGAGCCTCGAGCGGCGGCAGGGTTTCAGGAATCAGATCCAAGGCGTGTGTGAACATGTAATCCGAGCCGCAGACTCGCCCGCCCCATTCCTCGAGCCGGTTCAAGACCCGCAAATCCGCCACTGGATTCACCCAATACACTCGCACCGCATTCGCGGCGAGCACCGCGTGCCCTTGTGCGCAGCGGGTTTGGACCTCCACCAGCAACTCTGCCAAAACCGCCACCGTCTCGTCACGATCCGAGCAGAAGTGCAGGGTGAGCATCTCGGCCACCAACAACTCGAGAGCCGGCAGCGGCGCGCTCGGCGCACCATGGGCCGCCTCACGCAGCGCCCCGAGCAACCGGCGTACCCGGTTGGCTTCCCGGATGCCGTCACGGAGCTGTTCGTCGGTGAGCGGTTGCCCGACCAGGCCGCTGAGACCCGCGCGCACCCGTTCGAGTTCGTCGCGCACCCACTGCACCTGAACGGCGGGAGCCAGACCGCCGCCCGGCAAGGTGCAGGCCGGCTCGCCCGGATCGGGCGAGCGGCGCCGCGGCATCTCCCACCAACAAATGGGATGTCCCAGCCGCTCGAGGCGTTGGGCGATCGCGGTGAAGTCGTCGCACACCGCACCTGTGCTGCACACCAACCAGTCCGGCTGTGGAAAATGCGCCTCCGTCTCGAAGGCGGGCAGCAGGGCGCGCACGGGACAGAAGGAGCCATCGATTCCCTGGAGGTCAGCTTGCTGAAGCAGCCCGTCGCTGCATTCCATCAGGCAGGGTGTCCACCAGGCGCCGTCGGGGTAGAAGGCGCGCACCCGCGGCAGGGCATAGGCCATGACGGGCACCGTGCCGAGGTCTTTCATGGTACCCACGATTTTCTCGCCGCGGGTCCGGGCCTGGCGCAACCGTTCGTTCTCGGTCAGGAGGAAGTTCCAAAGACGCAGCGCAGCGGCGGAGTTGTCGAACTCGAGGTGGCGCAACCGCAAGTCGCCTCGCTCGAACACATGCCGTCCGAGCGGGCCGCCATACTCCGGTTCGGACAAACCGGCCTGGCGCAGGGCGGCGTAGCGCTGGTCCCAAGCGTCCAAGCCCAGCTTGCGCGGCGCGTCTCCGAGCGACTCGCTCATCGTGGCTCCTCCGACGCCTCAGTCGCTGGGTGGGCCTCTGGCTTGTCCGCGGTCGCAGCGACTGCGGGGTTGCTTGCAGCCGACTTGAGCAACTCGAGAAATGCCTCGAGTCGGCCCAGTGAACGTGGCGAGTCGCCCGCACCTTCGCCGGCCTCGAGCACGAGCACCGGCAGCCGAAACGCCTCTCGCAAGCTCTGCGCTTCGGCGCGCCACAGGTCGCACCCGACGAAGTGCCAAAGCACGAGCCCGCGAATGCGCCATGCGGCAACTTGCTGTCCGAGCCACGCATAGAGCCGGGTGTTCGGTCGCTGGAAGACATCGACGGAGTGCCCGAGATAGCCATGGACCAGGGCCGCGACCGGATCTGTGCGCGCCTGATCGAGCCGGAATTGCGGCAGCAGGCTGCGCTCGCCGGTCTCGGTCGCGTTGAGCGCCACCCGACCGCCGGCCCGTTCGAGGGCCTCGATCAAGCCCCAGTGCGCCATCGGCAGCGGGCCCCCCACCAACGCCAACGGCACCGCCTCGGCCGGCAGCGGACCCGACGGCTCGATCACCGCCTCCGAACCATCCCAGTGGAACCGGGCCACGGCTGCGGCATACGCATGCGCGCGGCAACGAGGTGCGCCGGCGAGCAAGCGGCGTCGCTTGCCATTGGAGTCAGCCAACCGTCGCACCAGATCCTCGGCCTGGGGCGCCCGTCCGCCTAGCGCCTCGAGGAACCGCCCCAACCGCTCGAGTTCAGCGCGAAACATTTGCCCTGCGGTGGGCGTTTGCCATGTGGCGGGGACATTGAACAAAAAACTGCGGGACGGCGCCCGGCGGGTTGCGATGTCGAAGGCGCGGCGCATCTGATCGCACGTCGACGCGAAGACCGCCGCGCTCTCGGCGTGGCGCTCGAGCCAGCCGACCACCGCCTCGGCATACGCGCAGACGCCGGCCCCTGGCCGCGCCGCCGCGAGGTCAAGGTCAGGCGCGAACCCCAACGCCCGGGCCTCGAGCCCATGCGCCCGAATCCACTCAGCGGGAATCCACGGGCTACTGAAGAAGATCTGCATGCTCAGGCATCTTCACCAAGGCGAACTTTACGAGCGCTTTTCCGCAACGATCTGGCCTTGGATGATCTTACCCGCCTCGGCCAAGCCGAGCAGGAAATGCATCTCGCCCACCAACCGTTGGGCCAACGCCGTGTCGAAGCCGATGATCTTCAGGGCGTCATAGGTCAGTTGCTTCTCGATCAGATCCAGGTAAAGCCGCGCGTGGCAGGGAAACCGCCCGGTATCCTGCGCCACGATCGCGGTGCATCCCTGCTCGGTCAGCAGCGCGTTGTACTCGGCCAGTGTCAAGATCGACGGGAACTTCATGAACGCTAAGTAACGCGACGCCTCGTCCGCCGAAAGCTCGACCGACCCTTCCATCCAGTCCGTGAACGCGATGCGTCCAGCAGGTTTGAGCAAGCGCGTCGCCTCAGCGATCAGCCGGCGCTTGTCGGCCACATAGCACCAGGCATCTTCGCCCCAGACGAAATCGAATTGGCCACTGGGCAATCCGCTCGCGCAGACGTCGGCCTCGACAAACTCGAGGCGATCGACCAAGCCTTCTTCCGCACACCGGCGTCGGCCCAACTCGAGCATCGGGCCGGTGGCATCCACGCCGGTCATCCGCGCCACGTGCCGAAACCGGACCAGAAACCTCATGCCCGCACCGCTGGCGCAGCAGAAATCCACACCCGCCTGGCCCGGTCCGATCCCGGCGCGCTCGGCCAGGTCCTGCGACGATGCCAACCCGCCCATGTGGACTTGTTCGCCCATCAACAATTCCCAGAGCCGGCCTTCCGGGCCGGAGTAGACCGCTTGCACATCGGACAGGTGGATTTGAGCGGCGGATTTCATGGTTGGAACGGGTTGGGGTTTGAATCGGCCGCCTGGCGCGACACGTTTGACGGTCGCACCCGGCTCAGGGGCTCGACGCTCGCGTTGCTGGCGCCGACTCGGGCGCGCGCATCGCCGCCGCCGGCCCACCGCTGCCTGCCATGGCCCGGTCGCCACGGCTCGCGCGCACGGTCTCGAAGAGGGCCTCGATCCGCACGACGATCCGGGCGGAATCCGAGGGGGAGTAGTCGGTCTCGACACGCAGATAAGGCAAGCCAAGCTCTTGGCGCACGACGCGCTCGACCTGGAACGACTCGATCGCATAGGTCAGGCAGGCCTGCCAAATCAGTTCGATGACGCATTCGGCGCGGTAGGCGCGCGCCAACTCCCGCAGCAGTTCGAGCCGGCGCCTGTTGGGCGTCTTGACCGAGCACGGCAGGTGGTAGTACTTCTCCGCCAGGGCCCGGATCGGATCGGGCGCATTCGGCGAGACATCTTCGAGGATGGGCTTGAGCCCGGTGCAGTTCTCCTGGCAAACCACCAAGCCGCCTTGGCCCTCGATCAAGTCGAGAACCCGCTCGGCCCCGTGCACGATTGGGACACCCGTCAATAGGACCCGCACACGACCGTTCTCCCCGGGCGACCGCCTCGTACGGAAGTGCTCGAGCGCGGCGGTGTATTGTTCGAGGTCGGCGGGGATCGCGGAGACGATGCTCTTGAGGTCGAGCAATTGGCGGCCAGTGAGCGGTGGATGATCCGCTTGCATGAGCTCAGCCAACCCCCGCCGCAGGGCCCGCTCCCGATTCATCAGGTCAATGGCCGATCGGAGGCGCTCGCGGGTGATGTCGACCTGGAACCGTCGCTCGAGGAACTCCTTGAGCTTCCGCATCTCGCGCACCCATTGCTCGAGCGCGTCGGGGTCATCTTCCTTTTGCGGCAGTTCCATCAGGTAGGTGGGACGCCGCTCCGCCATCAGCTCGAACATCTTCTTCTTGCCGTCACACGTCGTCTCCGCCAAGACCAGGTCGGCCAGTTCGAGGAACGGATTGGACTTCTCGACCAAGTATCCGTAAGTGGACTTGATCAACGGGCAAAGATTGGTGGGCAAGTACGCCTCGGCGGCCGGTATCGTGTCCGCGTCACCGCCGCAGAGACACACCGGCACACCGCCGGCAGCCAGAATCAGCTCGCGCGGGGCGTACTCGCACATGATCCCGACGATCGGCCGGCCAGCCGCCTTCGCCGCCTGGGCGAACTCCTTGCAGTGGGGAATCATTCGGCTGAACCAGGCCAGTGGCTCGAGGCCGGTCTCCTGGCGGCTCGAGCTGGAACCGCAACACCCGCCCGGGGCGGCTGGCTCGGCGGCGATCTCGGAACGGTCAGCGTTCGAATTCACAGGTCACAGGTCACACGCACCGCCGGCCCTCTAACAGGGCTGGCGGTAGCCAGCATAGGCCAAATGCGGCGGGTTGTCGATGCGGCCGCTGGCCTCACGCGGTGGGGTCGAGGCGGTTGAAGCGGACCCGCTGCGGTTGACCTTGCCAGGGCTCGATGGGAGCCGGCATAGTGCGGCGCGTGGCACGCGAGCCGCGGTCCGGCCGCGCGCCGATTCGCCCGGCTTGGTCGCACCAGCTCGGCAGCACCGTCTCGAACATGTCCCGCGAGCAGATCCTCAAATTGACGTCGCTGGCCTCCTGCGCGGGCTGAGCCTCGAAGCTCGGCCAGAAGGCCCTGTCGCAGGTCCTGCGACGGCTCCCGCACGTACGCGACCCACGATTGCTCGTCGGCGCCGGCACGGCCGACGACGCGGGGGTGTATCGTCTGGACGCACGCCGGGCGTTGGTGCAGACGGTGGATTTCTTCACGCCGATCGTCGATGACCCATACTTGTACGGGCAGATTGCGGCGGCCAACTCGCTTTCGGATGTCTTCGCCATGGGCGGGCGGCCGCTCACCGCCCTCAACATCATGGGTGTGCCCGACGACAAGGTCTCGCCGGCCATCGTCAACGCCATCCTCCGCGGTGGAGCGGCCAAGGCCAAGGAGGCCGGTTGCCTCCTGGTTGGGGGACATACGGTCAAGAACCCGGAGCCGCTCTACGGGTTGTCGGTGACGGGCCTGGTCGACCCACGCCGGCTGATCACCAATGCGGCGGCGCGCCCCGGCGACCTGCTGGTGCTGACCAAGCCGCTGGGCACCGGCATCGTGACGACCGGCATCAAGCGCGGGATATGTTCGGCTGCACTGGCGCGCCGGGCCACCCGCGCGATGTGCCACCTCAACACCGTCGGCGCCGACCTCGCCGAGCGTCGATGGGTGCGCGCCGGCACGGACATCACCGGCTTCGGGCTCCTGGGCCACTTGGGCAACATCTGCCGCGCCAGTCGCCTGGGCGCAGAACTGCAGGCCAGCCGCGTGCCCGCCCTCGACATCGAGGTCTGGGAGTTGATCGCCCAAGAGTGTGTGCCGGGGGGGACCCGACAGAACCTCAAGGCGGCCGCTGACCTGACGGAATTTGCCGCCGACGTCACGGACGCGCAAAGGTACTTGCTCGCCGACGCCCAGACCAGCGGCGGGTTGCTGCTGTGTGTGCCCCGGCGCCAACTCGAGGTCGTCCTCGAATGGTTGGTGGCGCAACGGAGTCTTTGCGTGGCCGTCATTGGCCGCCTGGTGCGCTCGGCCAGGCCACGGATCCACGTCGGCAGGTAGTCCCCTCGATCCTGACCATCCTACCCGTAAACTGTCGTCTATCCCAAGCTCTCGTCCTTTTTTCACCTTATGCCGGCTGACAACCAGGAACCTAAAGAACGCAAATCGCTCGACGAACGACACCGCATGTCGGAGCTCGAACGGCTCCGCCACTCCTGCGCCCATGTCATGGCCACCGCCATCGCCCGGTTGTGGCCCGACGCCCAATTCGCCGCCGGGCCGCCTGTGGACACCGGTTTCTATTACGATGTCGAGCTCGAGCATCGAATCGCCCCGGAGGATTTCGCGGCGATCGAGGCCGAGATGAAGAAGGAGATCAAGGCCAACCACCCCTTCGAGCGCCTGACCGTCACGCGCGCCCAAGCCGTCGCTGACGCCCAACGCGGTCGCCTGGGTGCGCTGGCCGATCGGCCGGTATCGAGCAAATTCAAGCTGGGCAACCTCGAGGACATACCCGAAGGCGAGGAGATCACGTATTATCGGAGCGGCGATTTCGTCGATTTGTGCGCCGGGCCGCATGTGCTGCGCACGGGCAACATTGGGGCGTTCAAGCTCACCAGCGTGGCCAGCGCCTATTACAAGGGCGACGAGCGCAACCCACAGCTCCAACGCATCTACGGCACCGCGTTTAAGAACAAGACCCAGCTCGAGGAATGGCTCAAGCTGCAGGAGGAAGCCAGACAACGCGATCACCGCAAGATCGGCGCCGAGATGGGCCTCTATGTCATCGACACCGAGTTCACCGGTCCTGGCATGCCCCTCTGGTTGCCCAAAGGCGCGGTCATCGTCGAGGAACTCGAGAAGCTAGCCAAGGAAACCGAGTTCGCCGCCGGTTACGTGCGCGTCAAGACCCCGCACCTTGCCAAAGAGAAGATGTACCGGACCAGCGGTCACCTGCCCTACTACGCGGAGAGCATGTTTCCACCGATGGTCCTGGCGGAGGAAGGGGGCGGGCGAGTTGGGGAGGCAGCGCAAGCGCCGGTGACGCGCTCAGCCACCGAGGGAGAACCGCCCGTCGAGCGCGCGGATTCAACCTCCGGCCTGAGGACTGAGCCCACCCGCTACTACCTCAAGGCCATGAACTGCCCGCATCATCACCGGATCTTTGCGGCCGAACCGCGCAGTTACCGCGATCTGCCGTTGCGCCTGGCCGAGTACGGGTGCTGCTACCGCTACGAACAATCGGGCGAGTTGCTCGGCCTGATGCGCGTGCGCTCCTTGAACATGAACGACGCGCACATCTATTGCACCGAGGACCAGTTCGCCGCCGAGTTCAACGCGGTCAACCAGATGTACCTCCAGTACTTTAAGATCTTCGGCATCGAGAAGTACGTCATGCGCTTTAGCACCCACGGCCAAGCCGGCTTGGGCAAGAAGTACGTCGACGAACCCGAGCTGTGGCTCAAGACCGAGGCCATGGTCCGCCGCGTCCTCGATCAGAGCGGCATCAACTTTGTCGAGGTGCCCGACGAAGCCGCCTTCTACGGGCCCAAGATCGACGTCCAAGTCTGGAGCGTCATCGGCCGCGAGTTCACCCTGGCCACCAATCAAGTCGACTTCGCTGTGCCGGCCAAGTTCGGTTTGGTCTATCGCGACCGGGACAACACCGACAAAACCCCGCTGTGCATCCACCGCGCGCCGTTGGGGACGCACGAACGGTTCATCGGTTTTCTCATCGAGCATTATGCCGGCAATTTCCCGCTCTGGCTGGCGCCCGATCAGGTGCGGGTCCTGCCCGTGACGGAGGCCCAACTCGACTACGCCCGGGGGATCGTCAACGAACTGCGCGGCGAACAGGTGCGCGCGGAGCTCGAGTTCAGCAGCGACAAGCTCATGGGCCGAATCCAACGAGCCGAGCAGGCCCGCGTGCACCATATCCTGGTGGTCGGCCAACGCGAGCAGGACGCCCAGTCGGTCGCCGTCCGCATCCACGGCCGAGGCCAACAAGGGGTCCAGCCTCGGGCGGAGGTGGTCGCGGACATCTTGGCGGCCATCCGGCAGCGGCGCGCTTGACCCGCAACACCCGCTTCCGGTTCAATCCCACCTCCATGAACCGCATCCTGGTCCTCTACGACTCGAAAACCGGTAACACGGCGAAGATGGCGAGATTGGTGGCCGAAGGCGCCGCGGCCATTTCCGACACGGAAGTGCGCCTGCGGTCGGTGGCCGAGGCGAAGCCGGAAGACGTGGCCTGGTGCGACGGTTTGGCCGTGGGCAGCCCCACCAACATGGGCGTGTTGTCGTGGAGGATGAAGCAGTTCTGGGACGACCCGATGCTCGAGCAGTGGATGAAGGTCGACGGCAAGATCGCCTGCGCCTTCAGCTCCGCGGGGGCCTGGGGCGGCGGCATGGAACTCGCCTGCCAATCGATCCTCACCATCCTGATCAACTTCGGCTTCCTGGTGTTCGGGCTGACCGACTACGCCGGCAAGCTCACCACCGCCCACTACGGCGCCGTGACCGCGCGCGAGCCGCGCGAGCCCGATGCGCAAGCGGCTTGCCGGCTGTTGGGCAAGCGCCTCGCCGAGTGGACCGCGGTGTACATGCACGGCCGGAGCGACGAACATCCGGCCCGCAAAACGGCCGAGCGTAAGGGCCCGGGTTAACCACCGCCGGCTGGTGGAAGCACCGCGCGCACCGCGCGATCGCACCGCGCGGCGGTGCGTTTTTCTTTTGACAGCCTGCCCGATTGGCAGTGGCATGGCGGCCAATCGAATGCCAACTATGAATCCACTCATCAAATCCCTCGCCTTGGCTGCGGTCGCTGCTGCGACCGGGCTTCCGGTCGTTGCCGCCGAGACGCAAGAATCGCGCTGTTACGAGATGCGCACTTACCATGCGGCTCCGGGGAAGTTCAACGACCTGCACGCCCGATTCCGCAACCACACCGTCAAGCTGTTCGAGAAGCACGGAATGGTGAACCTCGGCTACTGGGTGCCGATGGACGAGAAGGACGGCGCAGCGGACACGCTCATCTACGTGTTGGCCTACCCCAGCCGCGAGGCGCGCGAGAAATCGTGGAAAGGCTTTATGTCCGATCCGGACTGGCAAGCGGCGTACAAAGCCTCCGAGGTCAACGGTCGGCTCGTGGCGAAAATCGAAACTCAGTTCCTCCAGGCCACCGATTACTCGCCGCCTATCAAGCCGGTTGTGACCGGCGAACCGCGCGTCTTCGAGTTGCGCACCTACACAGCCTCGCCGGGCAACCTGGGCCATCTGAACGCCCGGTTCCGCGACCACACCGTCAAGTTGTTCGAGAAACACGGTATCGCCAATGTCGCCTACTGGACCCCGGCGCCCAAGGAGTCGGGCGCGGACGATACGCTCGTCTACATCCTCAGTCACAAAAGCCGCGAGGCGGCGGCCGCTTCCTTTGGGACGTTCAGGACCGACCCGGCCTGGCTGGCGGCGCGCAAGCAATCCGAGGAGAAGGCCGGCGGCTCGCTCACGACCCAAGGCGGCGTGAAATCCGTCTTCATGACGGCCACCGACTACTCGCCCCTGCGCTAGTCAGGCGCGGACGGGTCTTCGGTCCCAGCATCCGGAGGCCAGCCCGCAGGAGATCGAGCGGTTGCTTCGTGAGCGCCGGCGGCTGGCGCGCAAACTCGCCGGAGGCGATCACTTCTTGGCTTGGCGGTCCTGCGAACCAGCTTGGACCCGGCGGTAAGCGCTTGCGGCAAGAAGGAGCCACGTCCGCATGATCGCTTTACGGACGCTGAAGCAAGGCCGCGCCCCATATGCCGTGGGGCGCCCGCATGATCTGTTCGCTCAAGCGCGTGCTTCGGCTGGAACGCGTGAGATTGCCGGAACATGATTCCGGCCAAGGGCGCGGGTTCACTGGAGACGCACCCGGTAATACCGGGCGGCGTTGGTGGCGGGTTGCGGATCGCTGAAGTAAAGCGGACCGGCGCTCAGCGTGTTGGTCCAGAGCGGCAGCCAACTGCCCGGCTGCAGATTGGTGGAGGTCTCGACCACCACCACGTGCCCGCTCGCTGCGTCGAGGTTGAACCCGAACCGATTGGACACCACGCCAAAGCTGCCATCCCGGACGATGGCCGGCCTCGGGGCACTGAGCCCGAACCACGCCATTCCGATCAAAGCCGCAGGCGCCGCCTCCAACCCTCGAGCCGTTAGGGCGATCACCCGGGACGCTCCCGCCCGGCCACCCGTGGCTCGCGCCTGCTCGTAGGTGTCGCCGGCTAGCGCTCTCACCCCGTCGACATCGTACACCCTGGTGTCAATGCTCGTGCCAGTGAGGCGGATGTTGAAGTCCACCCAGCCGGCCGCCGGTTCCTCGACGATCTGCAACGTAGCCTCGCGGCTCGGCGTGACGCCAAGGTTGTTGGCACTCGCTAAGGATTCTGGTTCCGGCTTGACTTTGCTTTTCTCCGCGATTATGAGGCTCGTGTACCCTCATAGTATGGAAAAGGCAAGTTACTCTTCAGCGGGAACTCTCGTGCTCATTTTCAGCGCGGTCGTGGCCTGGGCCGCCCGGGCGCAGCTATCGCTCACCTTCGAGAACCAAGGCGCTGGGCCGGCGGGGTCCTTTCTTTGGCCGATCTATCTGCTGGAGAAGAGCGACCCCTACCTTGCCAAGCAAGGCAACACGGATTCCGGGCGGCCGCCGGGCAAAGAGACCTACACGGGGGGGCTGGTCAGCGGCACCGGATTCACCGCGGAGTTGAGGGTGGGCCCGGCCAAGAGCGGCGAAAGCGGCCTTGTTCCGGTGGCAGCGACGACGTTCCGGACCGGCACTTCGGCCGGCTTGCTGGTGCCCGCGACGGTCGCCGTGCCGGGTTTGCCGCCCGGCAGTTCCTTTGCCTGGCAGGCCCGGGTTTGGGAGAACCGCGGTGGCACGCTCAAGTCCTGGCAGCAAGCGATCGCCGACCCGGAGGTGGCGCGGGGCGTATCCCTGGTGGTGGTGGCCCCGCCGGACAGCAAGACGACGCACGGCGGCGAGAGTTTCAACCTGCACCAGGATGGGGCACCGCAAATCGTCGCGCCGCCGGAGGACCAGCAGACGGTGCTCGGGGCGAGTGTCTCGTTTACCGTGAAGGCCGCCGGGCCGGAGCCGCTGACCTACGGCTGGCTCAAAGACGGCCGCAGTCTGGCCGATGACGGGCGGATTAGCGGGTCGGCGACGGCGACCCTCAAGTTCACGAACGTCCGCCAAACCGACGCGGGCGAATACCGTGTCGTGGTGAGCAACCGCTATGGCGCGCGGACCAGCGCGGCGGCTTCGCTCAGCGTGGAATTGCCGCCGCTCAAGGATCTCTTCCTCAACGAATGGCTGGCGCTGAACGTCACCGGACGGCTGGATGAGGACAAGGACCGGCCCGGCTGGATCGAGCTGTTCAACGGGGGCACGACGGCTCTGGATCTGAGTGGCTGTTACCTCACGGACACCAAGGCGGCGCCGACAAAATGGCGCGTGCCCGCCGGGACGGCCATCGCGGGGGGCGGGTATCACTGCGTGTTTGCCTCCGGCAAGGACCGGCAGCAGCACACGAATTTCAAGCTCTCGGGGAGCGGAGGGAGTCTCCTCCTTTACGCCCCGGATGGCGCGACGGTGATCGACCAGGTCGGCTACGGGGCGCAGCAGGCGGACGTCAGCGAAGGGAGGTGGCCGGATGGCAGCACGCGCATCCTCCCCCTCACGCCGACGCCTTGCAGCCCGAATGTGCGCCTGCCCTCCACGCAGCGGTTCACCTTCTCGTTTGCGATCGACGGGCCGCACTCGGTGTTCTTCCGGCTGTTCAACGTCAACACGACCGCCGCCATCCAAATCGAGGCCACGTGGCAGGGCACCAGCCCGAATCTCACGCTCGCACTGACCGGCCGGCGCCGGGCCGAACTGCCGGATCCCACGACGGCCTACGCGAGTGCGACCGGACCCTCGCCCCTCTCACTTTCCTACGAGGTGACGGAGGCGGACTTGGCACGGGGCGTGGCTTGGCGATTGGTCATCAGCGATCCCGCCGGCCTCGGGCAAGCCCAAGGGACGGTCACGCTCACGGTTCCTTTCGACGCGGCGCTTAGTCTGGCCTTTCAGCGGGAGAAGGTGTCGCTGCGGAGTGGCGATCTCTGGCCGGGTGCCGGACTGCAGGCCGGCTTTCTGGCGAACCTGGCGGCCACCCCCGCGGCCGGTTTGCATGCCCTTATTTCGCTGACCCGGGCGGTCACCTGCGACGAGGCCGAGCAGTTGGAGCGATTGGGCCTCGTCCGCCAACATCACCTGGCCCGGCCCGGATATCATTCTGTCGGGCTCGTTCGCAAAGGGATCAACCTGGCCGATCCGCTCCTGGCGGCGCTCCTGCGCCGGATCACCCCGCTGGATCCCGAAGACAAAATCAACCCGCCGATCCTCGTCGGGGATTACTCGCGGTTCCGGGGCTTGACCGAGGATGGCACGGTCGCCAACGCGGTGCTGAACCCGGACGGCACCCTCGAGTTGTCGGTCCTGTTCGCTCCGGACACGACCCAAGCCACCCTCCAAGCCATCCTGCGCGCGGAGGCTGTTTCGTTCAGCCCGATCACGGACTACGCGTGGCGGGCGACAATCGGCCCGGCCCGCCTTCGGCCCCTGGCCAGTTACGATGCAGTCAGTTGGATTGACGCCGGCCCGGCGCTCTCGATGCCGGACAACAACAACTCGCGCGCGGCGCTGAACGTGAATGGGCTGCAAAACGTGGCGGCCGTCAACGCCGGCCCGCCGCCCAACATCACCTACGGCGGCCTGACCGGGGCGGGCATCACGGCCGGGGTGCAGGACACGGGGCTGGATGCGACCCACGCCGATCTGAACATCGTGGCCACGATCGCGCCCAACGCGGTCGCCGCTCATGGCACGCATGTGGCCGGCACCCTCGCGGGCAGCGGGGTGCAGAGCAGTCTGAACGACGCCGGAGGCAACCCGAACAACGGCGCGCCCTTCCAGTGGCGCGGCATGGCGCCGCAGGCGGCCCTGGTCTCGTCCAGTGACCTGGTCAACGGCGCGAACCTCCTGACGGCCATCCAGAGCAACTCGCTCGATCTGGTCAACCGCTCCCAGTCCGTCACCTACGACGGCAATTACGACCTCGCGAATCAGACCATAGACGCCAATATCCGGGGTGGCAGCAGCTCGGGCGGGACGGCCATCCCGCGCCGGCCGCATGCGTACTCCGCCGGCAACCACGGCATCGTCCCGGGGAACCAAGAACCCCCAAAGCCTGCGTCGCCCGCCGCCGGCGGCCCCGCCGTCGGCACCACCCAACTCTTCAACAACGGCCAAGTGGGCTACTTCTCGATTACCAAGCAAACCAAGAACACGATCGTGGTGGGTAACTGGGACTCGAATGTGGATGGCTTGGGCAACGACAACGGCCTCAACGCCAGCAGCAGCCTCGGCCCCACCTACGACGGCCGACTCAAGCCCGACGTCGTCGCCCCCGGCACGCGAGTCGTCTCGACCGGCACCGGCACCACGGCCAATGGTTACCGTTTCTCCTCCGGCACCTCGATGGCGACGCCGGCGGTGTCTGGGATCATCGCCCTGCTGCTGCAGGGCTGGCAGAACACCTACAGCACGCCGCTGGGCACCACCATCGACGCCAGCCCGCCCTTGCCTTCCACCTTCCGCGCCCTCCTCATCCAGACGGCCACGGACATCGTCGCCAACAACGTCCGCGGCCAGGCCAGTGTCGACATCGACAGCGACAGCAACCCCGCCAACAACGGCGGCCAACCCGACGGCAATGGCCTGGCCACGGCCACCGCCGGCCCCGACTTCACCACCGGCTGGGGGTTCGTCAACGCCCAAGCCGCGCTGACCTTGGCGCAGGACCTCCGCACCGAGAACGGCCGGCCTGTACCCAACCGCATCATCCAGGATGCCGTCCAGCAGGGCGCCGTCCGCGAGTATGATTTCGTTGTCAGCCAAGTGGGACCGCTCCGGGTCACGTTGGCCTGGGACGATGTCGAGGGTGCGGTCCAGAACCCGGTGGCCGCCCCGTTGCTGGTGAACGACCTGGACCTGGAACTCGTCGATCCCAACGGCGCGGTCCTTTACCCCTGGCAACTGGGCCAGACCATCCTCGACCTGGCGGGCAATCCCCTGGCCAATAACGCCCAGCCCCCGGGCACGGACATCCAGGTGCAACTGCCCATTCTGGCGATCAACAACCCGACTTACACCTGGGTCGTCTCGAACTGCATCGCAGGGGCGGGCTGCGTAACCCAGTGGTCCCCCACCGGCCCCGGCACGGGCCCCGGCAACGTGGACTACATCCCCGCCAACGCTTTGACCGGGAATGGCGCATGGGTGGCTACCCAGGGCAAGGATCACCTAAACAACGTCGAGCAGGTCTTCGTTGCGAACGTCCAACTCGACCAGGTCGGCCACTGGAAAGCCCGCGTCCTCGGCTTCGACGTCCGCCAGGGCCCGCAGGACTTCTCCCTGGTCGGCTTCCCGTACCCGGATTTGCCGGAGCTCATCGCCTCGTGCAGTGACAAGGTCGGCCTCCCGGCCTTCAACACCCCGCTCGCCTTCACCTGGACCGTCGCCAACGTCGGTGCGGTCGCGACCCCCGGCGGCTTCGCCTACCAGGTTTGGCTCTCGCGCGATTTCTTCGTCGACGCCGGCGACGTGGCGCTCGTGGATGCGAACCAGGCAGCGCTCGGGCCGCTGGCCGCTGGGGCCTCCGTGGACCAGAACAGCTCGGTGCAGATCAGCCAGGCCCAGGCCGATGCCCTGCTCGGCAATCCCCCGGGCACCACCACCCTTCAGGACCTGATTGACGCGGACGTGTTTCTGCTCGTCCAGGCGGACTCCGGCGACGTTGTGCTCGAGCACGAGGAGACCAACGTCGCCTCGGTCCAACTCGCGCGCCTGGTGGACGCCGTCCTGGTGATGGACCGCAGCGGGAGCATGGGCGAGGAGGTGCCCGTCTCGAGTGGCAACCGCCGGAAGATCGACATCCTCAAGGACTCGGCGAACTTGTTCCTGGATTTGATGCGCCTGGACACCGGCGACGAACTGGGCGCGGTGAGCTTCTCGGCTGACGTCACCACCGACTTCGGCCCAGACGGCAACCTGACCGCGTTGACGGCGGGCAACCTCGAGCAGGCCAAGGAGGCCGTGGACGATCTGGAGCCCGACACCAAGACCAACATCCGGGACGGGCTGCAGCGCGGCTTGGACCTCCTGACCGCCGCGGCCAACCCGAGCCATCGGCGGGTGCTCATCTTCTTCTCCGATGGCATGAAGACCGCCGGGGGCGATCCGACCGCGGCCGCGTTTCTGAACCAGTTCGGCGCGAACGACGTCACCGTTTACTCCGTGGGCTTCGGCACCGTGGGAGCCAGCGGCGATGCCGGCATCGACGTGCCGCTGCTCCAGACGCTCGCCAACGCCAACCCGGCCGAGACCGGCTTCTTTCACGTAACCGAGAGTGCAGCCTCCCTGGACAAGTTCTTCGTCAACGCCGTGGCGGGCGCCATTCAATCCGAGGTGGTCGTGGATCCGGAGGCCGACCTCCTGCCGGGCCAAAGCGCCACCGTGGACGCCGTCTTGAACCGCCAGGACGCCTACGCCACGTTCATTCTGACCTGGGACAACCCGGCCTTGACGTTGAACCTCGCCGTGCGCAGCCCCGCGGGCCTCGAGCTCGACGCGGCCAACGCCGGGGCTTTTGCCGACCGGGTGACGCTCCTCGAACGCCCCGCCTACCGGCTTATGAGCGTGCGCTTCCCGCTCACCACCGGGCCTTCCCGGGATCACGCGGGCCGCTGGACGATGATCCTCCGCAATCCGGGCGCGGCGACGGTGCATTACGCCGCCTCGGTCATCGCTGAGTCCACCCTGCGCGCCAACTTCCAACAGCCTCAGCGCCCGGGCGGCGGTCCCTTCCAGCTCAACGATCCGGTTCCGCTCGAGGTCACGGTGCAGGCACGGGGCGGCACCCCGGTGTCCGGGGCACGCGTCGTCGTCACGCCGACCGTTCCGTTGGTGAGCCTGGGCAACTTGCTCGCCGCCGCCGGCATCACGCCGGCCGAGCTGGCCCGGGTCCCGCTGGTACAAGACGGCGATGTGCTGAGCGAGCGGGAACGCCTCTACCTGGCCCTGCAGAACCGGGTGGGCGGCGGGAACCTGGTGCGTAGCGGGGAGGGTGCCCCGTTCGAACTGGCGGCCGGGGAGACTGCGGGGCACTACGTGGGCCAGTTCCCACGCGCGCCCATCGATGGGACCTACAGCTTCCTGGCGCGCACCGAAGGACTTACCCCAGATTGCGAACCGTTCCAGCGCGAGGGCGTGCGCTCGATCGGCATTGCCTCGGCGCCGGACCCGGGGCGGACCCCGATCGATGTGGGTTGGCTAGATCCCGGGAATCCGGGAGGCGGTGTGGTGGTCACGGTCACGCCGGTCGGCAGCGGCGGGCTCTATGTGGGACCCGGCTTTTCGGGCTCGGTGACCATCACCGCTGGCGGCCAGGCCGAACCCACTTCGGGTGTGCTGGACAACCTCGACGGGAGCTACCGCCAGACCTTCCGGCTTACGCAACCCGGATTGGCGGCCTTCGTGGTGACCGTGGGCGGCATCAGCTTGCCCACCGTGGTCGCCGACGCCGCACTGCCCACGCCCGTCGCCGTGCTCCCCCCGGGCGCCCCGAATGACCGGGCCACACCCATCGAGGTGTGGTTCGCGCCGAACACCGACTTGTCCGCCGTCACGGGCATCACGCTCCTGGCCGGCGGGGAAGTGCTCCCGCTGGCCGGCTTCCAGGTGAATGCCGCCGGGCCCAGCCTCCGGGCCACCGTGCCGGCGGGTGTGCCTCCGGCCCTTTATTCGGTCCTGCTCGAGGGCAAGTCTGGCAGAGGGCCGGCGGCCGGCGGGCTTACCTTCCGCGTGACTGGACGCGGGCAGGACTTCCCCGACCCGGTGGGTCAAGTGGCAGATCGCTTGGATAGCCTGCGAACGACCGGAACGCCCGCCGACGGGCTGGCGCAATTGGGCCTGCTCGTGGGCGACCTGCGTAACCTTCCCACCGGCGCGAACCTGAGCCAGGCTGCCATACTCGCCGCTTATGATCAGGTGGCCAAGCTCCTCGGTCGCGGCCAAGGCCAAGTCAGTGAAGCGGAGGTCGATGCCGTTCATGCCGTCGTCAACGCGGCCAAGATCGACGCCCGTTCGCTCGACCGGGGGCCAGTCGTCACCCCCACGGGCAAGGGCGTCCGCCTCGACCTCGGCAACGGCGTGGCCACAACATTCAGTTCGGTCCTCGCCTCGGGCCAGACCACCGCACGCCTGTTGCCGGGCCCGGTTGAAATCCCGCCGGCGAACCGTGGCGAACCGCACGTGACTTACCAAGTGACCACCACGGCGCAGCTCGATCCGGCCAGCTCGCTGGACGTCCAGTTCGAGTTCGAGGAGGGCGACTTCCCGAACGAATCGCAGCTCCGGGTGCTCCACCTCGAGCAAGGCCGATGGATCGATCGCACCGCCAGCTTGGACACGACCAAGAACCTGATCGTGGCCCGGGTCGGCCACCTCTCGAAGTTCGTCATCGTCTCAGGGGAGGTGCCACCGGCCGTGGTTCTCCGGGCTGTCGGCTTCGAGACGACCGACGCCTTCGTCTTCCGGCTCGAGGGTCCGCCAGGCACCTACGAGATCCAACAGTCGACCGACCTGCGGCAGTGGGCCAAAACTGACGCTGTGGTTCTCACGGGTGGGGCTGCCGACCTCCGCGACCCGGCGGCCGGCCGTGCCGGTTCGAGATTCTACCGCGCGGTGCGGACTCAGTGACACCGTGGGGGGCGGGGGCGCCTGAGACCTGGGCCCAGCAAGACGGTTCAGCCGCAGGGCTGCTCTGACCTCCACGGAGAGCTTGCGAGCGTCGGTGGGCATCGGGGCTCCCTCCCAACTCCGAAGTTTCGGAGTTCGGGCTTCGGACTCGAAAGCAGGCCCGGTTGGCCATCCAAAGGACTTGACAAGATATGGTCCATATGCCATACCTTGGATGGTATGAAGATGACCTTGCACATCGATGACGGGTTGCTCGAGCGGGTGATGGACGCGACCGGGGCGAGCAGCAAGACCATGGCGGTGGACTTGGCGTTGCGGGAAATGGACCGGAAAGCCAAGTTGGTCAAGCTGTGCGCCGAGGGTCTCGGACTCGGGCCGGAGGAACTCAAAGATGCGGTGGATCCCGCCTATGACCTGGGAGAGCTGCGTCGCCGCGAAACCCCGGTTCGTTATGGCCGTAAGTCCCGTTCTCGCTGACAGCAGCTACTACATCCGGCTGCTGCGCCAAAACCAAGACCCCCTGCGGGCACTCGGCTTGGCGGCCGCCACGCGCGACCTCGCCATCTGCGGGGTCGTGCGTTGCGAGGTCGGGCGGGCGCTGCGCCCGCCTGCGCTGCGGCAGCGGTTTCAGGCCTTTTGGGATGTGATGATCAACGTGCCGACCGACAACCGGCTCTGGGCCGAGGTCGAGAGCACGCTCTGGAGTCTGGACCGGAAAGGGACTGTCCTGCCGTTGACCGACGTCGTGATCGCCTGCTGCGCGATCCGCATCGGGGCCCTAGTGCTGACGTATGACGCGCACTTCTTCGATATCCCCGGCGTGCGCGCGGTGGATCATCTGGAACCCTGAACGCCGCCGCCGCGCGGCTCGCAGGCGGCCGTGTACAACGCCTCGAAGTCCGCGGCATTGACCTGCCGGGGATTGAATCGGGCCGTCCACTGTTGGGCGGCTTCGGCGGCGAGCGAGGGGATCGTGGCGGGGTCGACGCCGCAGTAGGTCGAGTGTTTGACCTGCAATACAGTTTGGGCGACTTCCAGGCCGCGGAAACGCTTGAGCACCAAGTCCGCGATGCGTGTTTCAGAGTACTGGGTTCCACCGATCCTGGGTGGCGAGCATGCACGGCGGCGTTGCAAGGCTGCAGGATGATTCGCGGTTGCGCTTCCGTCTGGTCCAGACCGCCGGCGAGGCAGCAGAGGAGAGCGACGCAACGGACCGGATGCAGGAGGAGGCGTCGAGAGGGCATGGCGGTTCAGGGGGTGCTGCTAAACAAGCTCAAAACGCGGAAGAAGCTCGCCACGCCATCCATCTGGAGGGTTGTGCTGAGGGCGCCCGTCGGCGCGCCTTCGTTCCCCCAGTCGCCCGCATTAAGATCGGAACGGCTCTGCAACTGATAGGGCGGCACGCTGCCGGTCCAACGGACTTCAAGGACCTCGCCTTGGCGCTCGATTCCAGTGACTCGCAGCGGAGGCAGCCCGTACTCCCAGGTCTCGTTCGTGGTGACGCGGTTGGGGAGGTCGGTCGCGCCGCCGAATCGGACCCATCGGCCCCGCCGCGGATCGTAAGCGCCTGCCGCCGCGATCACCGGAGTGGGAAGTGTGCCGTCCACCGCAATCTCCAACCAGGCGTTGCCGTTCCACTCCCAGACGTCGTTGCGGTACTTGTACTCCGGGCCGCCGATGGGTGGGTATTCGCCGCCGCCGAACAGGAGGATCGCCAGCCGAAACGGGTCGTAGGCCAGGATGGGAAACTGCCGCGGGCCGGGTGAACCGACGCCGCGCAGCGAGGTTGTCGTGCCGGGGCGTGAGGTTTCCGATAGTGTCATGCTCTGCGGCTTCGGAGCCGGAGAGCCCGGTTGCCCGTATCGTTTTCGTTGTATTCACCGTTCTTCGGTGGCTGAGGGTTTTCGCGCGTCGTTGCCTGCGAACGCGGCGCGCTTCGCGAGCTTCACGGGTTAGTTCGATCTGAAATAGATTCATAAGACGTGGCGCTCATTGCCCCAGGAACAGCGCCCGGAAAAACTCAGTCGCGGTTTCTCGCTCGAAGGTTGCGCTCGGGAGAAAGCTGACTTCACCGACCGGCTCCCATCGGCCCGAAGCCAGGTCCGTGGTGCGTTCAACGCGGAAGGGCGGCGAACCGCCGCTCCAATCGAGCCTCAGGCCGCCATCGGACGTGCGTCCAAAGGAGTCAATCCGCAACGGCGGCGTCAGTGAACGGTAAAGATGCTCGGCGACGTGGCGGTGGGCTGCGGCGCTTTTATGCCCGCCATCGCAATAGATGTCGCTCCCGAAGGTCTCGCTGCCCGGAGGGGGCACGCGAAAACCGTAGGCGGCCGGGTCTTGCCAGATGGCATTGAAAAGGAGCCACATGTCGGTCCGGTAGAAGCTCAGCGAGTATTCCGCCTGCAATGATTCCAGGCCTTCATCCACCAGCCGGTCAAACTCACGGAACAATTCCGTGGTCATGTGCGGATATTTTTGAAAGGCTGGCAATCGCTCGGGCGGCAGGAAGGTGGGGAGCAGAATGTGACGGGCGCCTGCCTCGGCCAACAGGCGCAGATTGGCCAGGCGATTGGACACCGCTTGCTCCATCGGCAAGCCGTTTTTTACATCGATGCCCGCGCCTCCCGTCCACAGCGAGATCAGGGTGTTCGTGGTGGGCGTGAGGGTCCGCAGGTAACCCGCGATCTGCGAGCGCACTTCGGAACTGTCCGCTCCGCCTTCGGCATAGTTGCGCAAGCGGACGCCGAGCCGATTGGCCAGCAAATCTGTCCAAGGCGGACCATCACAGCGTTGCAGCCCCTCACTGGCACCGAAGTAAACCAGTTCCGTCCAACGCGTCGCCAGCAGGAGCCAGGCGGGGGCGCTCGTCACTGCCCCAGCACTGTTGCTGACCACGACAACATAGCGGCCAAGCTGAGGCAACGCCGCGTTGGTCACGGCGAGGGTGCGGTCGGTGGCGCCCGGCAGTTCGTCTCCATTAAACCGCCATTGATAGGCCAGCGGGGCTGTGCCGGTACCGGTGACCGTGAACTGCGCGTTCTGCCCAACCTGCACGGCGGCGTTGCCAGGCTGCAGGATGATTCGCGGTTGCGCTGCCGCCTGGTCCAGACCACCCGCAAGCAAGCAGAGGAGAGCGACGCGATGCTGCGACTGTAAGAGGAGGCGTGGAGAGATCATAACGGTTCACGGCGTGTTGCCAGATAGACCCAGAACGCGGAAGAAGCTCGCCGTGCCGTCTGGTTGCACGGTCATGTTGAGTTGGTCTGTCGGCTCCCTGACATCTTGCCACTCACCTTCGCTGAGACTGGAGCGGCACTGGAGTTGATAGAGTGGCGCGCCGCCGGTCCATCGGATTTCGAACACCTCGCCTTGGCGCTCGATCCCGCTGACTTGCAGCGGAAGCAGCCCGTACTCCCAGGTCTCGTCCGCGGTGATGCGGTTGGGGAAGTCAGTCACGCCCCCGAATCGGACCAATCGGCCCCGCCGGGGATCGTAAGCGCCGGCGCCAGCGATCACCGGGGTTGGTCGTGTGCCTTCCACCGGAACCTCCGACCAGCCCTCGCCGTTCCATTCCCAGACGTCGTTGAAGTATTTGTAGGCCGGTCCACCATAGGGCGGGTATTCGCCTCCGCCGAACAGGAGGATCGCATGTCGGAACGGGTCGTAGGCCAGGATGGGAAACTGCCGCGCGCCGGGCGGGCCGTCGGTGGCGGCTTGTCGCCACTGACTGCCGTCGAACTCCCAGGTGTCCACGGGGCCGGACCCAAGGACATCGAACCCACCGAAAAGGACCATCGCCTGGCGCCTTGCGTCGTATGCCATCGCATGTTGCGCCCGCGCGGGGCCGTTCGTGTCCGGGATTTCCACCCATGCGGTTCCATCCCACGCCCAGGTGTCGGCGAGAATGGTGTTCCCCGCGAGGTCCAACGCCCCGCCGTGCAACAACACGCGCTTGCGTTTGGGATCGTAGGCCATCGCACTGCCGGCGCGGAGTCCGGGGCCGGCGCCGTCGCTCACCTTTCGCCAGAGCTGTCCGTCCCACTCCCAGGTCGCGCCAAGCGTGGGCCGGGGCGAACCATTGCCCAACCCGCCGTGAAGGACGGCGACGGCGCGATCCGAGTCGAACGCAAATGCAAACCCGAACGTCGTCGGCCCCTGCTGGGAAAGGCGCACCCAGTTCTGGCCATCCCAGGCCCAAGTGTCGCCCTCTGCGACGCTCGACGAGACACCCCCGTGCAGGAGGTCAACGTCGCGACCAGGGTCGTACACCATCCCATGGTGAGCGCGAGCGCGAGGTTTGGTGGCCGGGGGTGCCGCTACCTGGAACCACTGGAATTGGGCAGAGGCCGGCTCGACGCCGGCCAGCACCACCGCCAGCATGGCGGCGGGCGCGGCTTTCGCGAAGATCGTCTTTGTTTTCATGGTCTGAACGAATGTTTCATTGGTTCTCGTTGAGGTCTGCCCAGTCCCGCCCTCGCGGCGGGGGCAGATCACCGTCACCCCTTACACAGCGAAAACCGGGCGGAAGGGACAAAGAATCTTGAGGAAGACCAAGAGCTTCAATCCCGCCGGCAGCGAACCTTTTGAATTGATCCAAGCAGCGGAAGCATTGATCACGGCTGCACCGCGCGGAAGAAACGGGCGCTGTTGGTGGCGGCGTCGGGATCGGACAATTGAACGGGCGTCTCGCCGAGGGTGACGGTTTGCCAATCTTCCCAGTCGGCAAGGTTGCCGCTGCGCTGAACGCGGACGCTGGCGCCCGGTTCGCCCGAGACACGAAAGGCGAAGGGGTTAAGAGCGGATATCTCCAGCCAGGGCGGGCGGGACTGTTCGAGGATGAGCAATCCCCCCTCGCCACTGGCCAGGTAAATCAGGTTGCCCGACACAGCCATACCCTGGGCAGACCCGCTGGTCTCATAGCCGCCCACACGCACGGGATTGGCCGGGTTGGTCACGTCAATCACCAGCAGGCCCCCACCAATGTAATTGGAGCCTGTCCACTGCTGCGTTTCCGCCAGGTAGGCATAGTTGCCCGCCACCGCCACACCAGCCGCAAAGCCGCTGGTGTCATAGCCGCCCACACGCACGGGGTTGGCCGGGTTGGTCACGTCAATCACTTGCAGGCCACATGATCTCGTTCGTCCCCTCTCGGCGGCTTCCGGTCACGTAGGCATAGTTGCCCGCAACCGCCACACCCTGAGCATGCCCGCTGGTGTCATAGCCGCCCACGCGCTGGGGGCTGGCCGGGTTGCTGACGTCAAGGACTTGCATGCCACCATCTTCATCCGCCACGTAGGCATGGTTGGCCAGCACCGCCACGCCAGAGGCACTCCCACTGGTGTCGTAGCCGCGCACGCGCACGGGTTTGGCCGGGTTGCTCACGTCGATCACTTGCAAGCCCCCAGCGCCCGCCGCTTGCAGGCCCGTCGCCCAACTATCCGCCACGAAGGCATAGTTGCCCGCCACCGCCACGTCACGAACCTCCCCGCTGGTGTTATAGCGGCCCACGCGCACAGGATTGGCGGGGTCACCAACGTCAATGACCTGCACGCCGTACCCTCGGGGACCGAAGTCCCAACTATTCGCGACCACAAACGCCGTGTTTCCCGCCATCGCCAACCCGAATTCTCCGGCAGAGCCGAGATCACTCTCACCCAGGGCCGCAGGTTTGGACGGAATACTCACGTCAAAGACCTGCAACGTTCCACGGTGCGCGTCCCGCCGGTATGCGGCCACGTAGGCCTGACTCCCCATCACCGCAACCTCGTGCGCCAGAAAGTCGCTGGCGCTGTAACCGCCGACCTGCTTTGGATCAGCCGGATCACTGACGTCGATCACGATCAGGCCGCCCTCGCCCGCAGCCACGTAAGCGTGATCACCTGCCACTGCTATCGCCGCGATGAAGCCTTCGGCGAATTCATACGTGCCGACTCGCTGCGGATTGGCCGGGTTGCTTATGTCAATCACCGTCAACCTCCAGCTTTCCGCCAAATAGGCACGATCGCCGGAAATCGCTACGGCTCGACAATCGTCGGCTGTGTCATAGCCGCCGACCTGCACGGGATTGTTTGGAGCACTCACGTCAATCACCTGCAAGCCGGGGATCCAATTCGTGCCTGCTTGGTGCGCGCCAGCCACGAAGGCGTAATTGCCCGACACTGCGACACCGCTGCCGCGGACATTCTCAAGCCGGCCCTGCCGAACGGGATTGGCCGGGTTGCTCACATCAACAACCCAAAAGGATCCACCACCGAGCCACCAATTGCTCGCGTCAAACACCACATAGGCATGGCTGCCTGACACCGCCACGTCATTCGCAAGGTCACAGCAACCCCACTGAATCTCCTCCCTGTAACTTCCCACGGGCACTGGATTCTCCGGAACGCTCACGTCGAGCGTGAGAAAGCCAGCCGTTGTGGGCACGTAGGCATAGCGGCCCTGGACCGCCACATTAACCGCCTCTCCTCGGGGGTGCCCGGGCCAGGTGCCTTTGAGGGTGAGGGAGACCGGGGCTGCGGCCCGGGCGAGCGGCGGCGATATGATTTCAGTGGCCGACGCGGCCAGCAGCAGCGCCAGCGCGGCGGCGGGCGCGGTCTTCACGAAGGGTGTCTTGGTTTTCATGGTTGGAACGAACGTTGCATCGCTTTTCGTTGCGATCCGCCCAGTCCCGCCCGCGCGGTGGCGGCAGATCGCTGTCACTCCTTACACAGCGAAAACCGCGCGGAAGGGACAAAGAATCTCGAGAATTCTCGGAGCCTTCGGCGGGGCTTGCTTCAGGCGATGGAAAGTGATGCGGAAGCCTGCCGTGTTGAAGGCCGGGGCAGAGCATCCCGGACGGCTTGGCCACCGTGCCCAACCGTGACAATCCCTGATGCGGTCGCATCAAGGATTGTCACGATTGGGAACCTGTTTCAGAACTGTGGCCGCGAACACGAGTCCGCCCCAGTTCCCGGCAAGCCTGCGCCGACGGACATCGGCCAAGCGGTTTTGAACGAGCCTCCTGTGGATTCAGTGGAACTCGTCGTTGCTTTGGCTTTGCAGCAAAGACCCTTTGGACAATAAATGATGCGGTCGCATCATCTATTGTCCGCGCCCCTCAAGGCCACTTGAACGCCCGCATCTGTTCGCCCGCCTCCGCCAGGATCTCCTGGCGGAGACGCCATGCTTGCTGACCGGTATAGCCCGGCGGCAGCAGCGCCTTCGGCAGCAGTGGATCCCGCTCCGTCGCTTCCAGCCACGCGACGCGTTCCTCGCGCAACCACCGGTGAAAGGCCTTCGCCGCGGCTTCCGTGTCGAGGCGCCGGCGCGGTCGGCGAAGCAGAATCTCCCGGTGCCGGGCGTAGCCTTGGTTGATCTCCTCAAAGTCCCAGGCGCCGGCGACGATCTCGGCGTCGCTCTCGCCGGCGCAGGGACGGGCCTCGATCAGGATCAGCGATTCGACATCCACCGGGCCGTCGGCGAGAATCGCCCGCTCGCGATGCACCGGGTCGGGCGTGATCCACACGCTGTTTTGGAGATAGCCGAAGCCGCGAGATTGCAGATAGCGCCGCAGTTTGTTGCGCGTGCTGCTTCGCGCTTCGGGCACGTCGAAGAGCACCAAGCGCCAGCGTCCATCCCAGCGGCGCCGCCAGCAAGCCTCCGGATCGCGCCCCCCCAGGGCTTGCAGGCGACCCTCCTCAGTCAATCGGTGCAAACGGTCGCCGGTTGGGCTGGTTTGGCTTTCGAGCCATTGCCGACGCTCCAATCGGTGCAACTGGCGCAGAAAGCCGTTGCGGTAGGCCCAGCCTTCGAACGAGTCGGTCAGATTGCGGAAGGTGGGGCGGGAAAGGGTGTCGCAGGCCCACAGCGCCAGGTAAAGCAGTTCTTCGGTTTTGGCTTTCATCGCCGCAGCTTGCCAGGAGCGGCAAGGAATGTGGACAATAAATGATGCGGTCGCATCATCTATTGTCCAAAGCAAAGGGGCTACGGCTCCGGCAAGCCGGCCTGGAGCCAGCGCAGGTCTTCGAGATCGGCGGCGTTGGCGGCGGGTTCGTTCCGCTCGTTTCCCAACTCCTTGTGCAGCCAGCGCCACCGGTGATGCTCGGTGTGTCCGTCGGCAAAGGCGAGATTCGCGCCGCCGTTGTGGCGGGTCGCTGGTTGATGCAGCCAATTGCCGTTCTGGTTGGTTTTCGCAAGAGGCCAGATGAAAAAGCTTCCGCCGTTGATCGTCCCTTCGCTGGCATCGAGAAACGTCCAGACTTGCGCCGGCGCCGGGCGAACGATGCTGGCGTAGGTGGCGCGAATCCGCGCGACGACTTCGGGCTGGCTGGACGGGGGCAACGGGTTGCCATTCATGAAGCCGCTGAGCATGTAGCTGCGGGTGCGGGGAAGTTGCGGTTGGCCGATGACTGCGGATCTGTCGGCGGGACAGCGATAAAGCATGGCGGCTTGGACGTAGGGGAACAGCGCGCCGCGCTCGAGGTTGGTGGCCGTCGTGTCCCAGCGCGCGTTGCCCACGACCCACGAACCGGGCGTACTCCACACCTCGCCGGCGGGGCCTCCCTGGTCCATTCGGTTCAAGGGCAGGCAGTCGCCGTGATCGGTGGTGTACATGAACCACGCCAGTTGGAGTTGTTTCAGGTTGTTCCCGCAGGAAATGGACTGCGCCTTGCCCTTGGCCTTGCCCAGCGCGGGTAAGAGCAGGCCCGCCAGGATGGCGATGATCGCGATCACAACCAGCAGCTCGATGAGCGTGAAGGCGGACGGATGGCGCGGCCCTCGTAGCGCAGACTTCCAAGTCTGCTGTATCGCGGGTTTCCAAACCCGCGGCGCGCTCGACACTTCGACGTGCTTGGGGACGGTCGGACGGCGCGCCGATTTGGAAATCGGCGATACAGCAGGTTTGGAAACCTGCGCTACGACTGCGACTGCGGCTGGTCTCCAACGGTTGTGGCGACGTCTCGTGAGAGCGCCGCAAGTTTCAGCGGCGAAGAATGCGGCGCTCTCACGAGCCGCCGCTGCGGGGAATATCCGGTTGAGGAGCGGCGAAATTTGAGCGGACTCATGTCCGCTGCTACGAGGTGCAAAGGCTTTCATGCGCGGGTCATCGGCCTGTTTCGCGTTTTTGGAGCGGCTTGCGATCTTGACTTTGCGATGGCGCACTATCCGCCCGCCAGAGGCGCACGACGCCGGCGTTGTCGCTCGAACCCAGCATGTCGCCATCCGGCGAACGGGAGAAACGCAGGTGGGAAATCGCTCCCTGGTGTTCAGTGAGCGTCAGGAGCTCGCGAGTCTCCCATCGCGAGCGGTAACGCCGTTCGGGGGCTTGCAACCGCCAGAGTTTGATCACCCCGACCTGGTTGCCGGTGGCCAGCGTCCGGCCATCCGGTGAAATGGCCAGGCTCGTGATTTCCCCCATGTGGCTGGCGGTCGAGTGAATCCGCCGGGGAGTCGTCAGTTCCCAAATCTCGATCTCGGCACTAATGCCGGCTGCGATCAGCCATTGACCGTCCGGGGTGAAGGCCACGGTCCGAATCGGTTCCTCCCGGTCGCGGCTCGTTGAAGCCAACGTCGCCAGCCGGCGCCCGGTTGCGGTTTCCCAGAGCACCGTCTCCGCGCCGGAGGACGCCAGCAGTCGGCCGTCGGGTGAGAACGCGAACTCGTTTTTGTCGGGAGTCGCTTCGAAGCTTCCCTGGCTGGTCCATTCCCGGCCGGTCTCCAGATCGTGAAACTGGATCGCGCCGCTCGTGGCATTCTGGCAGGCGAACCAACGACTGTCCGGTGAGAAACATATCGGCATTTGTCCGGCAAAGGAATTCGTCAGGACGCGGCGACGGACATCCCAAAGCTCGATCCGTTCCTGCCACGAGTTTGTGCCCGCCAGATTCAAAGTGACGCCGCGAGCCGCGGCCAGCGCGCCGTTCCGTGAAAAGGCAAGCTCGTTCACCGCCATGCGGACGATGCGAACCTTGTGCGCCCCGGCGATTTCTTCCGGAGAGAGAAGTGCGCCCAGGGCCGGAGCGGGCAAGCTGGTTTCGAGCGCGCCGGTGGCCGGGCGCCAGAGGAGGATGTTGGTGGCGCTCGCGCTGACCGTGGCGATTAGGCGGCCGTCCAGCGCAAAGGCCAGAGGCGAGATCTCGCCGCCGCGTCCTTCCAGCAGGTCGTTGGGCGGCGGTGGGTCGAGGTCCCAAATTCTGACCGTGTGGTCCCACGATCCCGAAGCGAGCCGAGTTCCGCCGAGCACGAATTTGACCGGCGACACCAGTTGGGAATGCCCGCGCAGCGTGCGGATCGTATCCGCTTTCCAATCCCAGACTTTGACCAGGCCATCGTACGCGCCCGAGGCCACCAACCTGCCATCCGGGCTGAAATCCAGGCCCGTGACAAAACCCGCGTGCGAATAGGAGTTTACCTCAAGCTGTGAATTCAGGTCCCAGAGGCGGACGGTGTTTCCGCTGGCGGTGACCACCTGCTGGTCGTCCGGAGAAAAAACGGCCAGAAGGACCCCGTTCGTGTGACTTAGGACGGCGATTCTCTCCCAGGTGATCGTGTCCCACAGGACGGCGGTCTTATCGAAGCTCGTCGTCACCAGTCGTGTTCCGTCTGAGGAAAAGCGCGCCGACCAGGCCGAGTCCTCGTGATGGGTAAGCCGCTTGATTTCTTCCCAATCCCCGCCGGCGCGTTTGATGACGACCTCGTTGCCCGAGGGCACGGCCAGGAGCTTTCCGTCCGGGGAGAAATCGCAGTGCCGTCCGGGCAAGCCAGGATCGCCAAAGACCAAGTCCAACCGGCCTGTTTCCCGCAAGGCGAGGGCATCCCAGACCTGCAGCCCTTTCCGGCTTCGCTTCTTGCTCAGTCCTCCCGCCAGAAAATAGCGGCCATCGGGCGAGAAGGTGAGCGGGCCGGCCAGGTACGGCTCCCCCGTCGTGAACTCGCGGAACGGGCGGTCCGTGTCCGCCTCCAGGTCCCAGATCGTGACGTAGTCCATACCGCCGGCGGCGGCCAGCAGTTTGCCATTCTGTGTCGCCGCCAAAGCGAGCACGGCGTTGGGGGTTTTCAATGTGCGCGTCTGACGGTACGGCCGGCAAAGCCGGTTCAAATAATGCCAGGTGAACTCACGCAAGTCGCGTTGGCCTGGTTGCGGAAGGTGCCGGTCCAACGCCGTCACGGCTTGCTGAAGCTGCGCCTGTTGCCAAGCCTGAAGAGCGACTTTCAAATCCGACGCATAAAGGAGTTTTCGATACTCCTCCGCGGCGGCGCGTTGCTGCGAAGCGACGATTGGGGCACCGACGGCCAGCGTCAGCAGAAGCATAGTGGCCAGCGCGCTTGCTGAAGCCAACGCCGGTTTGCGCCGGCACCAGCGCCAAGTTCGCCCGAGGAAGCCAATGGGCCGCGCGAGGATCGGTTCACGGTTGAGGAAACGGTCCAAATCCTCGGCCAAGGATTGCGCAGCGGGATAGCGTCGCGCCGGCTCCTTCTCCAGGCACTTGAGGCAAATCGTTTCGAGATCGCGCGGCAGACTGGCGTTGAGCCGGCGGGGGGAAACCGGTTCGGCGGTGCGCACATGATCGAGCGTGGTCGCCAGCGTGTCGGCGTGAAACGGCGGCCGCCCGGTCAAGAGGTGATACAGGATCGCGCCGAGCGAATAGACGTCGGCCGTGCGGTCCAGGTTGCCGCGTTGCCCCGTAGCCTGCTCCGGCGGCATGTAGTTCGGCGAACCGAGCACCTGGCCGGTGACGGTGAGGTCCACGTCGCTTTCGAGTTTCTTGGCGAGGCCGAAATCGGTCACGCGCGGCTGATCGTTCGCGTCGAGCAGGATGTTCGATGGCTTGAGGTCGCGATGGAGGATACCCCTCGAGTGGGCGTAATCGATGGCCTGGGCGATGGCTTTGAGATAAGTGGCCGCTTGACGCGCGGGCAACGGCTGAGTGGCGACGACCTTCCCCAGGTTCGGTCCCGCGACGTAGTCCATCGCGATGAAGTGCTGGCCTTCGTGGAGGCCGACCTCGTGAATGGCGACGATATTCGGGTGCTGCAAACCGCCCGCCGCCGCGGCTTCCAGGCGGAAGCGCTTGATGTACTCCGGGGCGACCAACGCGCCGCCGAGCAGCAGCTTCAGCGCGACGATGCGGTCCAGGCTGATTTGCCGCGCCTTGAAGACCACGCCCATGCCGCCGCGGGCGAGTTCTTCCAGGAGTTCGTAATCGCCGAAGCGGCGCGGCAAGGCAGGCGAGTCCCCCGCGCTCGGCGGCGGGCGAGGGTCCGGTTCAGGGAGGCTGGCCGATGGATTGAGGTTCGCCGAAGCCAACGGAGCACGAGCGGCGGCAAACAGGCACTGCGGACACAGACCTCCCCGCGCATCCGCGGAGAGTGGCGCGCTGCAATTCGAGCACTGGACGGTGCGCTTCACAACGATTCGCGTCAGGCTTCGCCATTTCTTACACCGTCAAAACCGCTCGCAAGGGACAGAGAATTTTCATTTCCGGGCCGGTAGCGGCGCCTCGCGGGAGGGCGCCGCCCGCTGTGAAGCCGAGGTGAACAGCGCTCTCACGAGCCGCCGCTCATCACCGCGCACAGGTACCGCAGTTCGTCCTCGATCTGTTCCGGCGACGAAACGGTGTGGGCAATTTCTTCGCGGAACAGCACTTGGTAACGACGCCGCATCCGCTGTACGGTCTTCTTGATCGCTTCTTCGGAACGTCCGAACCGCGTTGCCACGGCCGCATAACACTCGCCCCCTTCCTTGGCCGCGAACAGCCCGGGCCGGTCTCCTTCCGCGTACTCACGGCTCAGCCGGGCCAACGTACGATCCAACAACTCCATGGCCCACCGCCGCTCGAAGAGTTGTTCCGCTGTATGCTCGTCTCGCGGCTCCAGCCGATAGCGCTCCTCGCCTGCGACGGCGTCCCACGAGACCACCGTCTGGCCGCCGCCGCGTTTCTGCCGCTGCTCGCGAGCAAGCTGGTCGGCGACAAAATACTTCAAGCAGGCCAGGAGAAAGGACCGAAACCGTCCTTTCTCCCGCGCGGCCCGGTCCAATGTCTGATGCTCGAAGAGGTGCGCGAAGAATCCCTGGGTCAAGTCTTGCGCGTCCGGCACCGACCAACCGTCACGGCGCAGATAGGCATAGAGCGGATACCAGTAAGCGCGGCACAAGGCTTCCAGGGCCTCGCGTGCGCCCGGTGCGTCGGCCTGCCGGGCTGTCAGGACGACACTCCAGTGGGTCGGCGGGAAGGTGCCGCAACCTGCGAACGGCGAAGGTGGCGCGTCATCTTGCGCAGGCATGATGGAAGCTTGGCCTTTTCAGCCGCCTTGGAAAGGCTGAAAATGGCCTCCCTCGGAGCCCTGGTCGAAGCAGGGTGTGACCATAGATGATGCGGTCGCATCATTCGCGGTCCACCGGCGCGCGAGCGGTCCGGCGGCAAAGCGTCCTTCGCCGAAGCCGACTTTGTCCGCCTTGTTGGCGAGTCCCTACGGCGAAAGGCGGTCGGGCTATGGGTAAAACCAGTTGCTGTACCACCAAGCACCGGCGTACCAGCGATTCGATTTGCCGCACTCGACGTGGCCATCGCAGAACAGCAGATTCTTGCCTTGGGCGTGCCTGAGACCGTCACTCCGAAGATCCACAGTGTGGTTCGGCAGGCGTTGCCCGCGGAGTGGATGTCCGGCGTTGAAAGGCAAGACGGCGACAGTGACGTACCCCAGTTCATCAGCGTCTCCGAACCCAGCCAGGGCCGGAGAGGTTGACTTGCTTCCATTGGGTACCGTCCCACTCCCAAGTGTCATCAAACCACGTCGACGGACTGGCTGCGCCACCGAACAGCACGCCCACGTTCCGATGCGCATCCCACACGAACGCTCGATTGAACGGGAATCGCGCGGAAGGACCGAAAGTGGTCAGAATTGTAGGCGAAGCTGTGCGTGACCGAACGGGCGCTCGGGGCAAACTGGTTCGGCTGTCGGCTGGCGGCGGGCGACCGGTCCGTTAGCGTGCCCGGCGAAGGGCGATGCCTCACAGCGCCGTCACCCGCTTCCAGAAGTAACGGGCCGATTTTGTGACGGAGAATGTTGCAAGTTCGGGTGAACTTGCGATCCGATGCGGGGAGATCGGTGGGATAAACGCCTGGTGGTCCGAAGTCGAACTCGAACTCGCCAGAACGGCGCTTGACCACGCTGACCATTCTGACCATGTTCTCGATGTGAAGGCCAAAGAAATCGGCACGCTCGAGGCCAAGACCCGGCTTTCCGAGTTGCTGGACAAAGTGGAGGCGGGTCAGCGCTGTTACATCACGCGGCATGGCCGGCCCGTTGCGGAGCTGGGGCCGCTGCCGCAGAAGGGTAAGAAGCCGAGGTTCGGCTGCGGCAAGGGGATGGTCACCTTTATCGCTCCCGATTTCGATGCTCCCCTCGAGGATTTCGCGGAGTACGTGAAGTGAGAATCCTGCTCGATGCCCATGCCTTGCTCTGGTTCATTAACGCGGATGAGCACTTGTCGAGAGGCGCGCGGGCGGCGGTCGAGAACGATCGGAATTCCATCGTTGTCAGCCTGGCCACCATTTGGGAGATCGCCAGCAAGGTCGGACTGGGAAAGCTCCGATTGAGGCTGAAGCTGGAAGGCGAACTGGAGGAGTTCTTGATCGAGAACGGTTTCATTCTTCTGTCGATCGAATACGTTCACGTGGCCAGGGTGGCGAGATTGCCGCGGCATCATGGAGGTCCTTTTGACCGGCTCCTTGCTTCCCAGAGCCTGATCGAGAACATGCCTGTGGTGAGCCACGATCTGGCCTTTGACGCCTACGGCGTCAAGCGGATTTGGTGACCACGTGCCGGAACACTTCGCCAGGTGAACGTTCTGGTTCACCGGCAGGACGCCGCTGTTCCCAGGGACGATGACGAGCGAAGTCGTTTCCGCGGAGATCCATCAGTGTTTGTCTTCATGGCTCACGGCGTGTTGCCGAACAGACTCAGGACGCGGAAAAAACTCGCCGCGCCGTCTGCTGGCACGGTAGCGGTGACTTGGTCGGTCGGGGCGCCGATGTCTTCCCACCCACCTTCGCTGAGGCGGGCGCGGCGCTGGAGTTGATAGAATGGGGCGCCGCCGGTCCAGCGGATTTCGAGGCCGTTGCCCTGCAGGGTGACTCCGGTGATGCGCAGCGGCGACAGGCCGTATTCCCAGGTCTGCCGGGGGACGAGGTCGCCGCCACCGCGCGTGCCGCCGAACTGGACCAATCGTCCGCGCCGCGGATCGTAGGCGCCAGCCGTGGCTTGCGCTGCCGCTGGCCGGAGTCCCTCTGTTGCAACTTCTGTCCACGCCTCGCCGTTCCATTCCCAGGTATCGTCGAAGGCCTTGTGGGCGGGGAAACCGTCCTGTTGCCATTCGCCGCCGCCCCACAGGACGGTCACGCCGCGGACGGAATCGTAGGCCAGGACAGGAAGCTCGCGTCCGCCCGGCGGACCTGCGGTGGCCACCTGGCGCCATTGGGCGCCGTCGAACTCCCAGGTGTTCACCGGCGCCGAGCCGCGGGCCTCCGCTCCACCAAAGAGCACGAGCACCTGGCGCTGCTCGTCATAGACCATCTGATGCTTCGCGCGTGGAGGGCCGTTGGCGTTGGGGATTTCCTGCCAGGCGGTCCCGTCCCACGCCCACGTGTCGGAGAGGATTCGACTCATATCGAGATCCAAGGTCCCTCCGTGGAGGATGACCCGTTTGCTGTTCGGGTCGTAAGCCATGGCGGGGGCGGCACGAACGCCGGGTCCCGAACCGTTGCTGACCTGTCGCCACAGCGCGCCATCCCATTCCCATGTGGCCGCGAGAAAGGGCCGGGGTGAGCCGTTTCCCAGGCCGCCGTGCAGGACGGCAACGCCCCGATCCGAATCGAACGCGAAACCGAACCCGAGGACGCTGGGCCCCTGCGTCGTCAGGCGCGTCCAACTGGTGCCGTCCCACGCCCAGGTGTCGGTGAAGCTCTGGGACCCTGGCGCCGGATTGCCGCCGTGCAAAAGCACGACACCGCGCACGCTGTCATAGACCATGCCGTGGAAAGCGCGTCCGAACGGCGTGCTCGCTAAGTCGGTTTCGACGCGAACCCACTCGGCTGGCGGCGGCGGGGCAGTGGACTGTTCGAGGATCAGCAATCCCCCTGTGCCATCGGCCACGTAAATGAGATGCCCCGCCACGGTTACACCCTCGACACCCAAGGGAGATCCGCTGGTGCCAAAGCCACCGACGCGCACGGGGGTGGCTGGGTTGCTGACGTCAATCACTTCAAGCCGACCGCGGCTTACCTTGGCTTGCGAGTCCCACCATCCTTGCGCCACGTAGGCATACTGGCCTTGGACCGCAACGTCCCGCGCCGGACCGCTGGTGTCAACGCCGCCAACGCGTACGGGATTGGCCGGGTCGCTCACGTCGAACACCTGCATCACGGGGACCGAGTTTGTCCCTTCCTGGCGCGAACTCGCCACGTAGGCGTAGTCGCCAGCCACCGCCAACCTCCAAGCCGGCCCACTGGCGCCACCCACGCGCATGAGCTTGGCCGGGTCACTTACGTCAATCACTTGCAAGCCCGCATTCCCATTCGCCACGTAGGCATAGTTGCCCCCTGCCGCCACGTCCCACAGAGCCTCGCTCGTGTAATAGCTGCCCACATGCACCGGGTTGGCCGGGTTGCTCATGTTAATCACTTGAAGGCCGCCACCACGATAGTCGGAGCCTGTCCACCGGGTTTCCGCCACATAGGCATGGTTTCCCGCCACCGCCATGCCATGGCCTCCTCCCCTGCTGCGATAGCCGCCCACGCGCACGGGCTTGGCCGGGTTGCTTACGTCAATCACCTCAATCACTTCATTGCTGAGATCTGCCAGATAGGTGTAGTGATCCGCGACAGCCACGGTTACGTCGCCGGCCTGTGCCCACCAGGCGGGTAGGTCGTAGCCGGCGACGCGTTCGGGCTTTTCGGGGTTGCTGATGTCAATCACGTGCAAACCAGCTTCGCTGTCCGCCAGATAGGCGTAGTTGCCGGAAATAACCAGGTCCTGCACCCGCGGGTTTGGATTGTAGCCGCCGACTCGAACGGCATTCGCCGGATCGCTCACGTCGATGATCTGGACACCCGGACCCTCCGGGGAAAACCAATCCCAACTGTTCGCCACAACAAACAAAGTGCTTCCGGCTGCCGTCACGCCGCCGCTCCCAGGTCCAAAATAGCCAACATCGTCGGAGCTGCCCAGATGCGTTGGGTTAGCCGGATCGCTCACGTCGAGCACTCGCAACTCGGGCCCGTAGTCGTCCGGCACATGCCCGATCACATAGGCGCGGCTGTCGGTGACAGCGACATACCATGCGTAGAAATCGGCGTCCGAATACTGGCCAACCGGCTTGGGATCGGTTGGGTCGTTGATGTCGATGACCATCAGGTCGACGCCCTCTGCGGCCAGGTAAGCGTAATTATCCGCAACTGCCATCGCGGTCACGTACACCTCAAAATCAGAGGTGCCGACCGGCTGCGGGTCAGTCGGATTGCTGATGTCCAACACCTCCAATCGTCGCTGTTGCAGCACGCAGGCGTGATTGCCCAGAACGGCGACGCCTCGGGCTTCCCCCTCGGTATCCTGGCCTCCTACGCGGCGGGGATCGTGCGGATTGCTCACGTCGATCACCTGCAGTCCGCTGATCCAGTTGGTGCCGTCTGGGCGCGATCCCGCCACGTAGGCGTGGTTGCCGGAGACCGCCACATCCAAGACGCCGATGTTGAGGAGCTTGCCGCGCCGCACGGGATTGGCGGGATCGCTGACGTCGATCACCTGAAAGTCGCCGTCCGATATCTTTCGCTCAGGCTCCCACACGTATCCCCTGTTTCCCAGATAGACATAGCTGCCAGACACCGCCACCGCGTCCCGGTATTCCGAGGGAAGTTCCTCGGCAGAACTGCCCACTGGCACTGGATTCCCTGGATTGCTGACGTCGAGAATGAGGAATCCCGTCGTGGTGGGCACGTAGGCATGCTGGCCTTGGACAGCCACATTGAGCGCGGTTGTGCGGGCGTGTGGCGGCCATTGGCCTTTCAAGGTGAGTGAGACTGGTGCCGCCGCTTGCGCCGGGGTTGGAAACAGCGTCCCGCTCAGCGCCATCAGGCCGACGCCAAGAACGATGGTCCAGCGGTGGAGAGCGCGTTTGGGAAACCCGTGTAAAACGTCTGTTCGCTTCGTTTTCATGGTCATGTCTTTCGGTTCGCCCGTGGCGGCGAATTGGTACTGTTGTCTTCGCACGCTGGTTTCGGTGCCCGCCGGTTTGCCGCCGGTGGCAGCCAGTCGGGCAACCGCTCCCAGCGCCTTCACCCGGTTACAGAAGCAAAGGGCGGCGTTTGTGACGGGAAATGTTTCGGCGCCTTTCGGGAGGGCGATTCGAGTGGGGAACCGCGAAGGGAGGTGACGGCGCGCGAAACCGATGAGGTCGTTTGGACGCCGGCCGAATGGGCCAAGCCGGTAGGCCACCGAATCCGCGCTTTACCGCCGACCAGTTCGGCGGCGAAGGGCGGCCTGCGTCACGAGGATTACGCCGGATAGTTTATGCAGGACCAGGTCGCACGCCGACAGCAAAGCTAACGCGAGCTCCAAGCGGGATCAGTCGCCCGGCGGCGCCTCGGCGGCAAACGGGCTGCGAACCGTCAAACCGGGCCGGCTGTAATCCGCGACGTTCCGCGTCGCGATGGTCAGATTGTGTCGGCGGGCGGTGGCGGCGATGAAACTATCCGGCATCGGCATCGGGCAACCTTGGCGCTGGAATTCGGCCTCCTGTCGGCCCCAGGCGGCGGCGACTGGACAGCTTGAACTTGCACGAGGTCGAACCGGTCTTTCACGGACGGCGCTTTGTCTGATCTTGGCTCACCAAATCGTCGTCACCAGGCCGGACCTTTGGATCGTCTCGTTCGCGATGGCCTGTTAAGCGGCGGTGGACAGCTTGGGCGACTGGCTGGCCCACCAAATCCAAGCGTGGGTGTCGAGCACGATCATGACGCCGCTTCCCACCGAGCGCCGGTCGGAGAAACCAGGTCGCTCTCCTCCAGGACACTGCCGGCCAGACTGGCGGGTTTCCGCACCGGCACCACTTTCGCCACCGGCTGTTCGTGGTGAGTGATTTCCACCTCTTCGCCTCTCTACCCAGCCCAGCAATCGGGCGAACCCAGTTTGAGCTTCACTGACGGTCATCGTTTTCATGGGGCCAGCATACGCCTGCGCTCCGTCAGCCATCAACTGCCAACTCCGGTCCCCGATATCGGCTGGGGTCAGCGTCAGGAGCGCAGTTGGTCAGGGACGCGAAATACTGTTGCTCCCGCCAGTCCAGGATGCGGTCGCCGTCCGCGTCGCGGTATTGTCCCACGCCGCAGGCCCGCCCCTTGTGGTTCTCCGCAGCCGCGTCGGGGATAATGACGAAGTTGTAAACCTCGAACCGATAACCGGGCGCCTTCACCTTGCTGAGGGCGACCACCTGAGTTTCAGGGTCGTCCTCAATCACGAAGTGGTCGCCTGCGCCCAAGCCGCAGCGTTCGCGCACCGCCGGCGGGATGACGATCTGACCTCGACTGGAGAGCGTGGCAATCACGCCGTAAGTAGTGCTTACTGACGGCGTGCCGCGACGAACATGCGGCCAGACGTGGCGGACGCCTTGCGGGTTGAAAACCCGCGATACGGCAGGGTGCAAACCTGCGCTACGGCGCGGGCGATCCCGGACGGGTGGAACCCGAGAGCTGTCACGCCATTGGATCAGGATCACGGCGTGCTGCCGAACAGACTCACGACCCGGAAGAAGCTCGCCGCGCCGTCCGCCTGGACGTTGGCGTTGGTTTCAATGGTGGGGCCGCCCACGTCTTGCCATTCGCCGGCGGTGAGGCTGGAGCGGCGCTGGAGTTGATAGAATGGAGCGCCGCCGGTCCAGCGGATTTCGAGGACGTTCCCCTGCGACGTGATGCCGGTGATGCGCAACGGCGGCAGGCCGTATTCCCAAGTCTGCCGGGGGACGAGGTCGCCCCCGCCTCGGGTGCCGCCGAATTGGACCAACCGTCCGCGCCGCAGATCGTAAGCCCCAGCCGTGCCTTGCGCTGCCGCTGGCCGCAGTCCCTCCGTGGCCACTTGGGTCCACACATCGCCGTTCCATTCCCACGTGTCGTCGAAGGCCTCGTGGACTGGAAAACCGTCGTTTTGCCATTCGCCGCCGCCCCATAGGACGGTTACGCCGCGGACGGAATCGTAGGCCAGGACCGGAAGCTCACGTCCGCCGGGCGGTCCAGCGGTGGCCGCTTGCCGCCACTCGGTTCCGTCGAACTCCCACGTGTCCGTCGGCGCCGAACCACGCGCCTCGAGTCCGCCGAAGAGCACCAGGACTTGCCGCCGTTCATCGAAGACCATTTGATGCTTGTCGCGGGAAGGACCGTTGGCATTGGGGATTTCCTGCCACGAACTCCCGTCCCACGCCCAGGTGTCCGAAAGAATTCTACTTGAATCGATATCCAGAGTTCCGCCGTGCAGGATGACCCGCTTGCGCAGGGGATGGTAGGCCATGGCGGGAGCGGCACGAACGCCTGGCCCCACGCCGTTGCTGACCTGACGCCACTGCTCACCGTCCCATTCCCACGTGGCCGCGAGCACCGGCTGGGGCGAGCCGTCTCCCAAGCCGCCGTGCAGGACGACGGCGACGCCCCGATCCGAGTCGAACGCAAAGCCGAACCCGAGGACGCTGGGCCCCTGCGTCGTCAGGCGCGTCCAACTGGTGCCGTCCCACGCCCAGGTGTCGGTGAAGCTCTGGGACCCTGGCGCCGGATTGCCGCCGTGCAAAAGCACGACACCGCGCACGCTGTCATACACCATCCCATGAAAGGCGCTTGCGGGAGGGGAGCTCGCGAGGTCCGTCTGGACGCGAAACCACTCGGCTGGAGGCGGCGGTGCAGTGGATTGTTCGAGGATCAGCAATCCCTGTTCGCGGTTGGCCACGTAAATCAGATCGCCTACCACCGCCACGTCCAAGACAAACCAACCACGCTGCCCGGTGTCATAGCCGCCCACGCGCACGGGGTTGGCCGGATCGCTCACGTCAATCACTTGCAGGCCCGCATCGAAATCCGCTACATAGGCATGATCGCCCGCCACCGCCACGCCCTCGGCAGACCCACTGGTGTCAACGCCGCCCACCCGCACCGGGTTGGCTGGGTTGCTCACGTTAATGACTTCCAAGCCCAAACCATAAGCCGCGACATAGGCGTAGTTGCCCGACACCGTCACGCGCGAGGCAGCCCCGCTGGTACCGCCCACCCGCACGGGGTTCGCTGGGTCGCTTACGTCAATGATGATCAGGCCACCCTCGCTGGCCGCCACGTAAGCATACTGCCCCTGGACCGCGACCTCCCGCGCCCACCCTCGGGCGTACCCCTGCCATTGGCCTTTCAAGGTGAGTGAAACTGGCGCCGCCGCCCATGGACGGTCGGCGGGCAACCGTGCCCAGCGCCTTCATCCACCTACAGAAGCAACGGGCGGGATTTGTGACGGGAAATTCTTCGGCTCCTTGCGGGGAGCTGTCATCGGGGAAACCGCGAACCAGCGCGATGACCGGTTGGAAATCAGCCGAAACGCGGAATGCGGAGAGAAAGAGAGTTGAGACCGGTTCATTGATTCTGACGCTCGGTGCGGATCATCCTCAAACCGGCGGTTCAGTTTTACAGAAGGCAACGAAGCAAACGAAGGCCAGAAAGACTTGCCGCAGGCGCCCCTTGGTTCAGCGGCCCATCCAGACTGCGATGGCGGACCGGCGCGCCAAGCCCAGTCAAGGGACCGCCTCTTCGTTGCCTTTGTTTCCTTCTGTGAAGTGTAACGCGGACTCGCTGGCATACGCTGCGATCTACGGTTCGGGCAAGCCGGCCTGCAACCAACGCAGGTCCTGCAGGTCGAGGCGGTTTTCCGCCGGCTCGTTCTTTCCCGGCCCCAAACGCTTTGGCCAACGCCACCGCTGGAAGGCCACGTGCCCGTCCACGAAGGAGAGATTCGCGCCCAGGCTGTGCCGGTCCGAGGGCTGGACCAGCCAGTGGTCGCGATACGGGTCGGGTTGGCCTGGAGGCCAGATCCAAAAGGCACCGCCGAGGATCGTCCCCTCGCTGCCGTCCACGAACGCCCAGATTCGGGAAGGCCATGGCCGGGTGAGCTCCGAGGCTTTTTTGCGGATGATGGCCTGTGTGGACGGCCAGGAGTTGGGGTCGTTGCCGTTCAAACCGAGGCTCAGCAGGTAACTGCGGGTGCGGAACAGTTGTGGTTGGCTCTCCACTCGTGATCGGTCGGCGGGACAGCGGAACACCGTCGTGGTCGTGAGATAGCGGAAGAGCGTGCCGCGTTCGAGGTTGGTCGTGGTGGTGTCCCAGTGGGCGCTGCCGGCGATCCAGGAAGCGGGCGTCGGCGGGGTCCACCAGGACGGGTCGGCGTACGGCCCGCCACCGAGCATGAGGTTCAGCGGCATCTGATCGTTGTGGTCGTCGGTGTAGAATTGCCAGACCAGTTGGACTTGCTTGAGGTGGTTCTGGCACGCGGCCGATTGCGCCTTGGCCTTGGCTTTGCCCACCGCGGGCAACAAGAGGCTGGCCAGGATGGCGATGATGGCGATGACGACCAGGAGTTCAATCAAGGTGAAAGCAGCCGGTTGGCGTGAATCTTGTAGCGCAGACTTCCAAGTCTGCTGTGTCGCGGGTTTCCAAACCCGCATGCGCCCCCAGTCCGCACGCCCCGCCGATTTGGAAACCGGCGAGTGCGAGCCGCACGGGCCAGCGGCAGGTTTGGAAACCTGCGCTACGACTTCGGCTCGTCGCCGCTGGTGTCCCTGTCGGTTCATTTGATTCCAAAAGCGTCGGCGGGCGCGCGCCATAGGTGCACGGTGCCGTCTCTGCCGCTGGAGGCCAGGGCCTGACCGTCCGGCGAGAAGCACAGCCAGACCACGCCGCGTTTGTGGGCGGGGAGGGTGAGCAACTCGGTCCGTTGTTCGAGGCTCCAGAGTTTGATCACGCCTTTGGCGCTGCCGGTCGCCAGCGTTCTGCCGTCGGGTGAAATGGCCAGGCTCTCGAGGTAGGCCGAATGCCCGACCCATTCATCGACCAACTCGCGCTTCGCCATGTCCCAAAACTGGACCTTGGTGCCGAGACCGCCGGTCACGAGCCGGGTGCCGGCGGGCGTGAAGGCCAGGGCGTAAGTGGGCGGCTGGATGGAACGGTGGTCTCTCAGCGTGGCCAATCGCCGGCCACTGCGGACGTCGAGCAGCGCCAATTCGCCTTCGGCCTGGCCAGTCCGTCCACTCACCGCCAGGAGCGTTCCGTCGGGGGAAAAGGCGAGCGCCAACACATCCTGGCGCTGGACGGGCCCATCCGCCTGCAGCTCGACCCAGGCCAGGACAGAGCCGCGTCGGTCGGTCGCTGTTCCGTCCGGCGGGGATAGAATCCAAAGTTGCACGCGGCCATCTTCCGCGCCTTGGGTCGCGATTCGGTTCCCATCCGGAGAACAGGCAAAAGGAGACCGCCCCGGGAAAGAATCCAGCAACACCTGGCGGCGAACATCGTGCAGCTCGATCCGGTACTGGAGGTTGGTGGCTTGCGCGTCGCCCCCGAAGGTGAGAGTGCGGGCGACCGCGAGCGGTCCGTCTGGCATGAACGCGAAACCTCCTACCGCGGCTTCAACGAGGCGGGTCGTCTCGGTCTCCGCCGGCTCGAACGCCGCGCGCAGGTCCGGAACGGGCAAGGACAACGCAGTGCGACGCGCGCCGCTGGCCCTCTCCCATAGCAGGATGACCGTCCGGTTGGAATTGACCGTGGCGAGGACCTGATTGTCGGGAGAGAACGCTACTGACGAGCCGCCCCAGGTCGGTCCCTCGAAGACATCGGCAGGCGGCAAGCGCGTCAAATCCCAAAACCGAATCGTTTGATCCAAGCCCGCCGTGACGAGGATCGTGTCGCCCAGGACGAATGGAACCGCTTTTACCGAACGAAACTGGGCCCGCAGGGTTCGCCGCTTCTGCGCCTGGAGATCGATGAGCGTGACCAAGCCGTCGAAGTGACTGCCCACGGCGAGCCAGCGGCCATTGCGGGAAAAGGCCAGCCCCATGACCGGCCCGCTGGGCTGATAGCGCGGTTCGAGTTCAGTGAACGTCTCCGCGTCCCACAAACGCAGCGTGCCGTCCAGGCTGCCCGTGGCGATGATCCGACCATCCGGAGAAAAGACCGCGTTGCGGACGACATCCTCATGCCCTTCAAGTCGGCCCAATTCCTGGCCGGTCGCGGGGTCCCAGACGCGCGCGGTCTGGTCCGCGCCAGCGGAGACGAGTTGGGTGCCGGACGGCGCCCAACTGATTTGCCAGATCACACCGGTGTGGCCCTGGAGCCGGCGCCGTTCTTCCCATCCGCGTTCCACGTCGAGCAGCGCGACGTTCGTGCTCAGGCTGAGCGCGAACCAGCGTCCGTCCGGAGAGAAATCGCCGGCGTGGCCCTGCTGGTTGGCGAAATCGAGTTCAAACACCTTGGCGCCGGTGCGGATCTCCCAGACGCGGAGGGCGCCAGGTTCATCCCTGTCGCCCGCCCGGCCGGTGGTCACGAGGAATCGCCCGTCCGCTGAAAAGGCCACGCCGCCTGCGAAGGCTTCCCCCGTGCGAATCTCCCGTTCCACTTGGCGCGAGGCTGCATTCCAGATCGCAACCGAACCCACCGGGCCGGAGAGGGCGAAACGCTGACCATCCCGCGACACGGCCGACAAAAGGACGGGCGCGGGATTGGTCGCCTGCGGTGTGTCGCGCGCCGGCTGGCAGAGGTGCCACAGCAACCGCCACGTGAACTCGCGCAGGTCGGATTCGCCAGGCCCGGGCCGATGGTGTTCGAGCAATTCCATGCACCGGTCCACGTTGCCGACCTCCCAGGCCTGCCAGGCGGCAGTGAGTTCGGCGGCGTAAGAGAGCTTGCGATACCGCTCGGCCAGGGCGCGTTGGTGTGCTGCGACGAGCGGTCCGCCGACGGCCAGCGCAAGCAGGAGCAATCCCAAGCCCACACCCAGGCTCGCCACGACCGGCTTGCGGCGGCACCAGCGCCAGGCCTTGCCCGCCAGACCCACGGGCCGGGCCAGAATCGGCTCCCGCTTCAGAAAGCGATCGAGTTCGTCTGCCACGGTCTGCGCGGTCGGGTAGCGCCGTGCCGGTTCCTTCTCGAGGCACTTGAGGCAAATCGTTTCGAGATCGCGCGGCACGCCGGAATTGAGCAGACGCGGCGAGACAGGCTCCTGTTGGAAGACCTGTTGGAGAGTCCCTTCGACGCTGTCCGCCTGAAACGGAGGCCGGCCCGTCACCAAATGATACAACAGCGCGCCGAGTCCATAGATGTCACTGTGCTGCCCGGCCTGGCCGCGTTTGCCGGAGGCTTGTTCGGGCGGGATGTAGCCGGGCGATCCGAGCGCCTGGCCGCTCAGAGTCAAACTCGAAGTTTGCAGGCCGAGGTTCGAGGCCAGCGCCTTGGCGAGGCCGAAGTCGGTGATCCGCGGCCGGTCGTGCGCGTCCACGAGCACGTTCGACGGTTTGAGATCGCGGTGCAGGATGCCCCGGTCGTGCGCGAACTGCACTGCCTCGGCGATTTGCCTGAGGTAGCGGGCGGCTCTCGTGCTCGACAAGGGACCGGCGCGCGTCAGGTGCGCCAGCGTGGGGCCCTCGACGTAATCCATGACGAGGTAATGCTCGCCCTCCTCGAGGCCCACCTCGTGGACCGCCACGATGTTCGGATGCTGCAGGGCGCCCGCCGCCACCGCTTCGACCCGGAACCGATGCACCTGTTGCCGTGTGACGTCGCTTCCGAACGGTAGCGTCTTGAGCGCGACCAACCGGTTCAGGCTGATCTGCCGGGCCTTATAAACCACGCCCATGCCGCCTTGGCCGATGCGTTCGAGCAACTCGTAGCCGCCCAGGCGCAGCCGCGGAGAACGGTTCGCAGGCTTGGCCGTCGCGAGCGTTGCGTCTCGTGCGTTCGACCCATCTGCGGAAGACACTTGCCCCGCAGCGTCCAATCCCAGTCCAATCAGACAATTCGGGCACTGGCCGGCAGGAGTACCCTGCGGTAATTCCGCACTGCAAGTCGGACAGGTTCGAGACATCGCGTTGCTCCGCGTCATGTCAGTTCATCGACTACAGAAGCAAACCCCGGAACATGTGACAGACTTTGTTGCCGCTCCCTCGCGGGCCTCGTGTAAGCTGATGCGGGTAGGGCGGCGTCGGATCACTCTTGCGGTCTCCAACAGAAGGCACCAAGAAAACGAAGCCTTGCGACGGTGGCGATTTGACTGCCGCTGATGTCTGGCCCGTCCTCCACCAACGGCTGGCTTGGTGGAAGCTCGACACCCGTTTGGTCCTGTGTCGGAACCTTCGTTCCCTTCGTTTCCTTCTGTGGCATGGATTGACACATTACCCCTGCAACAAGCGCCGCAGATGCCTCAATTCTTCATCGACCTTGTCGGGCGTGGCCACGGTCTGCGCCACGACTTCCCGCAGCAGTTGGCCGTAGCGACGGCGCATTCGCTCGACCGCCTTACGCAGCGCAGCGGGACTCAGACCCAGCGTGCCCCCCACCTCGGCGTAGGGCACGGCTGCCGGGTCGCCCGCCAAATGTGCGCTCAGGCAGGTGACCAGGTCCTGTTTCCCTCGCGCCCGGTAATCCGCTTCCAGTCGCCGACGCGCCTCCTCGAGCACCGCCAACGCCCAGCGGCGTTCGTAGAGACCATCCGGCGATAACCCTCGGGGGGCTTCCGATTGAAACTCGATTTCCACCCCGGCCGCTTCGAGCGAAATGAACTCGCAGCGGCCGCCGCGTTTGACCGCCGTTTGTCGGTCCCACTCGTTCGCCAGAAAGTGTTTCAACGACGCCAGGAGGAACGAGCGAAACCGGCCTTTGGCGGGATGCACGCTTTTCAAGTCCTTCTGGGCGAGCAACCGCTCGAAGAAGGCCTGGATGAGGTCCCGGGCCGTTTCAACATTGTGTCCGGAGCGGCGGACGAACGCGTAGAGCGGTCGCCAATAGGTCCGGCACAATTCTTCCAGCGCGTCTGCCGCCCGTGCGTTTCTGGAATCCTGCGCCGCCAGCACGACACTCCAGTGGGTCGGCGGGAAGGTGCCGCAACCTGCGAACGGCGAAGGTAGCGCGTCATCTTGCGCAGGCATGATGGAAGCTTGGCCTTTTGAGCCGTCTTGGAAAGGCTGAACATGGCCTCCGTCGGAGCCCTGTTCGAAGCGGGCTGTGACAATCAATGATGCGGTCGCATCGAGAATTGTCTGAGAACACGGCGCCCTCTCCGGTCAATCGCTATGGGGATAGGCGGTCGGGTTCTGGGTAAAACCACTTGCTGTACCACCAGTCACTGGGGTACCAGCGATTCGATTTGCCGTACTCAACGTGACCATCGCAGAAAAGCAGATTCTTGCCTTGGGCGTGCCTGAGACCGCCGCTCCGAAGATCCACAGTGTGGTTCAGCAGGCGTTGCCCGCGATCATAATCGTCCATGTACATCTGCGCGGTTACGCCGATTTGGCGGAGGTTGCCCTGACAGCGGGCCCTGTGGGCGGCCATCTTCGCGCGGCTCAAGGCCGGCAACAGCAGGCTCACCAGGATCGCGATGATTGCGACGACGACCAGCAGTTCAGTCAAGGTAAACGCGTGCTTCGGTTTCACTGGGTTGTAGTCTTGGTCGAGGGCGTTCCCAAACGGCTGAGGTGCGCAGGCGGGTATCGAGTCGGCGATTAAGGCGCGTTGCCAAAGAGGCTCAGCACGCGGAAAAACCTCGCCGCGCTGTCGCTTTGGACGGTCCTGGTCAAGGCCTGCGTCGGCGCGCCTTCCTTCTGCCACTCGCCGGTCGTCAGGCTCGTGCGGCTCTGCAATTGATACGGCGGGGCTTCGCCGGTCCAGCGGATCTCGAGCGTGCCGTTGACCGCAGGATCGAGAGTGACTTGCAGCGGCGGCAGACCGTATTCCCAGGTTTCGTTGATCTCACAGCGCACACAGTCCCGGTAGCCGCCGAAAAGAACGACCTTTCGCCGCTTGGCATCTTAGGCCATCGCGTGCATGCCGCGGCGGCCCGGACCGGGGACGTTCACCTGCTGCCACCCGACGCCATCCCATTCCCAGGTGTCATCAAGCCCCTCACCCGAACCGGCGGCGCCGCCGTAAAGCACCCCGACGTTCCGATGCGCATCCCACACGAGCGCTCGATTGAACGGGAATCGAGCGGAAGGACCGGCCGCGGTCAGAAGGGTCCATTGATCGCCGTCAAACTCCCACAGGCCCGGCGATGGGGAGTTGTTGCCCGTGCTCGAACCGCCGAAAGCGAGCATCCGGCCGCGCACGGCATCGAACAGGAGGCTATGAGCACCACGAATGAATCCATCGGCAATCTGCGTCCAGGTCTGTCCCTCCCATTCCCAGGTCTTACCCACGTCGAAGGTGTCGTTTGGCGCCGTGATGCCGCCCTGACGAACGACCTTCTTCCGGATCGGATCGTAGGCCATGCCGCCCATCACCGGAGGCGGCGGCTTGGTGGGGCCGACCTCGATCCGGGTCCAGGATTGGCCGTCCCACTCCCAGGTGTCGCCGATCGGGTTAGCATGGCCGGCAGCCGTCCGACCGCCGTAGAGCACCGTGACGCCGCGGGAGGGATCGTAAGCCATACTGTGTTGAAAAACGCGCGGACCGTCAGTCGCGAGTTGAGTCCAACGCTGGCCGTCCCATTGCCAAGTGGCCGAAAGCACGGTGCCGTCCTGCAACCGCCCGTCGTGCATTACGATGACCTCGCGCACTTCGTCAAAAACCATCGCGTGGTTGTGCCGGGCGCGAGGGGTGCTGGCCGGATCGGTCGGGATGCGGACCCATTGGGCGGGAGGCGAGGCAGCCGCCACGGTGGGCAGCGAGAGGAGCGCGACAGTCCAAAGCGCCGCCGCCAGTGCCAACGCCCGGACCCTGCCGCGAGGCCGGGGCAGGGCAGCGAGGTTGTGGAACCGGAGCGCAAGGCTTCCGGCGGAGCTGCGCTCTCCGGCCTTGCAGCCGGAGAGCCCGGCTGCTCCGATCGTTTTCGGCGTGTTCATCGTCTTCGGTCGCTGATGGTCTTGGCCGGTCGTCGCCCG
>Ga0194111_10000342_pt1 | contig 57224 bp, 42 predicted proteins | sample TA2KigC300mmetaG_FD_146194 | JGI IMG/M metagenome (GOLD analysis project Ga0194111, IMG submission 146194) | Freshwater microbial communities from Lake Tanganyika, Tanzania - TA2015033 Kigoma Deep Cast 300m | ecosystem: Environmental > Aquatic > Freshwater > Lake | place: Tanzania: Lake...
TACAGTTTTTATTACTCACTCCATTTCCAGGAACAAGTCTTTATGAAAAATTAATTAATGAAAATCGAATTTTATTGAACGATTGGAGCTTTTACGATGCTCATCATGTAGTTTTTCAACCAAGGAACTTTTCAATTCTGGAATTACAATTAGCTCAAATGAAAGGGCACAAGAAATTTTATTCGCAGATTCAATTGATGAGAAGAATATTTTTATTGCGGATTGAAGAGGCGGTAATCAATATTTATGCTCGGAGATTAAATAGATTCTGGAAGAAGTTGAATAAACCTTATTTGAAGCTTGCAAACCTTGTCAGGAATTCAAAATGTTTCGAAATCAAGTTTAACATCAAAAAGCCAGTAAATATTTTAGAGTAACGATTACCGACTGATGATTCAGCACGATATCTAACTTCAGCTACAAATGAGCCTGCTCTAAATAGGTTGCAGCATTGATTTAGAATCGGATGTTAGTTGAAAAACGAAAAATTTTTTCATCAATTGTACCTTTTTAGATTCGGCTCATAAATTAAAATACATCTTGTATTCGAAAGGATGCGGCATTGTAGCAATTGATTTTATTTCTTCCTCTTTCAACTTAATCCATTGTTCAAGAAGTTTGTCTGTGAATACACTATCGCGTTTCAAAAATTCATTATCCAATTCAAGGGCATCCAAAGCTTCTGCTAAATTTCTTGGGAGAAAGTGAATGGTCTTATCTTTTCCTAAATCAAAAATGTTCGTATCGTACGGACCGAATCCTTCTTGGGAAGGCTCAATCTTATTTATGATTCCATCTAATCCAGCCATCAGCATTGCACTATAACATAAGTATGGGTTTGAGGTTGCATCCGGTGGGCGATATTCCATTCGCGTCATCTTTGGATCGTTAATGTACTTTGGAATTCGTATCGCTGAAGAACGATTTGCTTGGCCAAATGTAATTGCAACCGGAGCTTCGAAACCTGGAACGAGTCGTTTATAAGAATTTGTACTTGGATTTGTAAATGCACACAAAGCAGGTGCATGTTTCAATAATCCGCCGATGTAGTATAAAGCTGTCTTGCTTAGATTTCCGTATTCACCCTTTTTGTAAAATACATTTTTGCTTTTCTTTGTAAGAAATTGATGAACATGAAGTCCATTTCCAGCTTGATGGAACATTGGTTTGGGCATGAAAGTGACGAATAAGTTTTTAATGCGTGATAAATTGAAAAGGGTATACTTGCTGATGATTGTTTTATCTGCCGCCTCGAGAAGATTCATGAAATGAGTTTCTATCTCTTGTTGTCCGCGTTCACCGACTTCATGATGATGATATTTAACTTTTACACCAAATTTTTTCAGATAGCTGCACGCTTCATCACGGAAATCATCGTAGATATCGAACGGATTTGCGGCATGATAGGCGTTTGCATAAAACTCTTCTCCGTGTTCAATTCTATAATAAGACGAAGCTGTGCGAGTATCATATTCAACTTTACTGAAAATGTAAAACTCGAATTCGGGTCCCCACCAAGATCGATCGGCAACGCTGTGTTTCTTCAAAATGCCTTCTGCTTTTTCAGCGATGTATCTGCCGTCTTGTTCAAAACGAGATCTTTTTAAATCAGTTAAATGTATATTCGTAAAGAAACTTAAAGTTGGAGCTTCTCTAAATGGATCGATCACTGCTGTTTCCAAGTCGGGAATTAAAATCATATCACTGTTTTCGACTTTTGAGAATTTATAACTCGAACCGTCGAATCCAACTCCATTCTTCACAATGTCGTCAAGTGTCATATCTGAAATTGGAAGTGAGATGTGATGAAGCTTGCCGATCAAATCGGTGCATTTCAAATCAATCACTTCGATGTGTCGTTTTTTGATCAGTGCATTCAGTTCTGAAATTTTTTTCTTTGTGTTCATATTCATTAATTTATTAATGTAGAGATACAAATCATTGCATCTCTATGGTTATTAATTATTCAAAAACGTTTTCAACGTTTATAATTTTAATTTTGTCTGGATTAATCTTAAAAGAATATTTTTGGATGTCTCTATCTTCATCCAAAATGTGCTGTGAAATATTTGAATGTTGATAAGTCATTGGAGAAACATTGTTCTCTAGAAGATCCTTCATAAACATTTGTGCGTTTTCGGACACTACTGCGACTTTGATATTTTTTGTATTTAAATATTTTCGAACTGCATCATCGACTTGCTTTTTAGAGATCTTTGGCATTTTCTTTGCAATTTCGTCTATGAGATATTTTGTCTTATAGAAGTCTGAGTCCATTTGATATCCAAGTCTGCGTGATTGCGTCTGTACCCAAAGCTTTGAGTAGTTGATTAGAAATTTCTTCGTCTCTTCAAAATCTTTTTCTGGAATTCCATTTTTAATTAGAAGTTCAATTTCCCGAATTGCCATTCGCAGAGAAAAATGCCTGTTCGCATTTGCAACGGGGCGAATCCATACACTGAAAAATTGCTGCTGACGCGGAATGTTCGGAAGCGGAAATGTACTTCCCCCTTCTTGAATAAAATTTTCAATATAAGAGTAGTCACCGTAATTTAATCCGCGGTCACCTCTCATTTTATTCATCAATACTCCATTGAATGTCCTATGCTCTCCGAGATAAGAATTGGCAATCATCAAGGCAAGGAACTCCTTACTCGAACGAGTCAGATTAACGGGAAATCCAAATGAGAGGGCAGTTGAAATTGTTTTCTTTTCAATGAGATTAATTTCAACGTCTTGAATTTTGTTTGGTTGAGTCAGTTTAACAACATTTGTTTTTCCCTTTGGAAGCTTCACAAGATCGAATTTAATTTTGTCGATGAATTTTTTATCAAAGTTACCGGCTATCCCAACAGTTAGATTCGTCTGCGTGTAATATTTCTTATAGAAGTTTTTTGCATCATCGAGATTTATTGAGTTGAGACTCGATATTTTTCCTGCTTCGATATTTCCATATGGATGATTTTCATAAAGCATCTCTTCTAAAACAGCTTTACCGAGATTTTCATCATTCTCATTTCGTAAAGTGTTTTTAATGTAATTCAACTGTAAATCTTTGAGCCGTATAAAATCATTTTCATCCATTCGCGGGTTGGTGATAACCTGTTCAAAAATATTCCAGAATTTTTCAAGATTGTCTTTGTGAATTTCCGCGACAAATGTTGTAACTTCTTTATTCGGGATCACACCGATTCTCCCTGCCATTGGATAAAGTTTTTCGAGCATTTCTTTGTAGGTGACTAAGCCGTATCCGCCTTGTGAAATAAGATCTGCAGTTAATTGGTTTAATCCTTCTTTACCATCTGGTTCGTTTACACTTCCGACTCGGAACTGAATTCTAAACGAGATGATAGGAGAATCTGTAATTTTAATTGAAGTAAATTTCATACTTTGCGCCATAGAGTCAAACATAAATATTTGAAGGAAAATAACTGATAGACTAATAATCTTTTTCATTTTAGTTTCCTCCTGATGTAAGTAATACAACATTCCTGCTTTCACTGCCGAAATATTTTTTTGCTGCAGCTTGAATATCATCCGGAGTGATATTTGATATTGTCGAATAAAATCTGTTCAAACTGATAGGATCGTTAGTCAGGTTAACGTAATAAGAAACTGTCGATGCAACATCATCCGGATTATCAAGCCCGTGAATGAATGAATATTTCAGATTGGAAATTACATCGTTCAATTTCTTTGGAGAGACGGGATTCGATTTTAGCTCATCAATTGCATTGTAGATTGAATTTTTTACCTTATCAATGTCGCCTTCTTTTTTTATTCGCCCATAAATTCGGAATAATGAAGGATCACGGTTCAAAGGCGCGCTTCCAGAAACAAAGTCGACAAGCTTTTCATCGAGAACTAATTTTTGATAAAGTTCAGAGGTCTCTGCAAAGAGAAGCCGTGAGATAACATTCAAAGCAGCAATATCTTTACTGAGATCATTAAACTCTGGGACTTTGTATCCAACATAAAGATAAGGTAAAGTTTTGTGCGGAGCTTTAGCATCAATTGTCCTTTCTGCTTTTTGTTCGGGCTCTTTGGGAATGTTCGGTATGAAGGAACCTCGTTTCCAATTTCCATAATATTTATCGACAAGTGATTTCGCTTTGTCGAAATTCACATCGCCGACAATTACAACTGTGCAATATTCCGGACGATAGTATCTATCAAAAAATTGAAGACTGTATTCATATTGATTCGGCATTTCTTTTATGTCTTCTAAATAACCAATAGTAGTATGGCGGTAAGTGTGAGAGTTAAAAGCGAGCTTCGACATTTCTTCATTCAAAATTTGAAAAGGATTCATTGCGCTTTTATTGTACTCACCAAGAATTGCACCGGCTTCGGTTTGAAATTGCTCCTTACTGTACTTTAAGTTTTGAAATCTATCTGACTCAATATCGATTATTGTTTCGAGTGCATCTGCACTTGCGACTATATGGTACGCGGTTAAATCCAATGATGTAAACGCATTTGAATCTGCGCCGAGCAATTTCAAAACACGGTTATACTCAACATCTGAATATTTTTCAGTTCCTCGAAACATCATGTGTTCGAAAAAGTGTGCGAATCCTGTTTTGCCTGGTTCAACTTCATTTCTTGAACCTGTACGAACAATTGTGTAATAGGCAACAACGCCAGGACTATTGTATGGGATCACTACAAGATTTAAACCATTATTTAAAGAATATTGTTTAATCTCGTAAGGAAAAATATTTTCAGAGTGCGAAGTCATTGTCAATCCTAAAGAAAAAGTTAATATCAGTATGCTTTTTATAAGTTTCATAATTTTACCTCCTATTTTTTTTTCAAATCCATGAAAACTTGTACTGAGCTAGTTGAAGTATCTGTTCAATCCGCTAAATCCGCATTCTATTTCGTAATTACAGTTTGAATTTAAAACAGTTGAGATTTTATTTCGCACAATTTACAGCAGCAATTCCTAGATACTGTGCGTGAATATCAAGCTCCTCTTCAATTCGCAAAAGTTGATTGTATTTTGCAATACGGTCAGTTCTGCAAGCTGATCCAGTTTTAATCATTCCCGCATTTGTTGCAACGGCAATATCGGCAATAGTTGTATCTTCAGTTTCACCCGAGCGATGGCTGATGATGGAAGTGTATCCGGATTGTCGAGCCATCTCAATTGCATTCAGAGTTTCTGTCAGTGTTCCAATTTGGTTTACTTTAATCAAAATAGAATTACAAATTCCTTTTTCAATTCCTTTTGCTAGAATCTCTGGATTAGTTACAAACACATCATCACCAACAAGTTGGATTTTCGAACCGACAGTATCAGTTAAAAGTTTCCATCCATCCCAATCCAACTCAGACATTCCATCTTCAATAGAAATGATCGGGTATTTCTCCACCCAATTTTTCCAGTAATCGACCATTTTCTCCGACGACAATTCTGATTTATCAGATTTTGAAAAGACATATTTCTTTTTCTTATCGTCATAAAATTCACTCGCTGCTGGATCTAATGCGATTGAAATATCTGTTCCCTCTTTGAATCCAGCGATTTTTATTGCTTCAAGTATAACTTCTATTGCTTCTTCATTTGATTTCAAATTTGGAGCGAAGCCGCCTTCATCACCAACTGCAGTATTATAACCTCTTTTCTTCAGAACAGTTTTTAAGTTATGAAATACCTCAACTCCCATCCGCAGTGATTCTCTGAAAGATTCACCCCCAATGGGCATTATCATAAATTCTTGAAAATCTACATTGTTATCGGCATGTTTGCCTCCATTAATGATATTCATTAATGGAACTGGAAGTACTTTTGCATTTGTCCCCCCGATATATCTATATAGTGGAAGCCCAAGCGCGTAACTTGCAGCTCTTGCTGCTGCTAGCGATGCACCAAGTATTGCATTTGCACCAAGATTTGCTTTGTTTGGAGTGCCATCCAACTCTATCATCATATTGTCAATTCCAATCTGATCTGTTGCATCGAAACCGATTAAATGTTCTGCAATTATTTCATTAATATTTTCTACTGCTTTGAGTACACCTTTTCCTTGATAACGTAATTTGTCTCCATCACGAAGTTCAACAGCTTCAAGCGTTCCGGTTGACGCTCCGCTTGGAATTGCAGCACTTCCAACCGAACCATCTTCAAGATAAACATCTACCTCAACTGTAGGATTTCCTCTTGAATCAAGTATTTCTCTTCCAATTACATCTATAATCGTTGTCATTTTATCTCCTTTGATTGAAAAATTTTGTACTAAATTACCGAGAAAGGGATGCAAAGGCAATCCTGCTTCTTTATAGTTATTTGCTTATCAATAGGAATTTATTATTTTATCGCCGAAGTTAAATCAAATCGTAAACTTTTTTCAAATTTCGAAACGAAATTCGATTCCAATATTAACTTAAAATAAGTCCTTTATAAACAACTTTACAACAATCAATTCTGAACTTGGTCTATAGAAAATAAGTAGGATTATCCAATGAGTCTAGATTTTATCTTATCAAATCTACTTAATCCACCAATTTTATTCTTCTTTTTGGGAATTCTCGCTGTGATTGTTAAATCTGACTTAGATATTCCTCAGCCCGTTCCAAAATTACTCTCCTTATATTTATTGTTTTCAATTGGTTTTCACGGTGGAACTTCATTAGCTAATAGCGGATTGAATCAAGATGTCATTCTAATTCTTTTTGCTGCAATTTTTATGGCGATGTTCGTTCCCATTTGTGCCTTTTTTATTTTAAGGTGGAAATTTGATGTATACAATGCTGCAGCAATTGCTGCTGCTTATGGATCAGTTAGTGCAGTAACTTTTATAACCGCAGGATCATTTTTAAAACAATTACAAATAAGTTATAGCGGACATTTAGTGGCAGGTATGGCTATCATGGAATCTCCTGCGATTGTAATTGGACTTATATTGATCAGGCTATTTACAGGAAAATTCAAACTCAGGGAAAGCATTTTCAGTTTTGCAGAAGTAATTAAAAAATCAATTGTTAACGGATCTGTTTTCTTGCTGATCGGCAGTCTTTTAATTGGATTCATTTCTGGAGAGAAGGGGGATGAAGCCCTTTCACCCTTTACAGATTTAATATTCAAGGGTGTGCTATCATTTTTTCTACTTGATATGGGTTTGATTGCAACAAAGAGAATTAGTGATATAAAGCAAGTTGGGATCTTCAGCACTTCATTCGCAATTATTGTTCCTTTGTTAAATGCTGCCATTGGAATTTTAATCTCGTTTCTAATCGGAGTCTCGAAAGGTGATGCAATGATGTTCACGATTCTTTGTGCAAGTGCATCTTATATAGCTGTTCCAGCTGCTATGCGATACGCTGTACCCGAAGCCAATCCGAGTTTGTACGTTACAATGGCTTTAGTGATTACTTTTCCCATGAATATACTCCTCGGTATTCCAATTTACTATTACGTTATCAATTTAATCTGGATGTAAAATGAAAACTCTAAAAAAAGTAGAAATAATAACGGATTCAATTGTACTGGAAAAAATTACTTCTCTCCTTGAAAAGTTGGAAGTGGGTTATACGGTCATCCCAGAGGTATTTGGTAAGGGAAGTCGTGAAAAAAGATTTGATGATGATGTTACGGATACATTCCGGAATATAATGGTAATAATCTGTTGCGATGAACCAACAGCTGTTAAAATTTCTGAGGGTGTTGAAAAAATAATTCTGGATCGAGGTGGAATTGTATTAATTTATGATGTTGATATGATATATCACGGGTAATTGTTCTGGATTGGAATGCTCATCTTAGAATGAATCTTTCGAATTTTTTCAATAACAAATATTAATTAAACCAACATTTAAATAATAGAAAAAACCAGTGGCATTCGATTCAATTGAGAGTTGTTTTTTGGATTCTTGATGTTTGAAATAAAACTCTTGTAAGTTATCTTTGTCATAGTGAACCACTATTAATTAAACAATTAGAGAGGAATGAAATGACGTACATTACCGAATCGGGAAAGAAATTAGTTACGTTAATCCCAGGCGATGGAATTGGACCTGAGGTTGTTAATTCAGCAAGAAAAATTATTGAAGCTGCTGGTGTAGCGATAGAGTGGGAAGAAAGAGAGGCAGGATTCAGTGTTTTTAAAAAAGGTCTCGAATCCGGTGTTCCAAAAGAAACAATCGAATCAATTGGCAAAACAAGAGTTGTATTAAAAGGCCCTCTTGAAACCCCAGTCGGCTTCGGCGAAAAAAGTGCAAACGTTACACTCCGAAAACTTTTTGAAACATTTGCTAATATTCGGCCCGTTAGAGAACTGCCTGGCATAATCACTCCTTATAGCGGCCGTAATATTGATTTAGTTGTTGTGCGAGAAAATGTTGAAGACCTTTACGCCGGGATTGAGCACATGCAAACTCCAGGCGTTGCCCAATGTCTAAAATTAATTTCCAAAAAAGGTTGTGAAAAGATAATTCGATTAGCCTTTGAATTTGCGATATCAGAAGGAAGAACCAAAGTTCATTGTGCTACTAAATCAAATATCATGAAATTCACAGAAGGCATGCTAAAGAAAACCTTCGAGGAAATTGCACCTGAATATCCAGATATCGAATCTTCACATATAATAATTGATAACTGCGCTCATCAGTTGGTAAAAAAACCTGAGCAGTTTGAAGTGATTGTAACCACAAATATGAATGGTGATATCATCAGCGATTTGACTTCAGCGCTGATCGGCGGATTGGGTTTTGCACCTTCTGCAAATCTCGGTAATGAAGTGGCTATTTTTGAAGCTGTTCATGGTTCTGCGCCAAAATATGCAGGGAAGAATGTGATCAATCCTACCGCTCTTATCTTTTCGGCCATCATGATGCTGAGATATTTGGATGAGTTTGAAGCCGCTTCTAAAATAGAACATGCTGTCCTTGTAACTTTGGAAGAAGGAAAGGTAAAAACTGGTGACGTTGTTGGCTACGATAAGGGAACTCCAACAACAAAATATACTGATACAATAATCGGCAACTTAGGAAAAACTGCTAAGAAATGGAGTGTTCGGGACTATAAGAAAATTAAATTACCAGCTGTAGATAAAGCTCCTGATATTGTTAAGATAGAAAATCATAAATTGATTGGTTCGGACATCTTCATTGAATCTCCACTTTTTCCGGATAGCTTAGGTAAAAGTCTTGACGAGATTTGTAAATCAACTAAATTAAAACTGAAAATGATTTCCAACAGAGGAACAAAGGTATATCCTGCAACAGGTGCAATCACCGATGTTGTAGATCATTATAGATGCAGATTCATCAGACGAGATGAGACTGCCTCACTAAATGATGAAAATATATTTGAACTTTTACAAAAAGTCGCCGCTCTGCACAAATGGATGCATGTTGAAAAATTAAGAGAATTCAATGGGCAGCCATCGTTCACCAAAGCTCAGGGTGAAGATTAAAAAATAAAATTCTTTGGATAAACCCATCAGGTTATTAAGGAATAGCTGCTTCGGCAGTTATTCCTACCGTATTAATTGCACGATAGATATAACAGTGAGTGAAGTCTGAATCTCATAAAAACTTTCCTCTGCCATATTTTCAATTTTATTAATCCAATTTATTAAAGCTTAATGAACCTGCTCTATTAAGCCGATATGTTTTATTAAGTTGAGTTATTCATTATATTTAATAAAAATTATTCAGCATGGCTATAAAGTTTTATAATACTCTCACTAAAAAACTTGAAGAATTCCAACCTCTGATTCCAGAAAAGATTTCAATGTATATGTGCGGACCAACAGTTTACGATTATTTTCACATTGGGAATGCACGTTCATTCGTAATGGCTGATATTATTAATAGATATTTCCGTTATAAGGGATTTGATGTAAAATTTGTGATGAACCTAACGGACATTGATGATAAAATAATTAATAAAGCCATTGAAGAAAAAATTGATGCGAAATTAGTTGCAGAAAAATACACTCGCGCCTTTTTTGAAGACATCGAAAAATTGAAAATCAAACCTGCGGATTTTTATCCAAAAGCTACAGATAATTTTGATGGAATCGTTAATCTAATTTCTAAACTTGTTGAAAATGGAAGTGCTTATGTAGTCGATGGGGATGTTTTTTTTAATGTCGAAAATTTTAATGGGTATGGAAAACTTTCCGGAAAAAAGCTTGAAGATTTAATCAGCGGGGCGCGTGTGGATGTTAATGAGCAAAAGAAAAATCCGGCCGATTTTGCATTATGGAAATCAACAAAACCAGGAGAACCTTTTTGGGAAAGCCCGTGGGGAAAAGGGCGACCTGGATGGCACATTGAATGTTCTGTGATGTCTATGAAAAACCTTGGAGAGACTTTTGATATTCATGCCGGCGGCAACGATTTGATATTTCCACATCACGAAAATGAAATTGCACAAAGTGAAGCTGCTACGAAAAAACCGCTTGCAAGATATTGGATTCACTTTGGCTTTTTGAATATTGATAATCAAAAAATGTCAAAGTCATTGGGAAACTTTTTCACGCTGCGGGATGTACTAAAAAAATTTTCTGCAGAAGCTTTAAGACTTCTATATTGCCAGACTCTTTACAGCGCACCGTTAAATTTTAGCGATGATTTACTCGCTAGTTCAGAAACTGCATTGAAAAGAATAAAAAATACTATCCATCAAATTAATACGTCCTTATATGCTGAAGAAAATCAAGAGAAATTTAGTACAGAAAAATTCATATCTCAGTTTGAAAGTTCAATGGATGATAATTTCAATACTCCGCAGGCTTTAGCAACCATTTTCGATCTGTGCAAGGAAATAAATCTATTTATTTCGAGACATGAAAAATTATCTGAAGAAAATAGAAAACAGATGTTGAGCACAATTAAATTAATTGGAGGAGATGTTTTGGGAATTATAGACTTCACTGAAAAAACCGGGCACGGTGAAACTCTGTTAAATAATTTAATGAATATTATTATTTCTATTCGAAATGACGCTCGAAATGAAAAACGTTTTGAAGTCTCTGATAAAATTAGAGATGAATTGAAAAAACTTCAGATTGAGTTAGAAGATAAAAAAGGGCAAACAACCTGGAAAATAAATAGGAGTTGATTATGAAAAAGGTCAACAGAAGAAAATTCATTACAAATGCGGCCGTTGCCGGAGCAGGTATTGCTCTGATTGGCAATGAGACATTCGCTTCGTCAAAACATTCATTTTCTGGAAAAGTTGAGAAACCCGTAGTCATTACGACTTGGGATCGTGGTCATGAACCGAATATTAAAGCTTGGGAAATATTGGCTAAGGGGGGAAACTCGCTCGATGCTGTCGAAGCTGGAGTTCGAGTTGCAGAAGACGATCCAAATAATATGTCTGTTGGTTATGGCGGACTGCCTGATGAAACTGGTGTTGTCACTCTCGATGCTAGTATCATGGATTGGCGCGGACGTGCTGGGGCTGTTGGGTATATTCAAAATATTCGTAATCCAATTTCCGTTGCTCGGAAAGTAATGGAAAAAACTCGTCACCTCATGTTAGCCGGAGAAGGGGCAAAAAGATTTGCGCTGGCGAATGGATTCAAAACGGAAAATCTTCTTACTGAAGCAAGTCTGAAACGCTGGAATCAATTGAAAGAAAAAGGTGCGGAAACAGATTTTCGCCGATTAGAAGAAAATCACGATACAATCACCATGCTCGCAATTGATAACAACGGAAATTTATCGGGCGCCTGTACGACGAGCGGGCTTGCATGGAAAATTCATGGACGTGTTGGCGATTCTCCAATTATTGGTGCAGGACTTTATCTCGATAATGATGTTGGTGCTGCCGGAGGAACGGGAATTGGCGAAGCAATTTGGCGTTCATTAGCTTCATTTTTGATTGTTGAAAAAATGAGAGACGGGATGTCTCCACAAGAAGCCTGTGTATTTGCAGTAAAAAGAGTAATCAAAGTCAGTAAGCAATATTTAACGGATATAGGTCAAGCTGCTTTTATTGCGATGAACAGCAAGGGGGAAACTGGCGCATATTCAGTTCGAACAGGTTTTGACTACATGCTAACCAAAAATGGAGAAACGAAGGGGATAAAAGCATCCTTTGAATTAAAGTAAACAAGTGATTGTTAAATTCTTAGAAAAACATTTATAAAAGAGAAAGTATACTTCGATGAAGATAGTTAATTTTTTACGGCTAACATTTCTAATGTTTATAACTCTGATTTCATTTACAAATGTGTTAAAAGCCCAAGGTAGTGCTGGTGCAAAGTCAACTGTTGAGCCTCGATATTTAATAGATATGAATACAGCAGGACTTCTCTCGCGGGGAATGTTTGCAATTGGTACAGAACATTTACCGGATGGAGTTTTCATTTTGAAAATTGATGTTGGGATTTTCAATCAATTCAATTTCGGAATTTCATATGGTGCGAGTAATTTTATCGGACGCGGTGATATGAAATTTTACAACTATCCGGGCGTGAACGTGAAGTTTCGTGTCTTCGAAGAGGAGGTCGCTTTTCCTGCTATTTTACTTGGTTTCGATTCACAAGGTAAGGGACATTTTTTTAAAGACTTAAAACGATTTGAAATAAAATCTCCTGGATTTTATTTAGTAGCAAGTAAAAATTTGAATGTGATGGGAATGCTCAGTATTCATGGTGCCTTAAATTATAGTCTTGAAACTCAGGACGATGATAATAATTTAAACTTAACCATCGGAGCGGAAAAAACAATCGGGAGCCAGGTATCAGTCGTAGCAGAGTATGACATCGGATTGAACGATGACTCCAAAATAGTTGGCAGAGGAAGGGGATATTTGAATTTCGGAGTTCGTTGGTCTATTGCTGATGGTCTAACCATCGGCTTTGATTTCAGGAATATCGTGTCGAATAGAATAAAAGACAGCTTTGGAGTAGATCGCTCATTCAGAATTGAATTTGCTAGAAATATTTTCTGATTGTCTTTTTTTATGAACAGAATTTTAATTTTATAGACAAATTGAAGCTATATTGTTCAGAATCATCAAGAATGATAGAAATATTAAAGCAAAACATTAAAATTTTAATTAAAACAGAAATTTTTTAAAGTGGAGCAAATTATAAAGGCACAAAAATTGACGATCAAAAGTTAAAGAATTTGTATGATGGAGGAATCTAAAATGAGAACGAGAATTTCACTAGGACTAATTGCAGCATTCTTCATGCTGTTAATTTCTGGATGTTACACACAAGTTGTTTGGCGTGATGGTGATTATGGATATCGTACCAAACAGAAACCAAAAGCACAAGTTGAAACTCAAGAACAAATTGAAGAGAATCAGTCAGAGTATTCAGAGGAAGATTCAGCTGCATACATAGACGAATACGAATCTGAATATTATGATGATGATTATTATTACTACCCAAGGCATCGCCGAGGGTATAAATATTATCATCCATCAATCACCATATCCTTTGGTTCATCTTCTTTCTATGATCCTTGGTTCTTCGACGGTTGGTATTATCCCTGGGATTGGTGCAGAACTTATTACTTCTATAATCCTTGGAGCTGGTGGTATCGACCTTATTTCAGTTGGAATTCATGGGCATACTATCCCTCGTATTACTATGGTTACTATTGGAATGACTATTGGGCATGGAATTGGGGATATTGGTATCAACCAGTTTCTCAATATCGAAAAAACGATTACACAAGATTGCGTGATAATGATGGTGGAAGAGGAAGAATTGTTGGAAGCGGAAATCTTGGAAGAGATGTGAATGTTCGAACTTCTCAAGGTACACGGTTGAGAGATGTGAATGATCGTAGAATCGATTCAGGTAGAGATAGAACTCGTGAGCGAGAGATTAAGCGTGACGACCGGACACCGGCAAGGACTTTCGAAACAGAACGAAAGAGAATTGATCGGGACGTTGATACTCGCACACCTTCAACACGTGACCGAACTTTGGATAGAGAACCGAAGCGCGATGACAGAAAAGAAACTCCACAAGTTCGTGACCGTAAACCGACTGTAACACCAGAACGTGAAAGAAAAATTGACAATCGTGATACGCGAAAAAACGACCGAGAACCGCAAAGAAAACTCAATGATCGAAATACGAGAAGTAACGATAAAGATGTCGAGAAACGAATTGAAAGAAAAGAAAGGCCACGAATCGATTATCAACCGCCTCGAAGAGAGTACACTCCACCAAAACGCGACAATGAACCTCGCAGAGAATATACTCCTCCTCCCAGAAGAGATCCTGAACCGAGACGTGAATCAACACCGCCGCAGCGTAGTTATGAACCACCTAGAAGAGAATCTTCTCCACCTCCGCAGAGGTCATCACCGCCTCCTTCGTATAATCCACCATCGGGAAGGTCTTCAACTCCGAGTTCACCGCCACCAGACAGAAGAAGAGATTGATATATGAAATTTAGAATGTTAGTAAGATATTGTGTATTAGTTTTTACCAACGCTATCATATTTAGCGCTTGCTATACAATGATTTCACATCCGAAAGTAAGTAAAAAAGCAAGTGATAGTGATTTTGTAACTCATCGTGTAAGTATAATCGATGACTGTCTCTCCTGTCACTCAGAAATGGAACTGAGGGAGTTTAATACATATCATCAATATTATTACCAATCAGCAAATGTTTACAGACCGGAACGGCAGTACATCTACTATGATCCATATTACTCATATCCATGGTGGTATGATATTAAAGCTGCGACAACTTATGATGCGCCTTCATCTTCAAAGCCAAGTAGAAGTTATGATGGAAACTTACGAAATAATGACGGCGGAAGAACAAGAGATAACTCTTCTCCGATAGCCCTCCCATCGCCCTCGAGAAATGAGGATTCTAATCGAAGCGGATCTTCAGTTAAAACAGACACTTCTACGGATCGGAAAACAGATAGTAATTCAAACTCACGCGAGAGAGAAAGTCAGTCAACTAAAACCAGAGAAAATTCAGGCGAAAGAAAGAGATAATTATGAAAGCTGTTAAAATTCTTATATCAATATTTATTTTTTTTACTTTAACTTCTGTGCTTAATGCTCAAAACCTCAATGATGCGCTTAGACTCAGTACACCCGGAATCGGAGTTGGTGCAAAAGCATTAGGAATGGGTGGCGCGTTTACAGCAATAAGTGATGATTATTCCGCTACATATTGGAATCCTGCGGGTTTATTCCAGGTTAAGCGAATGGAATTAAATGCTGGTTTGAGTTACAATAATTTGAAAAATGATGCTTCCTTCTTTGGAACTTCGACAAACTTTGAAAACAGCAGTACAAGTATAAACAACTTGGGTTTTGTTTTTCCTTTCCCGACTATTCGCGGCAGTTTAGTCTTTGGACTTGGTTATAACAGAACTAATAATTTTAATGAAGCAATGGCATTTAGCGGATTTAATTCCTCAAATACTTCGATGATACAAACTCTTCTTGGAAAAGGAGATGTTTCCTACTTGTTATATCTAACTGATTCGACTGGGAACTTCACGCCAATAAATGGCAGACTGCATCAGGAAGGATCGATACTTGCATCAGGAAATGAAAATCGCTGGGTGCTTAGCGGTACAATCGAGGTTGCAAAAGATTTAGCAGTCGGTGTTTCAATTGATATATTAGGCGGAACATTCGAGAGAAATCGGGATTACTCAGAAATTGATACGAAAGATTATTACGGTACTGGAGTAAAAACCGATCCAGCAGATTCGCGAACAGCAGATTTTCAAGAATTCCAATTTAATGAAACATTAAAATGGGAATTAGGTGGATTTAGTGCTAAAGCTGGTTTTATGTACAGGTTTAAAGATATGCTGAGATTCGGAGCGGCAATCAAGTTTCCAAGTTCATTTAATATTAAAGAAGATTATCTTGTCAGCGGGTCTGCAAAATTTGGTACAGGTTTTACACCGGATATAAGTCCAGCTCTCGAAAGTAACATTGAATACGAAATTATTACCCCCTATCAATTTTCTGCGGGAATATCCGTCACCAGATCTTTTTTCACAATTTCTGGAGATATCAATTTAACCGATTACACTCAAATGGAGTTTAAGAATCTCAGTGCCTCAAAAACGGTTCAAAACAATAAAGACATAAAAACGCTATTTAAAAGTGTGATGGATTACTCCGTTGGGGGGGAATTCAAAGTGATGAATACCGGATTGAAGCTTCGGGGTGGATACATGGTTAGGAATTCACCATTTAAAAACGATCCGTCTGAGTTCAATAGAAAATATATCACACTCGGCGCCGGTTTCCATGCCGATGAATCGTTTGCTTTCGATATTGCTTACATCATGGGAAAATGGAAAACTTTTGGTGATAACTACGGTATTGATGTTTCGCGAACTTACCAGGATATAAAAACTACAGATATAGTCTTTACTACAACTTTCAGATTTTGAATAATTTACTTTCTTAATGAAGTAAGTTAAGAGTCAAGTCATTTTTAATGAATTCCCGCAAAATATGCGGGAATTTTTTTTCCTGTACTTAGTCTAAAATGAATTTTTTTTTACATTCTAATATTATTTATTTTGGGTAGAATTAGTAAGCTATCTTAAGGAACTTTATGAAAAATAAAAGAAGAATCATCATATGGCCGGTTATAATTGTGATTCTCGTAATACTGATTATTCCAAAGCTAAATCTGAATAATAGTGTTAAGGATCTGGAAGTTGATAAGCAATCATCGGATAAGAGAATTGGAGTAAAAGCAGTTTTAATTCGAGGTAAATCTCTTCAGAATAAAATATTTGCAAGTGGAACATTGATCAGCAACGAAGAAGTAGAGCTGAGAAGTGAAATTTCAGGAAAAATAACAAACATTTTTTTTACAGAGGGAAAGCATGTTAAAAAAGATGAAGTCCTGCTCAAAATTAACGATTCAGAACTTCAGGCAACTTTGAAAAAAAATAAATCCAAAGTTGTTCTTGCTCAGGATAAGGAATTCAGAGCAAAGCAGCTTCTCGAAAAGAATTTGATAAGCCAGCAAGAATACGAAATCATACTCGGTGACCTTGTATCAGTTCTTGCTGATGTAGAGATCAATGAAGCCCAGTTAGAAAAAACTGAAATAAGAGCTCCATTCGATGGAATAGTAGGACTTCGTTCTGTAAGTGTGGGAAGTTATATTTCTCCGCAAACCAGAATTGCGACTTTACAGAGCATCAATCCAATTAAGATAGATTTTTTTGTTCCGCAAAAATATTTTGGACTCTTAAAGGAGAAGCAGCAAATTTTAGTAAAACTTTCTGCTACTGGTCAAGTTTATAAAGGAAAAGTTTATGCGGTTGAACCTAAGATAGACCAAAATACACGTACTGTTCAAGTACGAGCGTTAATTCCGAATATATCTGGAGAGTTAACGCCCGGTGCATATGTTGAGATAGAAATTGTTTTAGAGGAAATCAAAAACGCAATTATGGTCCCATCCGAGGCTGTTATACCGGATATTCAGGGAGAGAAAGTTTTTTTGTATAAATCTGGAAAAGCCGTTCAACAGATTGTTACACCAAACATCCGGACGGAAAACGAAATTCAAATTATTAAGGGATTAAATGTTAACGATACTTTGATCACTTCCGGCATTATCCAGCTTCGTCCTAATACACCAGTAAAAATTAATATAGTTAATTAATTATGAGTTTATCATCTGTAAGTATTCGCAGACCTGTTCTCTCCATTGTCATGTCGATCGTGATTATGATTTTTGGGATAATTGGTTACACATTTTTAGGTGTGCGGGAATATCCGAGTATCGATCCTCCAATTATCACTGTCTCAACTAGCTATCCTGGAGCTAATGCTGATGTAATTGAATCTCAGATCACAGAACCTCTTGAAGAACAAATTAATGGTATTGCAGGAATCAGATCCTTAACATCAAACAGTCGGGATGGGAGAAGTCAAATAACTGTGGAATTTGATGTCGCAATTGATCTTGAAACCGCTGCAAATGATGTTCGAGATCGAGTTTCAATTGCGAGATCGAGATTGCCGCAGGATGTTGATCCGCCAACAGTGGCAAAAGCTGATGCTGATGCTATCCCGATAGTATTCTTGAATGTAAAAAGCGATAATAAAACTTTACTTGAATTATCTGATATAGCACAAAACATTTTCAAGGAAAGACTTCAAACAATTCCGGGAGTAAGTCAAGTAAACATTTGGGGGGAGAAAAGATATTCGATGCGGCTTTGGATGGATCCTGCAAAGCTTGCTGCTTACAATGTAACACCAATCGATGTCAGAACTGCACTGAATCGAGAAAATATAGAACTCCCTTCAGGTCGGCTTGAAGGAAGTAAAACGGAATTGACAGTAAGAACACTCGGCAGATTAGCTACAGTCGATGATTTTAATAATCTGATTATCAAAGAGTCAAATCGTGTCATAGTTCGTTTTCAGGATATCGGACGGGCTGAATTGTATCCTGAAAATGACCGATCAATTTTAAGAAGAGACGGCATCCCAATGGTAGGTGTTGTTCTCATTCCTCAGTCCGGAGCAAATTTCATTCAAATTGTTGATGAGTTCTATCGTCGAATCGATCAGATTAAAAAGGATTTACCTGAAGATGTTGAACTCGGAATTGGATTCGACGTAACCAAGTACATTCGTAACTCTATCTCTGAAGTACAGGAAACTATTTTCTTAGCATTGGGACTTGTCATCTTAATTATATTTTTATTTTTAAGAGATTGGCGGACTACGCTCATTCCAATTTTAGCAATACCTGTTTCGCTCATTGGTACATTTTTCATTATGTACCTCGCGGAGTTTTCGATAAATGTTCTTACACTGCTTGGAATTGTTTTGGCAATAGGAATCGTAGTTGACGATGCAATAGTTGTATTAGAAAATATCTATAAAAAAATTGAAGCCGGATTCCGCCCCTTCGAAGCTGCCGTGAAAGGTTCTGCTGAGATATTCTTTGCTATAATCTCAACTACAGTTGCACTCGTTGCTGTATTTTTACCCATAATGTTTTTGCAGGGTATTACCGGAAGATTGTTCATAGAATTTGGTGTTGTCATTGCAGGTTCAGTAATAATTTCTTCTTTTGTTGCTCTTACTCTTACTCCAATGCTGAGTTCAAGGTTGTTAAAGGAAAAAGAAAAACATAGTTGGTTTTACTATAAATCGGAACCATTTTTCAGTTGGTTGGAAAAATCCTATCGGAATGCACTTAATTCGTTTATGAAAAAACGATGGATCGCATTTGCAATTATGGCTTCCGCAGGTTTAATGATTTACTTTTTTGGTTCTTCACTGCAATCTGAACTAGCACCGATTGAAGATAGAGGAGAAATGCGTGTGCAATCTACAATGCCCGAAGGGACTTCATTTGAATTGATGGATTCGTACATTATGGAGATGGTGCATACACTTCAGGATTCAATTAAAGAAACCACTGCGATGATCTCACTTACAAGCGGCGGGGGTGGAGGAATGGCTTCAACTAACAGCGGATTTGTGAGGCTGACTTTAACCGATGCCAATCGAAGGGAAAGAAGCCAGCAAGATATTGCAGAAACGGTGACTTCTATAACGCGAAAATTAAATGACGCCCGCTCTTTTGTTGTACAGAGTCAATCGATCTCTACTCGGCGCGGAGGTCTTCCGGTTCAATACGTTATTCAAGCGTCCGATTTTGAACAGCTTAGAGAAATTATTCCAAAATTTATGGACGAAGCATTGGACGATCCAACTTTTGCTAATGTAGATGTTAATTTAAAATTCAACAAACCTGAAATAGTCGTTGATATTAATAGAACAAAAGCTCGTGAGCTGGGTGTATCAGCGATTGACATTGCTCAAACACTTCAGCTTGCTTACAGCGGACAGCGGTTTGGTTACTACGTAATGAGCGGCAAGCAATATCAGGTTATTGGTCAGGTTTCAAGAGAAAACAGAAATAAACCGATTGATCTTGCCTCACTCTATGTTCGTAATAATCGAGGCGGTTTAATTCAACTGGATAATCTTGTTACGCTACGAGAAAAAAGCAGTCCTCCTCAAATCTACAGATTCAATCGATACGTGAGTGCAACTTTTTCGGCTAGCTTAGTTTCCGGGAAGACTATTAGTGATGGAATAAAAGCTATGGATGGAATTGCAGCTCGAGTTCTTGATGAAAGATTTTCTACTGCACTTGAGGGGGCATCCAAAGATTTTGTCGAGAGTTCATCAAGTTTATTATTTACGTTTTTGCTTGCATTGGTCTTGATTTATTTAACACTTGCAGCTCAGTTTGAAAGCTTTCGCGATCCATTCATTATTATGTTTACCGTCCCATTGGCGATTGCCGGTTCAGTATTTTCACTCTGGTATTTTGATCAAACATTGAACATCTTCAGTCAGATAGGACAAATAATGCTCATCGGATTGGTTACAAAAAATGGAATATTAATAGTTGAGTTTGCCAATCAGAAGAAAACTTTAGGATTAACAGTCATTAATGCGGTTAAAGAAGCTGCACAATTAAGATTAAGACCAATTCTTATGACAAGCTTCTCTACTATATTAGGAACACTTCCGATTGCATTGGCGCTCGGTGCAGGAGCCGAGAGCAGAATGTCTATGGGAATTGCCGTTATCGGCGGTTTAGTCTTTTCAACATTGCTAACGCTTTTTATAATCCCGGCAGTTTACTCTGTTTTCTCTGAGAAGACAAAGTCTGTTAGTAATGTCGCATTTGATGGTGTTGAACAAAAAATTGTCAATCAGCCTGTTGAGGCAAATATCGTATAGTAAATGGGGAAAACTTTTAGAAAGATTTATCCGAAACGCAAACTGATATAATTAAGTAAATCGATATGAAAGGTATTGTAACTCGTATTGAGAGCAAAGATTATTACATCTTATATGATGGAAAAGAAATCCGTTGCACGATTCGAGGTAAGCTCCGTCTAGAAGCAGAATGGAAAAAAGATAAACTCCTTTATACCGATTTAGTTGTCGTTGGTGATTACGTTGAATTTTCTATGAACGAAGATACAACTGGCGTAATAGAAGAACTTCCAGAAAGAAAAAATTATCTCTCACGAAAAGCACCGCGGATAAAAGGGATTTCAGAAAAGGGAAAACGATTTGAACAAATCATTGCGGCTAATATTGATTATACTGTCTGTGTTACCTCAATAAAAAATCCAAAGTTCAACAATCGCGTACTCGATCGGATGATCGTTGCTGCAGAAAGCTGCGAGACAAAACCATTAATTGTAATCAACAAAATAGATCTTGAGAAAAAAAAGAAAAAAAGTTTTTGGCACGAGATTTACTCTAATTTAGGATATAATGTTTTTTCGTGTTCGGCAGAAACCGGAAAAGGAATAAAAGAACTTCATGAATTCCTTAGAGGAAAAGTATCAGTATTTATTGGGCATTCAGGCGTGGGAAAATCATCTATTTTAAATTCCTTCAGTGAATCTATTGATCAAAACGTTGAAGAAGTCAGCGAGGTGTGGGATAAAGGAGTTCATACAACAGTAACCTCGGTGTTATTTAAATTGGATAATTCGACTTACGTAATTGACACTCCGGGAATTCGTGAGATTGAACCTTTCGGAATTTCGAAAGAAGACATTACACATTATTTTCGGGATGTAGCTTATTTTTCGCGAGAGTGCAAATTCAGCACCTGCACACATACTCATGAACCAGACTGTCAAGTAAAAGAAGCTGTTGAAGATGGCAAAATAGTCGAAGAAAGATATGATAGTTACCTTCGTTTGATCGAATCTTTGGATGAAGAAGAATTTTGATCTGCCTTCGCTTTCCGCTTCGGCGGACGGCGGAAAAGGATTCAGAGCTTGTCCTGAGGTTTAAACCATTGCTTGGCGTGATGATTTGATAAACTTAAGTAATGCTTTAACTATTCCATCAACAACCTCATCCGGTACACCGTCAAAATGTTTTGATTGAAAACGCATATCGCAAATCTCATTGACATAATCCACCACAATGAACTTGCCATATTCATTCAAAGCAATTTCAGTGGAGAAGAAATCCAATCCACAAATCTTTTGAATTTTTTTTATCACTCTAGAAAGTTGTTTGAGATCATAGCGCTCAATTTCATTTTCTGTAACAACTGTATATTGATGTGTCACATCATCCCACCAGCACGGAAATACTTTTCCGAAAGCCCAAAAACATCTGAACCAAAATCTTTTATTATCCATTTCTAAAGGAAGAACTCTTCCTTGTAGTAAATATTTATCATCACGGAGATATTGACGTTCTCGCAGAATGTCGTTTAAACTTTCTGCTCCGGTAACAACGCCAAGTCCGCCGCCGGTAGTATTCGCTGGTTTGATGATAAATGGTCTTCCTAATTTTGCAAGTTCAGAAACCGAGAGAACTATTTCATTTTTTTTACTAAATGGGGATATAATAATTGTGAAAGGTGTATTTATCCCTCTTGAAATAAATTCAAGGTGCATAGTAGCTTTATCGGTGGCGATCTCAACTTGCGAATAGTTATTTATAATATAAGTTTTCTTTTTCGTCAACAGTTTGGCAAGAGGAAGAAAACAGTCATCTGCATCGGAGGCACGGTCTAAATAATGATTAAATCTAAGCTCATTAGTTTGAATTCGGAAATGAACTTCTTCATAATTATGAAATTGAACTGTAAATGTACTTAGTCCATTTTCCTGAAGGATTTTTTCAATCAAATCAACAAAATCCTTATCGTATTCCCATGTATGAGCAATGGCTAAATCGAATTCTTTCAATCGAAACCTTTAGTTATTTCATTAGTTCATTTGGCATTATATTGTAACTAATTTTCTTGTAAATTAAAACTAGTTTGAATAATTTTTCAATAATTATGAATTATATCCGAAACCTGCTGATAGTAACTTTGATTTCAATCCTAATTTCATGTTCGAGCAGCAGGGATACAATTATTTTATCTTCTAAGGATTCCGAAAATAAATCTACTTCGGGGGATAAGATTGAATCCACACAAGCGTTGGATCATTTTATCCAAGGTTCAATCTTAGAACAAAAAGGGGAGAATGAAAAAGCTGTAATAGAATATCAAGAGGCACTTCTATATGAGCAGCAGGCAGGAATTTATTTTGTATTGGGAAAGGTATACAGGAATTTAGGAAAGTATGCTCTATCAGCTTCGAATCTTAAAAAAGCTGTAGAATTAGAACCGGATAACACACACTATAAATTAGTTCTCGCACAACTATATGCAGCTACAAGACAGCAAGATGACGCAATAAAAATCTATGACTCAATCTTGGAAAAAGATTCTTCGAACATTGAAATACTTTATGAGCTAGCGGTACTGCATACACAAAACCGTCCAAGATTAGCCCTTGAATATTATAATCGGCTTGTAAAGAAAGTCGGTGAAGATTGGGGATTGATTTATACAATGATCGAAATCTATAACAGATTAGGGGAGTATGACAACGCAGCTCAACTTTATGAAAGGTTGTTATTCCTTGATCCTTCGAATCTTTCTATCAAACAGGCGCTGGCAGAAGTTTATTTAATTAACGGCAATTTTGAAAAAGCGGAAAGAATATTGACTGATCTTTTAACCGATTATCCGAAAGATCATACAGCAAGAGTTCTTTATGCTCAGATGTTTGTTAAGAAAAATGATTGGGAAAAAGCATCGGAACAATTTAAAAATATTTTATCAGATGATTCTGTCGATAACGAAACCAAGATCCAAATCGCTGTCGAATATTTTGAAAGATCAGTGAAAGATTCTACTGTAATTTCGCTTGCGAAGAATTTGCTGCATGAAATCGAAGAAGAAGTTGAAGACTGGCGAATTCCCATGTATCTCGGAGCTATTTACGAGACTGAACGAGATACTCAAAAAGCAATAACGTATTTTTCGAAAGTTACAAAGCTCGCCGAGTGGAACATTGAAGCATGGGTAAGATTGGGCGGACTTTATTTTGATAATGGAAAATATGATGAAGCAATAAATGTTATGAATCGTGCTCATAAAATTTTTCCGAATGAGTTTACCGTGAATCTTCTACTCGGTTTATCTTACTTGCAGAGTGAAAAACATGATGAATCAATCCAATATCTTAACAAAGCAAAATCACTGAATCCAAAAGATCTTACAACTTTATCCTCGCTTGGTTTTGCATTCGGAAAATTAGACCGATACGAAGAAGCAATATCAGTACTCGAAGAAGCATTCAGAATTGATGATTCTAATCTGAATGTTGTAAGCACGCTCGGAATGATTTACGATAACGCAGAAGAATTTAACAAGTGCGATAAATTGTATGAGCATGCTTTTAAAATCTTTCCAAATAATTCTCTGTTGCTTAATAATTATGCATATAGTCTTGCTGAGCGAGGAATACGTTTGGAGGAAGCACTTCAAATGTCGAAAAAAAGTCTTGAAGTCGATTCGTTGAATGGTTCCTATTTAGATACACTCGGATGGATCTATTTTCAGATGGGTGATTATTCTCTTGCGGAAAAATATGTAAAATTATCGATAGAACATGGCTCAGCAAGTTCAGAAGTTCTCGAACATATGGGCGATATTTATTTTAAATTGAATAACAAAGAAGCTGCAATCGATTATTGGAACAAAGCACATGAAAAAGATGCATCGAATAAAAAATTAGAGATAAAAATAAAAAAAGGTGAAATTTGAAATTCTTGAATCTATTACTTGGGATTTCCTGTGTGTTAATGATTGGCTTTTATTCTTGTACGCCGGTGCAGAAAAGAGTTAGTCCACCGTTGCCAATTGAAAGAATTTTTCAAAGATTAGAAGAAAATTGCAAATCGTTCGAAACATTTGAAGCAGCTGGTACAATTTCGGTCGATTCGAAAACTTTTAAGAACAGTGGTGATTTCAAACTTCTAATAAAAAAACCTGATTCACTCTTGATCAATATTACCGGTCCATTCGGTATTAATTTTGCAACTGCGGCGGTTTCTAAAACACGATTGATCTATTTGAATGAGTTAACAAATCAAGTTTTATACACGAATACAACTCAAGAAAATATAAAAAAACTACTGCGAGTTGATATTTCCTTCGAAGAGTTAATTGACATCTTGATTGGATGTATCGTAATAAATCCCGAAGGCTCAGTTAAACAATCTGCAAGGGTGGAAGAAGATCAATACGTAATTACTCAAGAGCGAAATGGATATTTGTATAAATATTGGATTGACATTAGAAATCTTGCAGTTTCGAAAAACTTAATTCACGATAAAGGAGGAAACATTCTGATCGATCTTCAATTCGGTAATTTTACAGAAATCGATGGCATCGTAATTCCGAGAGTAATAAATCTTACAAATTCAGTTCGCAATGAAAGTATCAAAATAAATTATTCGAAAGTTTATCCAAACAAAAGAAATATAGATTTGAAAATTTATGTACCTGAGGATGCAGAGGTTATTGAGTGGTAAATGCTCTTATTAAAATATGTTGCATAGCTTTGATATTCTTTGTTCCATCGGATATAAATTCACAATCGCAAACTCGAAGAGACATTAGAAAGAAAGAAAAGGAGCTTCAATCACTAAGGAATGAAATAAAATCTCTCGATCAAAAAATTCGGGAAAGCGTATCTAAGGAGAAAAAAGAACTCAGCATTATTGATGATTACGACAATCAACTTCGGTTGTTAAAGAGACTTCTAAATGAACTAGAAGTTGAAGAAAAATCTCTAAGTGAACAAATCACCGAAAAACAAAATGAGTTGAAAGTTTCTGAATCTGAATTGAATTCACTTCGTTCTGAATATGCAAAACAAATCGTGAATCTTTACAAATTCGGGCGGAAGAATGAATGGGAACTCCTCCTTACAAGCGGCTCAATTAATCAAGCATTGATACGATACAAATATCTTGAAAAGTTTTCGGAAGAAAGAAGAAGAAGAATTGATCAAATAGTCGAAAAAGCAGAAGAAGTAAAAGAAGAAAGGGAGTCGCTTTCAAAAACTCTTGGTGAGAAAGAAGCTTTAAGACAAGTTAAAATTAAAGATGAATCAAGTTTAAAAATAAAAATTTCCAATAAACGTGAATTTATCGCTTCATTACGAAATGATAAATCTGCTTTAATGAAAGACCTTGAACGTAAAAAATCTTCTGTGCAAAAAATTACAAGTTTAATAAGTGATCTAATCATCAGAGAGCAGAGGGAAAGGGAATTAGTTCGTCAAAGAGAGTTAGAACGGCAGCGTGAAATCGAAAGAAAACGTGCTGAAGAAGCAGCGAATAGAAGCACGGTACGAAATGAATCTCGACCCAAACCGGTTGTTCCTCCGCCAAGCAAAACTGAGTTAGATACTTATTTCGAAATTCTGCCGACTTTCAATTTGTTTTCAAAAGCAAAAGGAGTTCTACCCTGGCCTGTTTCAAGCCGAAGAATAATAAATAAATTTGGCGAACAAAGAAACGAACAATTAAATACTGTCACTTTAAATTATGGAGTTGACATTGCATCAGCTTTTGGTTCGAATGTTCAAGTAATTGCAGATGGAAGAGTATCAATTGTGCATTGGCTGCCGGGATTCGGAACAGTTGTGATTGTAACTCATACTGAAGAATATAGAACAGTCTATGCTTATTTGTCAGACGTTCTGGTAAGTGAAGGCGCAATCGTGAGACGCGGCGATGTTATTGCACGCAGCGGCGAAAGTCTCTATGGCGAAATGCTCCACTTTGAAATCTGGAAGGAGCGAGAAAAACAAAATCCAGAAATGTGGCTTGCGAGGAGATGAAGTGGTTAACTAGATTCGCCTCGCAATTGGATGAAAAAAGTTTAAGCTCCAAACTAAGACAAAAACGAGCAAAGTATTTTTGTCAGTTTATCGAAAATTTAAATTCACAGTCTCCTCGGATAATTGACATTGGAGGTAATGTAAATTTTTGATAGCAATTCAATAAAAATAATTGTGTTAATTATAATCCCATACTTGTAAATTTAAATAATAATGAATTGATCGGTGAAAATTATTTGCGTGTAATCGGTGATGGGAAAACTTTATCCTTTTTTAAGGATAAATCATTTGATGTCGCATTTTCAAATTCTGTGATTGAACATCTAAGCACTTTTGAAGATCAAGAACTGATGGCTTATAATATTCAAAGGATATCAAATCATTATTTCATTCAGACACCGGCATTCATTTTTCCAATCGAACCTCATTTTCTTTTTCCCTTTTTCCACTGGCTTCCAAAATCATTAAAAATTTTGTTTGTAAAATATTTTAATTTAGGCTGGTTTGAGAAACAGAAAAATATTGCTCATGCACGAGAGTTAATCTTGTTCATTCGAATTTTGAAAAAAAGAGAAATTAAAAAATTATTTCCTAATAGTATCGTAATACGCGAATGGGTATTTGGATTTGTGAAATCATATCTGATAAATAAATAGTGCCCGTTATTATGAAAAAAATGAGCAAGATATTTTCGCAACTGCTATTGAAAGGTAAATATATATTTTTTATTTCTCTGATCGAAAAACTTACATTTTTTATTGTTTATTTAATTATCGCTCGTTATTACTCGAAGTATGAATTCGGACTAGTTACAACTATCTTCGCATTTGCAAATATTGTAAGTTCACTCTTGGATTTTGGATTTACAATTTATTTCCAGCGAGAATCTGCAATAAATGGGATAGAACTTTCTAAAAAGTTTTTAAGTGCTTTAAACATTCGTCTGCTTGCAGTAGTTATCTTTATTGTTTTCTGTATCGGATATTTTTATAAAGAGATGCACATTGAACCTTTGAGCATAATTTTATTTTCCTTCTCAATTTATATAGTCAGCTTTGGATATTTCCTCAATAGTATGCTTTATGGAAAAAGCTTGTATAAAAAATCTTTCCTTGGAATATTTATTAGTCGTTCTATACTAATATTGATCTCTCTCTGCATATTTATTTTCAAATTTGACTTAAGTGTTCTTTCATTCATCTTTGTTTTATCCTTTGGTGTTCATTTAGTTTTTCTAAACATTAATCTGGATGAGATTGAAATTCCAATTAAAATTGATTTCAAGCTGATTAACCCAGGTTATGGTTTATTAAAATCAGTTTTACCATTTGGATTAGGGATTTTGTCTGTCTGGATATACGACCGCTCGGCTTTTTTGATTTTACATAAGTTAAACGGTTTTGAGTCGGTGGCAATATTTGGAGTTGCTTATTCATTATATAAAATTCCTCAATCATTTTTGGGAATAATATTAACGCCGTTGTTCACCGAGCTCTCAGCTTTTTATCATGCCAATCATTTTATAGAAGGAAGGAAAATCAAATCATTAGTGAAATGGATTATAATTATTTCTATTGGATTGATTGCATTCTATTTATTAACGAACCGATTATTGATTAAATTAACATTTGGAGATAAATTTATAGAAGCATCGAATATGCTTTCACTGATTAGTATAGCTATTCCAGGACTGTTTTTGAATAATTTAACCGGGATTGTGTTAAACTCTGCCTATAAAGAAAAATTAGCGATGAGGTCTACAATGATTGGTGCAATTGTGAATGTTGTACTGAATATTATTTTAATAAATCTATATGGTATTATAGGCGCAATAGTAACTTCAATTATAACGGAGTATTTAATTTTATTTATTCAATTCTATTTCATAAGCAGAACAAATATTTTTAAAATTAGGTCAAATAATGTAAATAAATTATGATTCTTCAATGACGATAAAAAATATGGGAACCTCTAACTGGCAAAATATTTCATATTGTGTTGAATTGATTCGAAGAATCAACCCTAAAACAATTTTAGATGTTGGTGTTGGCTTTGGTAGATGGGGGATTTTGTGCAGAGAGTTTCTTGAAGTTTGGGGAGGAAAAATTCATAATAAAGATTGGACAAAACAAATAGATGGGATTGAAATTTTTCCTGACAATATTCAAGAATATCATAAATACTTTTATTCCAAAATTATTGTTGATGATGCATATAAATATATTTTTGAGAATGATTTTCTATACGACTTGATCATCTTTGGAGACGTCTTAGAGCATTTCGAAAAATGTAAAGCTATAGAGTTACTGGAACACTCGATGAAAAAATCAAAGTATGTTTTGTTGAATATCCCAATCGGGAAATACTGGAAACAAAATGAAATTTATGAAAATAAGTATGAGAAGCATTTAAGTTTCTGGGGTTTAAGAGAATTAACTAAATTAAATCCAATTGCATATAAAACTTTCAGAGATGAAATTCATCGAAAGTTTGCAGCTTTTATTTTTTCAAGTGAATTTAATAAAATTCCTAATAGAATAAATTATAGAACTAAACTCTCCTTAATTATTACTCAATACCCTGAATTTAAAAAACTATTAAAAAAACTAATTCAAAAATGAAAATTGTTTTGTTAGGTAGACTCCACGAAGGCAAAATAGATTTCGGTCCACAAAAAGTTGCGCAACAACTTTATAAGAATCTATTAATAAACAATATGAATGTTGAATTCGTTGAATATTTTTTTAAAATCTATAATAATTCTACTTGTTTTAAAAGATTTTTAGGATATGAAAAATCACCAGACAACATAAAACGTCTCGGTATAATTCGACTTTTTATTTACTTGCTCCGCACTCAGCCTGATATTATTCATATAATTACTTTAGAACGATTCATCCTGAGCATTTTTTTATACAAGTTTCTTCTCAAAGGCAAATTTGTGGTTACTTTTCATTCAGTTTTAAAGTATGAACTGCCAAGAAGAAAAATTAAAACTTCCAATTTTGGTAGGTTTAAAGATTACCTTATGGAATACTTAGCTATAAAATTTTCTGATAGTTTAATTTTTCTTTCCAACCCCCATCTTTCACTTGCAGGAGAGTTTTACAAGTTTTCAAATAATAAAGTAAATATTGTACCTAATGGGATAAAAGTACTTAGAATACAAAAAATCAAACATTTCGATTTTAGTGATGGAATAAATGTTGTTTTTTATAATGGGACCAATGAATTTGACAGAGGTTTGGAGCAGCTATTATTAGTTTTTGACAAAGTTAAAATACCAGTGAATATTTATGTTCTGGGAATAATGAAAAACATTGTAGAACGAAAAAAATTTGTAAAAACAAATTATGTGGAAATAATTCCACACGATATACTTCCAGAATTTCTTGCAAAAATACACTTTGTGATTAAAGCGAACGTAATTGAAACTTTCTCCTTATTTGTCGGCGAGTGCATGACAATGGGACTGATTCCAATAATATCAGACAAGGTTGGTATTTCTGAGTATCTTGTAAATGGAGTCAATGGTTTTGTTTACAATAACGAGAACATTGAAGATGTTAAAACGATTTTGGAAAATATTTACAATGGACAATACGATATTCAGACGATCTCACAAAATGCACAATCTATTGTTGACGAATTAAATTGGAATAAAGTTGCTCAGAAGTATCTTGAAGTCTATAAATTGGTGATAGAATGCAAAATAAAATAAAAGTTTGTCACATCTGTGATCGTATTACCGGTAAATCTGATGGGGTCTTTGCACATCTTTTGATTATCGTTGCAGAAAGATTTGATAATGTTCTTTAAGCATAAAATCCATTTACACAAATTATTTTATAGATTCGATGATAACTAATCTTTTCGAATCACTCCTGTTTATTGCAAATCAATTCTCAGAGTTAAGTTTAATTAGTGACGATTGGGTTCTACTTAAAGCGGCTCTTTCAGATCCCTTTCCAATTTTTAAGGATTGGACAGGAGAACTTATTTCACGCTATCACAGACCAATACCAATATTCACTTTTTATATTAACTATTTATTTTTTAATGAAAATTTTTTGTTCTTTTATTTATTTAATTTGATTATTCATTTGATCAACACAATTATTTTGTACAATATTTTGAATAGAATCATTTGTATACTTCAGTGGGGCCGTCAAAAGTTATTATTGATTTTATTATGTGTAATTTTTTTTGCTATACCACAGAATATAATGAATGTCCTTTGGGTGTCAGGTCGAACGGACTTACTATGCGCATTATTTTCTTTTTGGTCAATTCTTTTTTTAATCAATTATATCGAAAAAAAAATTTTTAGTCATTTATTTTACTATACATTAACGACAGTTCTTGCTTTCCTCTGCAAGGAGACGGCTGTTATAATTTTAGGTTTAAATTTTGGCATTTACTTGTTATGGAAACAAAAAATTAACAAAAAGGTGTTAATTAGCTCGCTAATCATCTTCTTTGTCATATTAACAGTTTCTATTTCAATAAATTATTCTATTGGAACAGACTTCTCTGCAATTAATATTCTGAGATATCTTAATTATCCTGTTTACTTAATTAAATTTGTAGTTTATGGACTAGCCTCCTTTTTAATCCCATTTGACTTCAAGGACTTAGCTTACTTCTATAATTCGAACTTTATATTATTTATTTTCTTATCGAGTGGATGTATCTATTTAATTGCGTATACTTTTAAGTTGTTTTTTACTAAAAAGAAGTCTGAGCGAACTATCATTTTCGCATCGATTGGTTTTATTTTATTATCACTATTAATTTATATTAATTCATATCCTCAAATGAGGTTATTTTATATTCATTCTCCACTTTTGATAATAATTTTTATGGGACTCTTTCATCAGGAAGAATTTTCCAAACCAATAACCCAAATATTCTTTGTACTATTTTTTTTATTAGTTGTTTATGGTAATCTAAGTACAGTAAACAGACTATTCTCCAATAATATGTTAACAAAAAACTTAATTTCGGTTTTACCGAGTGCAAAAGAATATAATCCAGGTAAAAAATATTTATGCCTTTCTATGATTGAGAGAATTGGTCAGAGCTGGGGGAATCCACCTGTGGAAATAATAGCTTCATATAAGGTCAACGAAAAATTTAATAGCTTACATAATTTTATCTCCATTGCGACATTAGATATTATAAATACTAATGAATTAAGAAAGCCGATAAGATACAAAATTGAGGGAGATTTGATAGTTATTAAAAGTGAAGCGTTCAATAGTGGATTCAGCTCACTACCCTCTGTTCGATTTTCAGATTCTACTTCTCATTCCTTAATTAGCAATATTTTAGTCTATTCCAAAAAAGAAGATATTCTAAAAAACGGATTGTCAAAAATGATCTATATTAAGCTTCCGGGAGAAATTAATAAAAATAACACTGAAATTATGTTCTATAGTAATGGGCAATACAAAAGGATGTTGCTGAAAGAATTTAGATTGTATAAAAGCAATCGGTCTTTTTAACTAGTGTCTATTCAAGTTACCATTAAATAATTTATGAAAATAAAAATTTGTCACATTTTTGACAAAATAAGTGGCCAATCTGATGGTGTATTCATACATCTTGATATGTTATTAAAGTATATCAACAGCAATCGATTTGAACAAATTGTAATTTATCAAGGTGGGGAAATAGTTGAAAAAAAATTAAAAAATTTGGGTGTTAAGTTATTTAAAATTCCTACGTTGGCAAAAAGATTTTCTATAATAAGTATCAAAAAGATATACGATATTTTACATGATGAACGGGTTGACATCATACATGCACATTTGATTAAGCCGTATATTATTGCAGGATTAATGAATATCTTTCTCAGAAAAAAGTTAATCTTTAATTATCACGGATTATTCATTAATTCAATATTTCATAACTTTTTTGAAAGAAAAATATTATTCATACTTCATAATATTATCTGCTTAACGAAAGTGGTTGATATTGCTATAACTCCTTCAAAGAAAAGCAAGGAAAATTTAATTAGCGAAACAAAACTCTTTCCGCAGATTAAAAATTATTATAATGGATTTGAAAAGGGGAACGAAGATTTAATTGATATCAAAATTGTAACTGAACTAAAATCACTCAAATTCGATTCATTTCTTATATCTTTTATTGGGAGATTTGAAATTGAAAAAAGGGTAGACCTTTCGCTGCTTATATTAAAAAAACTTATTGAAAAAGAGCATAAAGTTATCATTGCTTATTTTGGTACTGGTAAATTGGAAAATGAGATGAAGATTTTAGCTGAAGAATTGGGGATCAATCATTGTTGTAAATTTTATGGATACATTCCTCATTTAAGTAATTACTTACAATATTTTGACGCTTTATTATTTACTTCAGATTGGGAGGGATTGCCAATAACTTATTGGGAAGCGATGGCAAATTCAGTACCTATTGTTTCTACTGATGTAGGTGGCGCAAGAGAAATTCTGATAGATAATAATTGTGGATTGGTATATCCCGTTGATAATGTTGATGCGGGAGTCGCAGAAATTATCAAGTTGATAAGAAATGAAAAGTTACGTTTGAAAATGGGATTTAATGGAGTGCAGGCATTACAGTCCAAATATAATTTGGAACAATTTAAATTATTCTTCGAATCTCTATATGATTCACTAAAATAGGTAGAACTAGCGGTGAAGAAACTGAATATCCTCCATATTTCCCCTGACTTCAATTACTCTTGTGGTGTAAGTAAGTATGTTTTTCAACTTCTTGAGGAATTAAGCAAAAGGGATGAATTGCATTTATTTTTTCTCACGAATAAAGGTGATTCAATAAACAGATTAAGTGGTTTGAATGTAAAGATTGACTTCTTGAATTTTGAAAGAGAAAATAAAAATCCTTTTAAATTTGTTCTGAATTATTTTTTCCTTTTAAAATTCTGTATGAAGAATAAAATTGAAATAATTCATACTCACCATCGCTATCCAGAATTGCTGGCGTATTTTGTTAGTATGAGTTTGAAAATCAAAACTATTACTACTGTACACAGTTTGGTTGATGGATGGAAGTTTATCAGTTTTAAATCTGATAAAATTATTGCAGTTAGTAATGCTGTTAAGAAACATTTAATTCAGAATTATAGGGTGAACTCTGAAAAGGTATTTCAGCTATACAATTTTGTCAAATCAAGTAATAACATAAGTCAAGGCGAAAGGAGAATTTTAAAACAAAAAATTGGTATAGAAAATAATAACAAAGTTTTACTTTTCATCGGAAGAATTTGCTATATAAAAGGTTGCGATATTTTGATTTCTGCATTTGAGAAGCTTTTAGTTGAAAACCCCCTCTTAAAGTTAATTATGATTGGTAATTTTGAATCATTTAAAATCAAAGATATAGTGCAAAAAAATAATAAAATTATTTATATCTCTCCAACTAATGAAATATTGAGTTATTACTATTTATCAGATATTGTAATATTACCTTCTAGGATTGACTCGTTTCCATTTGTTATGCTTGAAGCCGGCTTAGCAAAAAAAACATTTATTGGAGGAAAAACTGGAGGTATTGCTGAATTTATTGATGATGGTGTAGACGGACTTCTAGTTGAACCTGGTAGTGTAAATGATCTGGAAGAAAAAATTCAAACACTAATGGATAATCAAGCATTATCAAATTCCTTAGCTAACAAACTCCATAGTAAAGTAATGAAATTTACAAATTCGGGCTATTATATCTCAAAACTGATTGAAATATATGAAAGTTAATGGGATGCATCCTTTAAAGAAGCTCCTTTTTAATAAATCTGATGTATTAGATTTAATTTCTAAATCAATCAACTATAGTGAACCGTTACTCTTAACATATTTGAATCAACATTGTTTTAATGTTTGGTATTCGGATGCAAATTATCGAAACTTACTCGATAGGCACTTTAAATATTATCTAGATGGGATAGGAGTCAGATTCGCTTTGTTTTTAATAAATAAAATAAAAGCAAAGCGATTCAATGCATCAGAAATTAATGAAGAGGTATTTAATAGATTCACTGAGTTGAGGACTCCCATTATAATAATAGGTGGAAGATTTGAAAGCCTAATTCCGAAAAGTCAACTTAATGTTATCCAATATTTTAATGGATATGAAGACGTGGTTGATTGGAATAAATTATCTAAAGAAATTATCCAGAGTGATACAAAAACGATAATAATTGGAATTGGCGCCCCAACGCAGGAAGTATTGGCATATAAGATTTTTAGCATTGTGCAGAACCTTCAAATTATTTGTGTTGGGAATTTTTTAGAGTACTTTTTCCGAACTAAAAAGAGAGCGCCTAAAATATTTCACAACTCCGGCTTTGAATGGTTGTATCGACTCATTCATGAACCCAAAAGATTGTGGAGCAGATATATTATTGGTATTCCAGTGTTTAGTTACCGACTCTTAAAAATAAAATTCACTTATAAGCAGAGGGGTAAGTGATAATCGATTATCAGTATTATTAAGCGATTGCCTGCCAACTTTCAGCAGTAGCTTGATATTAATTATATAGTTTCGATAAAGCTATTTATTCATTTGTAAAAAGACAATATATTTACAAAAATACATGGACGATTATGTCAACAAGGACAATTTTAACAACCAAATTAATAATTGTTACGGCTCTGTTTTTCTCTCTAATTTCTGCTCGATTGTGCACTGGGCAGAGACAGGTGGATAACTCCAGATTATATAAATTAGATTTGAATGGGAATCAGGAGAAACAAAAAAATATTCAAGAGCTTAGTTCAAGTTTAATCACAATCGATGAAAGTAATCCTGGGGTTCCGGCTTTGCCCTCAAGAACTTATTACTTTGCTATTCCTCCAAGCACAAAAGTGAATGCGGATCTCCTTAATATAAAATTCGATAAAATTGAAAATTTCGAATTGGAAATAAATCCAAAAGTTATTTTAGTTGGTGATTCCTCTTTAAGTTACAGCGAAGAAGTACTTCATGAAGAAATTCGAAATATGAAATCATTTCCAGCTGCATATCAAGAAATTCTCGGGTACACCTGGATTAGAGATTTTTATTGTGTTGTTGTAAAAGTAAATACCCACATTTTCAATTTTTATGATCGATCTTTAACAATTATTAAAGAGGCCGATATTATGCTGAGCTGGGCCTCTTCACCGAATTACTCAATAAATTATTCCCCAAAAGGACCATTTGATGAAGACTTGAAAGATGTCATTTCCAATTTTCAAGATGCCATGCAGCTTAGAACATTTAATCATTTTGAGGAATTGAAAATCAATACAGATAATTGGATTGATTATTCAAAAGAATATATCAAGCTTTTAATTACAACTGATGGAATCCACAGAGTCAATTACAATGATTTGTTAAGTTATGGAGTTAATCCATCATTTGTAAATCCGAAGACCATCAAAATTTTTCTAAAGGGAGAAGAAAAGCTCATATTCGTTCAAGGTGAGGATGATTTAATTTTTGACTCAACTGATTTTATTGAATTTTATACCGAACGCAATTACGATTCAACCAGTTATAGACAAATTGTCTTATCTGGACAAGATTATTTTAACTATATGAATCGCTATTCAGATACATCAGTAGTCTGGTTGTCCTGGGGAGGAACTAATGGAAAAAGATGTTCGCGTCAGAGTTCGGTCATGCCTCAAACCACTGATACTTTATCTTCTCATCTAGTTCGGTTACACTTCGAACGAGATATGCGTTTATGGTACTATGATGCAGTTTTACCTCGTGTGCAACTCCCTTTTTGGCAGGAAAATAAAGTCTGGACCTGGTTAGTTATTGGCAGTTCAGGTTCACAATCGATTACATTTTCAGCAAGAGATGCAGTAGCAAATTCACCACTTAAAACCTTTATAAGATTAATTAGTAACGCATCAAACATTATAACAGATGCACATAAAAATGGTATTAGTATTAATTCATCTATACCCCAAGACACGATCAAGTATAATTACAAACAGACCGTGAATTTCAATTCTTCACTTAATTCAAATTTATTAGTAAACGGAAATAATACTATTAGAATCTTTGGAATTCCAACGAGTGCCTCTTTCCATCAATCATTATTAGACTGGATTGATATCGAATATTTTAGAATGAATAAAGCAGTGAACGATTCGTTGCTTGTCATTATTCCCGATTCAGTTACATATGGATTGAGAGTTATTAAAGTTGAAGATATTACATCTGAACATTCAAATTTGCTTGTGTATAAACTTAAACCTGAAATAAAACGGATAGAAAATTTTTCACTAAGTTCAGGTACTTCTAAAATTTTAACTTTTACTGATACTGCTTGTGGGGGGGATAGATATTTAATCATCAAAAGTGATTTCATACGTAAACCAGTCTTTCGATATAAAAAGTATTTTGTTAATCTAACGGACCCCTCTCGTGGAGCAGATTATGTGTTAGTTACCAACAATATATTCACTTCATCTGCTACTAACTATAAGAACTTTATCATAAATCAATATGGATTAAGAACAGAGCTTGTATTCACTGATGATATTTTTGATGAGTTCTCTTTCGGAATGGTAAGCGCTGAGGCAATAAGGCTTTTTTTAAAGAAAGCAAACTATTATTGGACCGCACCCAAACCTTCCTATTTAGCGCTTATTGGAGATGCGAACTATGATTATAGAGATGTTATCGAACCAGTTCCTTTGCCTCGGAAAAAAAATCTTGTAACTTCCTATGGGAATCCTGTAAGTGATTTGTGGTATGTTACCTGGGATACAACGAATGTTAACTTACCTCAAATGTATGTCGGCAGAATACCTGTCAACACTAATGATGAGTTAAATAATTATCTACTAAAACATAAACGATTTGTGGAGAAACCACTTAATGATTGGAATAAATACTACATGCTTTTTAGTGGCGGAGATGCTTCAAAACCTTCTGAATTAGCTCAAATAAAAGCGACCAATGAAGATTTATTTCAGAATTTAATCAAACCTGCTCCAGTAGGGGGTGTAGGTAAGCATTTTTATAAGACTATTTCGCCTCCAACGAATTTTGGACCATATACACAAGAGGAAATTCGTGAAACAATCGATAAAGGTGCGGTTTTTATTTCTTATATCGGTCATAGTGGTACCAGAGTTTGGGATAACGGAATCACAGAGGTTGAACATATTCAGAATAAATATTCAAACCGAAATCCTCTAATCACCGATTTTGGATGTTCAACAGGAAAATTTGCCGAATCAGATGTCGATGCGTTTGGCGAATTATTTGTAGCTCAATCGGCAAATGGACAAGCTATTGCCTATCTAGGAAATTCCAGTTGGGGTTACCTATCTACCTCATTGAGATTTCCAAAGTATTTTTATTCGCTGCTTCTTAATGACAGTATTAAAATTATTGGACGTGCACATTTTCTTGCTAAAGTAAGACAATTTAATGAAACAGGAATTAATGATGTAAATCGAGTTTTTAATTTTTGTAATTTATTATTTGGTGATCCAATAATTTCCTTGAAAATACCAAGCAAACCTAATTTTAGTATAGGCGCTAATTCAATTTCAATTGTTGGTGATTTTCCACGAGATACAGATGATTCTGTAAAAATTAAAATTCACGTCCGAAATCTTGGCTCGGTACCTGATAGTGTACTGTCTGTTGATGTTTCTGACAAATTCAAAGATTCAATTGTATTCAACAAAAAAATTGTAATTGAAGTACCTCTGTTCGAAAACCAACTAAGCTTTAATATCCCAATTAAGGGATTAGTTGGAAAACATTTCTTAAAAATAGAATTAGATAAAGAAAACGTGTATGAAGAATTAGACGAGACGGATAATATTTCCAATTTTAGTTTTGATGTCTACTCAACATCACTTCTTGCTTTAGAGAGCGAAAATTATTATTCAACGTATAAGGGGGAACTGAGATTCCTTAATCCAGCTTTAAAAACTGAAAGTATTTCTGATAGAGTAGAATTATCACTTTCTCAAGATAAGGATTTTGGTTCTTTTATAAGTTTAGATCAGAGCTTAGATACGCTATTTACTACTGTCTCCCTGCCTTCAATGCAATTTAATAAAAGATATTGGTGGAGAATGAAACTGAATTTCTCTGGCTCAGATTGGTCACGATCATATTCATTTATGAATTTGAACAAACCTTATGCTTGGTACATTGATAAAACATTTGAGCCACAAAATATTGAATATCAGAACACAATTTTTGACTCATCATTAGGAGGATGGATTCTATCAAGTGAAGAAAAAAAATTGAGAATATATTCAGCAGGCCAATCGGCTGGTTCAATTGCATCAATGCAATACAATGCTATTGAAATGCTTCCTAATACCTACTTTTGGGGAATTGCGACAGCATTAGTCGATACAATTACACTAAAACCACATTCATTCAAATACTTTCTATATCCCAATCCTCCATCGGGAGACTCATTAACGAGTTATATTAATTCACTTCAGATTGGAACAATGATTGCACTTGCTATTTGCGATGATGGGGCACAATCTGTTTTGGGTTGGTCTGGCGGTACTCCTGTAAGAAATGCAATAAAAACACTTGGGAGTTATTATATCGATAGTATTCGCTATAGAGAGTCATGGGCTATCCTCGGAAGGAAAGGGGCACCTATTGGTTCTGTACCAGAATCTTACAAAAAACTATTTGAAGGACCAGCGTTAATTGATGTTTCAAAAATAATAAAAAGTGATAGCGGTATAGTAGTTTTTCCCCCATTAGGGAGTTCAGCCAAATGGGAAAAGATTAATGTTGATATTCTTAAACCTGCTGAAACATTTATTGATTTTTATCCATTAGGTATCAGAGTGGATGGTAGTGTTGATACATTGCAAAAATTAAATTTTACGGGGGACAGTTCATCCATAAGTTTCATTAATGCTAAATTGTATCCTCAACTTAAGCTTCTGACGAAATTATATGCAAATGCGCATAGAGAATCACCATCAATAAAAAGTATCGGTATTGATTATAAAATACCAGCAGAATTAGCTATAAATTATCAGACTGTTTCTGCCTCAAAAGATACAATTATGCAAGGAGATAGCCTTTTCCTGAATTTATTTACTCAAAATGTAGGAGGATTTGATGCAGATAGTTTTAGAATACTGCTTAGTCTGATTAAAAATGATAATACAAAGATTTTATTAAGAGATTCGCTTATTATGAAACTTAGATCTATGGAACGGCTAAATATAAGTCACATTTATCGCAATTACTTACCAGACGGTAAAGGTAACATGTTCTTTCAGATTGAGTTAGACCCTGATAATATTTTTTTGGAATTGTATAAAACTAATAACACATTTAGAGTTCCCTTTTTTGTTAAATCGGACACTAATTTAACATCAGTCAATAACTTTAGTCTGAATGTTTTATATGATGGTAAATCCATCGATGATGGCGCTTTTGTAACAGATAATCCAAAAATAAATGTTGAATTCTCTTATCCTATTTGGTTTCCAGCCGCCGATACTAACTCGATTCAGTTCTATTTGAATGGAAATAGAATAAGTATATCCGATTTAACAATAAATTATGATACAAGTAAGCGAAAAATTTATTTTCAATACATACCAAAATTGACTACCGGTGATTATATTTTCAAAATATTTGGTAAAAATATACTTGGGCATTTAGAAACTTCCCCTGGGTATGAAAAATATTTTAAAGTTTCGAGTCAAATTCAATTACTTCAGGTATATAATTATCCCAATCCATTCCAGAATGAGACTTTCTTTACATTTAACCTAACACAAGTTCCAGATGAACTTAGAATTAAAATTTATACAATATCCGGCAGGCTGATTAAAGAGATTTCAAAAAATTCTTCTGAACTTTCGACTAATTTCAATAAAATTTATTGGGATGGCAGAGATACTGACGGGGACCTGATTGGAAATGGTGTATATCTTTATAAGGTTATCGCAAAACGTTCAGATAGGACTGTAGAAATATTACAAAAATTAGCCAAAGTGCGATGAATTCTTGTTTATTTTCATTTATTAAGCCTCAGAGTTTTATAGCATTTTTTTCACTTTTTGTTAACTTTCTGTTTTGTTCAACGGGTCAGTTATTGGCTCAGCAATTACTCGAACATGATTTTAAAGTTGAGAACATACCCCTCCCAGTAGAATTACTTTACTTTGAAGCACATGTTTTAACTGATGGAGTATTTATAAGGTTTGGGACAGCAACGGAAGTTGGCAATTTTGGATTCGATATTGAGAGAGCTGATTCAAATAAAAATTTTAATAAAATAGGTTTTGTCCCTGGAAGTGGAAATAGCAATTCACCAAAACATTATACTTTTAAGGATAGTTCTTTTCTTTCCAACACGATTTATTATTACAGGTTAAAGCAAATCGATTTTAACGGAGATTTTAAGTATTCGGATACTCTTAAAGTAAATTATGGAACAAGTTCAGTAAAAGAATCAAGTTATGAAAATAAAAAACTAGATTTACAACAAAACTTTCCCAATCCATTCAATTCAAAAACGAATATAAAATTCACCCTCTCCACATCTGATGTGGTGACTATTAAAATCTATGATATACTGGGAAATATTATTAAAACTCCTTTCTCTCAATTTCTTGCAGCCGGTGAATACAATCTTATATTTAATGCTTCCAATTTTTCAAGCGGTAATTATATTTTAAGTGTTTCGCAGAATAACTTAACCAAAAAGATAAAAATCACATTGTTAAAATAATTCTTTTCCTAAGCAGCTGAACATTGAAAGTGAAAGACTTGTAAGAAAAGATTTAATTATCTTTAATTTTTTATTAAATTTCGGCAAATTTTCTGAGGATGTATGTCAAAATTTTTTCTAATTATCTTAATTCTATTAATATCTGTTGCCACAATTTTTTCGCAGATAAGTCGTTTACCGCGTGATCCTAATCAGTTTTCTGGCGGACTCGGACTAAGCTGGATAGATGGCGAACCATATTACATGTTCTCACTTTCTCCTGATATTGCTATTGGAAAATTCGGAGTTGGTCTTGATTTGAATCTCCGAATTAACAAGGAAGGGAATGTTCGCCACGAGGATTTTAATACTCTTTCAGACTATTTGAGTTTGATTAAATATCTTCGGTACGGATATAAGCGCGATCCATTTTATGTGAAAGTTGGAGGATTAGATAGAGCAATTCTCGGACAAGGTAATATTGTTTACTATTACAACAATCGAGCTTCGTTCGATAATAAAAAAATTGGTATCGAACTCGATATCGATTTTGGTGATTTTGGATTTGAATCACTCTACGGCGATCTGAGCGGCAAGGGAATTTTTGGTTTGCGCGGTTATACAAGGCCATTGCATTTCACTCCAGCGGCTGATATTCCAATTATTGGAAATCTTGAGGTCGGAGCTTCTTATGCAACTGATTTGAATGACTTTTCAGGTGTAACGAGTGCAATGATTGATCCAACATCAAGGAACTTGAAAATTACTTCTGATGAAGGATCAACTTCAATTATCGGATTGGATGCAAGTCTCCCTCTGCTGCGAGCAAAACTTGTCGATATAGATCTCTATTCAAATTTTACTAAAATAGTGAACTTTGGAAGTGGAGCAACTGCCGGCATTGGATTTTTCTTCAGTGGACTTGGATTGTTCAGCGCCGACTTAAGATTTGAAAGGTGGTTTAACGGCGATCAATTTATACCGAAATACTTTAATCAGTTTTATGAGATACAAAGATTTATTGCTGATTCAACGAAAGGATCTGTTTCAAGTAAAGTCTTGGCATTGAAGAATGCGAAGACTCCTGGCAATGCTTACTACGGTGAGTTAGTAATAGACTTACTAAATTTTGTTCAAATCTTCGGTTCATATTCGAGATATGATAAAATCTCAAACTCTGGTACACTTCGACTTGAAACAGACTTAAGTCCAAAAGATGCAAGCTTCGTTGTAAGAGGGTATTATGATAAATTTGGTATCTTTGATGAGAAAGATATTTTCAAACTCGATGATCGTTCAATTTTAACGGCAGAAGCAGGTTATAAACCTATTCCATACGTACTCGTTTCGGTAATCTATCAATGGACTTACACACCTCAGCGTGATATCAGCGATAAAGTTATTGGTTACTCACCACAAAAAAGAATTGAACCCAGAATTTCGTTTATCTTCCCGTTTGGCAGCGGAGAACAATTTGGTGAGGGAAGATAATAAAGAAAATTAACCACAAAGAGCACGGAGTACCACAGAGAGCTCTGTGTTCTCTGTGGTGAAAAAAAATCTCGAGCACTAAATCCTATCTTTTAACCAAACTTTCAGTTCTTCAACTGTGCAAAAATAATTATTCGGATTGAGTTGTTTGACTTTTTCCTTCGCGTAGGAATCCCAGATCACGGATGCAATCTCAACCGTTGCTTCATGCGATGCAGTAATATCAGCAACCGAATCGCCGATCATTAAAACTTCGTCCGGCTTGAATCGATAAGCATCAAGGAATTTACAAATCCCTTCTGCGGATGGTTTATGATTTCGGACGTCATCTCCGGTTACTATCATATCGAAATAATGCTTGATGTTTAGTATCTCGAGAGTAATCAGCGAACTTTTTCTCCCTTTCCCGGTGAAAATTGCGGTTGTTATTTTCTTTAATTTTAGGAGTTCAAGAATTTCTATAATACCGGGATAAAGATCAGCCATTGTTGGATGATTCTCTTTATAAAACTTGTAATAATCATCATACACAGATTGGAATCTATCACCATTGAATTTTTCTCTAAGAATAACATCTTCCGTCGGACCAAACATTGCAATTATCTCTTTTTCAGAATATGTTTTGTTTTCATATTTCTCTGCAATGTGATTGAATGTGGCAAAGATCAACTCATTGGTCGATGTCAGTGTGCCGTCAATGTCGAAAATAATTCCTTTATACTTCTTCATTTTAATTCAATTAAAACTTTCTTCTCTTTATAAATTCCCCAATCCACATTCCCGAATTCCGCACTTAACATAATCTCTCATCCAAGGATCTATTGTTCCATTATTACAAACACTTTTCCATCCATGTTCGCGGCAATCAAAGAGTTTTCTTCAGCAAATTCTAAATTATTTACTCGTGAGGTTCCTAAAAATGCTTTCCAAATGACTTCGCCAGTATTGCTGTTCAGTGCATAGACAAATCCCTTTTTTGTGGCAATATAAACTCGATTGTTCCGTTCTATAATTTTAGTTGGATTTGTGTCAGTTCCTAAATCGAGATCTGTTTTCCAAATTAATTTGTGAGAAGTGTCACTTATTGAAACACATTGTACAACGTCAGAAACACTCTTTATAAAAATTTTCGATTTGTCAGATGAGATGCCAATAGATTCCCACGAATTGAAAGCATTTGTTCTCCACACTGTTTTGCCAGTACTTAAATTAATTGCCGAAACGTATTTATCGGGAGTAGTAACATAAAGATTAGTGCCATCGCTCACAGGTTGTGCAACTGCTGGTGAATAATAAAAATTTTTGTTTTTTGTCCATTTCCATTGGTAAGGAATTTCCTTAGAAAAATCAGTAGGGATTTTATAGACATAATTATCCCACGAACCAATGTAGAGGTGGTCTTTTATTAATAATGGTACTGATTCAAAGTTCAACGAACTTATTTTTGTTCGGATCACGGAATAATCCGGTGTCGAAATTTTATTAATGAATCCATCGTTGCTGAAAATATAGATTGAGTAATCTTTTTCATTGTAAACTGGTGTGGAAATGATCGTAGTTCCAATTTTGACTTGGTGAATTAATTTGCCGTCAGATTTTCTTAAGAAATATAAATTACCGTCAGTGCCGCTCAAAATTACAGCAGCATTGAATTCAAGCGGCTTCGTAAAAAATGATGTATTGAATTTTTTCGACCAATTATTTTTGCCATTTTTATTGAGTGAATATACTCCACCCGTCAAATCAGCACAGTAAATTGTTTTATTTGAATATGTGACACCTTGTGCCAATGTGGAGTTTGCATCAAATATTTGAGTCACACTTACATTTCCTGAATTTTCAAAATTTGGTGCGGGAGTAATTGAAGCATTTTCAGGTTTCATGATTGGATATTCGTGCCAAGTAAAACTTGTATCAGCGTTAATCTCAGCAATTGAAATGTTTTCATCATAAATCTGGAATGAATTATATCCCCAGACTTTGTTTTTTGCGAGGGTTGATCGTCCCATTGCACCGGGAATTCCTGCAAAACTGTATTTCCGGTTTGAGTGTCCGTGTCCGACGATTATAAAAGCAAAATTGAATCTTGCAAGTCGATTTGTGGCTTCATACCAATTGTCAACTTCTCCATCGGGCTGATGATGACATGCAAAAATTATTTTAGCTGTATCTGGAAGTTCGTTCAGTTTTTCGTCCATCCATTTCAAATCTTGAGGTTCGAAGTGTCCTCCTGCACCGCGCAGAGGAATTCCCGTATTCAATCCGATAAATACAAAATCTTTGTACTTAAAATAAAATTTGTTATCGCTGAATAATTCAATAAACTTTGTACAGCCTGATTCGCTCCATTTTGTATCGTGATTTCCTGGAATAATAAATAATGGGCGCTCGAGCTGCTGAAAAATGTTTATCGTTTTTTCAAGTTCGCTGTTCAATCCTTTTTCTGTGATGTCGCCGCTTGCAATCACGAAATCGAATTTATCTTGATTTATGCTTTGAACAACATTCATTAAATCTTTATCAGCATTTGGCGAGCCGATGTGCGTATCTGTAATCCAGGCAAAGCGGATGTGCTGGGCGAAGGTTATGGAGAATATTAAAATTAAAAATAGAATTGTTAATCGTGATTTTTTCATTTTATCCTTCAATTTTATACAAAAGTAAGAAACACTTGAACAAATTATGAATAGAATTTTATTCAGAGAGTAGAATAATTCAGTCTCGATGCTGTCAATGAAGAGTCTAATGCCTAACTATTAACTTGAATTTACTTTGCTTCGGCTTTATATTGAGTTCGAATTTTTCAAGAATGATTCACTAAAAAGGTCCCTTCGTTGATTTCCATTAGATTAATTATTAGAGGAAAAGTACAGCGGAAACACTTGAATAAATTTTCGACTTTTATTTGTTATTTTAATAAAAATTGATGACCCAATTTCGAAATTTCTGTATAATAGCACATATAGACCATGGCAAGTCCACTATTGCCGATAGACTATTAGAACGCACCGGCACGATTACTCAGCGGGAGCTTGTTGAACAAGTTCTTGATGATATGGATTTAGAACGTGAGCGCGGGATCACAATCAAATCGCACGCTGTTCAAATGAAGTACAAATCAAAAAAGGGGAATAATTTCATTCTCAATTTGATCGATACACCCGGGCATGTCGATTTTTCTTATGAAGTATCAAGGTCGCTCGCTGCATGTGAAGGCGCATTATTAATTGTCGATGCATCACAAGGAGTTGAAGCCCAAACAATCAGCAACCTATATCTCGCAATCGAAGCAGGATTAGAAATCATTCCCATTATAAATAAAATTGATTTGCCAAGTGCAATGGTTGAGCAAGTCTCACATCAAATAATCGACCTTATTGGATGTAAGAAAGAAGATATACTCCTAGCATCTGCCAAACAGAAATTTGGTGTCGATGAAATTTTGGAAGCAATCGTACAAAAGATTCCGGCTCCCAAAACAGATGTTAATTTACCCTTGCGTGCTTTGATATTCGATTCAAAATTCGATTCTTATCGAGGAGCTATTGCCTACATAAGAATTTTTGAAGGTGAAATCAATGAGAAGCAAAAAATCAAATTTTTCCGCAATCAAAAAATATTTGAAGCAGAAGAAGTCGGCACTCTTGAGCTAAAACGAGTTCGAACAAAATCGCTTCAAGCCGGTAATGTTGGATATTTGATCGCTGGAATTAAAGATGTTCATGATACGAAAGTCGGCGATACGATTACGACACTCGACAGTCCGGCAACCGAGCCGCTTGCAGGTTACAAAGAAGTTAAACCAATGGTCTTCAGCGGACTTTATCCAACGAATAGCGATAACTATCAAGAACTTCGAGATTCATTGGATAAATATGTTCTAAATGATGCGGCATTAACTTATATACCTGAAACTTCTGCCGCATTGGGATTTGGTTTCCGCTGTGGATTTCTTGGATTGCTTCATATGGAAATTGTTCAAGAAAGATTGCTCCGTGAATTCAACCAAGATATTATTACAACCTTACCGAACGTGGAATACAATGTTACGAAACGTGATGGCGAGCTTGTTATTGTCGATAATCCTGCGTTCATGCCTGTAGTTGGCGAAATAGATTTTATTGAAGAACCTTACGTTAAAGCGCAAATCGTAACTCCTTCCGAATACATCGGAAGCATAATGAAACTATGTATGGATCGAAGGGGAATTCATAAGAACACGACTTACCTTGATCCAACGAGAGCCGACATCCATTATGAACTTCCGCTTTCAGAAATAATTTTTGATTTTTATGATAAGCTGAAATCAATTTCGCGTGGTTATGCTTCATTTGATTATGAATTTATTGGATATCGTGAATCTGATCTGGTAAAAGTTGAAATTCTCCTCAACGGTGATCCGGTTGATGCATTCTCATTTATAGTTCATCGAAGTAAAGCTTACGAATGGGGAAGAAAACTTTGTTCAAAATTGAAAGAATTAATTCCGAAGCAATTATTTGAAGTTGTTATTCAGGCAGCAATAGGGAGTAAAGTAATTGCACGTGATGTCGTCAAAGCACTCAGAAAAAACGTACTCGCCAAGTGTTATGGCGGCGATATTACTCGAAAGAGAAAATTATTGGAGAAACAAAAAGAGGGTAAGAAGCGTATGAAACAAGTCGGAAATGTTGAAATTCCGCAGGAAGCGTTTCTTGCCGTGCTTTCGATGGAAGATTGACCCTTCGGCTGACGGATGGAAAATGTAAATTGGAAAATGTAAAGTGGAGCTGTTCGGACATATAGTTTGCAACTTTGAAAAAGGAAGTACAGTGCAACACATAAAATCAATTCTCCATTCTCAATTATCAATTATGAATTGTACATTATAAATTATTAATCAGGATTTAAAATGGACTGGCTTAAAAATTACTGGAAGAAAAGACAAGAGAAAAAAAGAATTAGAGAAGAGTTAAAGAAAAATCGAACACGAGCACAGCGAACGTGGGATCTGTTCGAAAATCTGCTTTTCGCTGCAATTGCTGCATTTATTTTGAAGACTTTTGTGGTAGAAGCTTACACAATCCCAACCGGATCTATGGAAAATACTTTGCTGGTCGGCGACTTTCTTCTCGTGACAAAATTTACTTACGGATCAACCTCTCCGCGGTACATACCATTTACTGATATAGCACTTCCATATTTTCAGCTTCCTGGTTTCAAGGTTCCCGAGCGGGGAGATATAATCGTTTTTGAATATCCTGGTGATCGTGATAAAATGAAATCTGAAGAAGCGGTAAATTACATCAAGCGCTGTGTTGGCTTACCAGGAGATGAAATCTACGTTAGAGATAAAATTCTTTATGTTAATAACGAACTTTTCCCGCCGCCTAATCATATGAAATTTATTAATCCATCCATTACACCTAATGGGATTTCAAATCCACGAGTCTTTCCCCGCTTATCAAGTTTCAATGAAGATAATTATGGGCCTCTGCGAATCCCGAAAAAAGGAGATGTGGTTGAATTAAGTACTGATAATATTGAACAGTGGCGTACTTTAATCGATCGAGAACATGGCGATCGTGTCGTAACTGTTGAAGCTGGTAAAATAAAAATAGATGGAAAACCGGTTTCAAATTATACCGTTAAAAAAAATTATTACTTCATGATGGGAGATAATCGGGATGACAGTGCTGACAGCAGATTTTGGGGATTTGTTCCAGAAGATTTAATTATTGGCTCAGCCCTGATCATTTATTGGTCGTGGGAACGCGATATGGACTTCTTTCCAGATTTCATCAGCAAACTTGCAAGTGTTAAACTGGGCAGAATAGCTAAGTTGATACATTAATTTGTTATGGGACATGGATAATCATAATTGATCATGAAAATCCGTGTTCCATTTTTTTTATTTTACCCCTTTCAGAAACAAGCTTCATTTTTTATTTTTGAAAAAAGAATAACTATTATGAAATTTTTCATTCTTACAATGATCTTACTGTTTTCTTCATCAACTTTATTCGCGCAAAACAAGTATTTCATTTATTTCAAAGATAAAGGGGAGAACCAAACCAAGTATTTTTATAAATCAAATGTAGAGAAAGACTTGTTCAATCAGTTTTCGGCGAAAGCGATTGAACGAAGGAAGAAAAATTCGAATGAAGAAATCTTTCGATATTCCGACTATCCCATTTATTCCGATTACAAAAAAACGTTGGAATCACTCGGTGTAGAAATAGTCCATGAACTCCCTTGGTTTAATGCTGTCTCTGTTTATGTCGATGAAAATTTAGTCGTTGAACTCAAGCAGCTGCCATTTATTACTAAAATAGAAAAAGTAAAGTCACTGATTTATCGGGATGAATTCACTTTTAGAAATTCTAAGCCGAACTTCTTTTTCACTGATAAACTTTCTAATAAAACGATGCTCAATTATGGAAACTCGTTCACTCAGTTAAATCTTTCTAGCATTCCATCGGTTCACGCAAGTGGAATTAAGGGAAAAAACATTTTAATTGGACTTCTTGATACTGGATTCAGATGGCGTGAACATGAAGCACTTCAGAATATAACAGTCATTGCCGAAAAAGATTTTGTCTTTGGCGATGATACGACTGCGAATCAAAGTGGAGACCATCCAAGCCAAGATAATCATGGAACTGCTATTCTCTCAATCGTTGGCGGGAAAAAAGATGGACAGATTTATGGAGCTGCATTCGAAAGTAATTTTATTCTCGGCAAAACAGAAGACATTCGCACAGAGAAAAGGATTGAAGAAGATAACTATGCTGCAGCAATTCACTGGATGGAAAAATATGGCGTGGATGTAATAAGCAGTTCACTCGGCTACAGCGAATTTGACGATATTGCTGAAAGTTATACATATAAAGATATGAATGGAATGACTACGATTGTTGCACGAGCTGTAGATTCTGCCTTTGTCCGTGGAGTGATAATGGTCACTGCTGCCGGAAATGAATTTAACACACCTTGGAAGTATATCATCTCACCCGCAGATGCGAAATATGTAATTGCTAGTGGAGCAGTAAATACGCTGGGAGCGATTGCAAGTTTTAGTTCAAGAGGTCCAACCAGTGATGGAAGAATAAAACCTGATGTTTGTGCGATGGGAGTTGCCGTTTATGCAGCATTTCCTGGCTCGCCATCGCTTTATTCGACTGCGAGTGGTACATCAGCTGCGACGCCAATTGTTGCAGGAGTTGCTGGACTGCTTCTCTCTCATTATCCTGAACTAAACAATAATCAGGTCAGAGATGCAATGAGATTAACCGCAAGCCAATCTTCAAAACCTGATACAGTTTTTGGCTGGGGAATAGTGGATGCAATTGAAGTCATTTCCTATCCGCAAATTGTGAAACGAGCAGGCGATTATTATTTGCTTAAATCAATTTTCAATTCTGATATTAATACATCAACCGTGAAATTGCATTTTTCTACTGATGGCGGAAAAAATTATTCTCAATGTCCTTTAAGTTTCGCTGGAAGTGAAGTTAAATATGAAACAAAACTCCCAATTCTATCTGAAGATGATAAAATTAGATTTTATTTTACTTATAAAACCAAAACTGGAATTGAGAAAAGAATCCCGGAAAAAAGCTCTGACTCATATTCTTTTGTATTGAAAGATAAAAAAGTGTTTCCACCATCTGAACCGTTGAATCTTGTTTTTGATTATAAGCTATTTCAGAATTATCCGAATCCATTTAATAACACTACAAGAATTAAATATGATTTACCGGTTTCGCAAAGTGTGTCACTAAATGTTTATGACATACTTGGAAGAAAAGTTCGAACTCTGTTGAATAATGTTGTTGTGAGTGCTGGAAATCAATTTATTGATTGGAATGGCAAAAACGATTTTGGAGCCGTAGTTCCGAGCGGTGTTTATTTCTATCGGCTGGAAACGGGACAATTTACCAGCACAAAAAAATTAGTCCTTTTAAAATAAAATTCCCATGAATAAGCATAAACAAAAAGCAATTGACTTTCTCGATGAAACAGAAACATTCATCGGAAAAGAACTCACAAATGGAATAGAGATACAAAAAATACTTGAATCAATCTTTAAGATGGGAAATAACCAGTTGCTTGAAGACCTCTCCTTTACATCAAAGTATGCAATTGGATTGATGTCTATATTAAACAACTTCTCCAATGAGGTGAGTGAGGAATATAAGTCCGGTATAAAAAAAGATTTTGAAGAAGCTGTTGAAAAACTAAAAGAGCTTATTAAAAATGCGATTTCAAATTTTTCGTCGGAAGAAAAAGCATCATTTGAATTTAGATATCTCGAACTGACTCAGACATCATTTACAAAGCTTATTTCACTCATCGAGGATTTTTCAAAAATTAAACTTTATCTAAATAGTCTAAAACAGAAAAACTAATCGTCAATTTCAGACCAAGTTCTCTCACCGCGAAAAAAATCAAGCATTTTGTTCTCAAACTCTTTCCGCATAGATTTGCGAACTTTAATTACAACCTTAACATTATCGGTGAAAATTGGATTTATCTCCTCAAGACTGTACTCGTTTAGAATTTTGGAAATATTGTTAAACTCTTCATATTTCAATTTGAACTTGAAAGTGCTGTATAAAAATTTTTGAATTTTTTTGACTTTAACAAGAACCTCATCTCCTGCTTGACTATAAGCTTTTCCAAGCGGGCCAATTCCGAGCTTTGTTCCTCCAAAATATCGAACTACTGCAACAAGTACATTGGTTAAGTTTTTTACCTTTATCGAGTTATAAATTTTAATCCCGGCAGTTCCGTGGGGTTCTCCAGCATCGGTATAATGAAAACTTTTTGAATCTGGTTCAAGTATGTATGCAAAACAAATGTGTGAAGCAGTATGATGTTCTTTTTGAATCTCACTTATCCTGTAAGCTGCATCAGCTTTTGAAGTTATTGGAAATGCAAAACTAATGAAGGTTGAGTTTCTAATTTTTAGGCTTTTTTGATAAGAATTTTCAATCGTTAGAAAACTATCAGGAAAAGATTGCTTTGAGTTCATGCTATAAATTTAGTTTAATTTTTTGTAAAAAAAGAAATCGAATTTGCTTTTTATACACTGACTGCTTAATATGAAAAGATAAATTTGTGTGTCTAACTGTACAAAATGGATAAGATAGTAATTAAAGGCGCCCGAGAGCATAATCTCAAAAATCTTGACCTCGAAATACCGAGGGATAGATTGATTGTTATTACTGGACTTTCAGGTTCCGGAAAATCCTCTTTAGCTTTCGATACAATATATGCTGAAGGTCAGCGTAGGTACATCGAAAGTTTATCCGCCTATGCACGTCAATTTTTGGGAAACATGGAAAAGCCTGATGTTGATTTAATTGAAGGATTAAGCCCATCTATATCGATTGAGCAAAAATCCACCTCAAATAATCCCAGATCGACAGTTGGAACTGTTACCGAAATTTACGATTACTTACGTCTTCTTTATGCAAAGGTCGGACGACCTCATTGCCCAAAGTGCGGAAAACTTGTTCAGAAACAAAATCCTGACCAAATATACGATTCAATATTTTCGGATTTCTTTGGGAAAAAAATCTTAATTCTTTCACCCGTAGTCCGTGGTAGAAAGGGGCACTATCGAGAATTATTTGATGAAGTCTCGAAAGATGGCTTTGTAAAAGTTCGTATTGACGGTGAAGTCAAAGAAATTGTAAAAGGAATGAAAACCGAGCGATACAAAGTTCACAACATTGAAATAGTTATCGACCGTGTTGAAGTTACCCGAAAATCTGAACGAAGAATCCGCGAATCGCTCGAAGTAGCTCTTGGCTATGGCAATGGAATGATAATCATTAATTCCAATGACATAGATAAAGTTTACAGTCGGTTGCTGGCTTGTTTAGATTGCGGTAAAAGTATTAATCAATTAGCCCCGAATTCCTTTTCATTCAATTCACCGTTTGGCGCATGTGAAGCATGCGAAGGACTTGGTGAAAAAAAAGAATTAGATTTAGATTTGATAGTTCCAGATTGGGAAAAAACAATCAACCAAGAAGGAATTGCACCATTCGGGAAGCCACGTGACACCTGGTTATTTAACCAACTTCGAGCTCTTGGTGAAATTTATAAATTCGACTTTGATATTCCGCTAAAAGATATTACAAAGTCAACAATGGATATTATTTTAAATGGTTCCGGAAAAGAAAAATTGACATTTCAATATAAACTTGGGAGCGGGCAGTCAGTTTCTTACACGCACCGTTATACTGGGATCATTCCGCAGCTTAAGCATTATCATTATAACACGAGCTCGAACAATGTGCGAGAGTGGATTGAAGCTTATATGAATACAACAAAATGTTCCATCTGTAATGGGCAAAGATTGAAGACTGAGTCACTGTCGGTAAAAATAATGGAAAGTAATATAAGCGATATAACTGCCCTCTCAATTCTTAGTGTAAAAGATTTTTTAGATACGGTAGAACTTACTCCACGGGAAATGGAAATTGCTCATCAGATCTTAAAAGAAATTAAAATGAGAATTGAATTCTTGTTGAATGTTGGTCTCGGATATCTAACGCTTGACAGAAGTGCGGTTTCACTTTCCGGCGGGGAAGCACAAAGAATTCGTTTAGCTACTCAAATCGGCTCACAGCTTGTTGGAGTACTTTATGTCCTTGATGAACCAAGTATAGGACTTCACCAAAGAGACAATTTAAAATTGATTGATTCACTTAAAAAATTGCGTGATCTTGGCAACACAGTAATTGTTGTCGAGCATGATAAAGAAACAATATTAAATGCAGACTATATAATCGATCTTGGTCCAGGTGCAGCAGAGCATGGCGGCAGCATAGTTCTCGAAGGAGATTTGGGCAAATTCCTTAAGAATGGAAATAATGCGAAGTCAATAACTATCGATTACTTAAAAAACAAAAAATCGATACCATTTAATTATTCAAAAAATAATGGTAATGGAAAATTCCTTGAACTTGTGGGGGCTCATGGAAATAATTTAAAAAATCTCACTGTTAAATTTCCACTTGGAAAATTCATCTGTATAACAGGCGTCAGCGGTTCAGGTAAATCGACACTAATTAATGATACACTTTCTAGAATTTTATTCAAGAAAATTTATCGTTCGAAAATTGTTCCGCTTCCATTTCAAGATATTAAGGGATTGGAACATATCGATAAAGTGATCGAGATTGACCAATCGCCAATCGGCAGAACACCGAGATCAAATCCGGCAACTTATACTGCATTGTTTACTTTAATTCGTGATTTATACACTCAACTTCCAGAATCAAAAATCAGAGGATACAAAGCCGGCAGATTCAGTTTTAATGTTAAAGGAGGAAGATGTGACGAATGCGAAGGTGACGGATTAAAAAAAATCGAAATGAATTTTCTCCCTGATGTTTATGTCTTGTGCGATGTATGTAAGGGAAAGAGATATAATAAAGAAACGTTGGAAGTAAGGTATAAAGGTAAATCGATTGCAGATGTATTAGATATGTCAGTCGAAACAGCACTCGAATTCTTCGAAGAACTTCCAAGAATAAAAAGAAAAATTAAAACCCTTCACGATGTTGGTTTGGGATACATTCGACTCGGGCAACAAGCAACAACACTTTCAGGCGGTGAAGCGCAAAGAGTCAAGCTCGCAACAGAATTAGCCAAGATCCAAACTGGAAAAACACTTTATATACTTGACGAACCAACAACAGGTTTACATTTTGAAGATGTTCGAATCCTTTTGGAAGTTTTGAGCGATTTAACTGATAAAGGAAATACCGTGATTGTAATTGAACATAATATGGATGTTATCAAAACTGCTGACTGGATCATTGACCTAGGGCCTGAAGGTGGTGATGCAGGCGGATATTTGATTGCCGAGGGGACCCCACTCGATTTATGTGTGAATCGAAGCAGTCATACTGGACAAATATTAAATAAAGAAAAAGATTTGAATTTTAAATGATTTATTTCTTGTATAAATAGTTGCATTCGGTAAAATAAATACTTCTTGACAAGCATAATCTAATCCTATAAATTTGCTCAACAAATTAATTATTCACAAAATAAAAAGGGTTTTTATGAAAATAGTTTCGAAAATTCTGTTCGTGACCTTAGTGATTGCACTTGTATCTGCAACTGCATTCGGTCAAGCTTATAAAAAAGGGGATAAAATGTTGAATGCCGGAATCGGCTTTGGATTTGGTTTTGGAACTGGTACTTCCGATTTACCGCCGATTAGTCTTGGTTTTCAATTTTTAAGCTTAGAGGATAAGATTTCACTTGGTGCGATTGTAGGTTATGCCTCTTCGACCGATGAACTAAATCTTTTCACAACGAAGTATACTTGGAAATATACTTACATCATAGTAGGAGCTAGGGGAGAATATCATCTATTGGAAAGTTCAAAGAATCTAGATGCATATGTCGGAGTCACATTGGGTTATAACAACGTTACTGTTACGACACCATCTGGATATGCCGGTGCTTATTCAGTTGGAGCTAGCGGATTGCTATATGGTGGTGTAGTTGGCGCCCGTTATTATTTCTCGCCGTCACTAGGTGTTTTTGGTGAATTTGGATATGGAATTAGCTATTTAACGGCTGGCGTTGCTGTTAAATTATAATTTACAAACTAGTTTATTTGTTAAACCGCTCTCTGAGCGGTTTTTTTATTTTAAATCCTTATAAAAATATTTGATTTCATAGTATAGTAATCTTATCTTTTCTTTAAATAATTTCATCACAAAAAAAAGAGGTTTATATGCGCCGGCTTATGTTCATTTCACTTTCACTTTTCTTTCTTTTTGGGTCGTTGGATTCTTTTGCCCAACCAAAAAGAGCAATTACAATAAATCCAATTGGATTAGTTTTCGGAACTTTCAACGCCCAATTTGAACTTGCCCTGAGCGAGAGGAATGCTGTCGCAATTCGAGGGAATTACGTAGGGTATGATATCGGTAGCTACAAAAACTCTGCATTTGGCGGAGGTGCGCACTATAAATGGTATTTTAATAATAAAGCCATCACAGGTATTTGGGCTGGACCAGCAGCTGATGTTTTACTCTGGACAGCGGATTGGGACGTATTCGGGATTAGCAAGAGTGAAACTACACTCTTTGCTGGAGTCGGTGCTGATTTAGGTTACAAATGGGCTTGGGGAAAATTTTGCCTTGAACTTTCTGCAGGGGGAAGATTTTATTTCGGCGAAATATCAGGACTAAGTTTTGGAGGATTTCTACCAAGTCTTGGCTTGGGTGTTGGTTACGCCTGGTAATTTTGCTAATAATTCTTTTAAAACCGCTCAAAGAGCGGTTTTTTTATTTTAAATAGATTGAATAACTTTGAGGCAAAATGAAATTACTATCTTATTAGAGAATTTGATGAGTAAACATTCAGAATTTCACACATTCCGCAGAGATATGAATGAAAAAATTCTTAACTGCGGCTTTAACGATTTTAAAAAATTTTTTGCTTTGGATACAAAAGCGTATCACGAAGGCGAAATTCCCTCGAAGTATAAAGAGTTGATGGGACTTACAGCCTCCATGGTTTTAAGATGCAACGATTGTATCTTCTATCATCTCGACCAAGCTATTAAGCTTGGAACTACGAAGAAAGAATTATACGAATCCATGAATATAGCATTGATAGTTAGCGGTTCGATTGTCATCCCTCACTTGCGGTATGCATTTTCTGTAATTGACGAATTATTGGAAAAGAAAAATGAAACTGATCTCACCTAAGTACATTGTAACTGTAAATCCTCGACGAGATATTTTGCACAATCACTCGATATTGATTGACGAAAATTACATTAAGAAAATCGAATTAACTGAAGTCCTAAAAGCCGAAGCACAAAATGAAATCTGTGATTTTATTGATGTGCCGAACTTAATTTTAATACCTGGATTCGTTCAAACGCATATACATCTTTGTCAAACAATGTTCAGAGGTTTAGCAGACGATCTTGAACTCTTAGATTGGCTTCAATATAAAATTTTTCCTTTTGAGGCGGCTCATTCGAAGGACTCAATGAGAGCATCTGTACAGCTCGGGCTGGCTGAACTAATCCGAGGCGGAACTACTACAATACTCGATATGGGAAGCATTAATCATTCTGAATTAGTCTTTGAAGAATTACAAAAATTTGGAATGCGTGCATTTCACGGTAAAGCGATGATGGATATAAACGAAATTTTTCCGAAGCTTAAAGAGAGTACGAAACAATCGTTAAAATCTTCAGAAGAACTTGCAAGAAGATTCCACAATTCAGCAGGGGGAAGGATTAAATATGCTTTTGCCC
>Ga0194111_10000346_pt1 | contig 56975 bp, 71 predicted proteins | sample TA2KigC300mmetaG_FD_146194 | JGI IMG/M metagenome (GOLD analysis project Ga0194111, IMG submission 146194) | Freshwater microbial communities from Lake Tanganyika, Tanzania - TA2015033 Kigoma Deep Cast 300m | ecosystem: Environmental > Aquatic > Freshwater > Lake | place: Tanzania: Lake...
CGCATCGATCCCAGCACCATCCGCTGCGAAGCCCGTTCCGAGCGGGCCAGCCGCTGGACGGTGAACCTCAGCCTCTGAGCCGCTGCGCAGCACCGGGCGAAAGAGGCGGCACCCAGATTCGAACTGGGGGTAAAGGATTTGCAATCCTCTGCCTTACCACTTGGCCATGCCGCCGACCGGGAGCAAACTCCCAGGGCGGATCGTATCAGTGAAGGGATGGCCGGCCGGCTGCTGGTGCTGAGCAACGGCCACGGGGAGGACCTGATCGCCCTACGGGTGTTGCAGGCCCTGTTGCGGCGCCATCCGCAGCTGGAGATCGCCGTGCTGCCGCTGGTGGGGGAGGGCAACGCCTACGCCCCGCTGGAGCGGGTTGGCGCCCTGCGGCGCATCGGCCCACGCCGCAGCCTGCCCAGTGGGGGCTTCAGCAACCAGAGCCTGCGGGGCCTGCTCTCCGACCTGGGGGCCGGCGTGCTGACCCTGAGCTGGCGCCAGTGGCGGCTGGTGCGCCGTTGGGGCCGCAGCGGAGATCCGGTGCTGGCGGTGGGGGACCTGCTGCCCCTGCTGCTGGCCTGGGCCAGCGGGGCCCCCTACGGCTTCATCGGCACTCCGAAAAGCGATTACACCTGGGCCAGTGGGCCCGGATCCGCTGGGCTCGCGGCCGTCTATCACCGCTGCAAGGGCAGCGAATGGGACCCCTGGGAATGGGCCCTGCTGCGCCCCCACCGCTGCCGGTTGGTGGCCCTGCGCGATCGGCTCACCGCCCGCGGCTTGCGGCGCCATGGGGTGGCGGCCCTGGCCCCCGGCAACCCGATGATGGATGGCCTGGAGCCAGACCCACTGCCCGAGGCCCTGCAGCCCCAGCGGCGGTTGCTGCTGTTGGGGGGTAGCCGCATGCCGGAGGCCCTGGGCAACCTGCGGCGTCTGCTGCAGGCCCTGGAGGGCTGGCGGCCGCCAGGCTCCGTGCTGCTGCTGGCCCCCTGCGGGTCCCGCCCCGAGCCAGCGGAGTGGGAGCCCCTGCTGCGGGGGCTGGGGTTTGCGCCGCAGGCGGTGCCCGCCGGCAGTGGCGCCGCCGCCTGCTGGGGCCGGGGTTCTTTGCAGCTGCTGGTGGGGCCCGGTCGTTTTGCGGCCTGGGCCGGCTGGGCGGAATTGGCCCTGGCGGCGGCGGGCACCGCCACGGAGCAGGCGGTGGGCCTGGGGATTCCGGCCCTGTCGCTGCCGGGGCCAGGACCCCAGTTCAAACGGGGCTTTGCCGAGCGCCAGAGCCGCCTGCTGGGGGGTGCCGTGGCGGTGTGCCGCACCCCAGGGCAGCTGCGGGATCGCCTGGGGCTGTTGCTGCAGGATCCCTCCCTGCGGGGCCAGCTGGCGGCCATCGGCCGTCGGCGCATGGGGCCCTCCGGCGGCAGTGAGGCCCTGGCCCAGCTGGTGGCGGAGCGGTTGCTGGGCCGGGCGGGATGATGGCGGGGTGCCCGCACCGCCGCCGCGCCCCATGGCCGCCCCCCAAGACAAGGACTTCGCCACCGCCTGCGGCCGGCTCGCCAGCAGCCTGAGCATCAGCCTGGCCGCGGCCCGCCGCAAGGTGGATCTGGTGGCGGCCCGGGAGGGGGTGCGGGACAACGCCGGCAAGCTGCTGATCGCCCAGCGGCTGATGCTCGAGGCCCAGGGGGTGGGGGAGCAGTCGCGTCAACTGCTGGATGTGTTGCTGGAGGCGGTGCAGGAGGAGGCCAACTACATCGGCGACGACTGACTGACCCCCAGGGCCCTCAGGAGCGGTGCTCGAACACCGCCCCGAAGCGGCCGCGGTCGAGTTCGGCGATCACCGGGATACAGGCGAAGCTGCGCTGGGCCAGGCTCAGCCGCTCCTCCCGCATCAGCATCTGCACCAGCCGGTCGCGGGCCGGCAGCAGGTAGCGCACGTCGTTGGCGGCATAGGCCAGCTGGGTGTCGCTGAGCTCCTCCACCCGGCCCCAGTCGCTGCTTTGGGCCCCCTTGTCGAGCTCCACGCCGCAGAGCTCCTGCACCAGCTCCTTGAGCCCGTGGCGGTTGGTGTAGGTGCGGGCCAGGCGGCTGGCCACCTTGGTGCAGAACAGCGGCGCCACGGCGATGCCCAGCCCCTCCCCGAGGGCCGCCACATCGAAGCGGGCGAAATGGAACACCTTCTCAATCGCGGGGGCCTCCATCAGCTGCCGCAGCAGGGGGGCCTCGCTCTGGCCCCGGTGGATGCGGATGCAGCAGACGTTGTCGTGGGCATCGCTGAGTTGCACCAGGCAGAGGCGGTCGCGGCCGTGCACCAGGCCCATGGCTTCGGTGTCCACCGCCAGGGCCTGGGCCCCGGCCAGCAGGCCGTGCCATTCGGCGTTGAGGTCGTGGTCGAGCACGGCGAAGCGGGCCGGGCTCGAGCCCGCCGCCGGCGCGCTCGCGGGGCCGACGCTGGTGGGGAAGCTGCTCACGGATGCGGGGCGGGGATGGGGCCATCGTCGCGGATGGCTCCACCGCGGCCTCCTAAAACCCAACATCACCTTTCGCTGTTGGTGCTCACGCTGAGACGGAGCTAGTTGGTGGATAGAGCCCGCCCACCGCCATGTCCAGCCGCGAAGCCCCCACCCGCCGTCTACCCCTGCCCTCGGGCCTGGGGGGCATCCGGGCCTTCTTTGATCAACCGCCGATTCAGCACCTGGGCCTGGAGCTGGCGGTGTGCTGGATCCTCGAGTGCCTCCTGCAGCAGGACAGCTACCCCACCGCCTTGATGCACGGGCTGGCGGAAGCCCACCCCAAGCTGCGCCTCTCGGAAACGGTGCTGCAGCAGGCCCTCAGCTTCCTCGACCAGGACGGTGCCATCAGCAGCTACTCCCAGCGCTGCCCCAGCCGCGGCCGTCCGCGCCGCATGCTGCATCTGCTGGATGACCACCGGGACGCCGCCCTGCAGCTGATGGACCCCTGGCACCATTGGCTCGACGAGAATGAGCACGAGCTCCACAGCGGACGTCATGCCACCGGCCCTGGGTTCCACCCTGTTGCTCACGCTGCTGCTGGCCATCGGGCTGGTGTTCTTCCTGCGGGCTGCCAGTAAGGACCGCACCACCGTGGTGGAGGTGCGCTCCTCCAAGCCGCCGCTGGTGGTGCTGCCGGCCCTCAGCACCTGGCTGCAGCAACGGGGCTGGCGCCAGGAGGCCAACGACCCGGACCGCCGCCTGCTGCGCTTCAGCGGCCAGGTGGAGGCCTCGGGGCCGTTGGCGGTGCTGCTGTCGCTGCTCGGGGGTGTCGGTGCCGGTTGCCTGGGCCTGGTGCTGCGTCAGCTGCTGCCCGCCCTCGGCTGGTGGCCGCTGCTGCTGGTGGGCCTGGGGCCCCTGGCGGGCTGGATCTACCGCCGCCGCGCCGCCCGCCCCGAAACCGTGGAGCTGCGCCTGATCAGCCACGACGACGCCACCGGCAGCGCCCTGCAGCTGCGGGCCCACCGCGATGAGCTGATTGCCCTGGAGCTGGAGCTTGGCCCCAGCCTGGGGTTGTTCAGCGATGGTGATCTGTTGAAGTCGCCGATCTGAGCCAGAGTGGCGGCTGCCTGCCGCCGGTGGATCGATGGCCAGTCCCCGTGGGCTCCGCCGCAGTGCCCTCTCCACGGGGCTGGTGTTGTTGTGCCTGGGGCTGGCGGCGGCGGCCCAGGCTCCGGCTCCAGGCAGCCGCGATCCCCTCACCGGCGTGCGCAGCCGCCTCAGCCGCGATTGGGTGGGGCAGCGCCAGGAGCCCACGGATCTGCCGATCTTGGTGATGGCGGGCCATGCCGACTCCCAGGGCATCGCCGGCGCCGGCACCGGCGGAGCGGCGGTGGATCTGCACGGGGCCCGGCCCATGCAACAGGGCATCCGCGATGAGCTCTATTGGAACCTCGCGGTGGCCCGCCGGGTGGTGGCCCTCGGCCTCCAGCGCGGCCTCAACATCCGCTTCTACGACCCGCCGCAGCGCACCATTCACGACGGCGACGACCCCCGCACCAACTGGAGTGTGGGCAAGGCCCATGCGGCCGCCGGCGGCTATGCCCTGGAGATCCACTTCGATGCCTATGGGCCCGATGGGGTGGGATCCGGCGTGATCCCGGCCCTGCATCGGCCCTTCAGCCGCCTCGATGAAAGCCTGGCCCAGGCCTTCGGTGGCTACCCGCAGCAGTTCCGCGGCGGCCTGGGGGGGCCGCGCCGCGGCATCACCCTGCTGGAGATCGGCAAGCTCGAAGCCCCCCTGGAGCCCGCCTTGCGCAACCCCGGCTCCCGCGAGCGGGCCCTGGCGGCCATCGCTGAGCGGGTGGTGGCCGCCCTGGAGCAGGGCCTGGGGCGTCAGCCGGGCGTGGCGTCAGTCGACGGCCGCGTGGGGTTGGCAGCGGGCGACCAGTGAGTCGTCCTCCAGCCAGTTCTGGGGCCGGGTGAACACCTCGGTGAGCAGGGCCTCACGGCTGCCGGCCTCGGGTTTGTAGCCGTATTCCCAGCGCACCAGCGGCGGCAGCGACATCAGGATCGATTCGGTGCGGCCGTTGGTCTGCAGGCCGAAGATCGTGCCCCGGTCAAACACGAGGTTGAACTCCACGTAGCGGCCGCGGCGGTACAGCTGGAACTGGCGCTCCCGCTCGCCGTAGGGGGTGTTGTGGCGCCGCTCGGCGATCGGAACGTAGCTGGGCAGGAAGGCGTTGCCGCAGGCGCCGGCCAGCTGGAACAGCTGCTCCCAGCCCAGGGGCTGCGGGCCCACCCGCTCCCCGGCGGCGGCGGCGGGGCCGCTGGGGTCCTGCCCCTTGTAGAGCACGCCGCGGGGGTCCTGGTAGTCGTAGAAGATGCCCCCCACGCCCCGGGTTTCACCGCGGTGCTTGAGGAAGAAGTATTCATCGCACCAGGGCTTGAATACCGTGTAGAGGGCCGGGTTCACGCTGTCGCAGGCCCCCTTGAGGGTGCGGTGGAAGTGCTTGGCGTCCTCCAGGAAGGGGTAATAGGGGGTGAGGTCGGCGCCGCCCCCAAACCACCACACCGGCCCCGCTTCGAAATAGCGGTAGTTGAGGTGCACCGTGGGGATGTAGGGGTTGCGCGGGTGCAGCACCATCGAGGTGCCGGTGGCAAACCAGCGGTGTCCCTTGGCCTCGGGGCGCTGGCTGAGGATCGAGGGGGGCAGCTCGGAGCCCTCCACCTCGGAGAAGTTCACCCCCCCCTGCTCGAACACGCGGCCGCCGGTCATTACCCGTGAGCGCCCGCCGCCGCCCTCCGGCCGTTCCCAGCTTTCCTCAGCGAAGCGCCCCAGGCCGTCCAGTTGCTCCAGGCCGGCGCAGATCGAATCCTGCAGCCCCATCAGCAGCGCCTTGGCCCGCTGCCGGGAGTCCGCCGGGGGGGCCTCCAGGGCTGGAGCTCCGCCGTTGGCGCCTGGGGCGGTGCCCTTCAGCTGGGCTTTGGTGCGGGACAGCAGGCCCTTCAACATCGGCGGTTCGGCCCCCATGGGGCCATGGCAACCCCCTCACCTTTTCAGCCCGGGTGGCTTCGGCACAAGGGGCCGAGAGAGTTCGTGATCCCGGCGCCGCCCCGCCAGCCGGGCTCCCTGGCCAGCGCTTTTAGGATCCAGCCACCCCCGCCACCCCCGATGGCCAGCGCAGATCAGGCCCTCAGCCAGGCCATCGCGGCCCTCGAGCCGCTCCGCGATGCGGGCAGCGGCCGCAGCCTGCTGGAGCTGCAGTGGATCCAGCAGGTGCGGGTTCAGAACAACCGTGTGGTGTTTCGCCTGGCGTTGCCGGGCTATGCCAATGCCCAGCGGGAGCGCATCGCCGCCGATGCCCGTGGCGCCCTGCTGCAGCTCGGCGGCATCGAGGACGTGCAGATCGAGATTGCGCCGCCCCCCAGCCCAGCCCCCCAGGCCGCACCCCATGGGGGGGCGCCGATCGGGGCCGCTGGCCATGGCGGCGGCGGCCCGGAGCGCCAGCCGATCCCCGGCGTGAAGCAAGTGATCGCCGTGAGCAGCGGCAAGGGGGGTGTGGGCAAGAGCACCGTGGCCGTGAACCTGGCCTGCGCCCTCGCGGCCAGTGGCCTGCGGGTGGGCCTGCTGGATGCCGACATCTATGGCCCCAACGCCCCCACGATGCTGGGGGTGGCGGATCAGACCCCGCAGGTGAGCGGCGGCGGCAATGAGCAGGTGCTCACGCCGATCGAGAGCTGCGGCATCGCCATGGTGTCCATGGGGCTGCTGATCGATGCCCACCAACCGGTGATCTGGCGGGGCCCGATGCTCAACGGCATCATTCGCCAGTTCCTCTATCAGGTGGAGTGGGGTGATCGCGACGTGCTGGTGGTCGACCTGCCCCCCGGCACCGGCGATGCCCAGCTCAGCCTGGCCCAGGCGGTGCCCATGGCGGGGGTGATCATCGTGACCACACCGCAGATGGTGTCTCTGCAGGATGCGCGGCGCGGCCTGGCGATGTTCCAGCAGCTGGGGGTGCCGGTGCTGGGGGTGGTGGAGAACATGACCGCCTTCATCCCGCCCGATGCACCCGACAAGCGCTACGAGCTGTTCGGCCGTGGCGGCGGCAGCCAGCTGGCCCGCGAAAGCGAGGTGCCGCTCCTGGCCCAGCTGCCCATGGAGCTGGCGGTGGTGCAGGGCGGCGACGCTGGTCGCCCGGCGGTGCTGAGTGCGCCGGAGTCGGCCACCGCGGCCGCCTTCCGCGACCTGGCCCAGCGCCTGCCCGTGGCGACGGGCGCATGACCCTGCTGGGGCTGCCGTTGCCGGGGTCCCGCCGCGGCCGCTTCTTCGCCCCTGGGCGCCGCCGCCGCCGTTGGTTTGACGGCGTGGACAAGCTGCTCTGGTGGATCCCCCTGGGGATGATCTTCGTGGCGGGGATCCTGATCGCCAGCACCCAGCGCCAGGCCGGCTACGCCGATTGGTACCAGCACTGGATCACGGCGGCGGTGGGCCTGGGCATCGCCCTGCTGCTGGCCCGGGTGCCGGTGGAGAGCATCACCCGTTGGCCCTGGGTGATCTATGGGGCGATGGTGGCCAGCCTGATCGCCGTGCGCGTGGTGGGCGTGAGCGCCCTCGGGGCGCAGAGCTGGATCAACATCGCCGGCTTCCACGTGCAGCCCTCCGAATTCGCCAAGGTGGGGGCGATCCTGCTGCTAGCGCGGGTGCTGGGGCGCCACCCGGTGGAGCGGCCCGTCGACCTCCTGCGCCCCGTGGCGATCATCGGCCTGCCCTGGCTGCTGGTGTTGGTTCAGCCCGATCTGGGCAGCTCGCTGGTGTTCGGCGCCGTGCTGCTGGTGATGATGTTCTGGTCAGGGATGCCCGGCGCCTGGGTGCTGCTGTTCATCTCGCCGGTGGTGAGCGCCATCGTGGCCGGCGTGCTGCCGTGGCTGCTGATCGCCTGGATCCCAGCCATGGGCTATCTGGCCTGGAAGAGCCTGCCCTGGAAGCGGCTGGCCCCCCTGGTGGTGGTGGCCATCGAGGCGGTGTTTGCCCTGGCCACACCTTTCCTGTGGAACAACTTCCTGCAGCCCCACCAGCGGGACCGCCTCACCCTGTTCCTCGACCCCAACAAGGACCCCCTCGGCGGCGGCTATCACCTGCTGCAGAGCACCGTGGGCATCGGCTCCGGGGGCTTGTTCGGCACCGGCCTGATGCAGGGGCACCTGACGCTGCTGCGCTTCATCCCGGAGCAGCACACCGACTTCATCTTCAGCGCCCTGGGGGAGGAAACCGGCTTCCTTGGCGCCACGCTCGTGGTGGTGGGGTTTGTGGTGTGGATCTGGCGGCTGCTGCAGATCGCCGGTAAGGCCCGCAGCGATGTGGAGTCGCTGGTGGTGGTGGGCATCGGCGCCATGGTGATGTTCCAGGTGGTGGTGAACATCAACATGACCATCGGCCTCGGACCGATCACCGGCATCCCCCTGCCGTGGCTGAGCTATGGCCGCTCCGCCATGCTCGTGAACTTCATCGCCCTGGGGCTCTGTGCCTCGGTGGCCCGTCGCGCCGGCGCCGGCACGGGGCGCTGGTGATGGGGGATCCGGCCGCTGGCACGGTGCCCAGCTCCGCCGGCTGCCTGGCGGCCCTGCGGCGCGAGCTGGCCCAGGGTGACGGCCCCGGCCGCGGCGATGAGGACAGCGTGCGGCGCCAGTGGTGGGCCGCCCTTGCCACCCTGCAGGACGATTTCCTGCTGCCCCTGGGGCCCCAGCGGGGGGTGTGGCTGGCGGCTCCCCTGCCGGCCCTCTACGAACCGGCCCTGCTGCAGCAGCTGCAGGGTTGGGTGTGGACCCCGGCGGAGCTCGGGGATCTGCTCCAGGCCAGTGCCCCGCTGTTGCCCGCCACGGGCGTGGCCGCGGCGGCGGCCGCCGCCGGCGGGGGCTTTGAGCGGCTGCCGTTGGAGGAGGGCGATGGCACCGATCCCCTGTTGGTGCTGATCACGCCGCGGCTGCAGGTGGCCATGGCCCTGGTGGGGGAGGAACGGGCCCGCCGCCTGGTGGTGCAGTTCGAGCCGGCGGCCCTCTCGGCGGCCCTGACCCGGCTGGATGAACGGCTGCAGCGCACTGATCCGGCCCAGGCCCAGCGGCTGCGCCAGGCGATCCAGGCCCTCGGCCCCCTGCAGAACGACCCCCAGCGGGTGCCGCAGTTCTGGCCGCGGCTGGCGGAGCGGTTGGCGGCCATGGCTCCGAGCCTCACCCTGCAGCCCCTGGTGCACCGGGCCAGCGGCGAGGCCCGCGGCGGCGGATCCGCCGCCCCCAGCAGTGAGCTGGCCCTGCTGGAGGCCCTCACCCACGAGGTGCGCACGCCCCTGGCCACGATCCGCACCCTGATCCGCTCGCTGCTGCGCCGCAGTGATTTGCCCGACCTGGTGCGGCAGCGCCTGCAGCAGATCGATGGCGAGTGCAGCGAGCAGATCGACCGCTTCGGCCTGATCTTCCTGGCGGCGGAGCTGCAGCGGCAGCCCGCCGAAACCGGTGAACAGCGCCTGGCCCGCACCGATCTGTCCCAGCTGCTGCATCAGCTGGAGCCCCTGTGGCGCCAGCAGCTGCAGCGCCGCAGCCTGGGGCTGGAGCTGGCTGCCGCCGCCGACCTGCCGCCCGTGCTCAGCGATCCGGCCCGCCTGGAAACGGTGCTGGGGGGGCTGGTGGATCGCTTCAGCCGCGGCCTGCCCGCCGGGGCCGTGGTGGCCCTCAGCCTGCAGCCCGCCGGCGCCCGCCTCAAGCTGCGGCTCAGCGCCAGCGCCGAGGCCCTGGCGGCAGAGGATCAACCCGGCGGCGTGGAGCGGGTGGGGCCGGTGCTCAGCTGGAACCCCGGCACCGGCAGCCTGCAGCTCAGCCGCCAGGCCACCCAGCGCCTGTTCCACAGCCTGGGGGGGCGCCTGGCGGAGCGCTCCGGCAACGACCTCACCGTGTTTTTTCCGGTGGCCGGCGCCTGATCGGGCGGGTTTGTTGACGGGTGTGAAGACCCTGGCGGGGCGGCCTGTTCGGCCCAAAACACGGTGCTAGCTTCCGAGCGAAACGGTCTGCCGACTCCCCTCCGGAACAGCCATGGCAACGAGTGGTCAACTGAGCGGTCAACTTCCGAAGTACATCGGCAGCACGGGCGGTTTGCTCAACGCCGCGGAAACCGAGGAGAAGTACGCGATCACCTGGACCAGCGCCAAGGAGCAGCCCTTCGAGCTCCCCACCGGTGGTGCGGCCCACATGAATGAGGGCGAGAACCTCATGTACTTCGCCCGCAAGGAGCAGTGCCTGGCGCTCGGCACCCAGCTGCGCACCAAGTTCAAGCCCCGCATCGAGGACTACAAGATCTACCGGATCTTCCCCGGCGGTGACACCGAGTTCCTGCACCCCAAGGACGGCGTCTTCCCCGAGAAGGTGAACGAGGGCCGCAAGATGGTGGGTCACAACGCCCGTCGCATCGGCCAGAACGGCAACCCCGCCTCGATCAAGTTCACCGGCAAGAACACCTTCGACGCCTGATTCCGGCGTCGCCTGGAATTCAGGCCAACCTCTATAAAGGCGGGGCCAGGCGCCCCGTTTTTTTTGCCTGCCTGTCGCTGTGATGCCATCCCCTGATCGCGCCACTGTTCTGGCTCAGGCTGAGGCGGGCTCCAGCTTCATTCCCATCTGGCGCACCTGGCCGGCGGATCTGGAAACCCCCCTCACCACCTGGTTGAAGGTGGGGGCCGGCAGCCGCCACGGGGTGCTGCTGGAGTCGGTGGAGGGGGGCGAACGCCTCGGCCGCTGGAGCTTTGTGGTGAGCGACCCGCTCTGGACCCTCACCGTGCGGGGGGACCAGGCGGAGCGCTGCTGGCGTGATGGCGGCCGCCAGGCCCTGCAGGGCAACCCCTTTGATCTGCTGCGTGGGGCCCTGGCCCCCTACAGCGCGCCGGCGATTCCGGGGCTGCCGCCGCTGGGACAGCTGTTCGGCTTCTGGGGCTACGAGCTGATCCGCTGGATCGAGCCCAGCGTGCCGGTGCACCCCACCGATCCCGATGGCCCCCCCGATGGCTGCTGGATGCTGGCCGACAGCCTGCTGGCTTTCGATCAGGTGAAGCGGCAGATCACCGCCGTGGCCTACGTGGATCTCGCCCACGGTGATCGCACCGCTGCGGCGGTGGATCAGGCCTATGGGGCCGCTGTAGCCCGGCTGGATCGCCTGGAGCAGCGCATGCACCAGCCCCTGCCCCCCGGGGTGGCCCCCCTCGACTGGCGCGATGACCCCAGCCTGGAGCTCCCCACCCGCAGCAACCGCAGCCGTGAGGAGTTCGAGGCGGCGGTGCTCACCGCCAAGGAACACATCGCCGCCGGGGATGTGTTCCAGCTGGTGATCAGCCAGCGGCTGGAAACGGAGGTGCAGCGTGAGCCCTTTGAGCTCTACCGCAGCCTGCGGATGGTGAACCCATCCCCCTACATGGCCTTCTTCAATTTCGGCGGTTGGCACCTGATCGGCTCCAGCCCCGAGGTGATGGTGAAGGCGGAGCCCATGGGCGATGGCAGCGGCCGGGTGAAGGCCTCGCTGCGGCCGATCGCCGGCACCCGCCACCGCGGTGCCGACGCCGCGGAAGATGAGGCCCTGGCGGCGGATCTGCTGGCGGACCCCAAGGAGCGTGCCGAGCACGTGATGCTGGTGGATCTGGGCCGCAATGACCTGGGCCGCGTGTGCGTGCCGGGCAGCGTGCGGGTGAGCGAGCTGATGGTGATCGAGCGCTACTCCCACGTGATGCACATCGTGAGCGAGGTGGAGGGGGTGCTCGACCCCCAGCGCGACGTGTGGGATCTGCTGATGGCCTCCTTCCCCGCCGGCACGGTGAGCGGCGCCCCCAAGATCCGCGCGATGCAGCTGATCCACGCCCTCGAGCCCGACGCCCGCGGGCCCTATTCCGGGGTGTATGGCGCCATGGACCTCAGCGGCGCCCTCAACACGGCCATCACCATCCGCACCATGGTGGTGCTGCCGGCGGCCGGGGGGGGCTGGCGCGTGCAGGTGCAGGCGGGGGCGGGGCTGGTGGCCGATTCGGTGCCCGCCTCCGAATTCCAGGAAACCCTCAACAAGGCCCGCGGCATGCTCAAGGCCCTGGCCTGCCTGGCATGAGCGCAGTGACCCCCACGGCCCCACCGTTGCTGCTCAAGGGGTTCGAGGTGGAGCTCTACACCGGCCGGCCCGACGGCACGGTGGTGGGTTGCTCCGCGGAGGCGGCCGCGGCCCTCAGCGGCTTTGTCACCGAACCCGACTGCCGCAACCTCGAATACATCACGCCGCCGGATGCTCGCTACGGGCGGCAGCTGGAGCTGTTGCTGGAGCCGCGGCGCCGCCTGCGGCCCTGGTTGGCCGAGCGGGGCCTCACCCTGCTGCCGGGCAGCACCCTCAGCACCGGCGACAGCCACCGTTTTGATCGTTCGGATCCCGGGAACCCCTATCACGGCTACATCGAGGCCACCTACGGCACCCGGGTGGTGACCGCCAGCGTGCACATCAACCTGGGCCTCACCGACATGGAGGCCCTGTTTGCGGGCTGCCGCCTGATGCGTTGTGAGGGGGCCCTGCTGCTGGCCCTCAGCGCCAGTTCCCCCTTCCTCGATGGCCAGAGCACTGGAGCCCACTCCCAGCGCTGGCTGCAGTTTCCCCTCACCCCACCAGAGGTGCCCCTGTTTGAGAACCACGGCCACTACATCGCCTGGATGGAGCAGCAGCTGCAGCTGGGCAGCATGCAAAACGTTCGCCACCTTTGGACCTCCGTGCGCCCCAACGGTGATGACCGCCCCCACGACCTCAACCGGCTGGAGATCCGCATCTGCGATCTGATCACCGATCCGCTGCTGTTGCTGGCGGTGACCGCCTTCGCCGAACTGCGGCTGCATCAGCTGCTGGCGGATCCCCAACGCCACGACCCCCTGCGCGCCAGCCGGCTGGATGCCGCCGCCCTGGCTCAGCTGGCGGACGCCAACGACCGCGCCGCCGCCCGCAGCAGCCTGGAGGCCCCCCTGCGCCATTGGCGCAGCGGCGAGTCGATTACCGCCCGCACCTGGCTCGCCGGTGCCCTGGAGGAGATGGCCCCCCTGGCCCGTGAGTACGGCCTCGAGGCCTGGTTGGCCCCCCTGCATGCCGTGCTCGAGCAGGGCAATCAGGCCATGCAATGGCTGGTTGCCCACCAAGGCGGCACCGCCGTGGCGCCCCTGATTGCCGCCGGCGCGGCGGCCATGGCGCAGCAGGAGGCGCAGCTGAATGCGGACTTGGCGACAGAACGGTTTGGCCCTTTGGGATGATCATGGTGCGCTCCGCTGACGACTCCGCCTCCATGGGGCCCACCCTCGCCGCCACCGAAGCGACCGGCGCCGTGCCCGGAGCGGCCCCGGGGCCTGCCCCCACCGCGGCGGAGCTGGAGGCCACGCGGCCGCGGCTGCTGGCCGAACGGCTGGAGCTGGTGGAAGACCTCTGGCAGACGGTGCTGCGCAGCGAGTGCCCGCCCCAGCAGGCCGAGCGCCTGCTGCGCATGAAGGAGATCAGCAGCGCCATCGAGGGCGGTGAGCCCGATGCGGGTTCGGAGGCCGCCACCGACGAGATCGTGCAGCTGATCCGGGAGATGGATCTGGCGGAGGGCATCGCCGCCGCCCGGGCCTTCTCCCTCTATTTCCAGCTGGTCAACATCCTCGAGCAGCACATCGAGGAGGACAGCTACCTCGCCAGCCTGCAGGCCCACCATCCGGAGCACCTCAGCGACCCCTTCCTGCCGCCCCTGGCGGCCCAGACCGAACCGGCCACCTTCCGCGAGCTGTTCGCCCGCATGCGGGGCCTCGGGGTGCCGCCCGCCCAGATCGAGCACCTCCTGCAGGAGCTGGAGATCCGGCTGGTGTTCACGGCCCACCCCACGGAGATCGTGCGCCACACCATCCGCCACAAGCAGCGGCGGGTGGCCTCCTTGATCCAGAAGCTGCAGCACAGCCAGCTGCTCAACCTCGACGATCGCCAGAGCCTGCGCCAGCACCTGCAGGAGGAGGTGCGGCTCTGGTGGCGCACCGATGAACTGCACCAGTTCAAGCCGTCGGTGCTGGATGAGGTGGATTACGCCCTCCATTACTTCCAGCAGGTGCTGTTCGGGGCCATGCCGCAGCTGCGGCAGCGCATCCGCACCGCCCTCAACGCCAGCTACCCCGATGTGCAGCCCCCCGGGGATGCCTTCTGCAGCTTCGGCTCCTGGGTGGGCTCCGACCGCGATGGCAACCCCTCGGTGACCCCGGAGATCACCTGGCGCACCGCCTGTTTCCAGCGCCAGCTGATGCTCGAGCGCTACCTGGCGGCGGTGGGCGACCTGCGCGACCAGCTCAGCATTTCCATGCAGTGGAGCCAGGTGAGCGCCCCGCTGCTGGAATCCCTGGAGATGGACCGGCTGCGCTTTCCGGAGATCTACGAAGAGCGGGCCGCCCGCTACCGGCTGGAGCCCTACCGCCTCAAGCTCAGCTACGTGCTGGAGCGGCTGCGCCTCACCCATGAGCGCAACCAGCAACTGGCCAGCGCCGGCTGGGAAACCCCCTCCGACACCCGCCCCGCCCTGCCGGAATTCGGCCAGGGGGCCCTGGCCCCGGCGCCCGCCCCGGAGCTGCACTACGCCTCGGTGACCGAGTTCCGCAACGACCTGGAGCTGATCAACGACAGCCTCTCGGGCACCGGCCTCAGCTGCGAACCCCTGGACAACCTGATCGCCCAGGTGCACACCTTCGCCTTCTGCCTGGCCAGCCTCGACATCCGCCAGGAGAGCACCCGCCACAGCGATGCCCTCGATGAACTGAGCCGCTACCTGCAGCTGCCGGTGCCCTACGGCGAGATGGAGGAGCCCCAACGGGTGGAGTGGCTGCTCACCGAGCTGCAGACCCGCCGGCCCCTGATCCCCCCCTCGGTGCAGTGGAGCCCCGCCACCGCTGAAACCTTCGATGTGCTGCGGGTGGTGCAGCGGCTGCAGCAGGAATTCGGCAGCCGCATCTGCCGCACCTATGTGATCTCGATGAGCCACACGGTGTCGGATCTGCTGGAGGTGCTGCTGCTGGCCAAGGAGGCCGGCCTGGTGGACCCCATGGCCCAGCGCTCCAACCTGTTGGTGGTGCCGCTGTTCGAAACGGTGGAAGACCTCAAGGCCGCCCCGGCGGTGATGGAGCGGCTGTTCTCCGAGCCCTTCTACCGCCAGCTGATCGCCAGCATCAGCCCCACCGGCAAGCCCCTGCAGGAGCTGATGCTGGGCTACTCCGACAGCAACAAGGATTCGGGCTTCCTCTCCAGCAACTGGGAGATCCACCGGGCCCAGATCGCGCTGCAGCAGCTGGCCAGCGGCCACGATGTGGCCCTGCGCATCTTCCATGGCCGCGGCGGTTCCGTGGGCCGCGGCGGTGGGCCCGCCTACCAGGCGATCCTGGCCCAGCCCAGCGGCACCCTCAACGGCCGCATCAAGATCACGGAGCAGGGGGAGGTGCTGGCCTCCAAATACTCCCTGCCGGAGCTGGCCCTCTACAACCTGGAAACCGTCACCACCGCGGTGATCCAGAACAGCCTGGTGACCAGCCATGTGGATGAGACCCCCAGCTGGAATGAGCTGATGGTGCGCCTGGCGGCCCGCTCCCGCAGCCACTACCGGGCCCTGGTGCATGACAACCCCGATCTGGTGGCCTTCTTCCAGCAGGTGACCCCCATCGAGGAGATCAGCAAGCTGCAGATCTCGAGCCGGCCCGCCCGCCGCAAGAGCGGCGCCAAGGACCTCTCCAGCCTGCGGGCCATCCCCTGGGTGTTCGGCTGGACCCAGAGCCGCTTCCTGCTGCCCAGCTGGTTTGGGGTGGGGGCGGCCCTGCAGGAGGAGCTCGACGCCGACCCCGGCCAGCTAGAGCTGTTTCAGCGGCTGTACCAGCGCTGGCCCTTCTTCCGCATGCTCATCTCCAAGGTGGAGATGACTCTCTCCAAGGTGGACCTCGACCTGGCCCACCACTACGTGCGTTCCCTGGGGCGGCCGGAGTCGCGCCAGGCCTTTGAGCAGATCTTCGACACCATCGCCGGTGAATTCGTGCTCACCCGCGACCTGGTGCTGGCGATCACGGGGCACCGCCGCCTGCTGGATGGTGACCCGGGCCTGCAGCTGTCGGTGGAGCTGCGCAACCGCACGATCATTCCGCTGGGCTTCCTGCAGGTGGCCCTGCTCAAGCGCCTGCGGGATCAGAACCGCCAGCCCCCCATGAGCGAAGCGCCCGACCGCGAAGACGGCCGCACCTACAGCCGCAGTGAACTGCTGCGGGGGGCGCTGCTCACCATCAACGGCATCGCCGCCGGCATGCGCAACACCGGCTGAGGGGGCCCGTTTGCTCGATTCCCTGTTGATCCCCTTCCGCGGCCAGCCCCAGCCCCCCCAGCTGCCGCCCGGTTACGCACTCGAGCCGGAGGCACCCCCGCGGGGGGAGGAGCTCAACGGGCTGCTGGTGCTCTGCGGTGAGCCCTCCCGTTCGCCCCAGCGCCTGGAGCGGGCCCTGGCGGCCAGCGCCTGGCAGTTGAGCCTGCGGGCCCCCGGCGGGCAGCTGGTGGGCTTCGTGCGGGCCACCAGCGATCAGGCCCTCAACGCCAACCTCTGGGATCTGGCGGTGGATCCGGCGGAGCCCGCCGCCACCCAGCATCTGCTGCTGCAGGTGCTGGTGCACACCGCCCTGGGGCGCCTGCGGCGGGAGTTGCCCGGCTGCAGCGTGTCGGTGGCGGCCCCCCAGGGGGCCCTGGAGACCCTGCGCCAGCATGGGTTTGTGGTGGACCCCGGCGGCATCCGCGCCATGGGGCTGCGGCTGCAGGCCTGAGGGCCAGCCATGAAAAAAGCCCCGCTCAAACGAGACGGGGCCCCAGGGCTGAGGGAGAGCGGCTGATCGGGCCACGAGCATGGAGGGACTCGAACCCCCGACACTCAGAACCGGAATCTGATGCTCTATCCAACTGAGCTACATGCCCACGCGGGATCAGCTGCCCCACGGGCCTTACCTTAGCCCTCAGACGGCCCCAGACCCATTCGGCTGCATCGCCTGGAGCTGCGCCAGTTCCGCAATTACGGCGCGCTTGAGCTGCAGTTGGAGGCGCCGCGGCTGTTGGTGATCGGCCGCAATGGCGAGGGCAAATCCAACCTGCTGGAGGCGGTGGAGCTGCTGGGCAGCCTGCGCTCCCACCGCTGCAGCAGCGACCGCGATCTGATCCGCCAGGGCCAGCCGGCGGCCCTGATCGCCGCCAGCTGCAGCGACGGTGATCGCCTGGAGCTGGAGCTGCGCCGCCAGGGGGGGCGCCAGGCCCGCCGCAACGGCCGGGTGCTGGAGCGCCAGCACGAGCTGATCGGCCCCCTGCGCTGCGTGGGGTTCAGCGCCCTGGATCTCGATCTGGTGCGGGGGGAGCCGGCCCTGCGGCGCCAGTGGCTCGACCGGGTGGTGTTGCAGCTGGAGCCGGTGTATGCCGAGCTGCTCAGCCGCTACGGGCGGCTGCTGCGACAGCGCTCCCAGCTGCTGCGCCGCGGCCTGGCCCAGGGGCAGCTGCAGGATCTGCTGGAGGCGTTCGACCAGCAGATGGCGCTGGTGGGCACCCGTCTGCACCGCCGCCGCTTGCGGGCCCTGCGGCGCCTGCAGCCCCTGGCGGCCCAATGGCAGGGGCGCCTCAGTGCCGGCCGGGAGGCGCTGGTGCTCCGCTACCAGCCCGGCGCCAGCCTGGAGGTGGAGGGGCCTGAGCCGGAGCAGGAGGGCCCCTGGCGGGACAGTCTGTTGGAGCAGTTACGGGCCCAGCGGCCCGAGGAGCTGCGGCTGGGGCAGTGCGCCGTGGGGCCCCACCGCGATGAGGTGGGGCTGGAGCTGGGGGACCAACCGGCCCGCCGTTATGGCTCCGCCGGCCAGCAGCGCACCCTGGTGCTGGCCCTGAAACTGGCGGAGCTCGAGCTGGTGCAGCAGCTCTGGGGGGAGCCGCCCCTGCTGCTGCTCGACGACGTGCTGGCCGAGCTGGATCCCGACCGTCAGCAGCTGTTGCTGGAGGCGGTGGGGGAGGGGCACCAGTGCCTGGTGAGTGCCACGCACCTGGGGGCCTTCAGCGGCGGTTGGCACCAGCGTTCGCAACTGGTGACCGTTGAGGCAGGAATGCTGCGGCTCGGCCAGTAAGGTGTTGGGCTGTTTGCCTGGATCTGATGACCCAAGCGGCCTGCCTCCACCCCAACCCGGGATGGACCGGAGCTGAGAGCGCTTTCTCCAGTAGCCCCCAATCACCCAGTGCCACCGACATGGTGGGTAAACACTGCATCCTCGAGCTGTACAACTGCGATCCCGCCAAGCTCGACGACGAAGCTTTCCTCAGGAACGCCATCACCAGCGCTGCCAAGCGTGCTGGCGCCACACTCCTGAATCTGATCACCCACCGGTTTGACCCCCAGGGTGTGACGGGGCTGGCTCTGTTGGCCGAATCCCATATCTCCATCCACACCTGGCCCGAGTCGGGCTATGCCGCCGTGGATGTGTTCACCTGCGGTGACCACACCATGCCGGAGCGGGCCTGCATCGTGCTCAGCGAAGAGCTCGACGCCGGCAATTACAAGCTCAAGAGCTTCCGCCGCGAAACCCCCAGTTCCGTGGCCGGCGCCGAACGGGAACCGGCCCTGGCGGCCGCCTGATCCCGCCGCTGCACCGCTCGCCCCTCCTTCAAGGAGGGGTTTTTTATGGCGAGCCTGCGGGGCGGTTCACCCCCCGCAGGCTGCGGTTGAGCTTGCCGCTCACCAACCCCTCCAGGTCCACGCTCACGGCGTTGAACCCTTGCTCCAGAAAGGCGCCCACCAGGGCGCTGCGCTGGGCCGGATCGACCCAGCGCTGCAGGGCGCCGGAGAGCTGATCGGCCGGCAGCTCGATGCGGGCCGCATCCCCCTGGCTGCGCACCCTCACCTGCGGCCAGCCCTGTTGCCGCAGCCAGGCTTCGGCGGCCGCCACCCGCTGCAGCCGGGAGGCGCTGATCGGTTCGCCGTAGGGGAAGCGCGAGGCCAGGCAGGGCTGGGCGGGTTTATCCCACCAGGGGAACCCCAGGGCCCGCGAGAGGGCCCGCACCCCGGCCTTGTCGATGCCCAGCTCCGCCAGGGGGGAGTGCACCCCGGCCTCCTGGGCCGCCGCGATGCCCGGGCGGTGGTCCCCCAGGTCGTCCTGGTTGACCCCATCCAGCACCACCGCCTGCGGTTGCTCCTTCCGCAACGCCGTCAGCAGCCGGTGCAGTTCCCGCTTGCAGGCGTAACAGCGCTGGCTGGGGTTGCTGCTGTAGGCCGGGTCGTCCAGCTCGGCGGTGGCGATCTCCCGGTGGCGCAGGCCGATCCACTGGGCCTGCAGCTGGGCCTCCTGCCGCAGGTGGGGCGCCAGGGCCGGCGACACCCCGGTGACCGCCAGGGCCCGCTCCCCCAGCTGCTCCGCGGCGATCGCCGCCACCAGGGTGCTGTCCACGCCGCCGGAGTAGGCCACCAGTGCCGAGGGCAGGGCCGCCAACCGGCTGCGCAGCTGCTCCAGTTGCTGCGCCTGGCCGGGGCTCAACGGTTCGAGCGGGCGGAACATGGCGCGGGCCAGGCCACGGGCTGAGGGGTTTGATCCTGGCAGGGCCAGCGCCGTTAGCATCGGTTCCCACCGACCTGCTCCATGGGCCCCAGCACCCAGTCGCCGCAAAACCAGGCGCAGCGGGGCCAGACCCAGCGGGCCCAGACCCAGCAGGGCACCGGCCGTGGCATCGGCATCCGCACGGCCGCCGGCGCCAACGAGCGCAGCCATGGCCAACTGCACGTCTACGACGGCGAAGGCAAGGGCAAGAGCCAGGCGGCCCTGGGGGTGGTGCTGCGCACCATCGGCCTCGGCATCTGCGAGCAGAAACAGACCCGCGTGCTGCTGCTGCGCTTCCTCAAGGGGCCCGGCCGCTCCTACGACGAGGACGCCGCCATCGAGGCGCTGCAGCAGGGCTTCCCCCACCTGATCGACCAGGTGCGCACCGGCCGCGGCGACTTCTTCAGCGCCGATCAGGTGACGCGTGTTGACATCCAGGAGGCCCAGCGGGGCTGGACCATCGCCAAGGGGGCCCTTGCCAGCGACCTCTATTCCGTGGTGGTGCTCGATGAGCTCAACCCGGTGCTCGACCTCGGCCTGCTGGACCTGGAGGAGGTGGTGCGCACCCTGGCGGCCAAACCGCCGGGCATGGAGGTGATCGTCACCGGCCGGGGTGCCCCCCGGCCCCTGGTGCAGATCGCCGATCTCCACTCCGAAATGCGGGCCCACCGCCGCCAGGACCGCCTCCAGGGTGTGGATCTGCCGGAGGCCGACCTGGCCAGCGCCGGCCTCGATGGCATCGAGGTGTACACCGGGGAAGGCAAGGGCAAATCCACCAGCGCCCTCGGCAAGGCCCTGCAGGCCATCGGCCGCGGCATCTCCCAGGACAAGAGCCACCGGGTGCTGATCCTGCAGTGGCTCAAGGGGGGTAACGGCTACACCGAGGACGCGGCCATCGCCGCCCTGCGGGAGAGCTACCCCCACCTGGTGGATCACCTGCGCTCCGGCCGCGATGCCATCGTCTGGCGCGGCCAGCAGCAGCCCATCGATTACGTGGAGGCGGAGCGCGCCTGGGAAATCGCCCGCGCCGCCATCTCCAGCGGCCTCTACAAAACGGTGATCCTCGATGAGATCAACCCCACCGTCGACCTGGAGCTCCTCCCGGTGGAGCCGATCGTGCAGACCCTGCTGCGCAAGCCGGCGGAAACCGAAGTGATCCTCACCGGCCGCTGCAAGCACCCTCCGGCCTACTTCGATCTGGCCAGCGTGCACTCGGAGATGGTGTGCCACAAGCACTACGCCGAGCGCGGCGTTGATCTCAAGCGCGGCGTGGATTACTGAGCCGGCGGGTCAGCCCCCGGCGGATTGTCAGTAACGGGGCACGCTGGGGTCCACCTCCTGGCTCCAGGCGTCGATGCCGCCGGCCACGTTGATCCCCTCGATGCCATGGCGCTTGAGGGCAATCAGCGCCTTGGCGCTGCGGCCCCCGAGCTTGCAGTGGGCGTAGAGGGTTTTACCGGCGGCCAGCTCGCGCACTCGCTCCACGGCGGTGCCGTTCTCGATCTGATCCAAGGGAATCAGGGTGGCGCCAGGGATCACGGCGATGTCCGCCTCGGGGGGGTTGCGCACATCGATCAGCACCAGGCCGGAGCGGTCGCCGTCGAGCAGCTGCTTGAGCTGCCCCACGCTGATGCTGTCCACGGCGCCGGCCTCCTCCTGGCCGGGGGCGCTGCCGCCCACACCGCAGAACTCCTGGTAGTCGATCAGCTTGTCGATCACGGGCCGCTCCGGGTTGGGCCGGAGCTTGAGCTCGCGGAACTTCATCCCTAGGGCATCGAACAGCAGCAGGCGGCCGCTAAGGGTGGTGCCGATGCCGGTGATGATCTTCACCGCTTCGGTGGCCTGGATCACGCCGATGATGCCGGGCAGCACCCCCACCACGCCCCCTTCGGCGCAGGAGGGCACCATGCCCGGCGGCGGCGGCTCGGGGAACAGGTCGCGGTAGTTGGGGCTTTCGGCATCCAGGTTGAACACCGTGGCCTGGCCCTCAAAGCGGAAGATCGAGCCGTACACGTTGGGTTTGCCCAGCAGCACGCAGGCGTCGTTCACCAGGTAGCGGGTGGGGAAGTTGTCGGTGCCGTCGCAGACGATGTCGTACGGCCGGATGATCTCCAGGGCGTTCTCGCTGGTGAGCGCCGTTTCGTAGAGGTCCACCTGGCAGTGGGGGTTGATCTCCAGGATCCGGGCCTTGGCGGATTCGATCTTGGGTTTGCCCACCCAGCTGGTGCCGTGGATCACCTGCCGCTGCAGGTTGGAGTGATCCACCACGTCGAAATCGACGATGCCGATGCGCCCCACGCCGGCGGCCGCCAGGTAGAGCAGCAGCGGCGAGCCCAGGCCGCCGGTGCCCACGCACAGCACGGAGGAGGCCTTGAGCCGCTTCTGCCCCTCCATGCCCACCTCCGGCAGGATCAGGTGGCGGGCAAAACGGGCCACCTCATCGGGGCTGAGCTCGATGCCAGTGGTGTCGGGGGGAAGCATGGAAGCGGGGCGCAGGGCGAACCGGCTCCCTACTCTCCCAAATCCCCGGCCAGGGGCTCCAGCGGCAGGGGCAGGGGCAGGGGCTCCGGGGCGGCGGCCCCCTCCGGCCCGGGCGGTTCCGGCAGCCACCAGGCCCGCAGGGGCTCGGCCTCGGCCGCCAGCCCACTGCGGATCAGCATCAAGGTGGGCCCCAGGCAGAGCTCCCGGTCGCTGCGGGAGGGAATGGCCGCGCTGCTGGGGTGGCTGTGGGCGGCCCCCAGCACCTGCAGGCCCCGCTCGCGCACCCACCGCTGGGCCAGCAGCTGCTCGCGGGGGTCGAGCTGGAAGTGCCGATCCCGCTCGGCGGCCGGTTCCCAGCGGTTGCAGCAGGGCCAGATTGCCTGCACCAGCAGGGCCGGGCCGCGGCGGCTGCCGAGCACCAGGGCGCAGCCTTCCTGGGGCCTGGTGGCCAGCACGGTGCGCTCCAGAACGATCAGGCAATGCCCACTGAGGAGCACGCGCTCTGGCGTTGATGCACCCACACCGATACCTTATGCCGAAGTCAACCCGGCCGATGCCCACCCTGATGACCGACGAGACCACCGATCTGAAGGATCAGGCCAGCAGCGGCGGCGACGAGGCCGGCGCCAGCTTCACCGAGCGCTACAGCGAAGTGCTCACCAAGGTGAACGAAACCCTCGACAAGGTCGACTGGGGCCAGATGGGCCGCATCGGCAAGGGTGTGGGTGTGCTGGTGGTGGTGATCGTGGCCCAGGTGCTGATCAAGGGGGTGATCGACACCATCAACCTGCTGCCCGTGGTGCCCGGCCTGCTGGAGCTGCTCGGACTGGTGGTGGTGGGCCAGTGGAGCTGGCAGAACCTCACCACCAGCGAGAAGCGCTCGGCGGTGATCACCAAGGTGCAGACCCTGCGCAAGGAGTACCTGGGCTGAACCCGGGGAACCCCTGCGGTCGCCTCAGGCCGTGAGCTCCAGCAGGTGGCTGATGTTGGCCTGCGCCTGCCGCCAGTAGCCACCGCCGAACAGGTTGGCGTGGTTGAGCTGGTGATACAGGTTGTAGAGCTCCACCCGCTGCCGGTGCCCCTGTGGGAGAGGCCAGGTGGCGTTGTAGCCCGCGAAAAAGCTCGCGGGGAATCCGCCGAACAGCTGGGCCATGGCCAGATCCACCTCCCGGTCGCCCCGGTAGACCGCCGGATCAAACACGGCGCCGCCGCCCCCCTGCAGCAGGGAGGCATTGCCACTCCACAGGTCGCCGTGCACCAGGCAGGGCTCGGGCTGATGGGTCCCCAGCCAAGTGGGCAAGCGCTCCAGCAGGGTGTCGGCCCCGGGCAGTTGGTGGCCTGAGGCGGCGGCCCACTGCAGCTGGGGGGCGAGGCGCCGCTGCTGGAAGAAGTCGGCCCAGCGGCTCATCCAGCCATTGGGCTGGGGCGCCGAGCCGATGAAGTTGTCGCGCCCCCAGCCAAAGCCTGGGCCCGACTGGTTCAGGCTGCCGCGGTGCAGCGCGGCCAGCTGGGCCCCCAGCTGCCACCAGGCGCGTTCATGGCTGCCGCCGCCGCCCTGGCCCGACTCGAGCTGCAGCCACTCCAGCACCAGCACCGCTTCCCCTGCGGCCTCCGCCACCGCCAGGGGCTGGGGGATCCGCAGCTCCGCAGCGGCCTGGTGCAGCGCGGCCAGCCCATCGGCCTCCGCCTCCAGCACCGGCAGCAGCGCCGCCCGGTTGGTTTTGGCGAACAACCGCCGCCCATCCGCCAGCTGCAGCTCCCAGGCGCGGTGGATGCAGCCGCCACCCACCGGCCGCTGCCCCTGGAGCTTCACCCCCAGCTGGTGCTGCAGCCAGATCGCCAGGGTCACGCGTTGGGGAAGACGCGCTGCCAGCATGCCGCCAGACAGGGGCGCCATGGCGGAGCGTTGCGATGTGGCGGTGCTGGGGGGCGGCATCGCCGGCCTGACGGCGGCGGCCCTGCTGGCGACGGAGGGTCTGGAGGTGGTGCTGCTGGAGGCCCACAGCCAGAGCGGCGGCTGCGCCGGCACCTTCCGGCGCGGGCCCTACACCTTCGATGTGGGTGCCACCCAGGTGGCCGGCTTTGAGCCCGGCGGCATCCACCGGCGCCTGATGGACCACTTCGCGCTGCCCTTGCCCGGGGCCAGCCCCCTGGATCCCGGCTGCAGCGTGTGGCTGGCCGGGGAGACGGCACCGATTCAGCTGTGGCGCGATCCCCAGCGCTGGGCGGCGGAGCGGCGGCGCCAGTTCCCCGGCAGCGAGCCGTTCTGGGCCCTCTGCGCCCAGCTGCACCGCAGCAGCTGGGCCTTCGCCGGCCGCGATCCGGTGCTGCCCCCCCGCAACCCCTGGGACTGGCGCCAGCTGCTGGCGGCCCTCGACCCCGGGGTGATCGCCAGCGGCCTGTTCACCGCCGCCAGCGTGGCCGATCTGCTGGCCCTGTGCGGCTGCGGCGGCGATGGCCGCCTGCGCCGTTTCCTTGATCTGCAGCTGCGGCTCTATTCCCAGGAGCCCGCCGCCGGCACCGCCGCCCTCTACGGCGCCACCGTGTTGGCCATGGCCCAGGAGCCCCTGGGCCTCTGGCATCTTCAGGGCTCCATGCAGACCCTGAGCGCCTGCTTGGAGCAGGCCCTGGCCCAGGCCGGCGGCCAGCTGCGGCTGCGCCATCAGGTGCAGCGGCTGCGGCGTGGGGGGGATGGTTGGCTGGTGCAGGGCACGGGTCCGGCCCAGAAGCCCTTCCAGTTGCAGGCGGACCAGCTGGTGTGCAGCCTGCCGCCGCAGCTGCTGCCGGAGTTGCTGGCGGAGCCGCTGCCCCGCGGCTACGGCCAGCGCCTGGAGCGTTTCCCGGACCCCTCCGGTGCACTGGTGCTCTATGGGGCGGTGGAGCGGGACCGTCTCCCGGCCGGGTTGGGGCTCCATGCCCAGCTGGAGTGGGACGACCCGGGCAGCCTGTTCGTGTCCCTCAGCGCCGAGGGGGACGGCCGCGCCCCGGTGGGCCAGGCCACGGTGATCGCCAGTGTGTTCACCCCGGCCCGGCCCTGGTTTGGCTTAGAGGAATCCGCTTACCAGCGGCGCAAACAGCGGGCCCTCGAGGGGATGCAGGCGGGATTGCGGCAGCTGTTGGGGTTGGCCCCCGCCGACTACCGCCACGTGGAGCTCGCCACCCCCCGGGGCTTCGCCGGCTGGACCGGCCGCCCCTATGGGTTTGTGGGGGGGCTGGGCCAGCACCCCAGCCGCTTCGGACCCTTCGGCCTGGCCAGCCGCACGCCTTTACCGGGCCTGTGGCTGTGCGGCGATGCCATTCACCCCGGTGAGGGCACCGCCGGGGTGAGCCTCTCGGCCTTCACCGCCTGCCGTCAGCTGCGGGCCGCCCAGGGGGCGGAGCTGCGCCTGCGCCCTGCAGAAACTCGGGCCGCCGCTGCTGGCAGCGGCTGAGGCGCCCCTCCAGCTCCCCCCAGTGCTCCTGCTGCACCAGCTGCTCGAGCCCCTCCAGCTGCCGGCGGTACTGGCCCAGGGCCGCCAGCACCGCCTCCCGGTTGCTGCGGGCCATCAGGGTGCCCAGGGCCGGGTTGCCGCCGCCGATGCGGCTGGTGTCGGCGAAGCCGCTGGAGGCCAGTTGCCGGGCCAGCTCGGCGGTGCCCCCATCCGCTTCCCCGGCGGCCGCCTCCAGCAGCGCCGCGCTCACCAGCACGGGCATGTGGGAGATCAACGCCACCGCCCGGTCGTGTTGCTGCGCCCCGCAACAGAGCCAGTGGGCCCCCACCAGCTCCGCCAACTGCCGCACCTGCTCGAGGGCATCGGGATCGGTGTCTGAGGCCGGGGTGGCCACCCAGGGGCGCCCGGCAAACAGCCCGCTGATGCCCGCCTCCACCCCCGCCTCCGCGGTGCCGGCCATCGGATGGCTGGCCACAAAGCGGCCATGCCAATGGCGCCAGCGCTCCAGCACCGGCGCTTTCACCGAGCCCACATCGGTGATCACCGCCCCCGCCGGCAGCGCTGCCCGGAGCTCCGGGGGGGGATCCAGCAGCCGATCCAGGGGCAGGGCCAGCACGATCAGCCCGCAGGGCTCCAGCACCGCCGGGTCGGTGTCCACCCGGTCGGCCAGGCCCCGCTCGCGGGCCCGTTCGGCCGTGCTGGGCCGGTGCACCAGGGCCCGCACCTCCAGGCCCTGTTGGCGCAGGTCGAGCCCCAGGGAGCCGCCGATCAATCCGAGGCCCACGATCCCCACGGGGCGATCGCGCCAGCTGGTGGTCATGGCTGAACAGTGCGCTGGAGCCAGCTTCCTACGATTCGCGGATGTTGGAAGCCCGCGCCCACCAACAGCTCAAGGACCTCCTGCGCCAGGAGGGCGACGCGCGCTGGCCCCATCACCTCACCCTGAGCCGCCTGGTGGCCCGCAGCCTGCGCCGCGGCGACCAGACCCTGGTGCGCTTGGCCCCCGGTAGCGACCCCAGCTGGCTGTTGGGGCTGCTGGTGCCCCTGGCCCTGCATGACGGGCCCGTGGCGCTGCTGGTGAGCCCGGCGCTGCGCCAACGGCTGCTGCAGGTGGAGCTGCCGCGGCTGGAGGCCGTGGGCTTGAACCTGCCCTGCTGGGAGGGGGCCACCGCACCGGAGTCGGCGCGGCTGTGGTTGCTGCAGCACGACCAGCTGGTGGCCGCCTGGCGCGCCGGTGGCCTGGCGGAGCGGCAGCTGCTGATCCCCGAGGGGGAGCTGCTGCAGCCGCTGCTGCGCCAGGCCCTGGGGGTGGTGATCGACACCCCCCACTGGGAGCAGCTGCGCCGCAGCCTGCCCGCCGCCGCCGCCAGCCTGCTGCAACTGCATGAGCGCCTCAGCCGCCGGGTGCTGGCCCGGCCCTGCGGCCCCCAGCAACGGGTGGCCATCAGCGCCGAGGAGGAGGCGCCGCTGCGGCAACTGCTGGCGGTGCTCTCGCCCCTGCCGGACCCCTGGCCCGCCTGGTTGGCCAGCGGCGGCGACGGCTGGACCAGCTGGGCCCAGGTGACCCCGGCCCTGTTGCAGTGGCAGTGGCACCGCCAGCCCCTCGATCCCCTGGCGGTGTTGCCCGCCCTGTTGGAGGCCCGCGGGGTGGTGCTGGTGGGTCCCTGGTCCCAGGGGGTGGCGCCCCTGCCGGGCTTCAGCCCGGCGGTGCAGGTGAGCCTGGCGGACCCGCCGCTGCTGGATCCCCTGCCCCTGTTTGCCCCCGCCGCCCAGGCCCTGCCCAACGCGCCCCATTACCCCGCCCACCTGCTCGACCAGTGCCGCAGGCTGGTGCTGGGGCAATCGGGTCTCACGGTGGTGCTGCTGGACGACGAGGGGCTGCGGCTCGGGCTCACCAGTGCCCTGGCGGCGGAGTTTGGTTCGCGGGTGGGCCACGAACTCACGGCCCCGGAGAGCAACGGCGTGCTCTGCTGCAGCTGGGGTTGGTGGTTGCAGCACCAGCCGCGCCTGCCGCTGCCTTGCCAGATCGTGGCCGCGACCCTGCCCATCGCCAGCCTTGAGGACCCGCTCACGGCGGCCCGGGTGGCGGCCCTGCGCAGCCAGGGGCGTGATTGGTTCCGGGAGTTGCTGTTGCCCGAGGCCCTGGGCCGTCTGCAGCAGGCGGTGGCCGGTGTCCGCCGCAACGGCGGCCGACTGGCGGTGCTGGATGGGCGGCTGCGGCGCCGGGGCTGGGGCCGCCAGGTGCTGGAGGCCCTGGAGCCCTGGGTGGATCTGCCGCGCTTGCGGCCGAGCTGACCGCCCTTAGCCTGGCGCCTGCTGTGATCCGGAGCCGATGGGAGAGGCCAAGCGCCGCGCTGAACAGGGGTTGCCCGCGCGCCCCAAGCCCCCCAAAGCGGTCCCCCAGGACACCTCCCCCCGCATTGCCCCCTGGCTGCCCCTCACCCAGCGCCAGGGGGAACGGTTTGTGCAGCTCACCACCCGCGGCGCCTGGATCGGCATCGGCTCCCTGGTGGTGTTCTGGATCATCGTGCGGTTCATTGGTCCGGCCGCCGGCTGGTGGACCCTGGCGGACGGTTGACGGTCTCCGGTCTGCGTTGATGGGGATCGGCACACATGGGCGCCGAGCGAGTATTTCTACCCACGCAATTCTGAAGAAAACCTTAGAATTGCCCGATCAATCGCTCGTCCGCCCATGTTTGCGCGTCTCGCCGAGCACTATCGCTCCGTCGTGGCTGACCTGGTCATGAGCCTGCGGGCCCTGGCCGATGGTCTGCAGCGCCAGGGGTTAGCCGCCACCTGTTATGTCTGCGGCGACGAGCGCCAGGGCCAGGGGGCATCGTTCGTGGCCGACCTGGGCGATGGCCACATGGTGCGCTTTCTGGTGTCGGATTACGGCATCAGCTGGGTGGAATCCCGCAACGGCCACGAGCTGGTGAAGCTTGAGGGGGCTGAGGCCATTGCGGAGCTGGGACGCCTGGCTGAGTCGCTCAATCCTGCCGCCGCCGCCGCGGCAGCCCTGGCCCAGCGCTGAGGCTGGGCCCAATGGCCGGGGCCGCGATGACGGCGGCTCCGGGGCGCTGGTGGGTGCCCTTCAGCTGGCGGCTGGCAGGGTTTCCGCTTCGCCACTGGAGCTGGCGCCTGCTGCCGCCAGCCGCGCCGCCGCCGCCGCCACCGGCTTGAGGGAGTCGGTGGTTTCGCTGAGCTTCTGGCGCACCTGGGCTTCGATGCGCTCCTTCTGTTCGGGGTTCTGCTCCAGCCACACGATGGTGTTGTCGCGCCCCTGGCCGATGTTGTCGCCCTCGTAGCTGTACCAGGCGCCCTTGCGCACCACCACACCGTTTTCCTCCGCGAGGTCCAGCAGGCAACCCAGGGTGCTGATGCCGCGGCCGAACAGGATGTCGAATTCGGCGATGCGGAAGGGCGGCGCCACTTTGTTTTTGGCCACCTTCACCTTGGCGCGGATGCCGTATTCCTCCGTGCCGCGCTTGAGGGTCTGGATGCGGCGGATGTCGAGGCGCACCGAGGCGTAGAACTTCAGCGCATTGCCGCCCGTGGTGGTTTCCGGGTTGCCATAGGTGACGCCGATCTTCAGGCGCAGCTGGTTGAGGAAGATCACCGTGCAGCCCGATTTGCCGATGTTGCCGGTGATCTTGCGCATGGCCTGGCTCATCAGGCGGGCCTGGCTGCCCACCGCCAGATCCCCCATCTCCCCTTCGATCTCCGCCCGCGGCGTGAGGGCGGCCACGGAGTCCACCACCACGATGTCCACCGCGGCGGAGCGCACCAGCTGATCCACGATCTCAAGGGCCATTTCGCCGGTGTCCGGCTGGGACACCAGCAGGTTTTCGATGTCCACCCCCAGGGCGGCGGCGTAGACGGGATCCAGGGCGTGCTCCGCATCCACGAAGGCGGCCACCCCACCGCGCCGCTGCACCTCGGCAATGGCGTGCAGGGTGAGGGTGGTTTTACCGGAGCTCTCCGGGCCGTAGATCTCCACCACCCGGCCCTTGGGGTAGCCGCCGCCGAGGGCCAGGTCGAGGGTGAGGGCGCCGGTGGGGCTGGTTTCCACCCGCATCCGGGAGGCGTCCCCCAGGCGCATGATCGAGCCCTTGCCGAAGTTGCGCTCGATCTGGTTCAGCACCAGGCCCAGGGCCTTGTCGCGCTCCTGGTGGCCGGCGCCGCTGGCGTTCGTGCTGCTGGTGCCAGTGCTGCTGGTGCGGCTCGCCCGGGTGTCGGTGGTTTTGTCGTCGGCAGGCATGTCTGCGAAGGCTGAGGAATGGGGGGCTGGGGCGGGCCGCGGTGCGGACAGGCCGGTGGAACCGGACCCATCCTCGGCGACCTCCCTTCAAGAAGTGCCACCGCAGGCGCCAGGTGTTCCGCCGGAACCACCCGGCTGTAGTACAGGCGTACCCTAGCGGCTCAGGGCCAGTCCGCCAAGGGGCGTGCGAACTGCTGCGCCTGCAGCAGCGTGATGCCCTCCGGGAGCCCCTCGGCATCCCCGGGGCCCAGGTATCCCCACGCCACCAGAAAACAGCGCACGGTCTCCAGGCCGCTGGTTCGGCGCACGGCCTCCAGGGTGGGGCGGCGGTCCTCCACAAACCACAGCGGTTCAGCCCCCTCGGCCCTCAACCGCAGCAGCACCTCCGGCTTGCTGCCCTGCTCATGGCCGTACACCGCCAGGGGCTGAAGCCCGTAGGCCTCCAGCAGTTGGCGGGCGAAGGCGCCCCCCTTGGTGGTGAGCACCAGCCAGTCACTGCCTTCGGCGGCCAGGGCCGAGAGCCGCTCGATCACCCCCGGGTAGGGCCGGTGCAGCGCCAGCCAGTGCACAGGGTCGCGCTGGATGGCCCCATGGCGCAGCTGCTCCAGGCAGCTCTGCAGGCGCTCCGGCTCCAGCCCCCAGCGCCCTAGGGCGTCCTGGGTGCGGCCGGGGTAATCGTCCAGGTAGGCCTGCAGATCGAGGTCTGGCCGGGATAGCTCCAGGGCCGTCAGCACCATTTCCCAGCCCTTGTGGATCAGGGGGCGCAGCCGGGCGAAGCCGGGCGGGGCATCGGGGCTGAGCTGGCAGCTGGGGCAGAGCGCCTGGGCCGCCGCGCGGGCACTCCACCAGTACTCGGCCATGCCGTCCACCAGCACGCCGTCGAAGTCGAACACCAGCAGAGGCGCTGCCATGCCGGCTGGGGCGGAGGGATTCAAAACTGGGCCGCTAGGATTCGAACCTAGGAATGGCGGGACCAAAACCCGCTGCCTTACCACTTGGCGACGGCCCAACGCGCTGCACGGAACGGGCGCCGAAGCGTCGATTCGCGAGCACCCAGATAGTTACCCACAGCGGGTCGACCTTCGTCAATCGGGCGGTGCCGGTGCTGCGGCCGCCAGGCCTCAGCGGGGAAAAATGCGCAGCCGCTGTTGGTTGCCGCTGCCGAATTCCGCCGTGGCCAGCTGGTAGTGGGCCGCCAGCTCCGCCTGCAGCTGCCGCACCCGCGGGCTGCGGGGCAGCAGCTCCACGGGCCGCCCCTGGGGCAGCACCAGCTGCTCCACCGCCAGGCGGCACTCCTCCAGGGCGGCCAGTTCGTCATCGCCGCCGCCGGCCACCGCCGCCGTGCCCGGGTCGGCCGCGGGGCCGTCCCCCCCGCGCCGTTGCAGCAGCCGCTCCAGGCCCCGCTGGATCTGGGGCAGGGTGTCGGCCTTGATCACCAGAATCGGCACGGCGGCGGCCTGGGCGCTGCGGCGCACCTGGGGCTCGCGGCCCAACTGCTGGCGCACCGTCAGCACCGCATCGGCCTCCTCCACGCTGTCGCAGAGCTGCACCGCCAGGCGGCGGCCGCGAATGGCCTGCTCCGCCAGGGTTTCGCTCACCCCCGCGCAGAACACCTGCAGGGCCGCCATTGGGGCTGTTCTGGTGGCCGTGGTGGCGGCCGTGGCGTCGTCGTCTGGGCCTTGCCCATCGGCCGCAGCAGCGGGGTCGGGCTGGGGCACCGCCGCCAGGGGGGCGCCGCGCCGCACCGAACCCGGAACCGCCACCAGGGGGCGGGGGCGGCGCGGCCCATCGGCGGGGGCCTCCGCCAGCTCATGCAGCTGCAGACGGCCCTCGGCGTCGAGTTCCCGCACCTGCGGCCGCGGCAGCTGGCCCCGCAGCAGCAGATCCACGGTGCGGGCCACATCCCGGTGCACCGACCAGCGGTGGCGGCTGTGCATCTCCACCGCCAGGGGGAAGGTGGGTTCGGCCGCCCGCTCCAGCACGGTTTTCTGGCTGCGGCGCCGGCGCGCCTCCTCATCGCCGAGGGTCACCGATTCGATGCCCCCCACCAGGTCGCTGAGGGTGGGGTTCTTGACCAGGTTGGCCAGCTCGTTGCCGTGGGCGGTGGCCACCAGCATCACGCCCCGCTCGGCGATGGTGCGGGCCGCCTGGGCCTCCAATTCGGTGCCGATCTCATCGATCACGATGACCTCGGGCATGTGGTTTTCCACCGCCTCGATCATCACCTGGTGCTGCAGCTCCGGCCGGGCCACCTGCATGCGCCGGGCCCGGCCGATGGCCGGGTGGGGGATGTCGCCATCGCCGGCGATCTCGTTGCTGGTGTCGATCACCACCACCCGCTTGCCCAGCTCGTCCGCCAGCACCCGGGCGATCTCCCGCAGGGCGGTGGTCTTGCCCACGCCGGGCCGGCCCATCAGCAGCAGCGACTGGCCGCTGTCCATCAGGTCCCGCACCATGGCCACGGTGCCGTACACCGCCCGGCCCACCCGGCAGGTGAGCCCCACGATGGCGCCGGTGCGGTTGCGGATGGCGCTGATGCGGTGCAGGGTGCGTTCAATGCCGGCCCGGTTGTCGCCACCGAAGGCCCCCAGCCGCTGCACCACCGCCTCCAGGTCGCGGCGTTCCACCACGGCCTCCCCGAGGGCCACCGCCCGCCCGGGGTAGCGAGCCTCCGGCACGCGCCCCAGATCCAGCACCACCTCCAGCAGCTGATCCCGGGCCTCTGGCGGCTGCAGGGCCTCGCGCACGGCGGCGGGCAACACCTCCAGCAGCCGATCCAGGTCGTCGGTGATCCGCTGGGGGGTGATGGCCGCTGGTGTGATGGCGGTTGGCGGCAGGGCGTCGGGCGTGATGGCGTCGGCCTCCGGCGTGGCTTGCTGCACAGGCGTTCTAGCCATCAGCGCCGCAACCACGGCTCGATCAGCCCCTGGGCCAGGGGTAGGGCCTGCCGCCAGAGGTCGGGTTGCTCCCGCAGGGGGGCGCCCCGCCGCTCCGCCTCCTGCAGCAGGGGCTGCAGCAGCCGGCGGGCCATGCCGCCGAAGGCCACACCCGCGGCGCCGTCCCCCGGCGCCAGCAGCCCCAGCGTGCTGCCATTGGTGCCGCCCGCCAGCTGCAGGGGGCCCGGCGGGGCCCAGGGGCGCACGGCCCGCAGCAGCTTCACGGCCGCATGGGCGGTGCCGGCCCCCACATCGCCGCTCATCGGCCGCCCATCCAGTTGCCAGAGCACCCGCAGGCCGGCCTGCCGCAGGGGGGCAAACCGTTGCCAGAGCTCCGCCGCGAGCCGCTCAGGCCCCACGGGGCCCGCAGGGCCCTCCGGGCCGATGCTCACCGCCAGCCGCCGCAGGCCAACGCCGCTGGCCAGCACCTGGGCCAGCCGGGTTTGAAAGGCGTTACTGCGCCCGGGCTGGGTGTGCAGTTCCACCGCCTCCGGCCGCAGCTCCGCCAGCAGCTGCGGCACCGCCCCAGGGCTCAGCAGCTGGGGCGCCTCCTCGATCAGCCCCAGGGGGCAGGCCGGCAGGCAGCGGCCGCAGCCATAGCAGCGCTCGGCGATCACCCCTCCGCTGGCGCCGATGGCCAGGGCCGGGCAGACCCGCTGGCAGGGGCGGGGGCAGTCCGCCGGACAGTGCTGGGGATCGAACCGGGCCTTGCGGAAGTGGGGGTCTTCGCCGTCGCTGAGGCTCACCATCAACCACGGGGCCTCGGCCCCTTGGCCCTGGGCCCAGGCGATGCCACGGCGGGCGGCGCTGGCCACGGCCGCATCGGCCGCCACATCAATGCAGTGCACCCCCGCCAGGCTGTAGAGGGCGCAGAGGTCTTCGATGGCGGCCAGATCCTGGTTGCTGGCGCCACAGATCAATTTCACCCAGCGGCCGGCGGCCAGTGCCGCCTCGGCCCGGCTCAAGCCGCCTGGGCGAGCACGCTGGCCAGGGGTTGCCAGCGCAGGGCCCGCGCCCCCCCCAGTTCCACCACGATCTTGAGGCGGGGTTCGCGGCGGGTGAGCTCCAGCAGCGAGGAAAGTTCCGCCCGGGAGAGCACCTGCCCCTCCAGCAGCCACAGCACCACTGGCGCGTTGCTGCCCTCCAGCAGATGCCCCAGTTGGGGCGCGGCCATCTGCACCTCGCCGACGGCGGCGCCGCGGCCCACGCTCTGGTGCCCCAGGTGGGGCGGCCGCACCCCGTGCAGCTGCAGCAGGAAGGCCTCTGGATCCCCAAGGCCCCGGGCCGAATTGATCTGGGCCCGGTAGCCGGCGGCCCGCAGGCGCCGCAGCAAGCGGGTTTCAGCGCCGCCCTCCAGGGGGGCGTACAGCGCCAGGGCCCCGGCCCGCTCCAGCTCCTGGCGGAAACCGCGGCCGGTCAGCAGCAGGGGCATGGGGGCGGGACAACGCTGCGGCAAGTCTGGCAGCAGGGTTCGGCATTGGGGGAGGGGGAAGGGTGGTGGGGTACCATCGACGACTGTGCAATTGCAACCTGTGCCCGTCCGCTAGCCGGGCCTCCAGCGCATTGCACAAGGTCGCCAGTGGTGGCGGCCTTCCCGGGCCCGTGTGGTTCTTCCGAACCGCCGGGATACTGCTCCACCCCCCAGATCGCGGACATCCTGTCCCTGATCCGGCCGGAGCAAGTCCCAGCCCCCGCTGTCTCGGCGCCGCTAGCCCAACCGAATCATCCGCCTGCCCGCCCGGCTCCGCCCGGTGCTGCAGCTGCGATCCGGCCCAACTGCGCAACGCGATTCAGCCACGCCACACCTGCGGCTTTCAGCCCCGGGATGTGGTGGTCCCGCTGGCGTCTCTTCTCCTTATGTCCATCGGCATTCTTGGGAAGAAATTGGGCATGTCCCAGTTCTTCGACGACGAAGGCAGATCCATCCCGGTCACCGTGATCGAGGCGGGCCCCTGCCGCATCACCCAACTCAAAACCGACAGCACCGACGGCTACACCGCCGTTCAGCTGGGCTTCGGTGACATCCGCGACAAGCTCGTCAACAAGCCGGCCAAGGGTCACCTGGCCAAGTCCGGCGATGAGCTCCTGCGCCATCTGAAGGAATACCGCGTCGACTCCGTCGACGGTCTGGAGCTGGGCGGTGCCATCACCGTGGCCGCCTTCGAGGAGGGCCAGAAGGTCGATGTGAGCGGCGACACCATCGGTCGTGGTTTCGCGGGCTACCAGAAGCGCCACGGCTTCAGCCGCGGCCCCATGACCCACGGTTCCAAGAACCACCGTGAACCGGGTTCCACCGGCGCCGGCACCACCCCGGGCCGCGTCTACCCCGGCAAGCGCATGGCCGGCCGCTATGGCGGCAAGCAGATCACCACCCGTGGCCTCACCATCCTCAAGGTGGATGCGGAGCGCAACCTGCTGGTGGTCAAAGGCTCGGTGCCCGGCAAGCCCGGCGCCCTGCTGAACATCCTTCCCGCCAAGCGGGTGGGTGCCAAGGCCGCGAACTGAGGAGAACAGACATGGCTAACTGTGTTGTTCGCGACTGGCAGGGCAAGGAGGCCGGCAAGGCCAGCCTCGACCTGAAGGTCGCCAAGGAAACCACCGCCAACGACCTGATCCACCGCGCCGTGGTGCGTCAGCTGGCCCATGCCCGCCAGGGCACCGCCAGCACGCTCACCCGCGCTGAGGTGGCCGGCGGTGGCCGCAAGCCCTACAAGCAGAAGGGCACCGGTCGGGCCCGTCAGGGTTCGATCCGCACCCCCCTCCGTCCCGGTGGTGGTGTGGTGTTCGGGCCCAAGCCCCGCACCTACAACCTGGCGATGAACCGCAAGGAGCGTCGCCTGGCCCTGCGCACCGCCCTGATGAGCCGCCTGGCGGACATCACCGTGGTGAAGGGGTTCGGCGCTGGTCTGGACACCCCCAAGACCAAGGAAATCACCGCCGCCCTGGGCCGCTTCGGCATCGCCGATGGCGCCAAGGTGCTGGTGGTGCTGGATGCCCCCAGTGAGGTGGTGCGCCGCTCGGTGCGCAACCTTGAAAAGGTGAAGCTGATCGCCGCCGATCAGCTCAACGTGTTCGATCTGCTCCACGCCAACGCCCTGGTGGTGAGCGAGGAAGCGCTCGCGAAGATTCAGGAGGTCTACGGCGATGACTGAACGCTTTAACGGCCGTCTGGCGGATGTGATCCGCCGGCCGCTGATCACCGAGAAGGCCACCCGGGCCATCGAGCAGAACCAGTACACCTTCGAGGTGGACCATCGGGCCGCCAAGCCCGACATCAAGGCCGCCGTTGAACAGCTGTTCGACGTCAAGGTCGTTGGTGTGAGCACCATGAACCCCCCGCGTCGCACCCGCCGCGTGGGCCGTTTCGCCGGCAAGCGTGCCCAGGTGAAGAAGGCGGTGGTGCGCCTGGCCGATGGCAACGCCATCCAGCTCTTCCCTGAAGCCTGAGGGGTTTAACGAATCATGGGAATCCGTAAGTACCGCCCCATCACCCCCGGCACCCGCACCCGTGTCGCCAGCGACTTCGCTGAAGTCACCGGCCGCGGACGCGAGCGGGGCCTGGTGGTGGCCAAGCACCAGCGCAAGGGCCGCAACAACCGTGGCGTGATCACCTGCCGCCACCGCGGCGGTGGCCACAAGCGCCTCTACCGCCTCGTGGACTTCCGCCGTGACAAGCACGGTGTGGAGGCCCGCGTGGCCGCCATCCACTACGACCCGCACCGCAACGCCCGCCTGGCGCTGCTCTTCTACGCCGATGGCGAGAAGCGCTACATCCTGGCTCCGGCCGGGGTGGCCGTGGGCTCCACCGTGGTGTCCGGCCCCGAGGCTCCGATCGAGAACGGCAATGCCCTGCCGCTGTCGGCCATCCCCCTCGGCTCCAGCGTCCACTGCGTGGAGCTCTACGCCGGCCGCGGCGGCCAGATGGTGCGCACCGCCGGCGCCAGCGCCCAGGTGATGGCCAAGGAGGGCGACTATGTCGCCCTCAAGCTGCCCTCCACCGAGGTGCGCCTGGTGCGCCGTGAGTGCTACGCCACCCTCGGCGAGGTGGGCAACTCCGAAGTGCGCAACACCAGCCTGGGCAAGGCCGGTCGTCGCCGCTGGCTCGGCCGTCGCCCCCAGGTGCGCGGCAGCGTGATGAACCCCTGCGATCACCCCCACGGTGGTGGCGAGGGCCGCGCGCCCATCGGCCGTTCCGGCCCTGTCACCCCCTGGGGTAAGCCGGCCCTGGGCCTCAAAACCCGCAAGCGGAACAAACCCAGCAATCGGTTTGTGCTCCGGAAACGTCGTCGCACCTCCAAGCGGAGCCGCGGCGGACGCGATTCGTGATCCAACTCACCGCTTTGCTGTTCGTTTAAACCGCTATGGGACGCTCACTCAAAAAAGGCCCGTTCATCGCCGACAGCCTGCTTCGCAAGGTTGAAAAGCAGAACGCCGCCGGTGACAAGTCCGTGATCAAAACCTGGTCCCGGGCTTCCACGATCCTGCCGATGATGATCGGCCACACCATTGCCGTGCATAACGGCAAGGCCCACGTGCCCGTCTACGTGACGGAGCAGATGGTGGGCCACAAGCTCGGGGAATTTGCGCCCACGCGCAACTTCCGCGGCCACATCAAGGACAAGAAAGGAGGTCGCTGAGGACATGGCCAACACCGAAACCACCGTTGCTCAGGCCCACGGCCGCTACATCCGCGGCTCGGCCTCCAAGGTCCGCCGGGTGCTCGATCAGATCCGCGGTCGCTCCTACCGCGACGCGCTGATCATGCTCGAGTTCATGCCCTACCGCTCCACCGGCCCCATCACCAAGGTGCTGCGCAGCGCGGTGGCCAACGCCGAGCACAACCTGGGTCTCGACCCCGCTTCCCTCGTGATCTGTGCCGCCAGTGCGGACATGGGTCCCGTGATGAAGCGGTTCCGGCCCCGGGCCCAGGGTCGCGCCTACGCGATTCAGAAAAAAACCTGCCACATCAGCATCGCTGTGGCTCCTGCCACCTGACCCCCGAGGACACCGACCGATGGGACACAAGATCCATCCAACCGGCCTGCGCCTGGGGATCACCCAGGAACACCGCTCCCGCTGGTTTGCCCCCAGCAAGACCTATCCGACCCTCCTCCAGGAGGACGATCGGATCCGCAAGTTCATCCACAAGAAGTACGGCGCCGCTGGCATCAGCGACGTGGTGATCGCCCGCAAGGCCGATCAGCTTGAGGTGGAACTCAAGACCGCCCGCCCCGGCGTGCTCGTTGGCCGTCAGGGCAGCGGCATCGAGGAGCTGCGCAGCGGCATCCAGAAAACCATCGGTGACACCGCCCGTCAGGTGCGGATCAACGTCGTCGAGGTGGAGCGCGTCGATGCCGATGCCTACCTGCTGGCCGAGTACGTCGCCCAGCAGCTGGAGAAGCGCGTGGCCTTCCGCCGCGTGATCCGCATGGCCATCCAGCGCGCCCAGCGCGCTGGGGTGCTGGGCCTCAAGCTGCAGGTGAGCGGCCGCCTCAATGGCGCCGAGATCGCCCGCACCGAGTGGACCCGCGAGGGCCGCGTGCCGCTGCACACCCTGCGCGCCGACATCGATTACGCCACCAAGGTGGCCACCACCACCTACGGGGTGCTGGGGATCAAGGTGTGGGTGTTCAAGGGCGAAGTGCTGCCCGGCAACCAGGAGAAGGTGCCCGTGGGTGCTGCGCCGAAGCGCCGCGCCAGCCGTCGGCCCCAACAGTTCGAAGACCGTTCGAACGAAGAGTGATCAGGAGGCCTGAACCATGCTGAGTCCAAGACGCGTCAAATTCCGTAAGCAGCAGCGCGGCCGCATGCGCGGTGTCGCCACCCGTGGCAACACCATCGCCTTCGGCGAATTCGCCCTGCAGGCCCAGGAGTGTGGGTGGATCACCTCCCGCCAGATCGAGGCCTCCCGTCGGGCCATGACCCGCTACGTCAAGCGGGGCGGAAAGATCTGGATCCGGATCTTCCCCGACAAGCCGGTCACCATGCGCCCCGCCGAAACCCGCATGGGTTCCGGTAAGGGCAACCCGGAGTTCTGGGTGGCGGTGATCAAGCCCGGTCGCATCCTGTTCGAGATGGGCGGTGCCGACATCACCCCCGAGATCGCCAAGGAGGCCATGCGCCTGGCGCAGTACAAGCTGCCCGTGAAGACCAAATTCCTGTCCCTGGCCGATCAGGAAGCCGCCGAGGCCCAGGCCGCTACCCCCGTGGAGTCCTGACCATGGCCCGTCCCGACATCGCCGAGGTGCGCAAGCTTTCCGACGGCGACATCACCACCCAGATCGACGACGCCCGTCGCGAGCTGTTCACCCTGCGTTTCGAGCAGGCCACCCGCCGCCTCGAAACTCCGCACCGCTTCAAGGCCGCCCGCATCAAGCTGGCCCAGCTGCTGACGGTGCAAACGGAGCGCCAGCGCTCCGCCGCTTCCTGATCCCTAAGGAGAACCAGCCATGGCAACCAAGGAAAGGGTCGGCACCGTCGTCAGCGACAAGATGGACAAGACCGTGGTGGTGGCGGTGGAAAACCGCTTCCCCCACCCCATCTATCAAAAGACGGTCAGCCGCACCAAGCGCTACAAGGCGCACGACGAGGCCAACGCCTGCAAGGTGGGTGACCGCGTGCGCATCACCGAGACCCGCCCCCTCAGCCGCACCAAGCGCTGGGCGGTGGCCGAGGTGCTGACCACCAGCAGCGCCAACTGAGGAGATCTCCCGATGATTCAACAGGAAACCTTCCTCAACGTCGCTGACAACAGCGGCGCCAAGCGCATCCAGTGCATCCGCGTGCTGGGCACCAACCGTCGCTACGCCCACGTGGGCGACGTGATCGTGGCGGCCGTCAAGGACGCCATGCCCAACATGGGCGTCAAGAAGTCGGATGTGGTGAAGGCCGTGGTGGTGCGCACCAAGGCCACCCTGCGCCGCAACAACGGCAACTCGATCCGCTTCGACGACAACGCTGCCGTGATCCTCGGCAACGACAACAACCCCAAGGGCACCCGCGTCTTCGGTCCCGTGGCCCGCGAACTGCGGGACCGCAACTTCACCAAGATCGTGTCCCTCGCTCCGGAGGTGATCTGAGATGGCCACTGCCACCCCCAAAGCCAAGACCCCCGTGCGCACCAAGATGCGCATCAAGAAGGGCGACACCGTGCAGGTGATCAGCGGCAAGGACAAGGGCAAGACCGGTGAGGTCCTGCGCACCCTTCCCTACGAGAACCGCGTGGTGGTGCAGGGCATCAACCTGCGCACCCGCCACGTGAAGCCCACCCAGGAGGGTGAAACCGGTCGCATCGTGACCGAGGAAGCCTCCCTGCACGCCTCCAACGTGATGCTGTATTCCACCGACAAAAAGGTGGCCAGCCGCGTGGAGATCGTGGTGGAGAAGGACGGCACCAAGAAGCGCCGCCTCAAGAAAACCGGCGAAATCCTCGACTGATCGCCCCCTATTCCCCTTTGTCCGCCTTCTGACCAAGACCAGAAGCGCAACCCCCATCCCCCGTCATGTCCCTCAAACAGAACTATCGGGAGAAGATCCAGCCCAAGTTGCTCAAGGATCTCAACCTCTCGAACATCCACGAAGTCCCCAAGGTGGTGAAAGTCACCGTCAACCGGGGCCTCGGTGAAGCCGCCCAGAACGCCAAGGCCCTCGAGGCCTCGATCGAGGAGCTGGCCACCATCACCGGTCAGAAGGTGGTGGTGACCCGCGCCAAGAAGGCCATCGCCGGCTTCAAGATCCGTCAGGGCATGCCGATCGGTGTGGCCGTCACCCTGCGTGGCGACCGCATGTACGCCTTCCTGGAGCGTCTGATCCACCTGGCGCTGCCGCGCATCCGCGACTTCCGCGGCGTCAGCGCCAAGAGCTTCGACGGCCGGGGCAACTACACCCTGGGGGTGAAGGAGCAGATCATCTTCCCCGAGATCTCCTTCGACAAGATCGATGCCATCCGTGGCATGGATATCACCATCGTGACCACTGCCCGTAACGACGAAGAGGGCCGGGCCCTCCTCCGCGAGATGGGAATGCCGTTCCGCAGCAACTGAGCCCTCTTCGGACCCGACCATGGCCAACCACGACCCGATTTCCGACATGCTCACCCGCATTCGCAATGCGAGTGAGAAGCGTCACCAGTCCACCAAGGTGCCCGCCAGCCGCATGGCTCGCAGCATCGCCAAGGTGCTTCAGCAGGAGGGCTTCATCGCCGACATCACCGAAGAAGGTGATGGGGTGGAGAAGCACCTGGTGCTCGAGCTCAAGTACAGCGGCAAGCACCGTCAGCCGCTGATCCGCACCGTGCAGCGCGTCAGCAAGCCCGGTCTGCGCATCTACAAGAACACCCGCCAGCTGCCCAAGGTGCTGGGCGGACTCGGCGTGGCCATCATCTCCACCTCCAAAGGTGTGATGAGCGACCGCGATGCCCGCAAACAGGGCGTCGGCGGCGAAGTGCTCTGCTACGTCTACTGATCAGGGAGGTTGATCCATGTCTCGTATTGGTAAAGCGCCGATTTCCGTGCCGGGCGGCGTCACCGTCACCCTCAACGGCCTCGACGTGAAGGTCAAGGGCCCCAAGGGTGAGCTGAACCGCACCCTCCCTGATGGCGTGACCATCGCCCAGGACGGCAGCGCCCTGGTGGTGAGCCCCGCCAACGACAGCCGTCGCTCCCGTGAGCGCCACGGCCTCTGCCGCACCCTCGTGGCCAACATGGTCGAGGGCGTCAGCCAGGGCTACACCCGCAAGCTCGAGATCGTCGGCGTGGGCTACCGCGCCGCCGTTCAGGGCAAGAAGCTGGTGGTGAGCGCCGGCTACAGCCACCAGGTGGAGATGGTGCCCCCCGACGGCGTCACCTTCGCCGTCGATGGCAACACCACCGTGTTGATCTCCGGCGCCGACAAGGAAGTGGTGGGCAACGAAGCCGCCAAGGTGCGGGCCATTCGTCCGCCTGAGCCCTACAAGGGCAAGGGCATCAAGTACGAGGGCGAACGCATCCTGCGCAAGGCCGGTAAGACCGGTAAGAAATGAGGTCTGCCTAAGCGTCGTTACCCTGTATTCCCATGTCCACCGTGTCCCGCAAGCAGCAGACCCAGAAGCGTCACCGCCGTCTGCGTCGCCATCTCTCCGGCTCCGCCGCGCGTCCGCGCCTGGCGGTGTTCCGCTCCAACAACCACATCTACGCGCAGGTCATCGACGACGACGCCCAGAGCACCCTGTGCTCCGCGTCGAGCGTCGACAAGGAGCTGCGCACCAGCGTCAAGATCGGCGCCAACTGCGATGCCTCCGTCGCCGTCGGCCAGCTGGTCGCCAAGCGTGCCCTGGCCAAGGGCATTCAACAGGTGGTCTTCGATCGTGGCGGCAACCTGTACCACGGCCGCGTTAAGGCCCTGGCTGACGCCGCCCGGGAAGCGGGCCTTCAGTTCTGATCCCTGCTCTCACCATGACCGAAACCAACGACCAGATTCAGTCCAACGCCATCCCGGCGGCGTCCGATGTTCCTGCGGCGGCCGAAGGCCAGCAGGAGCGTCGCGGCGGTGGCCGGGGCGAGGGCAAGGGTGACCGCCGAGGCGGTGGCCGCGGCCGCGACAACCGTCGTGGCCAGGAACGCGACTCCGAATGGCAGGAGCGCGTGGTGCAGATCCGCCGGGTCTCCAAGACCGTGAAGGGCGGCAAGAAGATGAGCTTCCGGGCCATCGTTGTCGTCGGCAACGAGAAGGGCCAGGTGGGCGTGGGCGTCGGCAAGGCCGGCGATGTGATCGGCGCCGTCCGCAAGGGCGTGGCCGATGGCAAGAAGCACCTGGTGAAGGTGCCCCTCACCCGCCACTCCTCGATCCCCACCCAGGGCAACGGCCGTGACGGTGCCGCCAGTGTGCTGATCCGCCCCGCCGCCCCCGGTACCGGGGTGATTGCCGGTGGTTCGATCCGCACGGTGCTGGAGCTCGCCGGCATCAAGAACGTGCTGGCCAAGCGCCTCGGTTCGAAGACCCCCCTCAACAACGCCCGCGCCGCCATGGATGCCCTGGCTGGCCTGCGCACCCACAAGGAGACCGCCAAGGAGCGGGGCATCTCCCTCGAGCAGATCTACTCCTGAGGCCCGCCATGACGTCGCTCAATCTCCAGTCCCTCAAGCCCCAGACCGGCGCCCGTCGCCGCAAACTGCGCAAGGGCCGCGGCATTGCCGCCGGCCAGGGCGCCAGCTGCGGTTTCGGCATGCGCGGTCAGAAGTCCCGCTCGGGTCGCCCCACCCGTCCGGGCTTCGAAGGTGGTCAGATGCCCCTCTACCGCCGGGTGCCCAAGCTCAAGCACTTCACGCTGATCAACCCCAAGCACTACACGGTGATCAACGTGGCCAAGCTGGCCGACCTCAAGGCCGGCAGCACCGTCAGCCTCGACAGCCTGGTGAAGGACGGCATCGTCACCAGCCCCAAGCATCCCCTCAAGGTGCTGGGCAACGGTGACCTCAAGGTGAAGCTCACCGTGCAGGCCGCCGCCTTCACCGCCAGCGCCCGCGAGAAGATCGAGGCCGCCGGCGGCAGCTGCGAAGTGGTCTGAGCTCCGGCTTGGTTCGCCCCTTCGCCGCCACCCATTAACTTCGGAACCGTCTGGAGCAGCCCTGGGCTGACCAGGCGGTTTTTTGTTCCCCCTCCCCCGCCTCGCCCGCCATGCTCGTCAGCAGGGGTCGCAACCCCAGTGCCGGAGAAATCCTCACCCAGCTGATCCAGGCCAAGGATCTGCGCAACCGGGTGTTGATCACCCTCGGCCTGCTGCTGCTGGTGCGCCTGGGCATCTACATCCCGGTGCCCGGCATCGACCGGCTCGCCTTTCAGGACTTCATCGCCCGCGGCGGCCAGCTGATCGGCTTCCTGGACATCTTCACCGGCGGTGGCATCTCCACCCTCGGTGTGTTCGGCCTGGGGATCCTGCCCTACATCAACGCCTCGATCATCCTGCAGCTGCTGACGGCCTCCCTGCCCCAGCTGGAGGACCTCCAGAAGAACGAAGGCGAGGCCGGGCGCCGCAAGATCGCCCAGTACACCCGCTACGTGGCCCTCGGCTGGGGCATCCTCCAGAGCGTGGTGTTCGCCCTGATCCTGCGGCCCTATGCCATCGCCGGCACCTCCGAGCTGGTGTTCGTGGCGCAAACCGCCGTGGCCCTGGTGACCGGCTCGATGGTGGTGATGTGGATCAGCGAGGTGATCACCGAGCGGGGCATCGGCCAGGGGGCCTCCCTGGTGATCTACCTGAACATCGTGGCCACCCTGCCCCGGGCCCTGGGCTCCACCATTGAGCTGGCCCAGAGCGGCGACCGCAGCACCGTGGGCGGCATCGTGGTGCTGGTGGCGGTGTTCCTGCTCACCATCGTGGGCATTGTCTGCGTGGAGGAGGGCAACCGCCGCATCCCGATCGTGAGCGCCAAGCGCCAGGTGGGGGGCGCCAGCCTCTCGGCCCGCCAGAGCTACCTGCCGCTCAAGCTCAATGCCGGCGGTGTGATGCCGATCATCTTTGCCTCGGCGGTGGTCTTCCTGCCGGTGACGATCGCCAATTTCACGAAATCACCCTGGCTGATTCAGCTGGCGGCGGCCCTCAGCCCCAACAGCAGCACCCCCTGGCTGTATGCGCTGCTGTTCTTCGCCCTGATCATCGGCTTCTCCTTCTTCTACGCCACGCTCACCATTAACCCGGTGGATGTGGCCACCAACCTCAAGCGCTCCGGGGTGGCCATCCCCGGGGTACGCCCCGGCTCCGCCACCGCCAGCTACCTGGGGGGCGTGCAGAACCGGCTCACCCTGCTGGGGGCCCTGTTCCTCGGCGCCGTGGCGATCATCCCCTCGGCGGTGGAATCCGCCACCCAGGTGAAAACCTTCCAGGGTCTGGGGGCCACCAGCCTGCTGATCCTGGTGGGCGTGGCGATCCAAACCGCCAAGCAGCTCCAGACCGCCGTGATCTCGCAGCGCTACGAGGGCATGGTGCGCCAGTGAGCACCTGGCGCCTGCGCCCCGCTTTGTTGTCGTTCCTCTCCCCTTCCCGTTGGCCATGAAGCAACGTCTGCTGTTCCTCGGACCCCCCGGTGCCGGCAAGGGCACCCAGGCCCAGCGCCTGGCGGAGAGCCAGGGGCTGCTGCACCTCTCCACCGGCGACCTGCTGCGGGCGGAGGTGGCCGCCGGCACCGCCCTGGGCCAGGAGGCCGAGGCGGTGATGGCCCGCGGTGAACTGGTGAGCGACGCCCTGGTGCTGGCGATCGTGCGCAGCCGCCTGCAGGACCACAGCGGCGGCTGGCTGCTGGATGGGTTCCCCCGCAACGTGGCTCAGGCCGATGCCCTGGCCACCCTGCTGGAGGAGCTGGGCCAGCAGATCGAGCTGGTGGTGCTGATGGAGCTCGACGACGGGGTGCTGGTGCAGCGGCTGCTGAGCCGCGGCCGCGCCGACGACAACGAAGCGGTGATCCGCCATCGCCTCGAGGTGTACCGCCAGCAGACCGAGCCCCTGATCGCCTACTACCGCGAGCGGGGCCTGCTGGCGCCCGTGGAGGCGGCCGGCAGCGTCGAGGCCATTGCCGATCGGATCGCCGCCTTGCTCGGTTGACCCGTGTGGTAGGTTCGCGGTTTGCAAAATCGGAGAGACCGCTCCAATGAAGGTGCGCGCCTCAGTGAAAAAAATGTGCGACAAGTGCCGGGTGATCCGTCGCCATGGCCGGGTGATGGTGATCTGCGCCAACCCCAAGCACAAGCAGCGCCAGGGTTGATCCCTGGACGAGGCCCCAGCTGCACCCCCCGGGGTTCTGGCCTCCACCACCCTTTCGCCCCAGCCGGTTTGACCTCTTGAGGTCACCGCGCAAACGGGCCCCTTCCCCTGCTCACCCCATCTTTCGTTTCTGTGGCTCGGATCGCCGGCGTTGATATTCCTCGCGACAAGAGGATCGAAATCGCCCTCACCTACGTCTACGGGATTGGCCTGACCACGGCCCAGAAGATCCTGGCCAAGACCGGTGTCAACCCCGACACCCGCGTCAAGGACCTCGACGACGCCGATGTGCAGAAGCTGCGCGGCGCCGCTGAGGCTTTCACCCTGGAGGGCGATCTGCGCCGCCAGGAGGGCATGGCCCTCAAGCGTCTGCAGGACATCGGCTGCGTGCGAGGCCGTCGCCACCGTGCCGGTCTACCCGTGCGCGGTCAGCGCACCCGCACCAACGCCCGCACCCGCCGCGGCGCCCGCAAGACCGTGGCCGGTAAGAAGAAGTAGGCCCCTGCCGGCTTCGGCACACCGCTTCCCTTTCCTCCCTCTTCCATCCACCCCTGCCGACTGGCCCCCATTCGGGCCGGCGTCACCAGGGGTTCCCCAGTTCCCCGATCACCTCCCTGCCGTTGCAGGGCCTTATCCATGGCCAAGCCCGCCAAGAAATCCGGCGCCAAGAAGACCAAGCGCAATGTGCCCAACGGTGTGGCGCACATTCAGAGCACCTTCAACAACACCATCGTTTCGATCACCGACACCGCCGGTGAAGTGATCTCCTGGAGCTCCGCCGGAGCCAGCGGCTTCAAGGGCGCCCGTAAGGGCACCCCCTTCGCCGCCCAGACCGCCGCCGAAGCCGCCGCCCGCCGCGCCCTTGAGCAGGGGATGCGCCAGATCGAAGTGCTGGTGCGCGGCCCCGGTTCCGGCCGTGAAACCGCCATCCGTGCCCTGCAGGTGGCTGGCCTCGAGATCACCCTGATCCGCGACGTCACCCCCCTGCCCCACAACGGCTGCCGTCGTCCCAAGCGTCGCCGGGTCTGATCCCACCCGTTTGACCCGCCCCCGCCAGGGCATCGCCAACCTTCCGAGCTTCAGACCGTGCTGCAGTACCAGATCGATCGGGTTGAACACCAGGTCTCCGACGACCGCTCCCAGACCGGCGTCTTCGTCATCGGCCCGCTGGAGCGCGGCCAGGCGATCACCCTGGGCAACTCCCTGCGCCGCGTGCTGATGGGTGCCCTCGAGGGCAGCGCCATCACCGCCGTGCGCATCGCCGGCGTCAACCACGAGTACGCCACCGTGCCCGGTGTGCGTGAGGACGTGCTCGACATCCTGCTGAACTGCAAGGACGTCACCGTCAACAGCCGCAGCCGCGAGCTGGAGATCGGTCGCCTGGTGGTGAACGGCCCCGCCACCGTCACCGCCTCCGACCTGCAGTTCTCCTCCCAGGTGAGCGTGGTGGACGGTGACCGTCCGATCGCCACCGTGGCCGACGGCTTCAACCTGGAGCTCGAGGTGCACGTGGAGCGCGGCGTGGGCTATCGCCCCGTGGATCGCCGCAACGAGGACACCAGCGCCATCGACCTGCTGCAGATCGATGCGGTGTTCATGCCCGTGCGCCGCGTCAACTACAGCGTTGACGAGACCGCCGTGGGTGAGGGCGGCTCCGCCCGTGAGCGCCTGCGCCTCGAGATCGAAACCGATGGCTCCGTCACCCCCGACGACGCCATGGCCCAGGCGGCGAACCAGCTGATCGCCCTGTTCCAGCCCCTGGCCAGCCTCACCATGGTGGATGAGCCCGGCCTGGAGCCCGAGCCCTCCGCCGAAGCCCAGATTCCGCTCGAGGAGCTGAATCTTTCGGTGCGCGCCTACAACTGCCTCAAGCGTGCCCAGGTGAATTCGGTCTCCGACCTGATGGGCTTCAGCTATGAAGATCTGCTGGAGATCAAGAACTTCGGCTCCAAGTCCGCCGATGAGGTGATCGAGGCGCTCGAGCGCATCGGCATCTCCCTGCCCCAGAGCCGCGCCGGCGCCTGATCGGCCCCGCAGCCCCACCGCCCCGAACCGTTTCGTTTTCACCCGTCTGAGCCATGCGCCACCAGTGCCGAGTTCCCAAGCTGGGACGCCCCGCCGACCAACGCAAAGCCATGCTGCGCGCCCTGACCACGCAGCTGATCCGCGAAGGCCGCCTCACCACCACCAAGGCCCGCGCCAAGGCCCTGCGGGATGAGGCCGAGCGCATGATCAGCCTGGCCAAGGACGGCAGCCTCGCCGCCCGTCGCCGCGCCATCGGCTACATCTACGACAAGCAGCTGGTGCACGCCCTGTTCGACAAGGCCCAGGAGCGTTACGGCGAGCGCAACGGCGGCTACACCCGCATCATCCGCACGGTGCCCCGCCGCGGCGACAACGCCGAGATGGCGATCATCGAGCTGGTCTGAGTCCCCTGGGCCGCATCGCCCTCTGCCTGCAGTACGACGGGGCGGCCTATTGCGGCTGGCAGCGCCAGCCCCGGGACCCCAGCGTGCAGGAAACCCTCGAAACGGCCCTGGCGGCGCTGGATCCCCAGCGGCCCGCCAGGGCCGTTGCCGCAGGGCGCACCGATGCCGGCGTGCACGCCGCCGGCCAGGTGGTGCACTTCGATGCGGCCGGGCCGATCCCGGCCCAGCGCTGGGCCGCCGCCCTCAACGGCCGCCTGCCGGCCTCGATCCGGGTGCGGGCGGCGGCGGCGGTGCCCGCCGACTGGCATGCCTGCTTCTCCGCCAGCTACCGCCGCTACCGCTACACCCTCTACAACGGCCGGCTGCCCAACCTGTTCCTGGCCCCCTGGACCTGGCACCGCTACCGGCTGCCCCTGGATGAGGCCCTGATGGGTCAGGCCCTGGAGGGAATGCTGGGTGAGCATGATTTCGCCGCCTTCGAGCGGGCCGGCAGCGCCCGCTCCCATTCGCGCACCACCCTGCAGGAGGTGAGCGTGCAGCGCCGCGGCGAACTGATCGAGGTGGAGCTGCAGGCCAGCGGCTTCCTCTACGGCATGGTGCGGCTGGTGATGGGGCAGCTGGTGGCCCTGGGGGAGGGGCGCCTGAGCCTGGAGGCCTTTGAGCGGCGCTGGCGCAGCGGGGCCCGCCAGGAGGTGAAGGAGGCGGCGCCGCCGCAGGGGCTCTGCCTGCTGCGGGTGGGCTATCCGGAACCGGTGTTCCCTGCTACCGCCTGGTATGATTGCCAACCGCGGTTTTTGCTGGAGTGCCCTGACGCACCCCCCGCAGCATCCGTGCCGCCGACCCCTCCACCGGGGGGCCGTCAGGCGACGCGGTAGGTTCGCTCCATGAGCTTCAGTCGCCCGATCCGTCGGGCGCCCTGCCGTTCCAAGTCCAGACCTTCCGTCCAGACGCCCTGTCCCGCCCTGTCACCCATCTGCGGGTGATGGCGCCCTATCCGATCCGGCCCGCCGGTGCGATGAACAAGACGCTCGTTCCCCCTCAGGATCCCTCCAGTCGCCAGTGGTATCTGGTGGATGCGGAGAACCAGACCCTCGGCCGCCTCGCCAGTGAAGTGGCCTCCGTGCTGCGCGGCAAGAACAACCCCAACTTCGCCCCCCACATCGACGCCGGCGACTTCGTCGTGGTGATCAATGCGGACAAGGTGAAGGTGAGCGGCAACAAGTTCACCCAGAAGGTGTACCGCCGCCATTCCGGTCGCCCCGGTGGCATGAAGACCGAGAGCTTCGCCGCCCTGCAGGCCCGCCTGCCGGAGCGCATCATCGAGAAGGCCGTCAAGGGCATGCTTCCCCACAACGCCCTCGGCCGTCAGCTGTTCCGCAAGCTGAAGGTGTACAAGGGTGCCGAGCATCCCCACGCCGCCCAGCAGCCCCAGGCCCTCGCCCTCGACCCCGCCGCTTCCGCCCAATGAGCACCAATCAAGTCGTCTACTGGGGTACCGGCCGCCGCAAGACCGCCGTGGCCCGTGTGCGTGTTGTTCCCGGCACCGGCAGCGTGACCATCAACGGCCGCCCCGGCGACAACTACCTCAACTACAACCCCGTCTACCTGGCGGCGGTGAAAGCTCCCCTGCAGACCCTCGGTCTGGCCGGTGAGTACGACCTGCTGGTGAACGTGCGCGGTGGTGGCCTCACCGGCCAGGCCGATGCCATCAAGCAGGGGGCTGCCCGCGCCCTGTGCGAACTCTCCACCGAGAACCGCAAGCCCCTCAAGACTGAAGGCCACCTCAGCCGCGACCCACGCGCCAAGGAGCGCCGCAAGTACGGCCTCAAGAAAGCCCGTAAGGCCCCTCAGTTCTCCAAGCGCTGATTCAGCTGCTGCCCACCAGCCCCGTTTCCGTCATGCCGAAGGCCGACATCCATCCCACCTGGTACACCGATGCCAAGGTGATCTGCAACGGAGAGGTGGTGATGACCACCGGCTCCACCCAGCCCGAGATCCACGTCGACGTGTGGAGCGGCAACCACCCCTTCTACACCGGGACCCAGAAGATCCTCGACACCGAGGGCCGCGTGGATCGCTTCATGCGCAAGTACGGCATGGCCGGTGCCTCCGACGCCGCTGCGGAGACCACGCCCGCCAAGGCCAAGGCTGAGCCAGCCGCTGCCGCCGCGGACGCCGTCGAAGCCTGATCCTGGGATCCGGCGCACCCGCTGGTGCACCCCTCGGCCGGATGCCCCGTGCATCCGGCTTTTTGCTGGCCTGAGCCGCTGCCATGGATGCCTCCTTCCTGAGCGAACGCCTGGAGACCGCCCGCACCACCTTCGCCAGCCTGGAGCGGCAGCTGGCGGATCCGGATGTGGCGGCCAACCCCGCTCAGCTGGAGCCGATCGCCCGGGAGCGCGCCCGGCTCGAGCCCCTGGTGCGCGGGTACGACACCCTGCTGGAGCTGCGCAGCCAGGAGCAGCAGGCCCGTGAGCTGCTGCGGGACCACCGCGGCGACCCGGAGCTGGAGGCCCTGGCCCAGGAGGAGCTGGCGGACCTGGCGCCGCGCATCGCCGAGCTGGAGCAACAGCTCACCCTGGCCCTGCTGCCCCGGGACCCCCGCGACGAGCGCAGCGTGATGCTCGAGATCCGCGCCGGCGCCGGTGGCGATGAGGCGGCCATCTGGGCCGGCGACCTGGCCCGCATGTACGAGCGCTACGCCCAGAGCGTGGGCTGGCGGGTGCAGCCGGTGAGCGCCTCCGAGGCGGAACTGGGCGGCTACAAGGAGCTGATCCTGGCCATCCAGGGTGATGGGGTGTTCAGCCAGCTGAAATTTGAAGCCGGCGTGCACCGGGTGCAGCGGGTGCCCGCCACCGAATCCCAGGGCCGGGTGCACACCTCCACCGCCACGGTGGCGGTGATGCCGGAGGCCGATCCGGTGGAGGTGCAGATCGATCCCGGTGATCTCGAGATCAGCACCGCCCGCTCCGGCGGCGCCGGCGGCCAGAACGTGAACAAGGTGGAAACGGCCGTCGATCTGCTGCACAAGCCCACCGGCATCCGCGTGTTCTGCACCCAGGAGCGCTCCCAGCTGCAGAACCGGGAGCGGGCCATGGAGATCCTGCGGGCCAAGCTCTACGAGCGGGAGCTGGCGGCCGCCAATGCCAAGGAGCGCTCGGCCCGGCTGGCCCAGGTGGGCAGCGGCGACCGCAGCGAAAAAATCCGCACCTACAACTACAAGGACAACCGCACCACCGACCACCGCCTGGGGCGCAACTTCTCCCTGGAGCCGGTGCTGCAGGGGCAACTGGCGGAACTGATCGGCGCCTGTGTGTCGGCGGAGCAGCGGCGGCAGCTGGAGCAGCTGGCGGAGCAGAGCGCCGGGCTCGACGCCTAGGCCACCAGCAGGGCGGCGTCGCCATCGCTGCTGTCCCAGCCGTCCACGTATTTGGCCCATTCGCGGTGGCCGCCGCTGGCCATCTGGCGCTGGGCCTCAAACAGGGGGCCGCTGAGGGGGCGCCGGGGTTGGCGGGCCAGGGGCATGCCCGCCTCCCGCGGGGTGCGGTTGCCCTTGTGCACGTTGCAGCGCAGGCAGGCCGTGGTGACGTTGTCCCAGCTGTGGGGGCCGCCGCGGCTGCGGGGCAGGATGTGGTCGATCGAGAGGCGCTCGCCGCTGCAGCCGCAGTACTGGCAGCGGTGGCCGTCGCGGTGGAACACGTTGCGGCGGGTGAGGGGCAGGGGCCGAAAGGGCACCCGCACAAACTGGCGCAGCCGGATCACCGTGGGGCGGTTGAGGCCGGGCCGCAGCAGCTGATCCGTGGCGTGCTCGAGGCCCTCGGCCTTTCCCTTGAGCAGCATCACCGTGGCGCGGCGCCAGCTGGTGATGTTCAGCGGCTCGTAGGAGGCGTTGAGTACCAGAACCTGGCCCATGGCGCCATGCTAGGGGCGCTGGCCAGTGCGGTTCGCAGCCATGCCTACCCTTTGCGCACGCTGATCGCGCATGTCGGACGCCTGCCCCGTTTCCGAGCCGCCGCCCACCGCCCCCTCGGGCCCCGTGGCCCAGCCCTGGCCCCACCCGCGCCAGCGGGCCTGGGTGGAGGTGAACGAGGCGGCCCTGGAGGCCAATGCCCGCCGCATCAGCCGCTCCCTGGCCCCCGGCAGCAGCCTGATGGCGGTGGTGAAGGCCGATGGCTACGGCCATGGGGCGGTGCCGGTGGCCCGCGCCGCCGCCGCCGGCGGCGCCAGCTGTTTCGGGGTGGCCACCCTGCAGGAGGGGGTGGAGCTGCGCCAGGCCGGCCTGCAGCAGCCGGTGCTGGTGCTGGGCAACCTCACCCACCCTGATGAGCTGCGGGCCTGCCTGCACTGGCAGTTGATGCCCACCCTGAGTGGCATGCGTGAGGCGTTGCTCTGCCAAAACCTGGCCACCGGCAGCGGCCGGGCCATGGCGGTGCACCTCAAGCTCGACACCGGCATGTCACGGCTGGGGGCCCCCTGGCAGGAGGGCCAGCGGCTGGTGGAGGCGATCGCCGCCCTGGAGGCGGTGCAGCTGGCGGGGGTGTACTCGCACCTGGCCGATGCGGATGCCCCGGGGGCGGGCCTCGATCCCCTCACCCGGCAGCAGCAGCAGCATTTCGAGGCGGTGCTCACGGGGGTGCAGCAGGCGGGGCTGGCCAGCGGTTGCCGCCACCTGGCCAATTCCGCGGCCACCCTGCGCAGCCCCGGCCTCCACTACGACCTGGTGCGGGTGGGCTTGGCCCTCTACGGCCACCGCCCCGCCGCCCACCTGGGGGGCGACCTGGCCCTGCAACCGGCCATGCAGGTGCGGGCGCGGGTGAGCCTGATGCGCCAGGTGCCAGCCGGGGTGGGGGTGAGCTACGGCCATCGCTTCATCACCAGCCGCCCCAGCCGCCTGGCGGTGCTGGGCATCGGCTACGCCGATGGGGTGCCGCGGCTGCTGTCGAACCGCCTGCAGGTGCTGTTCCAGGGGCGGCCGGTGCCCCAGGTGGGGGCCATCACCATGGACCAGATGGTGCTGGACGCCACGGATGTGCCCGAGCTGGACCAGGGCGCCGTGGTGACCCTGCTGGGGGAGGACGGCGGCGCCCGCATCGACCCCCTGGCCTGGAGCGAACCCTGCGGCACCATCCCCTGGGAGATCCTCTGCGGCTTCAAGCACCGCCTGCCGCGGCTGCCCTGCCAGCCGCCCCTGCAGCCCGATGCCGGGGGCCAGGGCTGATAAGCTTCCCGGGCCGCTGGAGAGGTGGCTGAGTGGTTGAAAGCGGCTCCCTGCTAAGGAGTTACAGGAGGCAACTTCTGTCGAGGGTTCGAATCCCTCCCTCTCCGTTGAACGTCTAAAACCGCTGCCAAGGCTGGTGATCAGCCCGGCAGCAAGCGCCGGCATAGCTCCGGCAGCAGGCCTGTGTCCGCCGCCCGCTCGGCCCCTTCGCTGAACACCACCAGCAGGGTCGGCGCCTGGCCTTCCACCTCCACGTAGGCGGCATCGTGGCGGGCCTGGCTCATCCAGCCGGCCTTGCTCCACAGGCATGCCCCGGGGGGTAGCCCCTCCCCGAGGAAGCCATCCACCTGGTTTTCGGGATCGCCAGCCCGCTCCGCCGGATCAAGGCTGCGGGCCAGCAGCCCCTGCATGCGCCGGCAGGCCTGGGGGGAGAGCAGCCCACCGGCGATCACGGCGTGCAGCAGCCGGGCGGTGAAGTCGCTGCTGAGCCGGTTGCGGTTGTGCAGATCGGCCCCGTAAAACTGCCGCTCGCGGCCGTAGGGGCCATCGCCCCAGGTCTTCTGGCAGGCGTTGCCGCCCTCCCATTCCGGCCAGGCCAGCTCCGCCAGCCAGCGGTTCACCAGTTGCCGTTGCTGACCCCAGCGCTCGAGGGCCTCGGTGCCCAGTTCCGGCCCGCTGGTGGTGCCGCTGAGCAGGTCCACCACCACGCCCGTGGCGTCGTTGCTGGAGTCGCGGATCATGTCCGCCAGGGCCCGCCGCAGTTCGGGGCTGTCGTCGATCAGCTGGCGCTGCAGCCAGGCCTCCGCCGCCACCAGGTACACCAGCTTCACCACGCTGGCGGGATAGCGGGGCCGAGCGCCGTTCCAGCTGGCCCCCGCCGGCCGATCCCCCCAGAAGGCGGCGCTGTCGCTGGCGCCGGCGCCGCTCTGCAGCAGGGAGGAGCCGTAGCGCAGCCAGGTGATCGAGAGCTGCTCCCCCAGCTCCGGCCGCCCCTCGGCCCCCAACTGGGCCACCACCTCCAAGAGCCGCTGGGCCATGGCCCCATCCGGGCTGTAGAACGCCATCGCCGCTCAGGAGCTCATGGGGAGATTAGGCAGGTTGGCCGAGGGCACCCCGGTGGCCCTGGAGCTGCTGCGCCCCGGCGGTTGCTGGCGGCTGGATGCCCCCCTGGATCTGCACAGCCACTGGAGCGGGCCGGGTCTCGCCACCCAGGCGGCCGCGGGGCGCTGCCTGCAGGTGCTGGAGCCCCCCGCCGGAGCCCTTGCCCGGCTGCGGGTGCGCCTGCTGGAGGACGGCTACCCCGGCTGGGTGGATCCCCAGCGGCTGCTGGGCCACGCCCGCGCCACCGCCCCGCGGCCACCGCGGCTGCTGCTGGAGGCGCAGATCCGCGCCGCGCTGCCGGCGGTGCTGGCCTACGCCGAGCGGGCGCGCCAACAGCCCAACCGCTACCTCTGGGGCGGCACCCTGGGCCCGGATTTCGATTGCTCCGGCCTGATCCAGGCGGCCTATGCCTCCGCCGGCATCTGGATTCCCCGTGATGCTTACCAGCAGGAGCGCTTCTGCCAGCCGGTGGCGGTGGCGCCGGGCTGCTACGGCCTGCTGCGGCCCGGGGATCTGATCTTCTTTGGGCGCCCCCAGCGCTGCACCCACGTGGGTCTCTATGTGGGGGATGGGCGCTATCTGCACAGTTCGGGCAAGCAGCACGGCCGCGATGGCCTGGGCATTGATGGCCTCGATCCGCAGCTGCAGGATCCGGTGAGCCGGCACTATCGCTCCGAGCTGCGGGGCGCCGGCCGGGTGGTGCGCTGCCACGACGGCACACCCCTCGCTTAGGTTCCTGCCACCGCCGCGCACCAGCGATGGGCCCCGAGCTGCCACCCGAGCTGTCCATCGTGGTGCCGCTCTACAACGAGGCCGAGAGCCTGCCGCCCCTGGTGGAGCAGCTGTTGGCGGCCCTGCGGCCCCTGGGGCGCAGCTTCGAGCTGGTGCTGGTGGACGACGGCTCCAGCGACGGCACCGCATCCGTGCTGCGGCAGTTGGCGGCCCAGACCCCCGAGCTGGTGGCGGTGCTGCTGCGCCGCAACTACGGCCAGACCCCGGCCATGTCCGCCGGCTTTGACGCCAGCCGCGGCGAGCTGATCGTGACCCTCGATGGCGACCTGCAGAACGACCCCGCCGACATCCCGCTGCTGCTGGAGCGGCTGGAGCAGGGCTACGACCTGGTGAGCGGCTGGCGCCATCAACGCCAAGACCCGGCCATGAGCCGCAAACTGCCCAGCCGGGTGGCCAACCGCCTGATTGCCCGCGTCACGGGGGTGCGCCTGCACGACTACGGCTGTTCCCTCAAGGCCTACCGCCGGGAGCTGGTGGGGGACATGAACCTCTACGGCGAGCTGCACCGTTTCCTGCCCGCTTTGGCCTTCATCGAGGGGGCCCGCATCAGCGAGGTGAAGGTGAACCACCGGGCCCGCAGCTACGGCACCAGCAAGTACGGCATCGACCGCACCTTCCGGGTGCTGATGGATCTGCTCACCGTGTGGTTCATGAAGCGCTTCCTGACCCGGCCGATGTATGTGTTCGGCTTCGGGGGGCTGCTGGCGGTGGCCCTCGGGGTGGTGCTGAGCCTCTATCTGCTCAGCCTGAAGCTGCAGGGGATGGACATCGGCAGCCGCCCGCTGCTGCTGGTGGCGGTGCTGGCGCTGATCTGCGGGGTGCAGCTGTTCTGCTTCGGCCTGCTGGCGGAGCTGCAGATGCGCACGTACCACGAGAGCCAGGGCCGGCCGATCTACCGGGTGCGGGAAACGTTGCGGGGCGGTTTGGCCGCAGGCTGAGGGCTGCTGGCTCCGCTGCGGCCGCGGAAGCGATCCATGGCGGCGGCCGCCAGGCGGCTCACCTGGGGGTCGGCATCCCGCAGGCCCCGCTGGATCAGGGGCAGGGCGGCGCGGTGGCCCCAGGTGCCGCAGGTGGCCATGGCCCGCCGGCGCTCGGTGCCACCGGCCTGAAATTGCCGCTCCAGCTGCCCCAGCAACTGGCGGCGACCCCGCAGATCGGAGGCGGCCGGCAGCACCGGCTGCGCCGCGGCGTCGGTGTTGGCCGCGGCGGCCTTGGCACCCCCGCCGCCCTGCACCAGGGTCATGCGGCTGCGGTTGAGGGCGGCGATGGCGCTGGTGTCGGTGGAGCGCAGGATGGTGGTGCGGGGCCGACCCAGCAGCCACAGCACGGCGATGACGGCGGCGAGGGCTGCTCCGGAAAGGGCCTGGTTCATGGCTGGGGCTGGCGGCCTGGGGCGGGCCTGAGGGGGGTGGTCTGAACTTTTATGTCGCCCCTTTCACCGCCCAACAGCAGGTTCAGGAGCGCTCTATACAGTGCCGACGGTAGCTGTATTGGCCCACGCTGATGACCGGAGACTTCGTCGCCGCCTGGATGCCCTCGGTGTTCGTGCCCCTTGTCGGGATCATGGGTCCTGCGGTGGCCATGGCCCTGCTGTTCAACGTGATCGAAGCCCGCGATTGAGCTCCTGCGGAGCGATCGCCCCTTCATCCCAGCCACCCACCCCCTTCCAACGATGACCGTGACCCCCGTCGCCGACCCCTGCGTCGGCAATCTGGCCACCCCTGTGAACAGCAGCTATTTCAGCCGCGCCTTCCTGAACGCGCTGCCCGCCTACCGCCCGGCCCTCTCCCCCAACCGCCGCGGTCTGGAAGTGGGTATGGCCCATGGCTTCTTCCTCTACGGCCCCTTCGCCATCTGCGGCCCCCTGCGCGCCACCGAGTACGCCAGCACCGCCGGCCTGCTGGCGGCTGTGGGTCTGGTGTCGATCCTCACCGTGTGCCTCTCGATCTACGGCACCGCAGGCCTCGGCCCCAATGTGCAGCCCGCCGACGCCACCATCGACACCCCCCCCGCCGATCTGTTCACCAAGGCCGGTTGGGCGGAATTCGCCAGCGGCTTCTGGCTGGGCGGTTGCGGCGGCGCTGCGTTTGCCTGGTTCCTGGCCGGCACCACCATCGTCTCGCCCCTGGTGAAGATCGCCGGCGGCGTCTGGAGCGTCAGCTGAAGGCCCCCGGCCACAGCCTGCTCACTCACCCCGCTGCGGCGGGGTTTTTTGTTGGGCGGGGCCGGCGATCAACGGGCGCAACCCCTGGCGAACCCCGATAGCATCAGCACGTTCTGTCAGCAGTGAAGTGGTGCAACGGGGCCCCGGCCGCGCCGCACCGGAGGCTTCGCCGGCTGGCCATCATCCCCACAGGAGGAGGTGCCCGTGAGTTCCAGTTGTTCCATGCAGGGTCTGCTGATCGCGGAGAACGCCGGCTGATTACGGCGCCTGATTCCTAGATCAATCGGTTCCGCGCCAGAGCGGACCCGGCGAGAGCCCCCGGAGAGCCAGCGTCAGCTGTGCCCTTCGGGGGCATCGTTTTG
>Ga0194111_10000367_pt1 | contig 55178 bp, 47 predicted proteins | sample TA2KigC300mmetaG_FD_146194 | JGI IMG/M metagenome (GOLD analysis project Ga0194111, IMG submission 146194) | Freshwater microbial communities from Lake Tanganyika, Tanzania - TA2015033 Kigoma Deep Cast 300m | ecosystem: Environmental > Aquatic > Freshwater > Lake | place: Tanzania: Lake...
GTAAAGTCGGCGGCAAGCTTTTGGGGGTCAACCTGCTGTCCCTGGTGGCGGCCCTGGTGGGGCTGCTCCTGGTGATGCAATATCTGGCTACCAGGCAGATTCTGGAGTGGCACGGCGAACGGGTGGAACTGACGGCTCGCCTGGTGCTGGCGGAATACCTGGGCAAAATCCAGCGGGTGGCCCAGGCCGCCAGCCTGCTGGCGGACAACCCCAGCTACGCCGAACTCCTGGCCGCGGGGGACGCCGACAGTCTGCGCCGCCTCGCCCTTCCCATGATGAAGGCCACCGGCCTCCATGTTCTCACCATCACCGACCGAAAGGGAATAATCCTGGCCCGGGCCCACGACCCCGAAGCTATCGGGGTGAACATTTCCAGCAATCCCCTGGTGCGGGCGGCGCTCAAGGGCAAAGACGCGGTGCGCATGACCCAATGGAAGGATTCCATCGTGCTCAGCGCCTCCACCCCCATTTTTTCCGAGGACAAGGTGGTGGGGGTGATCCTCACCGGCCTCCTGGTGGACCGGGGCTTTGTGGAATCCCTGTCCCGGCCTGGGGCCGAAGTGGCCCTCTTCTTTGCCAACCGCCTAGTGGTCAATTCTTTCAAGAATCTCACGGAAACCGCGTTGAACGAAATTCGGCGGAGCAAAGAGCTGGCCGCAGCCGGCTCCCCCCCGCCGACCCGGGTCCAGAGCCTGAAACTGGGCGACCAGGACTATACCCTGTTCTACCTGCCCCTGGAGGAAGAAGACGTCAAGCCCTGGGAAAACCTCATCGTGGTGGGGGTGAACCGCAAGGAAATGGACGCCACCCTGCGCGGCTTAAAACTGGTGATCTTCGGGGTGGGGGGCGCCGCGGCCTTCCTGGGGGCGATTCTCAGCTTCTCGCTCTCCCTGGGCATGCGCCGCCAGATCTCTTCCCTGGCCGAGGGCACCCGGCAGGTGACCCAGGAGGCCGCCTTGGCAGGGGACATCCCGGTGACCTCCCGGGACGAACTGGGGGAGCTGGCCGAGTCCTTCAACGCCATGACCCGGGCCCTAAGGGAGAAAACCCGGCTCCTCCAGGAAGAGCGCGACCGGGTGGCGGCCAACGCCGATTTTCTCTCCATGATCGTCCATGACATCAAGGCGCCCTTGACCGGGGTGCGCCTCACCATCGAAGCCCTCCAGGATGAAACCCTGCCCCCGGAGATTCATCAGAAGCTCCAGGCCATCATCCGGCGCAGCGAGACCCTGCTGCTGCATCTGCACAACGTCCTCGATCTGAGCCGGCTGGAATCGGGACGCCTGGTCCTGAAGCCCGAGGCCGTGCCTCCCAGGTTCATCGTGCAGCGGACCCTGCACCACTTCAGCGCCCTGGCTCAGCAGCAGGGAGTGAACCTGACCGCCGACGCCGAATCCGATCTCCCTCCCATTATGGTGGATGAGCCGTCCTTGGACCGGGTGCTGTCCAACCTCCTGGCCAACGCCCTGGCGGCCACGCCTGCGGGGGGTGAAATCCGGGTGGCGGCCCACTTACTGCCCCCCGGCGACGGCCAGGGGGTGGAAATCACCGTGGCGGACACCGGCTGCGGTCTCAACCCTGAGCTCAGGGAACATCTCTTTGAAAAATATCTCTTCAATCGGGAAAAGACGGGGAGCTCGGGCCTGGGCCTTTACATCTGCAAAACCCTGGTGGAGGCCAACCACGGCCGTATTTGGGTGGAAAGCGACCCGGGCCGGGGAACCATCTTCCACCTGGGTTTTCCGGTTGGGTAGCTTTCAGCTATCAGCAGTCAGCGGTCAGCTATTTTTTATCTGCACGATTCCCATGGGCTTTTTGGCTTACATCAAACGCTTTTTACTATACATAACGACTTAAATAATTGCACATCGTCAGATAACGGTGGGAAGGGGAAATAGACCTATGTTCTCCAAAGATTGAGAAATTCCCTCCCCCGGCGAGGGGGGAGGATTAGGGTGGGGGTGGCGTCGTCTTGGCATTTAAAGGGATGGCAAGTTGCCACCATCCCCCTCTCACCTCGCAGGGAGGGGGAGTTTGCCATTACGAGGCCTACTCTCCATTAGGTTAACGAAACAATAATTGACGCTACGTATAAAATAGCTGAAAGCTGACAGCTAAAATTAAGAAATGAAGCCAAGCGTTCTGGTCATCGACGACGACCCCTTTACCCGGGAAGCCCTGGCGGCCATCCTGGTGCGGGCTGGCTACCAGGTGGACTCTCTGGCCGGCGCCGGTTGGGAAGGGGAGGCGGAATCCTTTTCCCAGCTTTATCAGGTGGCGGTGGTGGACTTTCACCTCCCCACCGTTAACGGCCTGGAGTTGGCCCGGCGCCTTAAAGCCTGCCAGCCGGAGTGCCGCATCATCATGATTTCCTCGGAACTTCCCCGGCTGCCGGAAAGCGCCGCTTCGGTGGTGGTGGACCGCTTTCTGGCCAAGCCCTTCTCCAAAGACGTTATCCTGGAGGCCATCGCCCTGCTTTGCCCCCCCCAGGCGCCTTGATCCAACCCCTTCTGGACCCGGCCCGGGCCGCGGACTTGCTGTCCTGGGTCTTGGATTACGTCCGCCGGGAAGCGATGTTCGCCGCCGGTGACCGGGTTCTGGCCGCGGTATCCGGCGGGCCGGACTCCGTGGCCCTCCTCCATCTCCTATACCGTCTCCGGGCTGACCTGCAAATAGCCCTGGGAGTGGCCCATTTCGACCATGGCCTCCGGGGGGAGGAGTCCCTGGAGGAGGGGCGGTTTGTGGCCGGCCTGGCCCGGAGCCTGGACTTGCCATACTTTTCGGGGCAGGGGCTGGTACGGGAAATGGCCCAACGGGAAAAGCTCTCTCTCCAGATGGCGGCCCGGCAGCTGCGCTTGGATTTTCTTAAAGAAACCTGCCGGAGCCAGGGATTTACTAAACTGGCGTTGGGCCACACCGCGGACGACCAGGTGGAGCTCTTTTTCCTGCGCCTGCTCCGGGGCGCGGGGCCGGAAGGCCTGAAAGGCATGTGGCCCGCCACTGCTGAGGGCCTGGTGCGCCCCTTGCTGGCCGTGGGCAAGGAAGCGGTGCGATTCTGGCTGGAGCAGGAAGGCCTCCCTTACCGAGAGGACCCCAGCAACTTGAACCGCCGATTTCTCCGCAGCCGGGTGCGCCTGGACCTGGTGCCGGAGCTGGAGCGCTCTTACAACCCCCGCCTGAAAGAGGCGGTGTGGCGCACCCAGGCCCTGCTGCAGGAAGAGGAGCGCTTCCTGTCCCAAGAAACCGCGCGGCTCTTAAACGAGGTGGGCCGGGACCGGGGACCGGATTTCCATTCTTTAAACCTGCCAGGCTTGTGGAAATTAGATGAGCTCTTCCAAAAAAGGCTGCTCCGGGAGGCCGTGGGGAAAATTTTGGGCGACCGGGCCTTGACCGCCGCCCAGGTGGAGAGCCTCCTGGACCTGGCCCGGGGGGAAAAAAGCGGCGGCGTCACCGCCCTGGGGGACTGCCGGGTGGCCCGGGCGGGTTCTGAGCTCCACGTGTTCCGGCGCCTGCCGCCTCCATCCGGCGTAATTACCCTGTTGCCGCCCTCCGGGGTGGTGGAGGCCCCTGACGGCTGGAGCTGGGAAATCCGGGAAGGCGCAGGCCGCCCGGAGGTTTCCCAAGCTCCACCCCCTAACGTGGCCTGGATTGACGGGGAAAAAGTCACCCCACCCTTGCAGGCCCGTTATTTCCGTCCAGGAGACCGTTTCTGGCCCGCCGGCGCGCTTGGCGCCAAAAAGCTTCAGGACTTCCTGGTGAACCAGAAAATTCCCCGATGGCTGCGGCTTTATGTCCCCTTAGTGGCCGACGCCCGCCAGATCCTCTGGGTGGCGGGCCTGCGGGTGGCCGAACCGGTTAAACCCACCCCGGCCAGCCGCCGCGTCCTACAACTCCAACTATCTCCCCACACCCCCCCCACCCGGCGTCTTTGGGAAATGCTTTTGGCTTGCCGGTAGGGCAGAATTTGAGGGGAGGGCCGGGGGACACTTTAGTTGTCAGTTGCCAGTTCCCAGTTCCTAGTAAAAAGATGTCAGTATGAGCCCCAGCTTGCTGCCCACTAATAAATCCCTCCCCTCAAACTCCCCTACCCGCCCCCTGGTAGGGGCGTGATTTATCACGCCCGCTGGAGTCGGGCGCAATAAATTGCGCCCATACATGGGATTGGGGATGGGGGTTTGGGGGAAGGGGCAAGGGCGGGCGCCCTTGGCCCCTTCCCCCAAATAAACCGGGCCGGGATGGGGGTTGCCCATTCCGGCCCGGTGGTGGCGGCCTCGAACGGAGGTAAGCCCGGGGCCGTTTATTTGGTATGGGAGATTTGCTGGCAGTTTATCGTCTTACTTCTTGTCCTCCTTGGGCTTTTCCGGGGTGGTTACCGGCTTCTTGTCGTCCTTTTTAGACTTCTTGGAGTCCTTCTTGTCGGTCTTCTTGGACTTGTCCTGGTCTCCGGGTTTTACCTCGGTTTTGCCCTTGACATCCGCGGGTTTGGTTTCTTCCTTGGTCACCGGTTTGACTTCCTTGGAAGCCTGAGGCTGGGCCCCGGGGGTTTCCATCTTTACTTCCGGTTTGCCGGTTTCTTTGGTGGCGGTTTGAGCCATTCCCGGGCCGGCCAGACTCAGGGCAAAGGCAATGGCAGTCAAAGTGATGATAAATTTTTTCATGGTGTTTCGTTTCTCCTTGATTAGGTCATGGTCGCCAAGGGCGACTTAATCTCCTTATATGCATATGTCTTGCCAGATTCAAAATGGTCGGAAAAAATTATAAGTGCCATGAAATATTAGATAAATACAAACAATAATCTTCTTCCGGGATTTTCGGTCACCTCCCTGAAAACGGGAAAATCTCAATTTGAGAGAGAGGATTTATAGGGGCTTTTTCCTTATCAAATTGAGAATGGGCCGCCGTGGCCGGCGGCCCATTCAAGATAAATCCGGGGCTCAGGGAAGGCTGAAAAGAAAAGTTTTTCTTATTGAGAATTTCGCTGATTCAAATAGATCTTCAATCTTCGCAGGGCTTCCTCAATATTTTCCAGGGAGTTGGCGTAAGAAAACCTGAGGAACCCTTCGCCGCCGGGGCCGAAGTCGATGCCCGGAGTCACCCCCACCCCGGCCTTTTCCAAAATGTCGAAGGCCAGGCCGTAGGAGTCCAGGGACAGGTGCCGGGCATTGACGAACACGTAAAACGCGCCGGTGGGGGGGAAGGGGATGCGGAAGCCCAGCTCCTGCAAGCCTTCCAACAAAAACCGGCGCCGTTTATTATAAACGGCCCGCATCTTCTCCACCTCCGGGCCGGCCTGGGTCAGCGCCGCGATCCCGGCCCGCTGCACGAAGGGGTTGGCGGAGATGAAGAAGTTCTGCATGAGCTTCTGGAGGGGCCGGACGAAGTCCAGGGGCGCGATGAGGTATCCCAGGCGCCAGCCGGTCATGGCGTAGAGCTTGGAAAAACCGTTGATGACAAAGGCCCGGTCGGTGAACCCCAGGATGGAGTGCTCTTTGCCCTCATAGACCAGGCCATGGTAAATCTCGTCAGAGACGATGTACGGGCCCAACTCCGCCAACTTCGCCAGCCGCGAGGCCGGTAGCAAAGTGCCCGTGGGGTTGGCCGGCGAATTGATGATAATGGCCTTGGTGCGCCCGTGGATGTATGGCCCCAACTCCTCGGGGCGGAACTGGAAGCCGTCTTCTTCGGATACCGGGACATAGCGGGGGTGGGCGTCCACCAGCTTGATGAAGTTGGGATAACAGGCGTAGTGGGGGTCGGTGAGGAGGACCTCATCTCCGGGGTTGAGCAGCCCGGCGAAAATCAGGATCATGGCCGGGGAGGTGCCGGAGGTGACGATGAACTGCTCCGGCTTTACCCAGGCGCCGTACTTCTCCAAATAGTGCTGGCTTAAGTGCTCCCGCAACTCCAGCAGTCCCTGGGAGTGGGTGTACGAGGTTTCCCCCGCGGTCATGGCCCGGATGGCCGCGTCTTTCACCGCCTGGGGGGTGTCGAAGTCCGGCTCCCCGATCTCCAGGTGGATGATGGACTCCCCTTGCCTTTCCAATTCCTGGGCCCGCTCCAGGATGTCCATGACCAGGAAGGGAGTGATTTCCTGGGCCCGACGGGAGATGGCAGTATTAAAGCTCTCCTTTGATTTCATAAATCCGTAAAATACCAGGAGGTTAGGCGGAAAGCAAGAATTATTAAGATGTTCAAAGCCTTAAACTTTTTCTTGAAAACTCGAGAGAGAGTTTCAGCTAATAATTGAAACCAGAGGTAACCATGAAAAAATTTACCTGGATTAATGCCCCCATTAAATAATGGGCGTAAAAACCTGAATAAAACTCTTAACCTTTTTCTAGAACCTCACCCTTAACGCGTTCACTGTAATCTATTTCTCCCTTGCAGATGGCCGCCGGCCATTGACAAGCGCCCACTTCCCCTGATATATTTTAACGTTGTCGGGACGTGGCGCAGCCTGGTAGCGCACCTGAATGGGGTTCAGGGGGTCGGAGGTTCAAATCCTCTCGTCCCGACCAGGAATTAGTCAGGTATTACAAGAGGTTGGCAGACGTGAGGCTGTCAGCCTTTTTTTGGTGGAGATTTTCGTGGTTTTTGCGCCCCTGGCCTTTGGACAAATGGTCTGAGTCGCATTATTCAATATATAATTAATGCCAGGCGGGTTCCCCGACTGAAAAACTGAGAACCGGCTTTATAAAGGAGGCTCAACTTACATGCACGAGTACGGTTTGGTGCAAGAGGTGGTGTTGCTGCTGCTCAAAAAGCTTCAAGAAGGGGTGTGCCCGGAAGCCGGGAATATGGAAGTGGTCTTAAGAGTGGGGGGATTCGCGGTGCATTCCGTCGCGGCTACCCGGCAGGCTTACGAGGTGCTCACCAAAGACACTCCCCTGGAGTCCTCCAGGTTGACCCTGACCATCTCGCCGGTGACCTTGAACTGCCCCGGCTGCGGCTACCAAGAGACCCTGGGGGATGATCAGGTGGATCCCCACGACCCCCTGCCCCTGGCGGAATGCCCCCGGTGCGGCCAGGTGGGCCCGGTCCATGGAGGCCGGGGGGTGGAATCTTTGGAACTGGTATGTGATTAAACAGAGTTTTTGGAGCCTGCTTCGAAAAGTCGTTGTTTGGGAGGGGACCAAGGGCGCCCGCCCTTGCCCCCTCCTCCAAACCCTCTCCCCCAATCCCTAAAGGGAGATAATCAGGCTGAGGAAGTCGGGGCCTGCGCCCCGACTTCCTCAGCCTCCTTAAAGGGTTGGGAGGGGGGCTTGGGGGGAGGGCAGGGAGCGTTGCTCCCTGGCCCTCCTCCCAAAATATCTCTTCAAGAAGCCTCCAACTTCTTCAGACGCCCGGATCGAGGCCGCCTCTCCTTGACTGGCCCTCCCCGGTGATTATCCTTAACCCAACATGCAAGAACCAAACGCGCCCGCCGAAAACTGAAAACTCACCCCCCGATCTTTTCTTACCCCTCCCAGGCGGGTTAACAGGAGAAAACCATGTTCCAGGAAACCGTGGTGGCCCGGGTCACCGACCTGAAAGACGGCGAGATGAAAGAGGTGGAGGTGGACGGCGCCAAGGTGCTGCTGGTGCGCTTGAAGGGACGATTTTTTGCCATCGGCGGGGAGTGCAGCCACTACGGCGGGCCGTTGGCGGAAGGCGCGCTTTCCGGCTCCCGGGTGGTCTGTCCCTGGCATCAGGCCACCTTCAACGTTCAAACCGGAGAAGTGCTGGAGCCGCCGGCCCTGGATGACCTGGCCCGTTTTGAAGTCAGGGTGGAAGGGGACCAGGTCATCGTCCGGACGCCGGACACCGGAGCGGGGCCTCATCCTCCCCAAATGTGCCGGTGCGATAGCCGGGCCGATGGACGGACCCTGGTTATCCTGGGCGCGGGCGCGGCGGGCAACGTTGCGGCCCAAACCCTGCGGCAGGACGACTTCAAAGGCAAGGTGGTCATGATTACCCAGGAGATGCGCCTGCCTTACGACCGTCCCAATTTGAGCAAGGGCTACCTGGCCGGGCTGGCGCCCCCCGACTCCCTGCCCCTCCGGTCGGAAGATTTTTTCCGCCAGATTGAGGTGGAGGTGCTTCTGGGGCGCCGGGTGGTACAGGTGAATCACGGTTCCCGGGAGATTATTTTCCATGACGGGGCGCGGTTGAATTATGATGGGCTGCTCCTGGCCACCGGGAGCATCCCCCGCCGCCTGGCGGCCCCGGGGGCGGACCTGGAAAACGTCTTCACCCTGCGCAGCGCCGATGACGCCGACGCCATCATGGCTGCCGCGCCGGCCGGCGCCCAGGCCGTGGTGGTGGGAGGATCCTTTATCGGCATGGAAGTGGCCGCCAGCCTTACCAAAAGGGGCCTTCAGGTTGCCGTGACCGCGCCTGGGGCCACCCCCTTCGCCCGGACCCTGGGGCCGGAAATCGGCGGCGTCTTTCAAAAACTCCATGAAGAAAACGGCGTAGCTTTTCATCTGGGGGCGCGGGTGGACAAACTGGAGGGCCGGGGTCGGGTGGAGCAGGTGCACCTGAGCACCGGCGTGACCCTGCCCGCGGACCTGGTGGTGGTGGGCATCGAGGTGCGGCCCGCCACCGATTTCCTCAAAGGAGTGGACGTGAACGCCGACGGCAGCGTCTCCGTGGATGAATGCCTCAAGGTGGCGGAAGGTCTCTACGCCGCGGGAGACATCGCCCGGTTTCCCGACTGGCGCACCGGGGAAGCCATGCGCATCGAACACTGGCGTCTGGCCCAGCAGCACGGCCGGGTGGCCGCCCATAACATGGCGGGAAAGCCCGTGGCCTTCCGGGGCGTGCCCTTTTTCTGGACAGAGCACTTCGACCTGAATCTTCAGTACGTGGGTTTCGCCGCGGCCTGGGATGACCTGATCATTCACGGCGATCTGGCGGCCCGGAATTTTCTGGCCTTTTACGTGCGAGAGGGCCGGGTGCTGGCCGCGGCCGGCATCAACCAGGACCGGAAGCTGGCGGCCATTGCTGAGCTCATGCGCCAGGAGGCCCTGCCCCGGCTGGAGGAATTGGCCGCGGGGCCTCTGGATTTTTCAGAGCTTTTAGGGAGATTGCCCCAACTCGAAGCTTAATCTATTTTCCCCAAACAATTCCGGCTTTTCCTGAGCTGAATTTGCTCCCTGAGGGGGGAGGACCTGTGGTTCTTCCCCCTTTGGTTTCCCTGTGACAACGATCGCTCAGTTTTATCCTTGGCGATCAAAAAAGTAACCCACTGTTAAACTTGATAAAATAATTTCGCATTCAGGCTAAACCGGAAGGGGTTTAGCCCTTAAGTAAAACAGGTTCGGGTTTCTCCTTACCTTCCCCACCTCTTCTCGCCCCTGGATCTCAGGCCTTTCTCCCGAGGAAATCAGAAATTTAGAGGAGAGAATTGGGAGTTCCCCGATTTACGAGGGGTGACCCCTTACACATAATTGTTGCCAATTTAAGGTTAGTTAAAGCAACTTAAAGACTATTTAAGCCATAAGCTAAAAAATCAATAATCAAAATAACTTAGTTAATTGCCTTTTGATATTGCTGTTTAAAAATGGACAAAATTGCATAAATGTTAAAAAAGGTGAACGTTCCCTGCCCATTCTCCTGGGCCGGCTGGAAAAACCTCTTAGAGGGGAATCGGCATTGGGGCAAAGCGAATAAGCCAATTATTTTAGTAAGTTTCGGCTTATGCGCCTCGTTCCAAATATTTTGACAACTCGTTTTTCAAACAACCGGTAAGACTGGAAAAGGGACCAATAGAAGGGTTTCTGGTTTCCCCGATATTTGGCACAAGAAATGCTAAAGTGAATCCGGAATCAGGCTATCACACAGATTTTATTAATTTTTTAAATTCTCTCTTGATATATAATATTTTGTTTATAAAATAAATGAAATAGATAACAAAATGACAAGAAATGGGAGTGTAATGAGGATTGGAACCCTGGCCCTGGCAGTTCTGACCCTAGGGCTGTTGGCCAGCGCGACCTGGGGGGCGCTGACGGAAACCGTGGTGGTGAATGTGGACGCGCTGGTGGCTTCCGCCGCCAATCTGACCATAGGAGCCACCACCATTAATTTTCCCGACGCCGATCCTGATACCACCCCGGTGGTGCCAGCCCAGCAGAACCCCGTGGTTGTCACTGCCAGCGCCCAGACCGGCAGCAAAAAGGTGGTCGACCTGTCCGTCATGGCCGCGGGAGATTTAACCTCGGGGAGCAACACCATTCCCATCACCAATGTTTCCTGGATCGCCACGGGGAGCGGCTATCTGCCTGGCACCATGAGCAGAACCAGTCCTCAACCCGCCGGCAACTGGCAGGGGCATGGCACCAGGAACGGCACCTTTTCCTATTTCCTGGTCAACAGTTGGGCCTATAAGACGGGGAATTATACCGCCACCGCCACTTATACCCTGACAGTGCCCTGAGGCGGCGGCCCCATAAACAGATAAGGATAAGTAGCAAATACTGCTCAGCAGTTTGATGAAACAAACCAGCCCCCATGAAATTGACTAAAACCATAAGGAGAGGAAACAAATCATGAGGTTAAGGACCATCTTCTTGGCAGTCCTGGCTCTGACCCTGGTGGCCTCCGCCGCCTGGGCAGTGACCGCGACGCAAGACATTACCATCAGCACCAACATCGCTTCCCGGGCCAAAATCACCATGCCCACGACCACGGTGACCTTCCCCGACTCGGATCCGGATACCACTCCTTCGGTGAGCGCCACCCAAAACCCCCTGACCATTACCTGCGCGGCCCGCACCGGGGCCTCCAGCGCGGTCACCGTGACCGTAAAAGCTGCGGATGATCTGAAGGACGGCGCCAAGTCCATCGGCATCAGCAACGTCGCCTGGACGGCCACGGGCGCGGGTTACATAGCCGGCACCATGAGCAAGAGCGCGGACCAGAATGTGGGATCCTGGACCGGTTCCGGCAGCCGGGCCGGCACCCTGAGCTTCGCCCTGGCCAACAGTTGGGACTATGAGACCGGTAACTACAGCGCCACGGCCACTTACACCCTGACCGTACCTTAATAGACTTCCCCGGAGCGTTGGCCGCAGGGGGCGGGAGCTCGTCCCCGGCATAAATTTACCCAGGGGCGATTGGCCAGGTCGCCCCTGACTTTTTTATCCGGCCCCGGTGGTTAATGTCCACTTTACAAATCCATAATTTTCTTGAATAATTGCAGTGGACAAGGTACCCCCTTATTTCTCCTCTTTCCGGAGTGGTGAAAAAATTTATTTTTGGCTTTTGAAAACTGAAGTGATAATAATTTTCTGGTTGCTAATCTTGGGTATGGTGACCGCCAGTCCCGCTGTCGCTGCCAAGGTGGCGCCCCCGGGAGCAAAGCTGGTGATCAGTCCCCAATCCCTGATCTTCCAGGTGGGGACTCCCCCGGCGGTAGCCGTGGCGGAAGTCACGGTGCAGGTAATCTCTCCGGGACAGCAGCCCTGGCGGCTTACGGTCATGGCCTTGGGGGACTTGCAATCCGAGGAAGGAACCCGGATTCCCGTCAACCAGGTTACCTGGCGGGGCAGGCCGGGCGCAGTGTTCGTGGACGGCGCCTTGAGCGCCAACCACCCCCAGCTCCTGGCCCGGGGTCAGAGCTCCAAGGCGGGAGTGGTGCGCTTTTTCTTGAAAAACCGCTGGGAGCATGCCGAAGGCCGCTACAGCCAACGCCTGATCTTCAACCTGAGTTCCCCATGATAAAAAAATGGTTTTTCGCGCTGGGATTATTGGTGCTTTTAGGAATCTGGGAGGCGCAGCCCGCGGCCGCCCAGTTGAATCTCTTGGTCAGCCCCATCCGGGTGGAACAGAAGCTCCAGCCGGGAAGCTCTGAAACCGACATCATCTCGGTGCGCAACGAAGGCGGCCGCCCGGTGCGGGTCAAGGTCTATCTGGAAGACTGGCAGATGGACGCCAAAGGCAGCCTCACTTATTTCCGTCCGGGACGGGTTCCCCAGTCCTGCGCCGCCTGGCTTCAATTGAACCCGGCTGATTTTCGGGTGGAAGCGGGTCAAACCAGGGAAGTGCGTTTCACCCTCACCGTGCCCCCCGGAGCCAAGACAGGCACTTACTGGGCCGCCATCATCTTCGAGGGCCTGCCCGTAGAAGAAAAAGTGACGGTGCAAAAAAGGATCGGCGTCCTGGGCCGCATTGGGGTGGTGCTTTACCAAACCGTGGGCAACCCGGAGGTCAAGGCCCAATTTCAGGACTTGCAGGTGGTGCCGGATAAGAAAGGGGTGACCTTCAAGATAGCCTTCACCAACCCGGGCCAGGGATTTGTCCGGGTCAAAAAGAGCTGGATCGCGGTGAAAAATTCCCAGGGCCAGGAGGTGGCCAAGCTGGAAATCCCCGATATTCCGGTGCTGCCCGGCGGCTCTCGGGACCTGGAATTGAAGCACGAAAAGCCTTTGCCGCCGGGCAACTACCAGGTGGAGGCGGTGGTGGACCTGGGCCGCCGGGAACTCCAGGGGCGCAAAAAGCCCTTCACCGTGGGCCGCTGATCAGTAATCAGTGATCAGTAATCAGTGGCCAGTGGTTGGAACTTATTATTCAAGTTTCGCACCCCCATCCCGGTGGGGCGGGCCTCCGTGCCCGCCTTCCGTTGGATGGCCGGAGATGGCCCCCCTTCCTGGCACGGCTTAATTTTCATTGTTCGTTGTGACCCTTAGGTCATGATAGTTCGTTCAGAATGACCTACAGGGAGAAGTTAAGGTTTTGAAATAGCTTCTAATATTCTGGTTTTCCTTGACTACTGGCAACTGACCACTTCCCGGTTTCTCTTGCCTCTTCATCCGAACCTCTTTCAATAATTTTCTTGCCCCCTCTTTTACCCCAAATTTTGTCTAACCTTTTCAAAGAGTTATGCTAAAATACAAAAGTTAAAATCAGGGATAGAAATATAACCTATTAAAAATACTCTATTTTTCCAGCCTGGCTAATGATTCACGTCCATCCTCCCCGGAGGAGTTCCAGGGCTTCGGGCTCAGGGTGGTGCTATCTTCTCTGGCTGGCGCTCTTGACCTTCTGGTTCAGCTCCCTCCCGGCCTGGGCCATTCCTGAGGGCGGCGGCCGGGTAGGCGGGTCTTTCTATTCCCTGCAGTTCCGGACGCTGGGTCAGCAGTTCTCTTTGAGTGAAGCCTACGGCTTCCTGGACCTTTTCCAGAACATCCCCAATTATGGCCTGGTGGAAGGCAGGGTGGCCTTCTCCAAGCTCCAGGAACCCGCGGGGTCGAACGACCCTACCGGTTGGCGCCAGGCTTACGGCCGCCTCAGCCTGAAAAATTACCGCTGGGGCCGGGGAGTCCTGGCCCTGGCCGCAGGGGACGACGCCTTCAATCTCACCGAATTCCCGGTGAAATTCACCAGCTTCTTCTACCCTCTGGTCTATTACCGGGGATTAGGCATCCAATACGCGCATCCCTGGTTCCAGGTTTACCTTTTGGGAGGCGAAGTGACCCGGTCCCGGGGACTGGCGGGGGAGACGTTCCTGGGTCTGGGGGAAAGCCTTTACGGAGTCATGGCCCGCTTTCAGCCTTATGAGCGGCTGCTCCTGGAGACCAATTTTTACCTCACCCGGAATGAAAAGGATTTCACCGGCAATCTGGTCACCAAAGACAACCAAGTCTACCGGTTGGCTGGTCAGTGGCGGGTTTGGTCCCAGCTTTATTCCACCGGAGAATTCATGCAGAGCTTCTCGGCGGGCCCCCAATCCCAAAAAGAGCGGGACCTGGCGTACCGCGCCGGTGGCATGTGGAAGGGCGACCGCCTGCGCCTGGAGACCAATTACCGTTATTTCGGGCCCCGGTTTCACTTAATCAACGAAATCTTCCAGCCCGATCAAGCCGTCAAGGGATACTATGTGGCCGGGGAAGCCAAGCCCTGGCCCTTCCTCTCAGCCTTCGGCAGCCTCGATACGGCCCGGAATTTTGCTGTGGATCCCGGCCAGAGCATCACCCAAACCGAAACCCGTTCCCTGGGACTGGGGTTTTACCGCGCCCCCTGGCCGTCCTCATATGTCCGCTATAATGAGAGCAACCTGATCACCCGGAGTGATTTTCCCGTGGCGGTGCGGGGGCGGACCCGAAGTCTGTACAGCGAAACCATGAAAAAATTCGGGTTCATTGATGCGTATGCCCGTTATGAAAGGTTCCAGTTTTCAGACCAGATCAATCCAGGCCGCAGTTACCGCAAGGAAGCCCCTGTTTTGGGGGTCAGGGCCTTTCATAAGAAATTCTTGTGGTACGTGGAAGGGGAATATGACCGCTTTTCTCCCCCCAGCGCCGGCCAGGGCTTTGATGGCCTGTACCTGAAGGTGGGGGGAAACTATTTTGCCAGCCCTGATTGGAGTGTTTACGGGGAAGTGAGTTACCGTCCCTCCAGCCGCCGTTATGGCGGGCAATTGGGGGTATATTGGAACCTGCCTTACGGCTTCCGGATCCGGGCCTTTGGCCGGATAGAAAAAGGCACCACCGGGACCGGCGACTTCATCAATAATTTTTATACCAATCAGATCACCCTGGAAATCATCAAAGTCCTGTCCTGGGGCAAAAAAGTCGAAGTGGCGGGATTAAAGCCGGGCCAGGAATGGCTGGGGTCAGGAAGCATTGAAGGTTGGGTGTTCAATGATGTAAACGCCAACCAGTCCCTGGACTCGGGAGAGCAAGGAGTGGAAAACGTTAGAATCAAGCTGGAGGACGGCAGCACCACGGTTACAGACCGGAAAGGCTATTACCAGTTTCCCGCGGTGGCTGCCGGGAAGCACGTGGTTACCCTGGACTCCCGAAAGATTCCCGCGGCCTTCACTTTTGAAGGCGCGGAAACCCTGGCGGTGGAGGTGAAGCGCCGGGCCACCGCCCGGGCGGACTTCCCCTTTGTCCGGGGGGCCAGCATCCGAGGACGGGTGGTGGAAGACGTCAAGGGCGCGGGTAAGCCGCCGCCGGACGCCAAAGGGGTTCCTGACGTGCTGTTGGTGCTGAAGCCGGGGGACCTGAACACTTATACGGACAGCGAAGGGGATTTCGCCTTTGAAGGGGTGGTGCCCAAGGAATATGAACTCAGCATCCTGGCCGAAACCTTGCCGGAAGACACCCAAGTCACCACCCTGCCGGCCATCAAGGTGACCCTGACTCCAGGAGGCCAGGCTCACGGCCTCATCTTCGGGATCCACCGCCGGGAGCGGCCGATTATCTTCAAATAATTCCCCACCAAGACACCGGATTTGCAGGGAGCGCACTGCGCAGCAAAATGAGGCTGCTGCAAAAGTGCGCCAAGTGGGATTAGCTGGTTAATTTTTGTCAGTCTGGGCCACCCTCGGGGGCGAAGAATCGAGACCTTTCGCTTTATATGAAAATACCTGGTGGGGCGGGCCTCCGTGCCCGCCTGCCGGTGGGTGGCAGTGGATGGTGGCCCCACCTTTCAAGGTTTAATTTTCATTGTTCGTTGTGACCCTTAGATCATGATAGTTCGCTCAGGGTGACAATTCGGGATTATTACAGTAATTGCAACAGTCTTATAATTAATTCTCCCCACCCCGACGCCAGGAGCACCAAGGCGAAGCCCCGAGCAATTTGATTTGAGAGGCCCAGTCTCAAAAATGTTTTCCCGGCAACGTCTTGGTGTTCCTGGTCTCCGGGTGGAGGACTCAAGGTGACGCCAGGGTCAGGGTGACGCTGGCCCCATAGTCGCCGGGAATAAGATTACCCTGGTTTTTCAGAACAAAGCTGACTTGCCCCTGGTATACTCCGCTCCGGTTCCAACGGCCCATGGACTGTTGGCCGTTGCGGCTTAAAGACCCGCTTCTCCAGCCCTCGCCTTGAGAGGTCCAGTCCACCTGTTCCAGGGGGATGCGGCCGGAGGGGCCTTCCAGGTCCCGGGCGGCGCCGATGGACAGGACCAGGGGCTGGCCCCCGCTGATCCGGCCCCGGGCCGTAATTTGGACCGGCCCTTCCTGGGACGGGATGACCGGCTGGTCTTCGCTCCCCACCAAGGTGAGGTGGGAGTGGGAAAGGCTTAGGGAAACCCGGGGAAGGATGCGAGCCGTCAGGTGAAGGTTTTTCTGGGCTTCCGCCCCCAGAACCGGCGTCCCGGGCAGAAGCAGGCCTGCGAACAGAAAGGCCCGTAACCCGCTTAGTTTCTTCCGCATGACAACCTCCTGGGAAGTCTTGGGGTGCCGCGAAACTAAAGGTTTATGGGCCCCAGACTTCGGCAGCCCGGCTGTCTTGCCTTTTCAGCAAGACCCGTGGCTTTGCGTCCCGTCCTCACGAACGGTTTGCCTTTTCGGTCACAGTAAATGCTTTACCCTCTTATCGGCGAATCCTTCCAGGGAATAAATTTTTTCCTAGTTCTTCGAAATAATTTTCGTTGTCAGATTTGAGTGTATAGAGAATAGGGCCAGGGGGCGCCTCTCTTGACGCTTTGATATACAGCGCAATGATTCTTTCTTTGCAAAAGTCTCAAGTTCTGGTCTCCGTGCAAAAACCCTGGTGAGAAAATCCCTTTGGTCACGCCGAGATCCAAGATGATTTTTTATATAAACTGAAATTAGGCAGGGTTTTGTATCCTCAACTAGAATAAATTAGATAATCTATATTACTTTTGGCTGGCGCGCTAAATATTAGCTAAAATAGTTTTAAATAAAAAAATATTTAAATTAAAATAGTATAAAAATGATAAATTGCGAATTTCATCACATTGACAAAAAATTATTCAATTTTATTTTAATATTTAAACCTGGAAGTTGTCAGGACCACATTCTTTTGAGATAATCATTTAGACAAGAACCACTCCAAAGGAGATGAGTATGAAACCGGCAGAGGAAATCAAGACCCTGCGCCAGCAATTGCCTGCCTGGGAAAAAGATGCCTCCGACCTGGACGCCCTGCGCCAGCAGCTTCCTTATCACAAGCTGCGCCGGGTGAAGAAGGGTAAGGTCCTCCCCATTGATTGGCAGACGGAATGGGAACGCTTCGACGCCCGGGAACTCTTTAATTTCGACCTGGCCTCCATTCCGGAAAAAATGCTGGAGAGTATGCGAAAACGCCAGGAAGTCCTGATGGACGGCAACCAGGCGGCCCTGTCGGTACTCACCCGGGTGGTGGACGGCCTCTGCGGCTACCCCATCACCCCCTCCACTCCCATCGCCGAAGGCTTCGCCCGGGCCGCGGCCAACGGGCAGAAGAACCTCTTCGGCCACGAGCTTATGTATTTCCAGCCCTCAGATGAACTGTCCGCCATCGCCGCGGTGGAAGCCATGGCCGCCCAAGGGGGGCGCTACGCCGACAACACTTCGTCCCAGGGCCTGCTGCTGAAGACCAAGAACCTGTTCTCCGTGGCCGGCAAGCGTCTCCCCGTGATCATGACCGTCATGGCCCGGGAAGTCAACAAAGGCTCCCTGAGCATCCACTGCGGCCATACTGACTTCTACGGGGTGCGCAGCGCCGGCTGGGCCCAACTGATGGCCGCGGACAACCAGGAGCTGCACGACCTCCTGGCCATCGCCTTCAAAGTGGCGGAACTGCGCCAGGTGATGCTGCCAGTGATGGCCATCGGCGACGGCTTCATCAAGAGCCATGCCATTGAGAATATTAGGGAGTTGTCCAACGACTTTTTGGAATACTTCGTGGGCCTCCCCAACCGCTTCTACCAGCCCGACTTCGAGCACGGCGTCCTCACCGGCACTTTCACCGACATGGACCTGACCATGGAAGGCCAGGTGGCCCAGGATACGGCCTACCGCTTTTTCAAACGGGGCTTCGTGGCGGCCATGTACGTGATGAACAAGGTCCTGGGCACCAATCTCAAGGTGGTGGAGTGTTACCGCACCGAGGACGCGGACATGGTCATCGTCATCATGGGCTCCGCCGCCGGGGTGGTGAAAGACGTGGTGGACTACTACCGGGATGTGAAGGGCTACCGCATCGGGGTGGTGCGGCCCGTCCTCTTCAACCCGCCCTGCTACGAGGAGCTGGCCTTCGGCATGCGCAACGCCAAGGTCATCAGCGTCTTGGAGCGCAGCGCCCGGGCCCACAACCAGCTTCTCATGTACGACGTGCAGGCGGCCCTGCAGATTTCATTCCGGGCCATGCGGGAAGGGAAAAAAGAGCACCGCCTCTATGGCCGGGAAATCATGCCCACCCTGCTCCACGGAGTTTACGGCCTGGGCAGCAAGGATTTTAACAAGTATGACGCGGCCGCGGTGGTGGAGAACATGGTGGCCTGTCTGGAGGGCAAGCGGGGATTCCTGAGGGATTCTTACTCGGGCATCGAAGGCCCCTTGTCCTTGCAGCCAGCCGCCCTTCCCGGCTACCTGGAGCGGGAGCTGAGCATGACCTTCATCGGGGTGGGCGCCGAAGGGGTGAAAACCGCCTTGGAAAGCGCCGCCCTGGTCTATGCCGAAGACACCGGCCCCAGCCACATCTACGTGCAGACCGGGGCCCGTTACGGTGCGGCCCGCAAGGGCGCCCCGGTCTTCATGAACCTGCGCCTCAGCTCCCAGCCCATCCGCAACAGCTCGGAGCTCACGGAGCGGGACGTCCTGGCCTTCTTCAATGAAAAATTCATGAAGGGCCAGATCCTGAAAGAATACGTGGGCGGCCTGAAAAAACACGGGCTGCTGGTCATCAACACCGACAGAAGCCCGGAAGAGGTGGTGGCCGAATTTCCTGAGCAGATTCAGTCCCTTATCAAGTACCGCCAGATCAAGGTCCAGACGTTGGACGGCACCCGGGCGGCCCTGCAGCACCTGAACCGCAACCTCCCCGGCGCACCCATCATCGGCCTCATCAATAAAGAGATGGGGATTCTCACCGAGAAGCAGTTTGAGCAGAAGTTTAAGAAAACCCTGGAGAAAATACTGGGCACCAAAAAGAAAGAAATGCTGGAGTCCAACATCGCCTTGCTGCGTTTCGGCGCCGAGCGGGCCAGCGGCTCCCCCGCGGAGCGGGCCAAGGCGGCCCTGATCCTGGAGCGGGGCGGGCCTACCTATGTCCGGCACCAGCCCGAGAACTTCGGCCAGGGGCGCCGGGCCGCGGGGCTGCGGGTGCACCTGTCGGACAAGGACGAACTGGGCACCATCAAGCCCGTGCCCCTGTTCGAAGACTACCAGGAGACTTTCCGCCAGGAAATGGTGCAGCCCATCCTGGAGGGCCAGAAGGTCTCCTGGGACCGGTTCTTGCCGGTGGTCCCCGCGGCCACCAGCCGTTACCGGGACATGAGCCACGTCGCCACCTCGCTGCCGGTCTATGACCCGGAAAAGTGCATCGCCTGCGGCATCTGCACCGCGTCGTGTCCCGATTCGGCACTGCACTCCACCATCACTTACCGGCCCATCAGCGCCACGGCGGAGCGCTATTTCAAGGTCTTCAAGAAACCGCCCAAGGGGGTTCCCTGGAACCGCTTTGCCTTGAACCTCTGCGCCGACCCCAGCGCCTGCAAGGGCTGCGGCGTCTGCGCCCAGGTCTGCCCCACCGACGCGCTTCGCATGGTGTCCAAGGATGAACTGCGGCCCGAGGACTTTCTCCCCCAGGCCTACCGAGATTGGGACCACACCACGGAGCTGGCCCCCTTCGTGGATCAGCTGGCCCTGAATCACCAGGTGCTCTTCGTTTTCTCCAAGCTCTATCCCGGCAAGCACACCTTGTGTCCGGGGTGCGGCGAGGGAGTCATCAACCTGCTCACCTTCTTCGCGGCGGAGTCCCTGCGGAACCACCCCCAGGGCATCGCCACCTTTTACCAGGGCATCAAAATCCTGTCGGAGCGCAACCAGCGGGCCATCGAGCACATGCTGGACCACGGGTTCAACATTTACACCATCAACGCCACGGGCTGCGATCAGGTCTCCGAGCTGGTCAACCCCTTCAACACCCGCATCTACCCCTCGGGCCACTACGGCTTCGGCACCGCCTCCGCCGCGGCCCTGGGCGCCAAGTTCGCCCTGGACCAGGCCGTCCAGAACCGTTACAGCGACGTTCTCACCAAGATCATCGTCTTCGCCGGGGACGGCGCCATTTACGATATCGGCAACGGCCCCTTCAACTACGCCCTGGGCGAGAACTTCGACATCACCTGGGTGATCTACAACAACGAAGCCTATATGAACACCGGGGTGCAGAAGTCCGGGGCCACCCGCTTCGGCTGCGACCGCTCCACTTCGCCCATCGGCAAGAAATACGCGGGGAAAACCACCCTGCACCGCCGGATCATCAGTCAGGCCATGGCCATCTCCCACGTATACGCGGCCAAGCTTTCCATCGACAACCCCTTTTACGCCATCCGCATCCTGAAGGAAGCCATCGCCTACAACGGCCCCTCCATGGTGGAGTTCTTCTCCCCCTGCCCCCAGGGCCACGTGACCCACGACTGGGCCGGCCCCCTCATTTCCCGCATGTTGGTGGAGGCCCGCAAGTGGCAGGCGGCGGTGCGGCGGCCCTTCCAACGCATCGACATTACCGGCAACCCCAGCCCCGAACTCATCTACCCCGACAAAGGCAAGTCCTTCAAGCAGGGCATCAAGCGGGACGCGGCCAGCTTCTACGACGTGGTGAGCATGCTGGGCCAGTACAACCAGCACTTGAAGACCGTGAAAAGCGGCGACATCCCGGAAATCGTCCGCATCAACGAAACCGTGAGCCTGTTCCGCTGGCTCCGGAACCAGCACCTGGGCGGCTACCGGGACTCCATGCCCTCGGAAGAAGAAGTGGCCAAGATCGTGGAGGAGCGCTACCGGCTGTAAAAAGACAGTTTTCGGTTTTCGGTCTTCGGTTTTCGGTTAATGCAAGGGCGCACCGCGCACTAATACTTGATTCCCTTTCAAATGCACCAAATACAATTTGTAACTTATTGGTATTTCAGGTTTTCCTAACCGAAAACCGGAAACCGAAAACCGAAAACGGTATAAGTAGGCACACGGATCACCAAAATTGGGGAGGCGGGCATTGCCCGCCTCCCCAGATTTTTTTACATAACAGCATATATGCGGATTATTAAAACATATTAAGATACTTATACCCCTATCAAATTCTTGATATATAGCAGTGAGCAACATTCTCTCAGAAGGCGCTCTGAGTACACTTGCCGAAACTTACTCCCCATCTTTTGGCAGAGCAAAATAAAAGGTCGCCCCTTCACCGGCTTTTCCTTCAGCCCAGACGCGGCCGCCGTGGCGCTCGATAATGCGCTTGACTATGGCCAGGCCGACGCCGGTGCCTTCGTATTCCTGGCCCCCGTGCAGGCGTTGAAAGACGCCGTACAGCTGGTGGGCATAACGCTCATCAAAGCCGATGCCGTTGTCCATGACGTAGTAGATGGTTTCGTTTTCCCCATCCTTACCGCCTACTTCAATGACCGCGGTTTTTCTCGGCTTGGTGTATTTGATGGCGTTGGCCAGTAAATTAAGGATAACCTGGTAAAGCAAGGCGTTATCGCCCAAACCCGGGGGCAGGTCACCCAACGTTAACTGCAAGTCCCTTTCCGGCGCCTGAGACCGGAGTTCCTCGAAAACCTGCTTGGTCATGGCGGTCAGATTGACGACGGATTTCATTATCTGCAGCCGCCCCAGGCGGGAAAGGGCGAGCAGGTCGTCGATGAGATGATGCATAATTTTGGTATTGTCGCAGATGACTTTGAGCAGCCTGAGACCTTCGGCATCGAGTTTGTCAGTGTGGTCGTCGATCAATATCCTGGAGAACCCTTCGATGGCCCGGACCGGGGCCTTGAGGTCGTGGGAGACGGAGTAAGAAAAGGACTCCATCTCCCGGTTGGCGGCCTCCAATTCGGCGGTGCGCTCTCTCACCCGTTGCTCCAGTTCTTCATTGAGCTTACGGATTTTCGCCTCGGCCTGGCGGAGATCGGTGATATCTACGATGGTGAGCAAAATAAGCTCAGTTGCCTCATCCCGACTGATGGGACAGGCGTTGAGCAACATGGCCCGCAACCCGATGCCGGGGAAGTCCTGTTCCACCAGGAAATTATGGAATGAGGCACCCTGGGAGGCGACCTCGCCCAGCCTTTTCCTGAGTTCCGGAATTTCCCATTGGCCGTTTCCCAGCTCGTAGAGGAGCCTGCCCTCGGTTTCTTGGGGGGAAACCTGAAATGTCTCGTAGAAAAAAGGGTTGGCCATCTTGACTTTGAGGTCCCGGTCCAGCAATACTATGGACTCCCTCATGGCCTCTACGACGGTTTGGGCGTAATGCCGGGAGTTTTCAAGATGTATCAGGCTTCTCTTTAGTTCATCAATATCCACCAGGGCAATCACTGCCCCCTCAATTTTGTTCTCTAAGGTCTGATAAGGCCGGATCTGCAGGGAATACCAATGGCCCTCCCGGTCCTGATCTATTTCATCTTTCGGTATCGCTGATTGATAGATGAGCAATAAACTTGACCTATACTTGTCAGCAACACAAAGCTCCTATGCCCATAGTGATGCGTTGATTAACGTCATTATCGGGCCGGCAGGGGAAGGCAAGACTTATGCCTCGGTAGGGGCGATGATTATTAGCGCGCAGCGTAACAAGAGGCCGGTGCTTTGGGCTATTATTCGCGATACCCATACTAACATAAAGAGATCCACGGTCCGTTCCATTAATAAAATCTTCAGAAAGACCTCTTCCCTGGTTTCCTGGCGGGACGATTACCGGCAACTCACCATTCATTGCAACCCCAAGGTGGAGGTCGATCTTTTCGGGATAGACGATCCCGGGACGCTGAACCGGCTGCAAGGGACGGAGTACGACGGCATCTGGCTGGAGGAACCCGCGGCGATGCTGGAGCGGGCCAACAGCGGCCTTTCGGAAGAGGTGTTCAACGACGCCCTGCTACGCTGCGTCCGGGCCCAGGCGGAACATTCCCGGCTCTCGGGTTGTGCCATTGCACTTTCGGGTGAGATGCTTAGTTTTTGGTAAAACTCCCCAAGGTTCGATGATGAAATCTCGCGATTCGGACAGAGTTCAAGATCCGGTGTGCGGCATGCAGGTCAAACCTGACAGCCCCCATCGCACCGTCTTCCAAGGCCGTGCGTATGCCTTCTGCAGCCCCCATTGCCTTGACCGGTTCCAGAAGGAGCCGGAACGCTACCTTGGCGTGGGAGGCTCCGAGGAACCTGAAGTTGCGGCCCCGAAAGAGCAGCCGGAGACCCCCACAGAGTACCTGACCTGCCCCCTGCACTCCGAAGTAATGGAGCCGGCGCCCACCTGTCCCAAATGCGGGATGTTTTTGGAGAGGCCGACAGAGCCACAGTTGGAGGAGAAAAAGCCCGCTAAAGCGCCTGAGGTCCCAGGCGCTTATTACACCTGCCCCATGGACCCCGAAATTCGGGAGTCTCAGCCCGGTTCCTGCCCCAAGTGCGGCATGGCTTTGGAGACGGCCGCCCCGCCCGCTCCCTTGACGCGCACCGAATGGACCTGCCCCATGCACCCGGAAATCGTCAGCGATGCGCCGGGGAACTGTCCCAAGTGCGGCATGGCGCTGGAGCCTCGCACCGTGGCCTTGGAAGAGGAAGAGAACCCGGAGCTTCGAGACATGCGGCGGCGGTTCTGGGTGGCCCTGGCTCTCACCCTCCCCGTGGTCATTATCGCCATGGGCCACCTTATCCCCGGCCATCCCCTGGAGAAACTGGCCTCCCTTGAGGCATTGGGGTGGCTGGAGCTGGCCCTGGCGACACCGGCGGTATTGTGGGGCGGCTGGCCCTTCTTCGTTCGGGGCGTCCAATCGGTGATCAATCGTAGCCTGAACATGTTCACCCTCATCGGGCTGGGGGTGGCGGTGGCTTATGTCTATAGCGTCATCGCCCAGGCCTTTCCCGGCATCTTCCCTGCCTCCTTTCGCGGGCCGGAAGGGAGAGTGGGGGTATATTTCGAGGCCGCGGCGGTCATCGTCACCCTGGTGCTCCTGGGCCAGGTGCTGGAGTTGAAGGCCCGGGGGCAGACCAGCGCCGCCATCAAAGCCCTGTTAGGGCTCGCCCCCAAGACTGCCTGCCGACTCCGGGAAGATGGGACCGAGGAAGACACACCCTTAGAACAGGTCCAGGTGGGTGACCGCCTCAGGGTGCGGCCCGGCGAAAAGGTGCCGGTGGACGGCATAGTCCTGGAAGGCAAGAGCGCGGTGGACGAATCCATGGTCACCGGGGAGCCTATCCCGGTGGAGAAGGAGCCGGGCAGCCGGGTGATCGGGGCCACGGTGAACGGCACCGGGTCCCTGGTGATGCGGGCCGAGCGGGTGGGGGCGGAAACGCTCCTGGCCCAGATCGTCCGGATGGTGGCCGAGGCCCAACGTAGCCGGGCCCCCATCCAGAAACTGGCCGATGTGGTGGCGGCCTACTTCGTCCCCGCCGTGGTAGTGATCGCAGTTCTCACCTTCATTATCTGGACCCTGGTGGGGCCGGAGCCGCGGCTGGCCCACGCCCTGATCAATGCCGTGGCCGTGCTCATCATCGCCTGCCCCTGCGCCCTGGGGCTGGCCACCCCCATGTCCATCATGGTGGCCACCGGCAAGGGCGCCACTGTGGGCGTCCTGTTCAAAAACGCCGAGGCCATCGAGGTCATGCGCCGGGTGGACACCCTGGTGGTGGATAAAACCGGCACCCTTACCGAGGGCAAACCCAAGCTGGTGACGGTCAGATCGGCCAACGGCCTGGATGAAGCGACCTTGCTCCGCCTGGCGGCCAGCCTGGAGCGGGGGAGCGAACATCCCTTGGCTGGGGCCATCGTCAAGGGAGCCCAGGAACGGGGCACTGATCTGGTCGAGGCGAAATCCTTCGAATACCTCACCGGCAAAGGGGTTACGGGGCAGGTGGACGGACGCCGGGTGGCTTTAGGAAATCGCCGCTTGCTGGAAGAGTTGGGAATCGATGCCGGGAAGTTATCCGCCCAGGCGGACGCCCTGCGGAAAGAGGGCCAGACCGTGATGCTGGTGGCCGTGGAAGGCCGGGCCGTCGGTTTGGTAGGGGTGGCGGACCCCATCAAGGAGACCACCCCGGCGGCCATTCAGCGGCTCCACGAAGAGGGCCTCCGCATCGTCATGCTCACCGGGGACAACCGCACCACCGCGGAGGCCGTGGCCCACAGACTGGACCTGGATGAAGTGATCCCGGAAGTCCTCCCGGACCAGAAGGCCGAAAAAGTCAAGGAATTGCAGAGAGAAGGCCGCTTCGTGGCCATGGCCGGCGACGGCATCAACGACGCCCCGGCCCTGGCCCAAGCCCAGGTGGGCGTCGCCATGGGCACCGGCACGGACGTGGCCATGGAGAGCGCCGGGGTGACCCTGGTCAAGGGTGATCTCCGGGGCATCGTCCGGGCCCGGCGGCTGAGCCGCGCCACCATGCGGAACATCAAGCAAAACCTGTTTTTTGCTTTTATCTATAACGCTCTGGGTATTCCCATTGCGGCAGGCATCCTCTACCCCCATTTCGGCATTTTGCTGAGTCCCATCATCGCGGCCGCGGCTATGAGCTTCAGTTCCATATCGGTGGTGGGCAACGCGCTCCGGCTGCGGAGATTATCCCTGTAAACCGGCAACGCGGTTGGTTCTTGCGGCAGAACTTGCATGATGCAAGTTTGTCCTTGATTTCACTTGGGAAAAAACACGGACTCCATCGGATTATATGAAATACATCGCCATAATCAGGATAATGTTCCTCCCCGGGTTTCTGTTGAATTTTGTTTGGGAGAGTCTGCAATCGAGTTTATATAATTACCATTTCAATGAGTTGATTGAATTTATTGTAGTACATGTAAGAGCTTCCTTAGGTGATGTCGTTATTATACTGATAATATATTTTTTAGGCAGTTTTATTTATAGAGATTCAAGCTGGTTCATTTATCTGAATAAATCAAAAATATTTTATACCATCATATCAGGATTTCTTATCGGCCTAGCGATTGAGAAATTCTGTCTTCAAAGCGGCAGATGGTCTTATAGTCAGGCGATGCCGATAATTCCTCTCATAAAAGTAGGATTGAGTCCGATTTTACAGATGACAACACTGCCGTTGGTAACTTTGACAATAGCTAAACGATTATTGAAATCTCGTTAAGTGGGTAATGAGTTGCGAATAAGCTTTTGATACGGGAGAAGCCAAATGGTATGGCCGGCAAAATTCCTGGCAGGTGGAGGTCTTATTCTACTTATTCTCTCCTTCCCTATGCCGATACAAGCGGCCATCGTCGAATATGAACTCACCATCGCCCTACAGGAGGTCAACATCACGGGCAAGCCGACTTGGGGCATGACTATCAATGGAGGTATTCCAGGTCCGACCTTGCGCTTTAAAGAAGGCGATACCGCCCGTATCCGCGTTCATAACCGCATGAAGGAGGACACCTCCATTCACTGGCATGGGGTACTCGTTCCGCCAAATATGGATGGCGTTCCTTACGTGAGCTTTCCCCCCATTGAGCCGGGCGCCACCTTTACCTATGAATTTCCCATCCGCCAAACCGGAACTTACTGGTATCACTCCCACACCAGGCTGCAGGAGCAACGCGGCCATAAAGGGGACATCGTCATCGAGCCCGTGGGAAGTACACGCCGGCGTGACTTACCTGATATCGAAAAATACTTCACTAATCGGGCAATGGCACTCCGATTATGGATGGGGTGGCGGGCTGCGAATCCGGTTTTGATCCAGATAATTCCTAACCCTCACAAACCCTGATTTCTTGCTGATAAAACATATGTATCTGAAAAAAATGGGACTTCGGCTTTTGCGACGCTGGGAGGCACAACAATCATGATTATTGACCCTATTTGTAAAATAGAAGTCAAAGAAGATGAAGCCCTAAAAGCCGAATGTGACGGCTTGATTTACTATTTTTGCTCGGAAGGTTGCCGGGATAAATTCCTCAAAGAGCGAACCTTCGCCCGCACCGCCTACGACCTGATCATCATCGGCGGCGGGCCCGCGGGCCTGACCGCGGCGGTCTATGCCGCCACCTTGAAGATGGAGGCCCTGCTGGTGGCCAAGGACCTGGGCGGGCAGGCGGTGGACAGCACCAAGATCGAAAATTACCTGGGCTTCGATTTCATCACCGGTCCGGAGCTCATCGACAAATTCAAGCACCACCTCTTTGATTCCCACTATATTGACCACCTGATGAGCGAAGTGGAAAAGATTGAACCCGATGACGGCGGGTTTAAGGTCACCACTTCGGAGTTAACCACCTACACCGCCAAGACCCTCATCATCGCCACCGGCATGACCCGGAGGCGGCTTGGAGTTCCCGGAGAAGAGAAGTTCCTGAGGAAAGGCATCTTTTACGGCAACGTCCAGGAGCTTTCCTTCGTAGAGGGGGAAGACGCGGCGGTCATCGGCGGGGGCAACTCGGCCCTCCAGGTCGTGGAGAACCTGCACACGGTGGCCCGGAATATCCACCTTATTTCCACCTCGGAACTGACCGCGGACCCGGCGGTGGTGGAACGGGTCGGTTGTCTTGCAAATTTGCATACTTATCTTGGCTATAAGGTTCTCGAATTCACCGGCGACCGGACCCTGGGCGGAGTCACCATCAGGAAAAAGGCCGGGGCCGAAACCCTGAGCCTGCCGGTAAAGGGCGCGTTCATCGCCGTGGGCCTGGAACCCAACTCCTCCCTGGCGGCCCCGCTGGTGCAACTCAATGAGCGGCGGGAGATCATGATCCACCCAGACTGCTCCACTTTTCACCCGGGGATTTTCGCCGCGGGAGACGTGACCGATGCCTTCGGCAAGAGGATCATCATCGCCTCGGGGGAAGGGGCCAAGGCCGCTCTGGCGGCCAGGCAATATCTGTTGAACCTGCGGAAAGCGGTGTGCGCTTAGCCCTATCAGTTTTCCATGTATAGTCTCTTGGGAAAAATTATGAAATATCAGCGGTTCATCGGCCTGGCACTACTTATCATCATCTGCTTAATGGGTTGCGCCGCGCCGGGTCCGTGCCTGACCAGAGGCGGGCGAGGCCAGGGGTTTCGCTGTCAGGAAGCTCCACCGAAACTGCCGCCTATGGCGACTCCCAAGCTTTATCAATAATCCTTAAGAACACCCCGTAATAAATATTGAGACGCCTGGCGGGAAAGCCCTTGATTTCGGGGGGGGGGATACTATTTTGTCAATATATATCGCTGCATAAGGGAAGGGACAAGTTACTCCCTGCCTCTCAAATGCCATGAACGGAGGTTTTGGACTATGAAACAAAGGTTAATGATTGCGATTCTGGCAGGGGCCTTGAGTCTGGGTTACGGATCAGTGGCGGCCCAGGAGCACCCCGGCGGGATGCGCGGGGGCGGCGCCGGCCAGCAGATGATGGGTCAGGGCCAACAAGAGCATCCCTCCGGACAACACATGATGGGTCCTGGGATGATGCACAACATGGGCACGATGTCCGACATGATGCGGGACATGCACCAGATGATGGGCTCGCAGCGGATGACCCCGGAGCAGCACCAGCAGATGATGCAGATGATGAACCGGATGGGGCAGATGATGCAAGAAATGCAGGGTCCCCAGGCGGCCCAAATGGAGCCCCAGCATACCCGGCAATTGCAAGAGATGCAGCGGCAGCTTAAGAATCTGAAGGGCCAAGCGCAGAAGCAGGAGCACAAGCATTAACCTGGGATAGCCCGGAAGGAGGTCCCTATGTGGAGAAGAATCGTGTTCTTTCTGTGGATCGTCCTGTTAAGCGCCCAGGCAATCACTTCCTGTGCCGAAAGGCCGAGGCCGGGACCACGGGATTTGATGGAAGAACGATACCAGGAACAAGAACTTCGAAGAGTAATCCTACAGCAAAGTGGATAAACGGCTCGCAGCCTTCCCCCGACCAGGCGTTCTTCGTCTGCGGGATGACCAAAAGTTACGGTTTTGCCAGGGGCCAATGAAAAGAACTTGAGATTTCGCTGTCTTGGTTCGGGGGGCGAGATTCATGAAAGAGGATGAACCGGGTTAGCCGGAAAATAGAGAACATCATGCGTCGGGGAGCGATCCTTCTAATTTTTCTGATGGCGAAGCGTCTTCTCACGGACGGGGCTCTCCCAGACAACCGGCGGTTCGAATACGCCGGAGGCGGCGGCTCTCAAGATGGGCATCGGCCTCCATGAGAACAGCCGAACACAATAAATGAACGATCCAGGAGGAAATTACCCATGGAAAAAAGACCAGCATCGCTTCTACTTATCATTCTTGTTGGGGTTATCGGAATCAGCCTGCTTGGCTGTGCAGGAAGACCGACCGTCACGGCTCCAGCCAAGACCCTGCCTGAAATGCTCAGGGAGGCAGGTTTCAAGGTGTATGCTGCGGATACGCCCCAAGAAATGGCCTATCTTCAAACCTGCCCAAGAGATACGCTAATGATTCATGAGCGGCCGGGCGCCAGGTGTTACGCATTTTCAGATCCGACTTCGAAGTCCATGTACATCGGGGATGAAGCGGCGTACCGGCGCTTTAGTGACCTCTTGGAACAGAGAGAGCAAAAGATCATGGAACAGAGGATAGAAAATGATCCGCAGTTTTGGCTTCTCTGGAGAACCCGTTGGGGAGGTGGTTAATGTTTGCCGAAAAACCGACTGACAACTCCAGGGGATGAAAACGCAACTGGCAGAAATCAAAGCCCGGTTGGAGAGCCAAAGAAAATGACCGATTGATTTCGGGCGCCGAATTCTCTTGCGATTCCGAAAGGGGGAAGGGATCATGCCCGTTCCTGATGAAGCTCAAACAGCAGCGGCAGAACGGCCATATTATACGCTGCCTTCTGAGCAAGTGTTGTCGATCTTCGACACCGGCCCCGCCGGCCTGAGCGCCGTCGAGGCCCGGGAGCGCCTGGACAAATATGGTCCCAACGAGCTCACCCCGCCGAAAAAAATCTCTCCCTGGGTCATCTTTTTCCGGCAGTTCCAGAACCTCCTCATCCTTATCCTGATCGCGGCCACCGGCATCTCCTTCTTCCTGGGGGAACACCTGGACGCCTACGTCATCCTGGTGATCATCCTGGCCTGCACTATCCTGGGGTTCGTCCAGGAGTACCGGGCCGAGCAGGCGGCCGCGGCTCTTCAGAAACTGGCGGCACCCGAGGCTACGGTACTCCGGGAGGGTCTGGAACAGATCATTCCCGCCCGGGAGGTGGTCCCCGGTGATGTGCTGGTCTTGCATACCGGCGATAAGGTGGCCGCCGACGGCCGCTTGCTGGAAGCCATCAACCTCAAGAACGACGAATCCCTCCTCACCGGGGAATCTACCTCGGTCAGCAAAGCAACGGACCCGCTCCCCCAGCCACCCGTGCCGGTGGCCGATCAGAAAAACATGGTCTTCGGCGGCACGGTCGTTACCTACGGCCGGGGCCGGGCGGTGGTGACGGCCACCGCTATGGACACCGAGTTTGGCGGCATCGCCCGCATGCTGGGGGAGGTGGTTCAGGAGAAGACCCCCCTGGAGGCCCGCATGGCCTCCATCGGCCTGGTCTTGAGCATCCTGTGCCTGTCGGTGAGCGCGGGCGCCATAGTTTTCGGCGTCATCCGCGGCCATAACTGGCTGCAAATGCTCATCTGGGGCATCAGCCTGGCGGTGGCCGCGGTGCCGGAAGCGCTGCCCGCCGTGGTAACCGGAGCCCTGGCCATCGGCACCACCCGCATGGCTCGCCGCAAGGCCATCGTCAAACGCCTGCCGGCCGTGGAAACCATGGGTTGCACCACGGTGATCTGCACCGATAAGACCGGCACCCTCACGAAAAATGAAATGACCGTGCGCCGGCTTTTCCTGGATAACCGGGAGCTTGCGGTGAGCGGCCTGGGATATGAGCCCGAAGGCGGCTTTTTCATAGAAGGGAGCGAAATTGCCCCGGGGGATGACCCGGTCCTGCAGGAAGCCAGCCGCATTGCCATGCTGTGCAACGACGCCGTCTTAACGGAAACGGTGGAGGGGGCCTGGACCATCCAGGGCGACCCCACCGAGGGGGCCCTGGTGGTGCTGGGCCGTAAAGCCGGACTCCATGAAGCGGTGTTGGCCCGGGATTACCCCCGGGGGGCGGAAATTCCCTTCGACTCGGAACGGAAGCGCATGACCACCTTTCATCAAGGTCCAGACGGCATCCTGGCCTGCGTCAAGGGAGCACCAGAAAGCCTGCTGGTCCGCTGCACCCGTATGTTGTCCGGTTTTGGCGAGAGGCCCTGCGAGAAGCCCTTGAGTGAGGGAAATCGCCAGGTAATTATGGAAGAAGCCGCGCACATGGCCGGGGAGGCATTGAGGGTCCTGGGACTGGCTTACCGTAGATTGGAATCGATCCCGGGGTCGCCTTCCGAAGAGATGGAGACGGATTTGGTATGGCTGGGGCTGGTGGGAATGATGGACCCGCCCCGTTCCGAGGCCAAAGAAGCCGTGAGCAAATGCCATCAGGCGGGCATCCGGGTGATCATGGTCACCGGGGATCATCCGGACACCGCCCTGGCCATTGCCCGGGAACTCGGGCTGGTCCCTCCGGGGCAGGCAAAAGCCGCGGTGCTGACCGGGGCCGACCTGTCCCGCTTGAGCGACGAAGAATTATCCATGGTTTTACCCCAAGCGCCGGTGTTTGCCCGGGTGGCCCCGGAGCACAAGCTGCGTCTGGTAAACCTCCTGAAGGGCCAGGGGGAAATAGTGGCCATGACCGGAGACGGGGTTAACGACGCCCCGGCCTTAAAAAGGGCGGATATCGGGGTGGCCATGGGGATTACCGGCACCGAGGTCACCAAGGAGACCGCGGACATGATCCTGGCGGACGACAATTTCGCCACCCTGGTGGCCGCGGTGGAGGAAGGCCGAGCCATCTTCGACAACATCAAAAAATACCTTATCTTTTTGCTAAGTGCCAACCTGGCCGAGATCACGGTGCTCACCGGCACCTTCTTCCTGGGGATGCCCCTGCCCCTGGTGGCCCTGCAGATCCTCTGGGTGAACCTCACCACCGACGGCCTTCCCGCCCTGGCCCTGGGAGTGGACCCCAAGGCCCCGGATATCATGGCGCGGCCTCCACGCCCGCCGGAAGAAGGGGTATTCACCAGATCGGTGATCGCCCTGATGGTGGTGATCACCGCCTATCTCACCGTGGGCCTGATTCCGCTCTTCCACCACTATTACCACGGCTACCTGGCGGTGATGGGGGACCCGGAGCTATCCCTCACCCGGGCCCAGACCATGGTCTTCGTGACCCTGGTGCTGGCCGAACTGGTGATTGCCTTCAATTGCCGCTCGGAATATCACTCCCTGTTTACTGTAGGAGTTCTCGCCAACCGTTTTCTGCTCCTCGCCACCCTCATCTCCCTGGGCATGGTGGTGGTGGTGGTCCAGTGGCCTCCCCTGGCTCGCCTCTTCCACGCCGTGCCCCTGGGCTGGAAAGAATGGCTCTTCGCCGCGTTCCTGGCTTTTCTGCTCCTCCCGGTGGTGGAAGTGACCAAGTGGCTGATCCGGCAGGGGGCCAGGCGCATGGCCGTAGGATCATAAAAGCAAGGGGTGCTGTCAGCAAAAAGCCCTGGAGCGATTTCAAAATGTTTATGCCGCATAATTAGGAGGCTTTATGTTATCTAAGAAGATACTGTTTATAATTATTGCAATAATGTCGCTATTGATTGGGTGTTATACTTCAAGAGAGGGTTATGTAAGCGCACATCCTGAATTAAATCCAAAAATTAAAGAAGCGATCTTAAAAGGAGAAGTTCTTGAAGGCATGACAGAGGAAGAAGTAAAAGCAAGTCGGGGAACTCCTGCTCAAATTGTCAAAGGTACTGAAGGAGAGTTCTATTATGTGTATATGAGACCCGGCGGCAGGTTGACTCACTCGCATGATGTTGTTGTATTCGATAAAAACGGGAGAGTAATTAGTTCCGGGCCAAGATGATGAGTTTTTTTCATTATAATGGCTGATCCGAAAGTTGCCAGGTGCATAGCTATAAGCTCTTATGAGAGAAGGGAATTTTAGAGCATATTTACCTGGATGAGAGAGATTCCCAGGTCTCTGAATTCAACATAATGAAAAGGAGGGCAGGAAAGATGAAGCGGAAGTTGTTGGTCGGAGTGTTGGTTGTAGTGGTTGGGGTGTTGTTTGCCGTTTCCGGGGCTATGGCCGCCAAATTGATTTGCATTTCCCATCAGGACATCAAGGGAGAGATGTCGGTAAACAAATGCCTGGAAAAAGGGATGGAATTCGCGGTCATCGATGCCAATGGATTTGTCCGTGTCCTGACGCCTCGGGAAATCGAGTTGACTAAAAAGATCAACCCCAAAGCCTTTGAAATCCCGGGATATGGCTTGAAACACCTCCGTGTTGCCCCGGAAATCCCGCCCCTCCCTGTTCATCCAGAGATTCAATAAGTCGAAAGTTACGGGTTTGCCAATGGGGGGAGCCAGGAGGACAATCAAATTTTCTAAATACCAAGCAAAGCAAGGAGACGCAATGGCAATAAGAATTCCCAAGGTTGACGCAGACTGCTGCCTGGCCTGCGGCAACTGTGAGGCGGTATGCCCGGAAGTCTTCCGCCTCAACGAGGCCTTGGGCTACTCGGAAGTGATTAACCCCCGAGGCGCTTCGGAGGAGCGGATTCAGGACGCCATGGACCAGTGTCCGGCCCAGTGCATAGATTGGGAGGAAGGGGAATCCTGAAGTGGCAAAACTATATCTGCCCGGTTTGGCAACACTCCAGCTCCTGGAGCGATTGCGCCGGTAATCATAAGGAAGTGCAAAATTTTGCCATGAGGTTACTTCGAGAGCGGGCGCTATACCGGCGCAGCGGTTAAAGGAGGTCCCTATGTGGAGAAGGATCGTATTCTTACTGTTGAATCGGCCTGTTAACCGCCGGGACGGTTATTTCCTGTGCGGAAAGACCTGGACCACGAGATTTGATGGAAGAACGATCTGATATGAACAACAACGACTTCAAAAAGTAATCCAGCAGCAAAGCGGATAACCAAGGTGTGGGATTTATCCGCAGTTTCGCTTTGGAAGCGGAGATAATGGCGAGCAAAGCCGGAGGTAATAAGACTGGAAAAGCATTAAAAATGCCTTTACTATGAGGTCAAAGCTAAATTAATTCGCCGGGGGGAAAGGGGATGGAGTGCAAGCGGCGTGCTTCCGGAGTGGCATTGCTTTTTTTACTCGGCTTGTTTGGGGTCTTAAGTCCGGTGCATTCGCTTTGGGCTCAGAGCAACGCGAACCTGCCGGCTGATTTACAATCCCTGATTGCCGAAGCCCTGAAGGCGAACCCGGAGATCAGGCAAATGGCCGAGCTCAGGAATGCCTCCCGAGAGACCATCCGCTCCGCCGGGGCCCTGGACGACCCCGAAATCTCCTTCACCTTGAAAGATATTCCCACGGACACTTGGGGCTTCAACCGGGAGAGCATGACTCAGAAAATGCTCGAGGCGTCTCAAAAGCTCCCCCTTCCCGGCAAAAGGCGCCTGCGGTCGGAAGCTGCCGCCGAGCAGAACCGGTCGGATGATTTCTCCTACAAGGACAAGGTCAACGAAATCAGGGCCAAGATGGGGATGGCCTATTGGGGATTGTCATTGGCCCATGTCGCTTTCGATATCACCGAAAAAAACAAAAACCTCTGGGAACAAACGGTCAAAGTGACGGAAACCAGGTACCGCGTGGGCCAGGGGATGCAGGCCGACGTAATTCAGGCCCAGGTGGAACTGGGCAACTACCTGGATCGCCTGTTGCAATGGCGGCAGCGCCAGGAGTCCTTCAGGGCGGATATAAACGCCTTGCGTTCCCAGCCCCCAAATGCACCCGTCGTCCAGCCGCAACCCTTGAGGCCCCGTCCTTTCCCGATCAAATTAGAGCATCTGCTGGCTATGGCCGAAGCCCGTCCCCAACTCCAGGCCCTGAAAGCCCTGGTGGCCAAACAGGAGAAAATGGTGGACCTGGCCAGAAAAGATTACTATCCGGATGCCAAAATATCCTTAGCCTACGGCCTTCGGGACACCCTGGCTCCCCCCGTAAATCAGAAACAGGCGGATATGTTCACCTCCTCGGTTATGTTCAATGTCCCTATTTGGTGGGAGTCCAAGATTAAACCTCGCATCAGGGAAGAACAGGCCCGGACCGGCGCGGCCCGGGAAGCCCATCAATCCGCCTGGAATCAACTGAGCGCAATGATTAAGGATCGATATGCCAAATTGCAGCGCCTGGCTCAACAGATAAATCTGTACGATCATGACATTGTCCCCCAGGCCAGGCAGGCGGTGGAGTCCTCTCTGGCCTCCTACCAAGTGGGGGCCCTGGCTTTCGCCCAACTCTATCAGAACCAGATCGCGGTTTATAATGCCGAACTGATGCTCCAGGAATACTTGCGGGATTTCGAAGAGAACTGGGCCGAATTGGAATGGCTGGTGGGGGAAGAGTTGCCTCGCCGGCCGGAGGTAAGGAAATGAACGTCCGCCGCTTTTTGCCAGGTTTGGTTCTAGGCCTGATCATCTTGCTGATCGCCGGAGGCCTTGTCTACTGGCGGGGTTACCGCCTGATGCAGCACGCCGCCGCCCCCGGTCCTCCGGCTCCGGCTCCTGAAGCCAAGGAGGGCCGGAAAATCAAGTATTGGGTCTCCCCCATGGATCCCAAAATTATCTCGGATAAGCCAGGCAAAGACCCTATGGGCATGGATTTCAAGCCGGTTTATGAAGAGGTGGGACCAGCCATGGCGCCCGGTACCATCGCGGTGGACCCCAACACCCTCCAGTCCATCGGGGTCCGCACCGCCAAGGTGGAAGTTCGCCCCCTGTCCCGGGTAATCCGGGCGGTGGGCAAAGTGGTATATGACGAGCGCCAGCTTTCCGTGGTCAACACCAAGGTGGACGGCTGGGTAACCCGCCTCTTTATCAAGATCACCGGAGAGCCGGTGCGCAAGGGGCAGAAGCTCGTCAGCATCTATAGCCGGGAGCTGGTGCCGGCCCAACGGGAGTATTTACTCGCTTTGAGAAATCTCAAAACCGTGGGCAAGAGTTCGTTTCCGGAAATGGCTGAAGGGGCCCGTCGCCTGGCGGAGGCTTCTCGCGTGCGCCTGGAGTATTTCGACATCACACCTTCCCAGATCGCCGAACTGGAGAAAACCGGCCAAGTGAAGAAGGAACTCACCTTAACTTCGCCAGTACACGGCATTGTCACCGAGCGGATGGTGACCGAGGGCCAGTTCGTCATGGCCGGCATGACCCTGCTGAAGGTGGCGGACCTCTCCACTGTCTGGGTGGAGGCGGATATTTATCAATATGAGCTTCCCTGGGTGGAGGTGGGTCAGCGGGCCGAGATGACCTTGAATTATATTCCGGGAGAAACGTTTCACGGCACCATCGAATATCTTTACCCCTATCTAAAGGGGATGACCCGCACCGCCAAAGTGCGCCTGAAATTCCCCAATCCCCGGATCAAGTTCAAACCGGAGATGTTCGCCCAGGTGGAGATCAAGTCCCCTCTGAAGCCTATGGTGGTCGCGGTGCCCACGGAGGCCGTGCTGGACACCGGGGAAAAGCAGCATGTCTTCGTGGCCTTGGGACAGGGCCGGTTCCAGCCCCGGGAAGTGAAGCTGGGAGTCCAGGGAACTGATCGGCTGGTGCAGGTACTCTCCGGACTAAAAGAGGGCGAAGAAGTGGTCACGTCGGCCCATTTCCTGCTGGATTCGGAATCCCGCTTCCGGGAGGCCGCGGCCAAATTCCTGGGAGCCCAAGAGCCGGGAAAGGAGGGGGCGCCACCGGCGGCGCCCCCGGCGCACTTGAAGCACTAAGATTTGACAGCCTTGTCCTATTCTCTAAATGACGCAATAAGGTACCGCCATGATTGAAAAACTTATCGAGGCCTGCGTTCGCAATCGCTTTTTGGTCATACTCGTCTGGCTCCTGATCGCCGCCTGGGGGATTTATACCACCTATAACATGCCCATCGACGCCATTCCCGACATTTCCGACGTCCAGGTCATCATCCTCACTGAGTACCCCGGCCAGGCCCCCGAGGTGGTGGAGGCCCAGGTAACCTATCCCCTGACCACCACCATGCTGGCCGTACCCAACCGGAAGGTGGTGCGGGGTTTTTCCCAGTTCGGCTTTTCCATGGTGTACATCATCTTCGAGGACGGGACCGACATCTACTGGGCCCGTTCCCGGGTCCTGGAATACCTGAACTACATCCGAGAAAAACTGCCTCCCGGCGTAAGTCCCGCCCTGGGGCCGGACGCCACCGGCGTGGGCTGGGTCTATGAATACACCCTGGAAGATACCACCGGCCGCCACGATCTCAGCCAGCTCCGCAGCATCCAGGACTGGTTTTTGCGGTATCAAATACAGTCGCTGGAGGGGGTGGCCGAGGTCGCCAGCGTGGGCGGGTTTGTCAAGCAGTACCAGGTGAAGGTGGACCCTAACACCCTGGCTGCTTACAACATTCCTCTTTCAAAAGTGCGGACGGCCATCCAGATGTCCAACCAGGACGAGGGGGGCCGGTCCATCGAGAAGGCCGAAACCGAATACATCGTGGTGGGCCGGGGTTATATCAAGACCGTAGCCGACGTGGAAAACATCGTGGTGGGCACCGACGGCGAAGGGACTCCCATCCTGATTAAAGATATTGGGGCAGTGGAGCTCGGACCTGAACTGCGGCGGGGCGTGGCGGAGGCCAACGGCACCGGCGAAGTGGTGGGCGCCATCGTGGTCATGCGCTTCGGGCAAAATGCCCGGGCGGTCATTGACCGGGTGAAGGCGAAGTTGGCCGAGCTTCAAAAGAGTCTGCCTCCGGGGGTGCGCATCGTCACCGCCTATGACCGTGCCTCTCTCATTCAAAAATGCATCGATACCCTGAAGGAAGCGCTTACCGAAGAAACCATCATCGTGGGCCTGGTCTGCCTGGTTTTTCTGATGCACCTCAGGAGCGCCCTGGTGGCCATCATCAGCCTGCCCCTGGCGGTTCTGGTGTCTTTTATTCTCCAGTATCAATTCAATATCACCGCCAATCTTTTAAGTTTATCCGGAATCGCCCTGGCCCTGGGAGACATCACCGACGCCGCGGTGGTCATGGTGGAAAACGCCCACAAGCGCCTGGAAAAGGCCGCTCCCGGTGAAGAACGGGAATCCCTGGTCCTGGAGGCCGCCAAGGAGGTGGGTCCCTCCCTCTTCTTCTCCCTCCTGGTCATCACGGTGTCTTTTTTGCCCATCTTCGCCCTGACCGGGGAGAGCGGCAGGCTTTTCAAGCCCCTGGCCTACACCAAGACTTTTGCCATGGCCGGCGCCTCCATCCTGGCCGTTACCCTCACCCCGATTCTGATGGTCTTTCTGATCAAAGGGAAAATCCCTTCCGAGGCCCGAAACCCGGTAAACCGCTTTACCATGTTCCTTTACCGGCCGTTTTTGCGCCTGACCCTGCACTTCCCCAAAGCGTCCATCCTGGCGGCGGCCCTGATCCTGGCGGCCACTGTTTATCCCGCCCTGAAGCTGGGAAGCGAGTTCATGCCGCCCCTGGATGAGGGCGACCTGCTTTACATGCCCACCACCATGCCGGGCATTTCCATCACCGAAGCCAAGACCCTCCTGCAACAAACCGACCGGATTCTGCGCACCTTTCCGGAAGTGGAATACGTCTTCGGTAAGGCGGGCCGGGCCGAGACCGCCACCGACCCGGCGCCTTTGAGCATGATTGAAACCATCATCCGCCTCAAAGACCGCAAGGACTGGCGCCCGGGATATGACACCCCGCGCCTGATCCAGGAGATGGACGCGGCCATCAAGTTTCCCGGGGTGGCCAACGCCTTCGTCTTTCCCATCCGCACCCGCATCGACATGCTGTCCACCGGCATCAAGACCCCGGTGGGGCTGAAAATTTTGGGACCCGATCTCAATGTCCTTAACCGTCTGGCGGAGGAAGCCGAGCCCATATTTAAAGAAGTCCCGAACACGGTCAGCGTCTTCTCCCAGCGGGTCACCGGCGGCTACTACCTGAACTTTGACATTAACCGAAAGGAGGCCGCCCGGTACGGCCTCACCGTGGGTGACATTCAAGAAGTCATCGCCACCGCCCTGGGAGGCCGGAAAATTACCCAAACCGTGGAGGGGCTGGAGCGCTATCCCGTGAACCTCCGATATTTTCAGGACTACCGGCTGGATTTGCCGGAATTGCGCCGCATCCTCATACCCACCATGAACGGGGCCCAGATACCCATGGAGCAGGTGGCCGATATCCGGATCCAGATGGGCCCCCCGGAAATCACCAGCGAGGACGCCCGCCTGGCCGCCTGGATTTTCGTGGATATCCGGGACATCGACGTGGGCAGTTACGTGCAAAAAGCGAAAGAGGCCATCCAGACCAAGTTGAAGCTGCCCCCGGGGTACACCCTGATCTGGAGCGGCCAGTTCGAATATATGGAGGAAGCCCGCAAAAGACTGCAAGTAGTGATTCCCGTCACCCTGGTCCTGGTCGTCATCCTGGTTTACCTGAATACCGGTTCGGTGAAGGAAACAGGGTTCATCCTCTTCACCTTGCCCTTTTCCTTTGTGAGCGCCATCTGGGGGCTATATTTATTGAAATACAATCTAAGCGTGGCGGTAATGGTGGGATTTATCGCCCTGGGGGGCTTGGCCGCGGAAACGGGGGCCATCATGCTCTTGTTCCTGAACCTGTCATATGAGGAGGCCCAAAAAACCCGCCGGACCATGACCTGGGAGGACTTGCGGGAGTCGGTGATGAACGGGGCGGTGCTGCGCCTGCGCCCCCTGCTCATGACCGCCCTGGCCAACCTGTTCGGGTTGCTGCCCATCATGTGGAGCACCGGGGTGGGGGCCGAGGTGGCCAAGCGCATCGCCGCCCCCCTGGTAATCGGGGTAATCAGCGCCCTGGTTCTGGTTCTGTTTATTTACCCGTCCATTTATCTCTTGTGGAAGTGGCACGCGGAGGTGAAACGCTGATTGGAGATGAGGAAGAGAAACAACGGCAATATTGTCCCGTGTTGTTCGGAAACCATCAAGCTGGAATTTTTATTTTCGGGGAGGACTGAAAGTGAGGACCATTGCTTCAAAGGCTCTGATCTTTTTCCTGGGTCTCACCTTTTTCTGGGGCGTCGCAGTTCAAGGAGCTTTCGGTAGTGGGCAGAATCTTTATAAGGACAAGTGCGCGATTTGCCACGGGATAAACGGAGATGGAAAGGGACCAGGCGCCGGCTCTTTCACCCCCCGGCCCACCGATTTCACCACGCCCAGGTTCTGGGAAGGCAACTATGAAAGAAACATCGCCAATTCCATTAAAAAGGGCTTTCGGGAAATGCCTGCCATTCCCATGAGCGACGCGGAAATCAAAGCTGTTGTCGACTACATGGTCAAATCATTCAAGAAATGACAAAAAGCCCCGTTGTTTGGCAGGGACAAGGAAAAGCTTTTTCCTCAGCTCGGTAGGTCTTTTAGTATGGAGGAGAAAATGTCCAGACGGGGATTAGGAACCGCGGTCATAGTCCTGGGTCTGGCTGGTATGGCGCTCTTACTGGCTTCAACCAAGGCCCGGGCGGTGCCCAGTTTCGGCCGCCAGTCGGGGATGGGCTGCAACGCCTGCCACACCGTTTTCCCGGAATTGACCCCCTTCGGCCGCGCCTTCAAGTTGACCGGATACGTTTTTAGCAAAAAGACTGAACCCTACGAATTCCCTCCACCCGTCTCCGCCGGGGGCATCGTTTCTTTCACCAATACCGGAAAGGCGCAGCCTCCTGGGGTGGCCCCCTTCGAATCCCGGGGCAACGACAACGTGAACGTCCCCCAGGTGATCAACGCTTATTATGCCGGAAAGCTCTTCTCCAGAGTCGGCACCTTCTTTCAGGGCACCTATGACGGGGTAAGCGAAAAATTCTTGGTGGATCACGTGGACATCCGCTATGCCAACTATGCCAGAATCGGCAGGGGCAGCCTGATTTACGGCTTAACCATTAATAATAACCCCACAGTCCAGGATGTCTGGAACAGCACCCCGGGATTCAGTTTCCCCTATGTCTCCTCCAGCGTTGTCCCCGAGCCCATCGCGGCCCCGAAAATCCTCGACGCTCTGGCGCTGCAGGTTGGCGGTCTGGGCCTTTACGGCTTCTGGAACAACCTCCTATATACCGAAGTGGCCCTGTACCGCACCTCCCGGAACGGGCCGACCCAATGGTTGGGCGCGGGCACCCAGATCGAAAATCTGGCGGATGGGGTCATCCCTTACTGGCGGGTGGCCTTGCAACGCACCTGGAAACAGCACTCATTTTCTCTGGGGACTTACGGCCTGGTGGCCCGCATCTTCCCCGAGGGCCAGACCCGGGGGCTAAGCGACCGGTTTACGGATATCGGCGTGGATGCCCAATACCAATACATCGGCAGCAAGCACATCTTCACCGCCCAGGCCACCTGGATTCACGAGGACCAGAACCGGGACGGCAGTTTCGCCCGGGGAGAAGCGGCCAGGCGGTCCGGAAGCCTGGACACCTTTAAGATAAACGGCAATTACTATTACCGGAGCCGGTTCGGCACGGTGGGCGGAACCCTGGCGTTCTTTTCCACCACGGGAAGCAGAGACCCGGAACTTTATGCCCCGGAACCGGCGGAAGGCAGCCGCACAGGACGTCCGGATACCAACGGGTTCATCATCGAGGCCAATTATTTGCCCTGGAATTACAGCAAAATTTCCGTCCAGTACACCATCTTCACCAAGTTCAACGGCGCTCGCACCAACTATGACGGCTTGGGCAGGAAGGCCTCCGATAATAATACCCTCTTCTTGAACGTATGGCTTATCTTTTAAGAAGCGAGGGCTGCTTCGGCTTTAAGGACGCACCGGCTTTACGCATGTCGCCGAACTTCAGCAGAGGTCGGGAATGTTCGATTTCTTTTATAATTTTCTCCAAAAAATCGGCTATACCCATCCGCCTCATGCGCCCCTGACCCACATGCCCAACGGCCTGGTGGTGGGAGCATTCCTTTTGGGTCTCATCGCCCTCCTGGTCAGGCGATCCAACCTGGCAATGTCGGCCCGCCATTGTCTGGTGCTCGCCCTTATTTTTCTATTCCCCACGGTATTGCTGGGCTATATGGATTGGCAGCGCTTTTTCGCCGGAGCCTGGCTGTTTCCCATCAAGATTAAAATTGCCTTGTCCGGGGTGCTGCTCGTCCTGTTGGCCATTGGCGTCGCTTTAGAATATCTGGAGGTGTTAGGACCGAAGTCCAGGCTTCCAATTTATAGCTTTTGTGCCCTTACGGTCATCGCGTTGGGGTATTATGGCGGTCAACTAGTTCTTGGCGGCAAGTGTCCGGAGCCGCCTCCGGAGCTTTCGGGAGGCGCAAAGTTTTACGAGACCTACTGCGGTGGCTGTCATCCCAATGGAGGAAATATCTTTAACCCCAAATTGCCGGTGAGAGGGGCCCCCCAGCTTAAGGATTTTGATATTTTTCTTACCTTTAATCGCCATCCCCAACGGCCTGACGGCTCACCTGGAGTCATGCCCGCCTTTCCGCCGGAAAAACTCTCCGATCAGCAGATGCTGGAACTTTATCATTACATTTTCCATGCCTTTGTAATGACGGAAAGAAAAGAATGACCAGGCATACAGCCTGACCGATTGATGACCGCCGGCCAGTGGTTATATTTAAAGAAACATTGGATTTTCAAATGATTCGGTCAGATTGTCTAGGTTAATCCTTATGAGAATGGTTAAATTGCCACAGGAGGGAATCCAAATGCGGGGGCTTATTATTTTCGCGATTATGGCTTTGGTCATGGCGCCGGGGATGCCAAGAGAAGGTTCAGGCCAGCACATGCACCCAGGCACCCACGTTGCCGGCCAGATGGTGCACAGCATGGGCATGATGTCCGAAATAATGAAGGATATAAATCAGATGACGAGCGAAGGACGGATGACCCCTGAACAGCAGCGAGAGATCTCCGACATGATGAACCAAATGGGTAAAATGATGCGGCAAATGACCACCCCTCAGCCTAGACAGATGGAAGAGGAGCAGCATCGCCAGCTTACAAAGATGCAGAAGCGCGTCAAGGCCATGAAAAAACAAGTGGAAAAGCAAAAGAAAAGGCCGGCTCAGCCGGGGCCGAAGCCGCAGCCGGAGGAGCATAAGCACTAGAAAAGACCCCCGGTGAATTGACCATGCCGGATTTAATTGCATAAGGAACCTTTTATGCAGAAAAGCAAGATAATCTGGTTCACCCTGGGCGGGATGTTACTGGGCTACCTCCTTATCCATCCCTTTGCCATGTTGGCCAACACCCTTGGCCCCCGCTTGCCTCACTTTCCCATGGAATTCCCCTTCTGGGGCCACCATCTGCGAATCTCCTTCGGTCCGGAGATGCTGACCATGGGCATGGCCTTTGCCTTTATGGGCGGGGTGGCGGGCTTCTCCCTGGGGATTTGGTACCTCCAGAAAGAGCGGCTGACTGCGGAGAGGCTGGAATCCCAGCGACGCCGGGTAGCCCTGGAGACTTTGCAGGAATTGATGGTCACCCTGGCGCATCACGTACGGAACGCCAATGTGGTGATCGGCGGCTTCAGCGGCCGCCTCATCAAGCAAGCCCCCGATCCGAAAGCCCAACGCCAGCTGGAAATGATCCAGCAAGCCTCCCGGGAAATCGACGCGGTGATCGCCTCCCTGCAAAGTTTGACGGAAATCGAGCATACCCGGTATATCGGCGCCTGGGAAACGAAGATGATCGACTTGAAAAAAGAGCTGGAAGTCAGGCTGAAAGCTGCGGAAGAGATAAAAGAAACCTTGGATGGAAGCGATGAACGGCATTGAAAAACCGTGGGGCCCTGAACTTCCTGACTCGGATTCACCGGAACGCCAGCGCCTGGATCTACCCAGGCCGCCATCTACCCCCAGGTTTTATCCCGTCCTGGGATTGCTCCTCGGAGCGGCGGCCAGCATATTTATAGGCCATCCCTTGGCCATGGTAGCCCTTAATATTCAGGAATACATTAACAACCAGTCTCCCCTGGAACTAACTCACCGGATTTTACACAGTTACTCGATCCGGATGTGGCCTATGATTTCCCTGTATTTCCTTTCCGGGGCCGTTTTCGGGGCAGGCTTCGGCAAAATTTATCAAAAGTTGGTGGAAAACCGTCTCCACATCGAGCACCTCTACCAGGAATTCGAATTGCAGGTGGCGAGCCTCAGGCATCATTATAAAAATATGACCATTGGCATCCAGGGATTTTCTCAACGCATCAAACGGAAGGTGACCGATCTCACCAGAGATGTAAATCAATGCCATGGACAAGAGTGCCCCATAGATAATTGCTTTTGTCGGAATCTCCCTGCCTTGGAACGGGATGTGAACACCATGGTGGACACCACCCAACGCCTCAATGAAACCTTGGAAAAGGAGCTAATATTATTAAAAGTGTTGACTGGCAGCACTTTGGTTCCCCAGCCTCGGGATTTTTATCCCGTTCTTGCGGGGGCTATACAAGATCTGCTGGGGTTACGTTTTCGAGATAAATTGATTGAGGTTGAGATTAACGGCAAGCCTTATGCCAAGTTCAGCGGCTCTTTAATTTTTAACTTCGATTTGGCGACCATGCAGGTGATCGTGGAAAATATCTTGAGCAACGCCATGAAGTTTGGAGACCAGGTTCGAGTGGTAACGAAGGAAGTTAATAATAGAGTGGCGATCTCCATCATGGATAACGGTCCCGGCTTTGAAGTGAGCGAACTGAAAAAACAACTGCTTTCCCTGCGGGAGCGCCGGGAAGCGAAAAGCACCAAGCTGGGATTGAAAGTCAGCCTTCACCTTCTGGAGAAATGCGGCGGCGCTCTGTACGTCTGGAGTAAACCGGGGATCGGCTCGGCCTTTACCCTGGAGTTTCCCAAATAGCTTGGGCCGCCGTTTAACCGATAGACGGTAATGATTCATTATGAAAAAGGAGGATAAATCATGAAGAAAATGGCGATTATCGTAGTGGCGATGGTGTTTGTCCTAACCTCCGGTATGGCCCTGGCCCAGCAGAAAGGCCCCGGCCAGGCCAAAGAGCACGAGAAGCACCATCCGGCCCAGCAAGGCCAACAGCCTCAGCAGCCTATCTAACTACAGGAGTCCTGGGGATGGTGGCCGAGGCCCTTTTCAGACTTTCTTTAATCCCTCAGGCACATCGCCGCATAAGAGAGTTTCAGGTTGCCCCTTGCAGCACCAACATCTTTTTCAGGTTATAGCAGATCCCCTTCAGCTTGTTTTCCCAGCATCTGCGACCTCCATCCTCTATCTTTAATCGCAGATTAGCATGTTATTTCAATATGTTAAAGTAATATTTTCGCTATATTAAAACTATTTTTCAAAGGACTTTCGCAGAGGTCTCAAGTTCATATAAATGCGCATAAACTGTCGGTAGAAGTTAAAATAGGAGCTAAGGCAATAATCGATAAAGCATTTTTGATTGTGGGAGCCGAGTTTGCCGCATAATCTTAGATAATTCTAAGTAAAAATGTCTTCACGAGTAAACTTCCGTTTGCTATTGGTGGTGCTTTTCATTGGCCTTACTTCGGTGACTGCCTTTGCTGAACCTGTCCGCGAAGTTGCAGATCCGGTAAAACCCCCGCAAAATCGGATTGCCACAACCGACACACCGCTTGGAGTCAGCGCCAACCCGGGTGCAAGCGACGCAACGCCGGGAACCGGCATGGTGGGACGAGTGATCCAAGAGTGGCTCGGGGCCGGAAAAGACACCGGAGTGGCGAGCTCGGCCAATGAATAGCCGATCTCCCGGTCCGTGCCCTTAAGCACCAGGTAACGAACTTGGGGGTATTGGGGGTATTTGTCGGGCGACTTGGGGATGAGCATCTGGTCCTTGACTAGGGCCGATTTCCCAGGAGCCTTGAGGGCTTTGGGTTTTTCCGCGGCCAGGGCCGCCGTGGGACACATGGCCAACATCCCGATGGCGGCCGTGGCCTTGACAAATTCTCGTCTAGTCAGTTCATTCATACCATCTCCTTTAATGGTTAAGGCACGATAGGATCTTTTTATTGATAAGTTAAATTGAAAAGAGGAAGCTTTGTTGAGAAAGTCGAGATTTAATTAAATCGGCTTAAAGTCCAAGGCTCAACGTCAAGGAAAAAACTGTCCGTCAAAGCGGTTCTTGACTTTTAACTCATTGTAATATCTGGCATTCAGGCCGATGGCAAAGGGCGCAATCAACAACCAGGTGCTGATGGCGGTCACCACCTTGAAGCGGGGCCGGGTGCCGGCTACGCTCCAGCCGCAGAGGAGGCCGGGGAACTCCGCTCCCCCCTTAAAAATTTTTTAAGGCACGGGGGGCGAAACTTCAATTACAGGTTTTTCACGGTTATCCTATCTATCTTCGCGATTATGGACCAGAGCACCGTAAACATAGGTCTCCCGGATAGCCCGGTCGTCCGACAGCATCATCTGGACAAACAGCTTGTCGCGCAGAGTCTTGGTGAACTGCATCCTGAACTCCAAGAACGGAGTACTTTTTAGGTCCATGATGATGAAATCGGCTTCTTTGCCCACTTCAAAGTTACCGATCTTATCCTCCAGGGACAGCGCTCTTGCTCCTCCCAGGGTAACCAAGTAAAAGGCTTCAAAGGGGGAAAGTGAATAACCCTGGAGTTGCGCCATTTTATATGCCTCATCCATGGCCCGCACCATGGAAAAGGTATTGCCGGCGCCCAGGTCAGTTCCCAGGGCAGCTTTCACATTATATTCTTTGGCTTTGGCAAACTTGAACAGCCCGCTGCCCAGAAAAAAGTTGGAGGGGGGACAGGGACACAAAACCGCGCCGGTTTCCTTAACTCTGATAAAATCTTCATCGTCCAGGTGCAGAGAATGCCCCAGCAGCGTTTTTTCCCCCACCAAGCCATAGTAATCGTAAACATCCAAGTAGCTCTTCCTCTCCGGGAACAGTTCCCGCACCCAAGCTATCTCATGCAAGTTTTCGCAGAGGTGGGTCTGCAAATACACGCCGGGGTATTCTTTGAGGAGACGGGAGGCGGCCTGGAGGTCTGCTTAAAGGGAAGGACGTCTGACCAGGCGTCCCAATTGAGCAATGAGACAAAACTCGATAAAAGATTCCCGGTGCAAGAGGTTAAGACATATCCGCACCAGGTTCATTAAAATATCGATGGATGCCCAGCCAATAATGAGCCAACCGAAAAATGTTACCAGGCATGGTGATATTCTATACCATGCCGGACCGCCAAGGTCCCAAAAAGATATTTGAAGGTACAAAAAGGAATCCCAATGATGAGGGCCAGGAATATGGAGGTATGAAAAAGATTTAACTCAGCTTTCCCGGTGTTGTCCTTCAAAGGTTGCTTCTCCATGTTCGCCCCGTTCGCCTGAGATTTCATCATAAAGCAGTTCCTTCTTACCATGCTACTGTACTTATACTTCTCCCACTGGAAGTGGAACATTTTGATAAGCACGGATTAAACCGAAATTATGTGGCAACCTTAGCTGTCCAAAAGGAATAATTGGAACCTGTTTTCCGGCTTTAACAATTAAAAATGATTCTGTTCTCGAAGGCAACCATTCTTACGGTTAGCAGGAAACCATAATATGTTATGAAAATCAAGAGTTTTATAGATTGCTTCCAGACCAAACCACCAACAGACAAGACATTATTACCCTTAAGGTCTAAGAACCCCAGGACAGCATCGCCTGGCAAGGGTGAACCAGTGTAAAGCGGCGGCTACATGCACATACCACCTCCGGGCATGATAAGAAACCCTGGGCTTCCACCTCCGGCGAATTGATCTTGCTTTGATGAAAGCTAAGCAAGCATAGCGGATCACTTGCCACTATGTGTAATTTGTAAGAAGTTGCGATATCATGCGTATAATCTGCTGACGCTGTTTTTGGCCTTTCGTCTTTGCGTCTTGGCGTGGGAAATTATATTTTCCCTCGGGGCATCAGGTTGACCAGAAAATTAACCGCCGCCACTCCCGCGGCTACGGCGAAGGCGCTCTGAAACGCCGAAAGCTCCAGGCACACCCCCGGGGCCAGGCAGATCTCACCTAAATTAAGCCAGGCAAAAACCGTCACCATCAGGGTGATTCCCAAAAGCGCCCCCAGGTTTTTCAGCACCGCGTTGGTGCCGGCCGCCACCCCCAGCAGAGAAGGGTTAATGCCCCGCAGCACCTCGTTCAGGTTGGGGGCCTGAAACAGGCCGAATCCCAGACCGATGAGCGCCAAGCGGGCTGCCAGGCCCGGAGTGGTGGCTTCGGGGCCGGTAAATATTAGGGAGCCCAGGCCCAGGGCGACAATGGCGGTGCCGGTTCGCAAAATCGTCATATTCCCAAACCGGTCGGCCAAGTATCCCCCCACCGGGGCCACCAGACCGTTGGTGAGGCTCAACGCGGCCAGCATCAGCCCGGTGTGGCCGGGGGAATAGTGATAGCCCTGCTCCAGGAAAAAGGGGAGGAGAAAGAAGACCCCCATCACCGCGCTGAAGTTCAGAACCACCGCCAGGGACCCCAGGATAAAGGGCCGGGTGCGCCACAGGTCGGGGTGCAGCAGGGGGGCCGGGTGGCGGCGTTCCAAAAAGATTAGAAAAACAAATAATCCCAAGGCCAGGGCCATTTTGCCCCAATTGCCGCCGTCCAGGCTCCCCGCGGCCTTCAGACCGCTCAGCCCCAGGATCAGGAATCCTAGGCTTCCCGCCAGCGCCAGTCCGCCCCAGAGGTCAAAGGCCCGGCGGTCCCAGGGGCCGGGGGCCGGCAGCCGTCTTAAGGACCTGCCCCCAAGACCCAGGGCCAGGGTGCAGATGGGGATATTGATAAAAAAGATATAAGGCCAGCCCAGATACGCGGTGATCAGGCCCCCCAGGGGCGCGCCCACGCTGATGCCGGTGGCGAACGCAGTGGAAAACAGTCCCAACGCCAGGCCCCGCTCCCCTTCGCCGTAAACCGAGGCGATGAGCTTGGGGGCCAGGCCCAGCATCAATGACGCCCCCAGGCCCTGGAGGGCCCGGGCCGCCACCATCCAGGCCAGGCCGGTGCTAAAGCCGCACAGGGCCGAGGCCCCGGTGAATACCACCAGGCCCAGGAGATAAACCTTCCCCGGCGGCAGCAGGTCCCCCAGCCGGCCGCTGGTCAAAAGAAACGAGGCGTTCAATAGGAGATAAATCTGAATGACCCAGGAAACCTGGCCCAGGGTGGCATGAAAGTCCTGGGAAATCTGGGGGAGCGCCACGTTGACGATGCTGGTGTCCAGGGTGGCCATGAAGGCCCCCAGGCAGGACGTAAATAAGATCAACCGGCGGTGAGGATGGGCAGGGGAAGCAGCTTGGGGCATATAGAAGAATCCCGGCTAAACTCGTGAGCAATTAAGAACCGGTATTTAGAAATAGCAGATTTAGCCTTCTTTTGGCAAAGCCTTTCTCCTTTGAGCCAACCCGGACCTGGGGCTTACGGTATTTTCGCCGGAGCTAGTTCTAGTTCATTGACAAACGGATTTTTTCATGGTCATAAAATTGCAGACCCCGGCCTCTGGGAGGCCGGCCGATTTAAATAACCGGATAAAGTATCTCACAAAAATTGGAAGAGGCGCTCGGGGTAGGGTAGGCCGTGGGATAAGCATCTCACCTGATCGACCCCGGCCCTCCCTCCCAACCCTCTCCCCCACCCCATAAAGGGGCGATTTATAGGAGAAGAGACCATGGGCAGAGTGGTGGTCAACCCTAAAGAAGCCAAAGCGCAGTTGGAACAGTTGACCGGAAATTTCCTGAAAAAACTGGAGGGTAGAAAGAAGCCCGACGAAGAGGTCATTAGAGAAGACCTTAAGAAGGCGGTGGCCACCCCCGCTCCCAAGGCCGATACTTACATGGAACGGCTGCTCAAGTATATCCCCACGGAGGTTGGTGGGGTTATACCTCACCCTTTATGGGATGATGGGGGCGGTGCCTAAAAGCCAGAAGAAGGTGCTTCTCTGGATTATCTTCGGCGTCGGGTTGGTGGGAACGCCATTTTATTTGCGCCTTGCCGCCTCCGTAACCAAAAAGATGCAACTGCTCATCTCCACCGTGGCCTTTGCTGTCTGGGTGCTGGCCACGGGCGGCGGCCCCTTTGCAGGTTTTCCCTGGTACCATGAAGTTTACGGTTCCATGGCTTTGATTATGTTTACCTTTCTGGCCCCGATGTATAAAGGCTGAGTTGAGGGAAGCCGCCAGCAATCCACAGCCGGAAAAGCAGGCAAGAAAGGCAAGGAAGTACATAACAAAAGTCCATATGTCAGGAAAAACTCGACAAATAGAGAAAAATTTATTAAACATATAAGGCTATGGCTGATTCGGATGGCTCTACGGTCCAGGTTTTAGCCAAACCCGCCCCTTCCCCCGAAGAGCTCCTTCTGGGAGGAGCTAAAAAGGAGAAGGAGCGACGCCTGGGCCAGTGGCATGCCACGGCCATTTGCGGCAACGACATCACCTCCTCCTGCCTTTACGTTTCCGGCATCGCCATTGTTTATGCCCATGCCCTGGCCCCCCTGGCCTTGCTGCTGGCGGCCGGGGTGCTCTATCTCTACTGTTTTCTGTTTTCCGTTTTCTGTTTTCTGTAATGCTTTAACCTGGGAGAAAATCCATGCACGAACACGCCTCGGCCCGGCGGGCCATTGACACCATGATCCGGAGCGGCGACCTGGAAGGCCTGCTCCGGGAAGCGGAAGCCCTCCATGGGCACCGCTGCCCCATGCTGGCCCTGGGGGTCAAGGCCGGCCAGTACGCCCTGACCCAGCTCTTCCCGGAAGGGGAAGTGCACGGGGTAACGGCCATCATCGAGGCCCTCAACTGCTTTGCTGACGGCATCCAGGTGGTCACCGGCTGCACCCTGGGAAACGGCGGCCTCATGGTCAAGGACCTGGGCAAGACCGCGGTGACCGTGGCCCGGCCTGACGGCGCGGCCCTGCGCCTGCTGGTGCGCCCCGATTTCCGGGAGCGCCTCTTTTTCAAGTATCCCACGGTTCGCCCGCTGTTTGAAAAAGTGGTACTCCAGGGGACCGCGGACCATGAAGAGCGGCACCGCTTCGAACACATGTGGTCCGCCATGGCCCGCCGGGAGCTTGATACCCCCCTGGAGGAGCAGTTTCTCATTAAAAGCCTGAAGATCAAGGCGCCCCATGCCCATGGCCGCCCCTCCGGGGTGGTGTGCAGCCAGTGCGGCGAAGGGGTGGCGGAGTCTCGTATCCGGGTTAAGGACGGCCAGCCCTTCTGCCTGGCCTGCGCCGGAGAGAGTTTTTTTCTCCTTACCGGCGAGGGAATAACCAGCGCCCCGGGCATGGAGCTGGTATGATTTTTTCTGCTTTAAGGCTTTTCCTGGCCGGACTGGCCGGAGGCCTGGCCTTGAACCTGCTGATGTTGTTTACTTTTAGGCTGCTGGGATTCGGCTGGCAGGGTGGCGGGGTTCTGCTCAATCCCTCCCTGCAAAGCCCCAAGCTCATTGCGGTGTGGACCCAACTGGAGCCGCTGCCCCTGGTGGTGTCCCAGCCGGCGCCCATTATTATCGGGCTGTTCGGCTTTACCCTGGGCCACGCTTACCTTTACCAATGGCTGGCGCCGGGCTGGCCGGCGGGAATTGCGGCCCGGGGCCTGCGGCTGGGAGGGCTGATCTTTTTTCTTTCCTTTCTCTTCTGGGAATTTTTCACTCCCTTTAATCAATTCGGGGAGCCGCTGCTGCTCATCGGGCTACAGTTGATCTTTTGGGCGGTAATAGCCGCGGGAGAAGGCCTGGCCATCGCCGCGGTGATGGAAAAAGTTAAATAATTAATCGTGGGATTACTATATAAGGAGAACTGAATGTTTCCACACCAAGTGTTGCTGGTCTGGCCGCGGGGACTGCGGCGCGTATGGCTTTTGGGCCTCTCTCTGGTTTTGTTGCTCTCGGCCCCGGCCCTGGCCGCGGAGTTCAGCGCGGTGATCTTCGAGCGCTTCCAGGGCAAGGAAGCCCAGAGCAAGACTTATATCAAAGGGGATAAAGTTTATCGGGAATTTCCCACGGGCGACGGCAAGACTATCGTCATCCTGCGGCCGGACAAGAAGGTCATCTGGATGGTCATGCCGGACCGAAAGATGTACATGGAGATGCCTTACACGGATGAGATGGTGAAAGACCTGAAAGTCGCCGCCAAGGACGTGGCCACCGAGAAGCACCTGGGCACGGAAACGGTGAACGGCTACCTCACGGACAAGTATGAAACTTCCGTAAAAGACAACGGCGGACAAATGAAACATTTAATGTGGGTGTCTAAGAAACTGGGGATGCCCATCAAGATGGTCAGCCCCGACGGTTCCTTTTTCCTGGAGTACCGGGACATCAAGGAAGGCGGGGTGCCGGACAGGGTGTTTGAGCCCCCGGCGGGCTTTGAGAAAATGGCCATGCCCGGGGGTATGATGCCCCCATTGAAATAAGGGCCGGTATTTAGGGAAGGAGTCGCCCGATTCGGCGCCGGTCCAGCCTGCAATTCGGGAGGTGCTTATGCTGCCCAAACTCAAAAAGCCGGGATGGCTGTTGCTGCCACTGCTGCTAATGCTATCCGGGAGCGCTGCGGCCGCGGAGTTCACCGCCCAGATGATCATCCAGGACGGCGATAAGACCATGCCGGCGAAGATCTTCGTCCAAAACGGCAAGATGCGCCAGGAGTTTATGGACGCCGAGGGACGGACCGTCACCATCGTCCGTCCGGACAAAAAAGCCGTTTATGTGGTCATGCCCCTGGACCGGACTTACATGGAGATGCCTTTGCGGGCCAAATTGCCCGGGCAGTTCATTCAGATTCCCCCCGACGCGGTCACTAAGCGCCTGGTGGGGACGGAAACCGTGAACGGATACGTGGCCGAAAAGTATGAAGTCACGGTCCGAGGCGGTGAAGCGGGAGTGACCCGCCAGACCGTCTGGGTTTCCCAAAAGTTGGGGGTGCCCATAAAAATGGTCTGCAAGGACCGGAACCTTTGCGTAGAATACAAGAACATCAAGGAAGGTGGGATCACCGCGCTCCTCTTCGACCCCCCCAAAGGTTACCAAAAAACCCCCACGCCCCTGGGGTTTACCACTACCCTGAAAGAGGAAATTGAGTGAAAGACCGGGGGAAGGGGCTGGGAGTAAAACCGGCGTCCGGTCCGGGTGAACCAGCCCCTCTCCCCCGCTTTGTTTATTTCTTTACCCCACAGCACTATGGCCCAGAAGCAGGAATGGAAGATTTCAATTTAACTTCGATAAAATTTTTGGCATAATATTTACGTAGAAGGCGTTCCTCAGTCTTTTCCTGGCCTGATCCACGGTTAGCGCGTTAAACCGGTTATAAGTTGCCGGAAATCTTCTTAATTTATACTGGCGGCATCGGTTTTTTTCCCACCGGCCCAAGAAACCTTCAGCTTAACCCCCAGCCATTTTAGGAGCCAGCCATGCATAGAATGAAGTCGTTTTTTAGTTTGTTAATGGCTTGCTGTCTGGGCCTGACCCTGCAACTGGCCGGTCCGGGACCGGCTGGGGCTGGCATGGAAGACGCGGCCATCTTTTATGTATGACGAATTGGCCAAGCACGGCGAGTGGATTGACTTTGAAGACTACGGGCCGGTGTGGCGGCCCTCCGGAGTCACGGAGAACTGGCGCCCTTATCTGGACGGCCGCTGGGCGCCCACGGACCAGGGGTACGTGTTTGAGACCAAGGAGCCTTGGGGGGTGGGCCACTTACCACTTCGGCAACTGGATGCCCACGGACGCCTTGGGATGGGTCTGGGTGCCGGGCCATACCTGGTATCCCAACACCGTGGAGTGGCGGACTAGCAAAGACTACGTGGGCTGGGCACCCATACCCCCGCCCAATTACACGCCGCCTCCGGGTTACAAGCCCGAGGGCTATTCCCCCCGAAAGCCCGTGGCAGAGCAATTGGCGCCCCCGGCCTATCTCTTTGCCAGTTCGGACAAGTTCCTTCAGGGTTTGGGGCAGCCTTACAATCCCAGCATTCTTATCTGAACAGCGGCGCCATGGCGCCCCCCACTTACGTGCCGGTGCTCTATCCCGTCACCCAACCGGTGCCCGCCTATGCCGCGCCCACTTACTACCCCGGCCTTCTGGGTCTGGCGGCGGGGATCGGCTTGGCTTATGCCCTGGGTCCGCCGGTATCTTATGTCTCCTCGGTTTCAGGAGTTCCCGCGGTGACCATTAATAACACCATCAGCGGCAATTCCATCAATTTTGGCAACATTAACGGGGTGTTGCCCCCGGCCCCGGTGGTAAATCAGCCCAACCTCCAGCCGGTGCTGCCCCCGAACTTGGTCCAACAGCAACCCTTTCCCAACCCGCAGCTTCTTCCCGCGGTCCAGCCGCCCAATCTGGCCAACCCCAATGTTGCGCCCCTTGCTCCCATGCAGCCTTTGTCGGCTAAAATTCCCAAGGCCCCTGCGGTGGCGCCTCTTTCTCCTGCCAAAGGCGTTGTAGCCGCCGCGCTGCCGGCTTCGGCCATCAAGCCTCTGAGCCCGGCCATGCAGAAGCAGATCAACAAGCTTCCCGCCAGCAAGCAGATCAAGCCGGTGGCGCCTCTGGCCAAGGCCCCGGCCGCTCCGCTCAAGCCGGCGGCACCCATACAGCCGGCAGTAAAGGCGCCAGCGAAGCCGCCGGCCCCGCCCAAAGCCCCCGTGGTGAAGCCGCCTGCGCCCCCCAAGCCCCCGGCCCCACCCCCGGCGCCCCCCAAGCCCCTGGCGCCGCCCAAGGCGCCCTTGAAAGCCCCGGCCAAGGCGCCGCCGGAGCCCTCCAAGCCGGCCCTGAAGGCCCCCCCTGCCAAGGCCCAGGAATTGCAGGAAAAGCGGGAGAAGCTCCTTCAAGAGCGCCAGCAGCAGCTCCAAGAACGCAAACAACAGCTTCAGGAGCGCAAACAGCAGCTCCAGGAACGCAAACAGCAGCAGTTGAAGGAACGCCAGGAAAAGGCTAAAGGGGCCAAGGCGCCCCAAGCCAAAGCCAAACCCCAGCCCAAAGGCCCCAAGCCCAAGCCTAAAGGCCCGGTAAAGAAAGGCGGCCCCGAGCCCCACCTCAAGAAGTAGCAAATTGAGGGGTAAATCGGTGGGGGGAAAATTTAACCGGAAAGGACCCCAAGGCCACAAAAAAACATTAATTGGCGTGCTGGCGGGTCCGGTAATGACCCTTTAATGGTTGATAAATAATTTCGTAGACATTAATTCTCGCAGCGACCAGACATGACCTGACAAGCCGGCCGCCATGGCTGGTGTTCTGGATTGCCACCTTCTTGGGGTACTGTTG